>CETG01093602.1_pt1 | contig 109346 bp, 98 predicted proteins | sample 361471 | NCBI WGS metagenome assembly CETG01 (sample SAMEA2622696, study PRJEB7988) | marine metagenome | isolation source: saline water (ENVO:00002010), including | reverse complement strand
ACTAATAGCTGTGTCGCTGTTATGGAAGGTGGAAAACCTACAGTAATAGCTAATGCTGAAGGTTTTAGGACAACTCCTTCTGTTGTTGCATATACGAAAAATCAAGATCAATTGGTTGGTCAAATTGCCAAACGTCAGGCAGTAATGAATCCTGAGAATACTTTTTATTCTTCTAAGCGTTTTGTAGGGCGTCGAGTTGATGAAGTAAACGAAGAATCCAAGGAAGTTAGTTATGTCATTGAAAAGGCAGGTTCTAATGTGAAGTTGAAATGTCCAATACTTGATAAGCAATTTTCACCTGAAGAAGTTAGTGCACAAGTTCTTAGAAAATTGTCAGAGGATGCAGGAAAGTATCTAGGAGAAACTGTTACGCAAGCTGTAATTACTGTTCCTGCTTATTTCAATGATTCTCAACGGCAAGCCACAAAAGATGCTGGAAAGATAGCTGGTTTAGAGGTTTTGCGAATTATTAATGAACCTACAGCTGCTGCACTTGCTTATGGACTAGACAAGAAAAGTAATGAAAGGATTCTTGTCTTTGATTTAGGAGGAGGAACATTTGATGTTTCTGTTTTAGAAGTAGGTGATGGTGTTTTTGAGGTTCTATCTACTTCTGGAGATACCCATTTAGGTGGTGATGATTTTGACAGAGTTATTGTTGATCATCTTGCTTCCACTTTTAAAAGTAATGAGGGAATTGATTTACGACAAGATAAGCAGGCTCTACAAAGATTGACCGAAGCTGCTGAAAAAGCAAAAATAGAGCTTTCGAACGCTACACAAAGTGAAATTAATCTTCCTTTTATTACTGCCACACCTGAAGGACCAAAACATCTTGATTTAAATCTTACTAGAGCCAAATATGAAGAGTTGGCTTCTACTTTGATAGATCGGTGCAAAATCCCTGTTGAGCAAGCTCTTAAAGATGCAAAATTAGATACTGGTGATATTGATGAAATAGTGATGGTAGGAGGCTCAACGCGAATGCCAGCGGTCAAAGAATTAGTTAAGCGAGTTACTGGGAAAGATCCTAATCAAACAGTTAACCCTGACGAGGTAGTTGCTGTTGGAGCTGCCATTCAAGGAGGAGTCTTGGCTGGAGAAGTAAAAGATATTTTGTTGCTTGATGTAACCCCTCTTTCCTTAGGAGTAGAGACTCTAGGAGGAGTTATGACAAAAATGATCTCTCGAAATACAACTGTTCCTACTAAGAAGACAGAAACTTATTCAACTGCTGTTGACGGACAAACCAATGTGGAAATTCATGTTCTTCAAGGTGAACGTGAAATGGCATCAGATAATAAAAGTTTGGGAACTTTTCGTTTAGATGGAATTCCCCCTGCTCCAAGAGGAGTTCCACAAATAGAGGTAACTTTTGATATTGATGCAAATGGAATTCTTAGTGTTACTGCAAAAGATAAAGGTAGTGGAAAAGAACAAAGTATTTCTATAACAGGTGCATCTACTCTTTCTGATAATGAGGTTGAAAAGATGGTTAAGGATGCTGAAGTAAATGCTTCTGTTGATAAAGAAAAACGTGAACGTATTGATATAAAGAATCAGGCAGAAACTCTTGTATATCAATCTGAGAAACAGTTGGAAGAATTAGGTGACAAGGTTGATGCAGACGCGAAAACCAAAGTAGAGGAAAAAAGACTTCAGTTGAAAGAAGCAACAGAAAAAGATGATTTTGAAAGCATGAAGACACTTCTTGAGGAACTTCAGAAAGAACTTTATGCATTGAGTGCTTCTCTTTATCAACAAGCAAATGCTGCGTCCCAGGCTGCCGAAGGAACAGGTAATTCTTCAACAACTCCAAATACTGATGGTGATGATGTAATTGACGCAGAATTTACAGAAACAAAATAAGAACACATTAATTAATTTATAAGTTAATTGATATAAGTTTTGTAGATTTCCTTCTCAACCCATTCAGCACATGCTGGAGCTAGCAATATTCCATTTCTATAATGTCCAGTATTAAGAATTAAACCTGGCTCCAGACTTTCAAGAATAGGAGCACTTCTTCCAATAGGTCTTGCTCTTAGTCCATTCCATTCACTTTTTATAGAATTTTTATTCATCCATATAGGTGCTTCTCCATTCATATTCAGCATATTATATTTCTTCTCTTCATTAGCTATTTCACCAGGCTCTAGTGTTGCTCCTATCAGCATAGAATTCTCATTTTCTAAAATGAAATTAATACCTTCGGTTGTTAATATTGCTGGCCATTTTGACCAATCTTTATTAACTCCATTTATATTTAACTGTATAACTTGCCCTAATACTGGTTCTAGTAAAAGTTGGTGTCCTAAATTATTTACTAATTTACAACTTCCTAAGGCACAACAAATTACTATTATATCTTTCTCTATTGTTTCATTATCACTTAATTCAAGAAGCCATAGTTTATTACCTTTCTTATATTTATAATCTAATTTAATAACTTTTTGAGCTATTTTTTCAATCTTATTTTTATCTAATTGTTCACTTAAACACTTTAATAAATTCAAAGAATCTATTCGACCATCCATATAGGAGATTAAACCGCCCAAATAATTTTTGTTTAATATTTTTGAAAAATAATTAATTAATTCACTATTCATGATTTCTAGACCTAAATATTTTTTTTCTATTACTAATTCTTTCATTTTATTTAATTCATCTTCTGAAGATGCCAATTTAATAAGAGGTTTATTTATTTTGAAAGATTCATTTTTACCCTTTATTTGTTCAATTAAGCTTGGCCAAATTTCCAGACTTCTTTTTTTTAACTCCCAATTTCGACCACTTCTTCTTCTGGAAATGTTTCCCATAAGTACACCTAAAGAAGCCTTTGATCCATTTATGGGCATTGAATTATTAATTTTATTTTTCAAATCAGGATCAATTAATGTTATTTGATGCCCTTGGTTGGATAAATGCAATGCAGTAATACTTCCTACTGCACCGCTTCCAATCACTGCAATTCTAAGTGATTTTTGATGCTTTCTGTTTGGATTTTTTATTTTGCTCATGTCTTCGATCGCTATTAATTTTAATACTTCCTTGGCATCAAGACGTATTCAAGACAAAATTAATTTTTATAGTTCACTGATCTAAATTTGACTACTGTGATTTTGCAGTTTATTTGTCCTGATCGTCCAGGCTTAGTAAGTGAGCTAGCTGGATGGGTTGCTAAAAACAATGGAAATATTCGGCACGCAGATCATCATACTGATGAGGACGCTGAACTGTTTTTAAGTCGCATAGAATGGGATCTTAAAAATTTTAAAATAGAGAGAGAAGTGATCGCAAAAGAAGTTAATGTTTTAGCACATCGCTTTGAAGGTAAAGCTCATGTACATTTTTCTGATGAATCTCCTAAGGTTGCCATTTTCGTTAGCAAGCAAAATCATTGTCTTTTAGATTTGCTCTGGAGAGTGCGCAGTGGAGAACTTAATATGCAGGTCCCTTTAGTAATTTCTAATCATGAAATTTTGGAACCAATATGTAATCAATTTGGAGTTAATTTTGTATGTATTCCAACTGATAATATAAATAAATCAGAATCCGAAAAGAAAATTTTAGAGCTCTTATTTAACTATCAAATCGAATTAGTAATTTTAGCTAAATATATGCAGATTTTAAGTCCAAACTTTTTAAGTGAATTTTCCACTTGCATTAATATTCATCATTCCTTCTTGCCTGCATTTAAAGGTGCTCAGCCTTATCAGCAGGCTTGGGATCGTGGCGTGAAATTAATTGGTGCAACAGCTCATTATGTGACGGAAGATCTTGATGGAGGACCAATTATTGATCAAACCATTGCTCAGGTTAGTCATCGGGACGAAGTCGCTGATTTAATAAGAAAAGGTCGTGATACTGAGCGTATTGCACTAGCTAGAGCTTTAAGATTGCATTTGTGTAGGCAAGTTATGGTTTATCGCGGTAGAACTGCTGTTTTTGCTTGAAGGAGTTGCCTTGCAAAATCAATCTAAACTAATAACTCAAAATCCTTTTAGTTGGAAACTTTTTCAATTAGGACTTTTCTTTTTGCCTTCCAGTGCTTTACTGGCTGGATTATTTGTTTTAACAGCAAGTTTTATTGCAGCATTTAAAAGAAGAGATTCTTTTTGGAGTGATAAGTGGAATTATCCTCTAGTTATAGTTGCCATTTGGATGGTAATCGGTTGTTTTAGAGCTTATTCAGGTTGGTTGGCTTGGGTAGGCCTAGCGAACTGGCTTCCATTCTTTTGGTGTTTTTGGGGCTTTCAACCGTTTTTACTTACATCTCAATCTCGTAAACGCGCTGCGCTGTGTTTAATTGCTGGAACCATGCCTGTTTTAATAACAGGTTTTGGCCAACTTTGGTTTAATTGGCAAGGTCCATGGCAATTATTCAATGGATTGATTATTTGGTTTGTAACTCCAGGAGGCGAACCAACCGGTCGCTTGTCAGGTTTATTTGATTACGCAAATATTGCTGGTGCTTGGTTGGCTTTGGTGTGGCCACTTTCCTTAGCAGCTTTTATTGAACGATCTTCAAGTCTTAAAAATCGAACATTTGCTTTTTTAATAGGACTTGGCATTCTTATTGCCTTAGTGTTGACTGACTCTCGTAATGCATGGGGTGGATTAATCCTTGCAATACCTTTTGTTTTAGGTACGACAACTTGGTTTTGGCTTTTACCCTTGTTGGCTTTATTTTTTGCTCCTATTTTTCTTTCAGTAGTTTCATTTGTAGATTTAGAACTTCAACAATTAGCAAGGAAAATTGTTCCTGACTCTGTATGGACAAGATTAAGCGATATAAGATTTATGGATACTAGACCTTTGGAATCTACGCGACTCAGTCAATGGAAAGTAGCCCTTAACCTGATTTTAGAAAAACCTTGGCTTGGTTGGGGAGCAGCAGCATTTTCTGTGCTATACCCAATGCGTAAAGGTCTTTGGCACGGGCATGCTCATAATTTGCCTCTTGATTTGGCTGTATCTCATGGTTTTTTAGTACCTTTTTTGATTGTTGGTTTTGTTTTGTCTTTGTTGATAATTTCTTATCAAAGAGGAGTATTAACTGAAGAAAGGAAACAAAATAAAATTGTTAGAGAATCTGTGTTTGATAGGGCTTGGTGGACATCGACTTTTATACTTGCATGTCTTCATGGTGCTGATATGCCTTTCTTTGATAGTCGTCTCAATATTGCAGGATGGGTTTTATTGGCTGGATTACGTTCTTTAATTATGTCTCTAAAATCAAAGCAAAAAGTTTTATAGCTTATTTTATTAATCTTCAATTCATTTTAGGTTTCTAGATAGCTACTATTTTTAGTATCTAATTCTATTTTTATTTGACGTTCATATATTGATGCTTCGTTGAAAAATCTAGCAATTAAAAAACTAGTTATACAAGCTACCAAAATAGGCTTTAAAATTAATAAATCTTTAGTAAGTGCGAAGGCTAAAAACATTGCTGTTATTGGTGTTCTTGAACAGGCAGAAATAAATGCACCCATTCCGGCAAAAATATATGTACTTGGAACATGACCTGTTAAGGCTTCAACCCAATTACCACATGCCAAACCGATTGCCCCACCTAGTATTAACATTGGATAAAAAAGTCCTCCAGGAGCACCAGAGGCTGCCGCAATTCCAGTGCTAATAAATAATATAAAAAATGTTCCTAAAGCCATTGAGATTGTTGCATTTCCTTCTGCAATAAGATTTTGCAATCCTCCTAAATGATGAAATGACTCAGGAAGGAATGAATACATTGTTCCTAGGATGAGTCCACTAAGAACCATTCTTAAAACAAGTTTATTTTTAAACCACTTATTACCTTGACGTTGCATAGATAGCACATATCGGCAATATAGTTCTGCTAATAAACCAATAACAATTCCTAAAGCTATTAAGTAGCCAAGATCAATGGGTAGAAAATTAACTAAAGGGGTGTATTCCCTTTGCAATTGAAAACCTAAAATATTATCAAAACCACCTGCATTAGGGTCTAAGCCAATAGCTTGGAATACATCTGCCCATGTATCTGCCCAGAATGTAGTTACTACTACTAATAGGAGAACAACTGGCTTGGCTGAATTTAATAATTCTTCGATGGCATAAATAAAGCCTCCTATAGGAGCGCTAAAAATTGCTGCTATACCTGCACCACCACCTGCAGCAACAATTACTCGTCGAAAGGCAGCAGGCGCTTTTAACCATTTTGCCATTTGCCATGCTACAGAACCTCCCATTTGAACCGCAGGTCCTTCTGGCCCTAATGGAAATCCAGAACCTATGGCGACAATACCTGCTATTAATTTTACTAAACCAACTTTTATTCCCATAGGAACTGGCTTATGTCGAATAAAAGCCATGATTTGACTGATTCCGGAACCACTGGCAGCAGGAGCAAGTTTTGTAATTAGAGTTCCTGAAATAAATCCTCCTAATCCCCCAAGCGCAGGTAATACTAACCATGCTGGGAAGGCTTCAAGAAGTTTTAATCTCCAGTCATCAAGAGCGTGAATACCGACTTTAAATAACACACCTGTTATTGCTGCACCTAAACCAGTGAGGATGAGTGCAACAATCACTACTAACCAACGCTGTTTTAATAGATTGCGAATACTTCTACTAGAATTTAATTGCCTTACTTGCTCTTTTAGATCAGTATTTTCTATCATTTTTATTGAACTTTTGCCATATCATTAGAAATATTGTTTGTATTTTCTATTTTGCCTTGCTCTTCAAAACCAGGGATTTCATTGAAATTTAAATATTGATATAGCTCATTAGCATTTGGTTCGATTTTTTCACTTGCAATTGATAAATATTCTTCAGGAGTAGGTATGTATCCTAATAGGGCACATACTGCTGCGAGTTCTGCACTCCCTAAATAAACTTGTGCACCTTTCCCAAGTCTATTGTTGAAATTTCTTGTACTTGTAGAGAAAACCGTTGTTTCATCTTCAACGCGTGCTTGATTCCCCATACAAAGTGAACAACCAGGCATTTCCATGCGACTCCCGGCTTCTTCAAAAATTTTGTAATAGCCTTGCTTTTTAAGCATTTCTTCATCCATTCTTGTCGGTGGACATACCCATAATCTTGCTTTGGTTGACCCTGCCCCTTCAAGAATTTTTGCAGCTGCACGATAGTGGCCAATATTTGTCATACAAGATCCAATAAATACTTCTTGTATCAAATCTCCTGATACTTCACTTAGTAGTTTTACGTTGTCTGGATCATTAGGACATGCAAGTACAGGTTCTTTTAATTTAGTGAGGTTTATGTCTATCGTTTCAGCATAGATAGCATTTGAATCAGCTGTTATTAATTTTGGATTACTTAACCAGCTCAGCATTGAGTTAATTCGTCTATTTAATGTAATGGGATCTTGATAGCCCCGTGCAATCATATTTTTTAGTAAGGAGACATTGCTACGAAGGTATTCTGATACTGTTTTTTCTGACAGTTGTATTGAGCAGCCTGAACATGATCTCTCCGCACTTGCATCAGTTAATTCAAATGCTTGTTCAAGCTTGAGATCAGGTAATCCTTCAATTTCCATTATTTTACCGTTAAAGATATTTTTCTTATTAGCTTTTTCTACTGTGAGTAGGCCTTGTTGGATAGCCATCCAAGGGATAGCGTTCACTACATCTCTAAGTGTAATACCAGGTTGCAATTCGCCTGTAAATTTTACTAATACTGATTCAGGCATGTCTAAAGGCATTGCACCTATTGCAGCTGCAAAGGCGACTAGTCCTGAGCCAGCAGGGAACGAGATGCCTAATGGAAATCTTGTATGACTATCTCCTCCAGTCCCAACTGTATCTGGAAGAAGCATTCTATTCAGCCAGCTGTGGATAATTCCATCGCCAGGACGCAAAGCAACTCCACCTCGCTCTGAAAAAAAATCAGGTAATTCTTTGTGTGTTTTTACATCTACAGGTTTTGGATATGCAGCAGTGTGGCAAAAACTTTGCATTACGAGATCTGCTGAGAATCCAAGACAAGCAAGTTCTTTCATTTCGTCTCTAGTCATTGGCCCAGTAGTATCTTGACTACCTACTGTTGTCATTACAGGTTCACAACTAGTTCCTGGTAGAACACCTTCTAAACCGCAGGCTTTTCCAACAATTTTTTGTGCTTGCGTGAATCCATAAGATGCTTGTTTTGGTTTTCCAGGCCTAATGAAAATATCAATAGGTTCAATTTCTAATTTAGCCCTTACTTTGTCTGTGAGAGCTCTTCCTATCATCAATGGAATACGACCACCGGCTTGAACCTCATCAGTTATTGTGATCGGATTAAGATCAAATGAAATTAGTTTATTGTTAGTTGTTTTATCGGTATTTATTTTTTCGATTGTCCCTTGATGAGGACGAATAGTTATTACATCACCATTGTTTAATTCATTTACATCACATTCAATTGGTAAAGCCCCTGAATCTTCAGCAGTATTAAAAAATATTGGTGCAATTTTCCCACCTAAAATTACACCTCCTGATCTTTTATTGGGTATAAATGGTATATCTTTTCCGATATGCCAAAGTACAGAATTAATTGCAGATTTACGAGAACTACCTGTTCCAACAACATCACCTAGATAAGCGATTGGGTATCCTTTTTGCTTTAAGTCAGCAATTTGTTCAAGTGCATTAGGGATTCGACTTTCGAGCATTGCAAGTGCATGAAGAGGAATATCAGGTCGTGTTGTGGCATGAGTTGCTGGAGAGAGATCATCAGTATTTGTTTCTCCATCAACTTTGAAAACTGTTACTGTTATTTCTTTCGCCAGTTTGGGTTTTGTTGTAAACCATTCAGCATTTGCCCAACTTTGAATTGTTTGTTTAGCAAAACGATTGGTTTTTGACATTTCTAGAACTTCATTTACTGCGTCATATACCAAGACAATTTGACTAAGATTTTCTGCTGCACAATTAGCCAGTTTTTCATTTTTATTATGTAGGATCTCAATCAAAGCAGATACGTTATATCCTCCAACCATTGTTCCTAGTAAGTTTGTCGCTTCAAAAGGATCAATGAGATTTGTTTTAGTATTTCCTTGAGCTACTGAGCTTAGCCAAGTGGCTTTTACGTACGCAGCTTGATCCACTCCTGGAGGTACTCGATGTTTGAAAAGAGTTAATAGAAATTCCTTATTTTCTTGATCTGGTGGATTTTCTAGTAAATAAGTTAACTCTTGAACTTCTTGAGCATTTAAAGGAAGTGCCGGTATTCCTTGAATTTCCCGTAAAGAAGCTAATTTTCGATAATTCTTCAGCATTGATTATTTCTCCTAATATTGGAAAGACTTGCTAAAGTCCATATTCTTTTTTCTTACAATCTTATGATCAAAGTAGTTACATCATGAATTGCAAGTTAGGAGTGTATTCATATTGTATTTTTCTTAATCTTATTTTCAAGAAGAGGTCTTAATGAGCATTCAATCCGATTTGCCTTTAATAGATAACACTTCAGACCTTCATGTAGTGGAGACTAGGCCTTTGGTCCCACCAAGTTCTCTCCATTTAGATTTGCCAATTGACAGTATGGCAGTTGAGACAGTCTCAGAAACACGAAAGAGTATTAAATCAATTCTTAAAGGGGATGATTCTCGCATCCTTGTAATTGTTGGACCTTGTTCAGTCCATGATCTTGAAGCAGCTAAAGATTATGCCAATCAACTCCAGCGCTTGCGTAAGAGATTTCAAAATCAATTAGAAATTGTGATGCGAGTCTATTTTGAAAAGCCTAGAACCACAGTTGGTTGGAAAGGATTGATTAATGATCCACATCTTGATGGTTCATATGACATTAATACTGGCTTAAGAAGAGCTCGCTCATTATTACTAGATTTAGCTCGTATGGGGATGCCTGCAGCAACTGAATTGTTGGACCCTGTTGTGCCTCAATATATAGCTGATTTGATTAGTTGGACTGCTATTGGTGCTAGAACGACAGAAAGCCAGACGCATAGAGAAATGGCCTCTGGATTGTCAATGCCTATTGGTTATAAAAATGGTACTGACGGCACTATTAAAGTCGCTAGTGATGCTATTAAGGCGGCTTCAAGACCTCATCATTTTCTTGGAATTAATAAAGATGGGAATGCTTCGATTGTTAGCACTACTGGGAACCCTGATGGTCATTTAGTTTTAAGAGGTGGAGCAAGCGGAACTAATTATCATTCTGAGGCAATACAAAAGGCAGCTTGTGAGTTAATTAAGGCAGGTCTTGGCAATCGTTTAATGGTTGATTGTAGCCATGGAAATTCAAATAAGGATTACCGTCTTCAAGGACAAGTGCTTAAATCAGTAGCTTCTCAATTGCGTCTAGGTTCAAATGATGTGATGGGTGTAATGCTGGAAAGTCATCTCGTTCAGGGTAACCAAAAACTTGGGAAGGATTTATCTCAACTTGTTTATGGTCAAAGTATTACCGATGCTTGCATTGATATTCATATGACTGAGGATCTTCTTCAAGAATTGGCAGCATCACTTTCAGAAAGATGAATAATTAAAGTGAATTAAATATTGACTAGCCACAACCATCCCAATGCTACACAGAATGGCACGCTTATATTGTCAATACCCAATGAACTTATTTGCTCTACAATTACAGCTAAAAAAGTTATCATTAAAATTTGAGGAGCATTAATTGGTTCACCAGTAATTAATAACATTACCAAAAGCACACTTCCACTTATAACGCTCATAGTTAATGTGCCAGCAATAGATTTTCTTTGACCAAATATTTTCCAGTTCATAGATGGAATATGCTTTCCAATTAGCCCTGCAAAACCATCTCCAAATGCCATTACAAGAACACCAGCTATAACGGCATATGCATTTTCAGGCCAGAAAAAAAGAAATAGTAAAGTTATGCTAATTGGATATAGAGTAGTTCCATAGCTTTTTCGATTTATATCTTCAATTGCTGGAATTAATTTCACTTTCTGATTAATAATTAAACCAATAGAAATCATGCTTCCTATTAGAACTCCTAATTCTTTACTAACGTCTAACCAATAAGCAATTGGAATAATAGGCCCTGTAAAAATATGAATAATTTTTCTAGTTAGTTCTTTTGTTTTAGGAAATCTTTGCTTACAAATAAATGCGATAATAAATACTAGTACTAGCCAACTAAAAATTATTAAGAAAGGAAATAAAGCAGCTATCAAATTTTCGTTAGGCAGCCTTTTGGTGATTAGTCATTACTCTTAACTTTAAGATAGCTTTTGCTTCTAATTGTCTAACACGTTCTCGTGAAACATTGATTTGCCTACCAATTTCAGCCAATGTTAAAGGCTCTTCTCCATCTAGACCAAATCTTAATCTCATAATCTTTTGCTCTCTTTCATTCAATTGAGCCAACCAACCACCAAGGTGTTCTTTTTGGATGCTTCTATCCATCCCTTCCATTGGTTCATTATAGTTTGGATCTGGAATTAATTCTCCAAGGGTGCTCCTATCTTCTTCTCCTCTAGCATGAGCATCTAGTGATGCGCATGGAGCACTTTGAGATATTAAATCTTCAAGGTCTTTGGCTTCTATGCCCATTGCATTAGCAAGTTCTAATCTATTTGGTTGTCTTCCAAAGCGGTGTGCTAATTCCCTTGTAATTCTTCTCATTTTCGATAGCTTTTCACTTATATGAATAGGCAGTCGAATTGTTCTAGCACTATTGTCTATTGCTCTGGTCATACCTTGTCTGATCCACCAATATGCATAAGTTGAGAATTTATAACCCATTGCAGGATCAAATTTATCTACTGCTCTTTCAAGACCAATCGCACCTTCTTGAACCAAATCAAGCAGTTCAAGGCCTTGATTTTGATATTTTTTGGCAACACTTACCACTAGCCTTAAATTTGCTGCCATCATGCGATCACGCGCACGTTTCCCCATACGGATTTGATGCTTTTGCCTAGTACTACGTTCATTTTCTTTTAATTCCAATAATTTCTTCATTGCTTGTACGTGATGTGCAAGCTCTATTTCTTCAGCTGGAGTCAGTAAGGGAACTCTTCCAATACTGCTTAGATAAAATCCAATAGCATCTGTGCCCAATCTTCGAGATTGACGAGATTGAGCTCGCACAGTTTGGCCATTGTTATTCGACTTAACCTCTTTTTGTTTTGAGGTATTTGGCAAAACAGGTTTTTCTGAAGATAAATCAGAATTACCCTTTGCAGATTCCAGAGGGATCCCCATCACCCTGGCCTCCTATATTTGTATTTAGTTTGAAGTTAGCACTGAAATTCCAAACTAGACAAAAAGAAACGAAATATTTTCGATAGAACTTGAATTTTTTTGATAAATAATTTTTTCACTAGGTAAAAGACGCAAGCCATATTTTTTGTTTTTACAGAAAATTTATTTATGTTTCATTTACGACGTTAATCAATTGCTCTTGCGATGAGACTCCTTGCTCTGTTGATTCAAGTCGAATAAATTTACCATCACTCTGCATTTCCCAAGACCCGCAATTGTCTTTAAGATATATATTTAGTAATTCATATAATTGATTTTTAAGTGCGTTATCTTCAATAGGAGTAACAGCTTCTACTCTTCTGTCTAAATTTCTTCTCATCAAATCAGCACTTCCGATAAATACATCAGGATTATTATTATTGTAAAACCAAAAGATCCTAGAATGTTCAAGAAATCTCCCAATAATACTAATTACTTTTATGTTTTCACTTATTCCTTTTCTTCCTGGATACAGACAACACATTCCTCGTATTATTAACTCTATTTTAACTCCAACACGAGAAGCCTCATAAAGTAAATTTATAATATTAGGATCTACTAATGAATTCATTTTTGCTTTAATAGAAGCAGGCTTTCCTCTTTTTGCATATTCAATTTCTCGATAAATTAACTCTTCAATTCCTTTGCGTAAAGTAACTGGAGCAACAAGTAATTTTCTAAACTCCTGTTGTTTAGAAAATCCTGTTAAGTAGTTAAATAATTCTATGAGATCTTGCCCTAACTCTGGTTGAACAGAAAGCAACCCTAAGTCTGTATAAAGAGTTGCTGTTTTCGAATTATAGTTACCGGTTCCAATATGAAAGTAAGTTCGTAGTCGATCCTTTTCTTTTCTGACAACTAATGCAATTTTTGTATGAGTTTTTAAGCCAACAACTCCATACACAACATGAACACCACATTGTTCAAGACGTTTGGCCCATTGAATATTGTTGTCTTCATCAAATCTTGCTTTTAATTCAACCAGAGCCATAACTTGTTTCCCATTTTCTGCGGCTCGAATTAAAGCGGAGATTATTGGTGAATCTTTAGAAACGCGATATAAAGTCATTTTTATTCCCATAACTCTTGGATCATCTGCAGATTGATTAATGAATTCTTCAATAGATGTTGAAAATAAATCGTAAGGATGATGAACCAATAAATCTTTACGTCTAATGATAGAAAAAATACTTTTAAATTCTTCTTTTTTCCTTGAGTTGTCTTCTATTAATCCATATTGACTATTTTTAAGTGATATATGAGTAGTACCTTGATGAGCATTAAATTTCAATTTGGGTGAATTTATTTTCAGTAGATTTATAAGCTCATCTAACCCTAAAAAACCTTCTATTCTATATAGGTCTTCGTCTTTTACTCCCATACCTTCTTGAAGTAACTCAAGGATTTTGTTAGGCATGTCTTCCGATACTTCTAGGCGAACTATTTCTCCTCCCATTCTTCGTTTCCTTAAGCCTTCTTCTATTGCGATCATTAGATCATCTGCTTCCAGATCTCTCAGCTCTAGGTCTGCATCTCTAGTAACTCGAAAAAATGAATACTCTTGGACTTTCATTCCTGGAAAGAGCATTTTTAAATTACAAGCAACCACTTGCTCAATGGCTATGGCTATATGAATCGGTTCTTCTGCAAGGTCGCTTAAATCATTTGGAATAGGAATAAACCGAGGTAGTGTTTTTTGTGGAATTTTGACCCGGGCAAATTCTTCATGATTTCTTTCTGGGTCAAGAACAAGTGCTGCTAGGTTGAGACTAAGATTGCTTACAAATGGAAATGGATGCGCAGGGTCAACTGCTAAAGGTGTCAAAACAGGAAATATGGCAGTCTTGAAATAGTTGTCAATCCATATTTTTTGACGGAGATTTAGTCCTTTATAATCTAATAAATATATTTTCTCTTTTTTCAGGTTTTCTTGTAATTGGTTTTTTGCATGTTTTTGCTGTCTTTTAAGAATAGGAAGAAGTTCATTTCGGATATTTTTTAATTGTTCTTGAGGGGTTTTTCCATCTACACTTTTTTTATTAATACCAGCTTCTATTTGAGACTTTAAGGAAGCTACACGCACCATAAAAAATTCATCTAAATTATTGCTGAAAATCGAACTAAATTTAGCTTGCTCTAGTAATGGCGTTTTTTTATCAATAGCTAATTCAAGTACTCTTTCATTAAAATTAATCCAACTTAATTCTCTATTGATATATAAATTTTTATCCATAGAACTTTTAGCCATGAAATAATGTCACTTTAATTGGAGTCTAATTTTTATATCTTAGCAAGATTATATTCAACTTTTTGATTATTGATTCGCTATTTTCTCTTTATAAGAATCATTACCTGAAATTAAGTATATAACTATTAAAAGAAGAAATATTGTCCCCAAAAATGGACTTTTTTGACCGAAAAGATCGTAACTGAATCCTGCGGCAGCAGCTCCGATGAATGTACCTAAACTTTGTAATCCTTGAAGACTGCCTAATACGGCACCTTGTCCAGCGTCACTTAATCGACGAGAGATAATTGCTCTTAAACAAGGAGTTACAAGCCCAGTACCAAGAGCTAATACTGCTACACCACTAAACACCATTGGAATAGAGTTATCTATGTTAGCAAGAGTTAAAGTAATGCAGCCTGCTATTACAAAGCCAATTCCTGCCAAGGTAAGGCGTTTTTCTCCAAATTGATTAACTAGGGGACCAATTAAACCTCCTTGCACTATCATTGCAATTACGCCTACTACTATGAATGCTTGACTTGATAATTGAGGACTCCAATTAAAAGCTTGCTTTAGATAAAGAACTAAAACAGCTGTAAAACCATTAAATGCCATAAAGAAAATAAAAAACGATAGACATAATTTGCGAGATAATGAATTTGCGAAAACATAGCTAAGTTGAGTAAAAGGATTTAATTCTCTTTTTCTAGGCAATGAATTTCTTTTTTTGATTGATAATGTTTCAGGGAGTATGAAAATTACCAAAAATAAGTTTGTAATTGCAAAGAGAGTAGCTGCCCATACTGGTAATGTGACGCTAAATTTTGCAAGGGTAGTTCCTAAACCAGGACCAAGAACAAATCCTAATCCGAAAGCGACTCCAATTAGCCCAAATGTTTTTGCACGGTTTTCTGGAGTAGAAATGTCTGCGAGAACTGCTGTCGCAGTTGCAGCAGTTCCTCCACTAATACCATCAATAATTCTTGCTAGAAAAAGAAGACATAACGGCAGGCTTGCTGCCCATAGGGGGAGGAAATTATTCCAATCGATACTTACGGTTAAAGCAAATAAAGATAGTCCAATCACTGAGCCAGCTACGCATGTAATAATTATTGGCTTTCTTCCAAACCGATCGCTCAGTGCTCCTATTAAAGGGGCTACTGCGAATTGAGACATTGCATAAGTTCCAGCTAATAGTCCAAGAGTGCTGCCACTTTGTGTGAATTTTTCTAGAAGGAAAGGAAGTAATGGAAAAACAATGGTTTCTCCCAGACGATCATTTAAAAGTGTGATAAAAGCACTAAGCAAAGTTGGGATCTTCAGCTTTTTACCAGTTGTAAACTTCATGATTGGGCTCACTTATACACATAGTTTGTTCCATTGACTGCTTGAATTTCAAATAAAAATGCTTAAATCTTTTCAGTTGAGAAAACTTATATATTCCGATCACCTTGTTGCAAGAGAGGTTTATAGAGATGCGATTGAGTCTCAAGGTCATATTTTTTATACAAAAGAACAAATCCAAGCTTGGAGTGGCTTAGCCCATTTGCCAGGAGTTCTTGATAGACCTCTCAAAGAAGGTAAAGGTTGGGTTATCTCTTCTAATCAAGTAATTCAAGCTTTTGGACTTAGATATCCGATGGATCGTTTAGCGTTACTTTATTGTCGTGGTGCTGCTACTCATCAAGGTTATGGAACTGCGTTAGTGAATCAGCTTGAGTCAGATGCGAGAAAGGAAGGCCAACTGAAATTATTTACCGAAGCTAGTTTTTTTAGCTATTCATTATTTCTCAAACGTGATTGGACTATTATTTCTATAGAAAAAATTAAAATAGCTAATATTCCTTTTGATAGATATTTAATGGAAAAAATACTTGTTTAATATTTAATTAATTGTTTTCTCCAATCAATTAATTTTTTTAAAGTGGACTTTACTAATCCAGATTGAATTAATGATTCAGCTTTGAAAAGACCTTCTTCAATATTTTCTGCTGAGCCTGCAAGCCATAGATATACTCCTGCATTCCAAAGAAGAGATTTTTTTAAAGGACCCTTATTTTCAAGTGCTTCAAACGCTTGCCTTTTCCATTCTTGTAGACATTCTAAAGTAATATCTTTACCAAAGTAGTTATAGTTTCTCGGATTTATATTTATACGTTCATTTCCATCTTTAGTTATCTTACCAATTAAACTTTTTTTGCTGATAGGAAGATCTGTGCTGCCTTCAAGACCTTTCACGGTTATTGAATTGAATTCTTTTAATAGCTTCAGAGTTTGCCAATGCCTCTCTTCTGTTGGATTGTGCACATATCCACTTACATGTAAATGTTCTCCTTGATGCGCTGTCCATAGCAGTTCCATACTCGCTAAAGGAGGTCTTTTGCCTATTTCTTCGCGATAAGAAATTAGCTTTTCTGCAAGCGGAAAATGATTTGGTTGATATATAAATCCAAGTCCAGTTTCAATAAATCCATTGTTTATTTCTTCTAGACTAAGACCTTCTAAGTCGAGACCAAGTGATGAATATAATTCTTTTGTTGTAGTACCGTATTTGACAGGCATTTTCGCACCACCTTGAAGCACAACTGGTTGACCAGCACTTATTAAAATTAATGTTGTTAGAGGATATATAGGAGCAGTTCTATTGCGGCCATCAAAAGGCATTCCAAAGCATATTGGACGTTGTTGTTGATTTGCTGAGTATAATTTTGGGCCTAATTCTAAGTAGGTATCAACCATGCCTGCAAGTTCTTGTGGCTCTGGGCGTCTAATACGGTGAGCAATTAAGAATGCACCAATTTGTGCGGGACTAGGGATACCTGTCAGAATTAGATTGAGTGCATCTGCCGATTCATTGCGAGTCATACTGCGGCTGGTTTGCTCTCCACTACCTATCTTGCGAAGGTAGTTTTTAAATCGTTCTTGATCAGCTTTTTCTTGCATGAACAATGCCCTGCCTGGAACTGTATATTTGGTAGGTGCAGGTCCAGGTGATCCTGACTTACTTACTGTGAAGGCGCATCGCCTTATTCGTCAATGTGATGCTTTGGTATATGACTCTTTAGTGCCAAATGAAATATTAGGTTTGGTTAAACCAGAATGTGAATGCATTTTTGTTGGGAAACGACGTAATCATCATTCGCAACCTCAGTTAAAAACCAATGAACTTCTTGTAGAATTGGTTGAAAGGTATAAATGTGTTGTTCGACTTAAAGGTGGTGACCCTTGTATTTTTGGTCGAGGTGGCGAAGAAGCAGCTTATTTAGATGATTTAGGAGTAATGACTGAAATAGTACCAGGAATAACTTCAGGAATTGCAGCCTCTAGTTATATGGGTATTCCCCTTACTCATCGTTTAGGTGCTAGTTCAGTTACGTTTGTTACTGGCCATGAGGGTTTTGATAAGAAAAGACCTTCTGTGAATTGGAAAGAGTTGGCACAAACTAGTGGAAGCTTGGTTATTTATATGGGTGTTCATAATCTTCTTTATATTATTCAAGAATTAAAAGCTGGTGGATTAGCACCTCTAACACCAGCAGCCGTTATCCAACAAGCAACAGTAAAAGGTCAGCGTTATTTAGTATCAACTTTGCAGGATATTGTTTGTATGGTCGAAAAAGAGAAATTCGAATCTCCTTCCATTGTGATAGTGGGGTCAGTTGTTAATTATCAAGTTGCTTCTTCTGCTCCACAGCCTTCCAATGCCACTATGCCTATTTCTTTTTAAATTAAATTTGGTATATAGATAACCAAAGATCCTTTGCTCCTACAAATTTTTTCAGCGGAATATCATTGACTGTATAGATCGGTCGGCAACTTAAGCTATTAATAAGTAGCCATTCGTCATTCGCTTTAGGTATTGAACTAAGAGAAGCTTCTTGTGTAATTCCCAGGTCTAATGACTTTTGTCTTATAATACCTGGCAAACAACCACTTCTTTTATGAGGAGTTAGCAATTGACCATTACGTTTGATAATAAGATTTGCAGTTGTCCCGGAACATATTTCTCCTGTTGTATTCTCTAACAAAGCATCGTCAAATCCATGTTTTTTGGCTTCTATTTGTGCTTGAATTGATTGTCCATATGCAAATGTTTTGTATTGATTGATTCTGCTATTGGCATTTCGCTTTTCGTAACAACTTATCATTGTTGAAATTGGATCAAAGCAGTTTTGAATTTCATTTATTTCTAACCAAAATCGATGATTTGACTTTTCATATTCTTCATTCGTAATTTTGATACCTCGATTTTTATTATTACCTCTACTCCAATTGAGGCGAATTGAGCCCATCATTTCTTCTAATTCACATCTTGCAATAGCTTCTTCTATTAAGGGATTAAGCCATTCTTCTTTCGGAGGGGATGCCATCCCTAGATCTTTCGCACTCTTTTCCCAACGGTTCAGATGTTCTTTAAGAAGACGTGCTTTCCCTTCCCAAATTAAAATTGTTTCAAAAATCCCATCACTAAAATTTAATCCACGATCGTTTATAGGCAGCATTAACTCATTGAGTGAACCCCATTGATGATTAATCCAACCTAGCTGTTTATTTCGACTCATGATGACTCTCTAAGGCTTTTAATAGAGGTAATATTTTCCAGTTCATTTCTTCTGCCTCTTTTATTGGGTCTGAATCTGCAACAATTCCACACCCTGCATATGCTTTAAGGGTCGTGTTTTTTATTAGTACAGTTCTAATAAGAATATTGCTATTAAAGCAACCGTTCCAATGAAGATTAATTAGAGAACCGCAATAAGGACCTCTTGGCATAGGCTCTAGTTCATTAAGTCTTTGACATGCACGAATTTTTGGTGCTCCTGTGATTGAACCTCCAGGCCAAGATGCTTCTAACAAGTCTACCCATGTTTTATTGGGCTTTAATGATCCTTTTATAACGGAAGTTAGGTGATGTACCTGGGCGTAACTTTCTAAACCTACTAATTGTGGAATATTGATAGATCCTGGAGTACAAACTCTCCCTAGATCATTTCTTAAAAGATCTACGATCATAATATTTTCAGCTCTATCTTTAGGACTAATTAATAGATCTCTAGCCAATTCAGAATCTTTTTGAGAATCTATGTGACGAGGCCTGGTTCCTTTTATAGGTCTTGTTTCAATTTCTCCACTGGCAGACACTTTTAAAAATTGTTCTGGCGAAACAGATATTATCGCTTCATTTTTGGCATCTTTTGCACCTATAACAAGACCTCCAAAGGGTGCTGGTGAATAGCTTTTAAGTTTTTTATAGACGTTTATTAATGAAGCTTTTTGTGATATTCCTGTTGTGCAACCGGTCGCTAAATTTGCTTGAAAAAGGTCTCCCTTTTCAATTAACTTTTTAATATTCGCTACTTTTTCAGAATAATCATCTATGGAAGTGAGCCATTGCCATGACTCTAGCGGAATATGTATAGAACTTCTATTTTCAAGTATTTTTCGATCATTTTTTTCTTCATAATTTTGCTTAGATATCGTTTTTAACCAATGAGAAAATTTTTCTATCCGGTTTCTATCGTAGCCTTCCAACCAAAGTTCATTCTTGTGAAGATCGAATTTGAAAATAGGATCATGAGAGGCAACCCATAGCGTTGCCATGTCATCAGATTTCCATGATGTTGAAGCTTCAATCCAAGCACCTGCTTCATAGCTTAACCACCCAGTCCAATGACCTGGGTTTAAATTTCTTAAAGCTTCAAAGGGGTTTGATCCATTGATGTTATTAGGAAGTCCTCTACAACAAACTTGTTCTATTGGGTCTATAGCTAGTGTTACCCATCTACCTAACTTACTATTATCTCCATCTAGCCATATCAGACCATCTTCACCCCAATATTTAGTTAATTCTTGTGCAATAAAATCTGGATGCTGCCAGCAACATAATTCTTTATATAGATTGATCATGATATGGGATTACTACATAGATCCGACCTTCCTACTTTTTGCAATGCTAAATTTCTAATTCTACAACTATCACATTTTCCACAGGGTATTTCTTTTTCGCTATAACAACTCCATGTAGATTCAATAGGTATATTTAATCTTAAAGCTTCTTCAATAATTTTTACTTTTTCCCATGAGATCAATGGTGCCCACAGTTTAATTCCCTTATCTTCCCTGCCTGATTTACTAGATAGGTCAGCAAGTTTTTGATATGCCTTTAGATAGTCAGGTCTGCAATCTGGATAACCTGAGTAATCCATAGCATTGATTCCTAATACCAATTTACTAGCACCTCTCGCCTCAGCAAAACTTAATCCAACTGCAATAAAAACAGTATTTCTTCCTGGAACATAAGTATTAGGTATTTGATTTTCTACTACTCCATGCATGGGTAGATCTTTACTGGCATCTGTTAAAGAAGAACCTCCCCATGCTGCTAAATTTATTGAGATTATTTGATGCTCGATTAAATTTAGATGCTTTGCCAATTTAGTCGCGGCTAATAATTCTCTCCGATGCCTTTGACCATAATCAAATGACAGGCCAATAACTTTATGACCAGCTTCTTGTGCTATTGCAGCAGCAGTTACAGAGTCAAGACCGCCCGAAAGGAGTGCAATAGTTGTACATTTCATGAAGATAATTTAAATCATTAAAGTTTTAGAAAGCTCTACTATTCTCACCGAATTTTTAACCATTTATGGGTTTGTGCACTTAATCTCCAGCTTGGATTAGTTTTTACATATTCAAAAGCAAGTTGATGTCCTTTTTGATTGCCCCAACCTGGCTGTAGGAAAAGTATAGGGAGTTCAGAAGTTTTCGATTTGATATCTGAAGTTAGTTGTTCTGCAAATATAAGATCATCTTTATCATGGATGACTACTTTTAACTCTTGGCAGGCTATTAGCAATTTGATTTGAGGAGGTGCATGTCGTTTTGGAGATAGTGTAATCCAATCAGGATTACCACTAAGCGTATCGACTCCACTGGTTTCAATATGTATTGGTAATGGATTTGATTCTTTATTCTTTGATCTTGTTCTTATTGCTGAGCAAAGATCATCTAGATTGTGATGCAATGGTTCTCCACCAGTAATTACAACAAACGCAGCACCTTCAGATTGTGCTTTTGAGGTTTTTTGGGATATCTGGGAAATACTTTCTAGCGGATGTCTTTTTGATTCCCAAGAAATTTTTGTATCGCACCATGGACATCCAATTTTACAGCCACCTAGCCGTATAAAGTAAGCACTACGACCAACATGAGCCCCTTCTCCTTGTAAAGAATGAAAGGTTTCTACTACTGGCAGCATGCCTTCCATTAACTATTGCTATAAGGCTCTTTTGGCTGGTGTGCAACTTTTTGTTGAAGAGCTTCGTTTGGCGATCTAGGTAAACGTACTTGGGCGGCTTCAATTAGACCTCGGAATAAAGGGTGGGGTTTCCCAGGTCGTGAAAGAAATTCAGGATGATATTGACAAGCTATAAAAAACGGATGGTGTTTTAATTCAATTAGCTCTACTAGCCTGCCATCAGGTGAAGAGCCACTAATTATATATCCAGATTCAATTAAAAGATTTCGGTAAGAGTTATTAAATTCATATCTGTGTCGATGTCTTTCATATACGACTTCTTCTTGGTAGAGGTTATGGCCAATTGTATCTGTTTTTAGTCGGCAAGGATAAACTCCCAATCTCATTGTTCCTCCGAGGTCAACTACATCCTGTTGTTCTGGCAATAAGTGAATTACAGGATGATTTGTATCTGGGTTTAACTCTGAGCTTGAGGCTCCTTTCAGATTTGCTTGATTTTGGGCCCATTCAATTACAGCACATTGCATACCTAAGCATAAGCCAAGAAATGGTACTCGTTGTTCTCTTGCCCATCGAATTGCCTTGATTTTCCCATCAACACCACGATTTCCAAAACCACCTGGGACGACAAGTGCATCCATTCCATTTAGAAGATTATCTGGACCATCAGTTTCAATTTGTTCTGCAGAAACCCAATGAAGATCAAGTGAGGCATCTTGTGCAATGCAGGCATGCCTAAGAGCTTCAACGACAGAAAGGTAGGCATCATTAAGTTGAACATATTTTCCTACTAGCGCTACTTTTACAGCAGGTCCTGGGTTTCGGAGTTGATGTACGAGTTGTTCCCATTTCTTTAAGTCGCATTCATGATTAGGCAGATCGAGAATATCTAAGACTTCTTGACATAGTCTTTCTTTTTTCAGGGCTAGTGGTACTGAATAAATACTATCTGCATCTAATGAAGCTATAACACCTTCTTCATTGACACCACAGAAACCACTTATTTTTCTTTTAAGGGCTTGATTAATTGGTCTGTCACTCCTACATACCAGAACATCAGGTTGAATACCTATTGATCGTAGTTCTTTAACTGAGTGCTGAGTAGGCTTTGTTTTGATTTCACCCGATGTACCAATAAATGGAAGGAGAGTTACATGTATATAGGCAATATCTGTTCTTCCTACATCTCCTTTAAATTCACGGATTGCTTCAAGAAAAGGTAAGGATTCAATGTCCCCGACTGTTCCACCTATTTCAGTAATTACCACATCAGCTCTTGTATTATCAGCAACTCTTTTAATCCTTTCACGAATTTCTTCTGTGATATGAGGTATTACTTGAACAGTTCCACCGTTGTAATCTCCGCGTCGTTCTTTATTAATAACAGATTGATAAATGGATCCAGTCGTCACGCTATTTAATCTTGACATTGCTGTATCTGTAAAACGTTCATAATGTCCAAGATCTAGATCTGTTTCTGCACCATCTTCCGTGACAAAAACCTCACCATGCTGGAATGGACTCATGGTGCCTGGATCTACATTTAAATAAGGATCTAATTTCAGGATTGAGACACTATATCCTCGTGACTTCAGTAATCGACCAAGGCTTGCAGCGACAATCCCTTTGCCAATACTTGAAACTACTCCTCCTGTGACGAAAACAAATTTTGCCATTTATTTTTTTGCTACTCTTTAAATTAGCTCGATATGAGATTAGGCCAACTAAAATCCATACTTTTTACTGGAATTTAAGTCAGGTTGATAGAATTATTGGTCTTTTTCTGGCTCTATCCATGTTGATTTGATATGAAGGTCTTTAAGTTGTTTATCGGAAACATCAGCAGGAGCCTGAGTTGTTAAGCATCTAGCTTGTTGTGTTTTCGGGAAAGCAATAGTATCGCGAATTGAATCTTCGCCAGCTAATAGCATTACAATTCGATCTAATCCAAATGCAATTCCTCCATGTGGAGGAGCGCCCATTTCTAATGCGTTAAGTAAAAAGCCAAATTTCTCTTGGGATTCACTTTGTGAGATGCCAATTGTATTTAGAACGATTTTCTGAAGCTCGGCGTTGTGTATACGAATAGAACCTCCTCCTAGTTCTAATCCATTGAGAACCAGGTCGTATGCTTTGGCACGAGCTCTTGGCAAGGTTTGTTTCCACAAAGTTTTATCTTCACCTAAATCATTTTCATTTGGAGCGCAAAATGGGTGGTGTATTGCTTCAAGACGATTCTCTTCAGAATTAAATTCAAACATAGGAAAATCGACAACCCAAAGAAAATTCCAATTCGAATTTTCTTTATCAGCCTGTATAAGTTTTAGTTCGCGTGCAAGAAATTGTCTTATACGATCTAGTGTTTTATTAACTACGTCAACCTCTCCTGCTCCAAAGAGTATTAAGTCTCCTGGGCAAGCATTTGTTTTTGATAGGAGATTCTTTTTTTGTTCATTATTTAGGTTGTCTTTGATAGCTCCAATACTATCAATTTCTCCTTTTTCTCTTACTCTAATAAAAGCAAGTCCTCTGGCGCCAGCTTTTTGAGCCTCACTAAAAATATCTCCACCTGGCTTAATTCTTACATTACTAATTAAGTCATTCCCTTGTTTTACTGTTATACATTTCACAGCGCCTCCTGATGAGATCGCTCCAGAAAAAACTTTAAAGTTAGAGTCTTGAAAAATCTCATTAACATTAGTTAATTCCATCCCAAAACGTGTATCTGGTCTATCAGTTCCATATTTATTCATTGCTTCTTGCCAGGTCATTCTTGGAAATGGAACATTGAGATTAATACCTTTAATTTCTTTCCATATTGATGCAATTAATGCTTCATTTAGATCAAGAATTTCATCTTGAGTAATGAAACTCATTTCCATATCTAGTTGAGTAAACTCTGGTTGTCTATCTGAACGCAAATCTTCATCTCGAAAACATCTGGCCATTTGGTAGTAACGTTCTATTCCTCCTACCATTAATAATTGCTTGAAGATTTGTGGAGATTGCGGCAAAGCAAACCATTCGCCTTCACAAACCCTTGAAGGTAAAACATAATCTCTAGCACCTTCAGGAGTTGAGCGAGTAAGTATTGGAGTCTCTATTTCAAGAAAACCTTTTTCTTCTAAAAAGTGTCTAGCTGTTTGAATTGTTTTATGCCGAAGTTGTAGGTTTTTAGTCATTCGCTCTCGACGAAGATCTAGATAGCGGTAACGAAGTCTCAGCTCTTCTTTTAGAGGTTCATCATCATGCACAGAGACAGCAAAAGGTAGGTTTTCTGACACAATATTGAGGACATTGAGAGTTTCTGCTAAGACCTCAATTGCTCCAGTGTTTAATTTGTTATTAATTGATTCTTTGGGTCTTGGGTTAACGGTTCCTTTTACTTGAATAACAGTTTCATTTCTAAGGTTTTCTGCAACCTTAAAAAGTTCAGCACCTTGGTCAGGATCGACAGTTATTTGTACTGTGCCACTTCGATCCCTGAGATCTATAAAGATCACTCCACCATGATCTCTACAGCGATCCACCCAGCCACAAAGTTTAACTTTGGAGTGGATATGAGCTGTATTTAGTTCTCCACAGCCGTTGCTGCGCATCACAAATTTTTTTCTATGAACAATGAGTTTCCCATAACGTGGGATCAGATGTTGGAAGAAATGAGTGCAAAACTCATTTCCCTTTTTTATAAAAAGGTAGCTTTACAATAACTGCCTCATGGTATTTACCTCTTATCTCTACTGTTATTAAGTTACCTATTTGAGCATATTCACTTCTAATAATTCCGATAGCAATTGCTTTATTTAGTGTTGGAGACCATGTCCCGCTAGTAACTTGTCCTATTTCTTTTTCATTGTTAATTAATTTATAACCTTTTCTTGCAATAGCTCGCCCATTGATTTGAAGACCTACTAATTGTTTTGTTATTCCTTCTTTTGCTTGTTTTTCTAAGACACTTCGACCGATAAAAGATTTTGGCATTTCAAGATGTACTAACCACCCTAGACCTGTTTCAAATGGAGTTGTAGAACTATTTAATTCATTTCCATAGAGACTCATTCCTGCTTCTAGTCTGAGAGTATCTCTTGCACCTAATCCGCAAGGCGTTATATCTTCTTTTATTAATTCATTCCATAAAAATTTTCCTGCCTTTTCGGACAATAGAATTTCAACACCATCTTCACCTGTATAACCAGTTCGAGCAATGAAGATTTCGCCAAAATGATTCAATTTTTTATTTTCTAAATAAAAAGTTTTATGTCCAAAACGAGGAAGATTAGATAATGATTTATTTAAAATTTTTTCTAATTTCGTTATAGAGTTAGGACCTTGTAAAGCAAGAAGAATCCCATCTTTCTTGAAATCTGATATTAAGATGTTTGATTGATCTACTTTACTTTTAATCCAATTAATATCTTTATTAATACAACTGGCATTAATTACTAATAAAAGCTTTTCTAAATTATTTTCAGTAATACCAAGATCGTAAATAATTAAATCGTCAATTATCCCTCCATTTTCATTGAGAAGTACTGTGTATACAGCTTCTCCAGATCCAATCCTAAAAAGATCTGTTGGGACTAGGCCTTGCAAAGCATCTTTTGCCTCAATGCCTTGAAGCAAGAAAACACCCATATGAGAGATATCAAATAATCCAGCATTTTTTCTTACGGAAATGTGTTCATTTACTAGACCGCTAAATTGCACTGGCATTTCCCATCCCGCAAATGGGGCTATTCGGCATCCCGCTTGCTGGCAATCTTTATAAAGAGGAGTTCTTTTGAGTGACATTTTTTAGTATGCGAAATGAACTAAAAGCTAGAAAAAAAAGCGTTTTGCAATTTGCCAAGAGATATAAATGTAATTGTTCGTGGCTTGATTTGAGAACTCTTATTAACCTATAAATCCAAGTGTCAATTTGATGGCAATTAAAAAATGCTGTAGAACTTGTGGCCACTGTATTTCTTCTCAGGGAGGGACTGCTTCATGGTGTCGATTGAGAAAAATAAAAGTTCATACAGAAATAGTACGATTTGTTTTTTGCCACCATTGGGTTCAGTTATCTCCTTCTTTGCCAATAGTTGAACTTAAGGATAGCGCTCTTGATAAACAGCTTGATTTCGGACGTGTTTTATCTACTTAGGATTCTTATCATTAGATAAATGGAAATTTTAAAATCATAAATTAAAAGTTCAATTCTTATTCGCTGATAAATTTAATAGGATCAAAATACTTCTAGCAACTTTAGCGGCAAGTAAGCTGCTGATGCTTGAAGAATCTAATTGTGGAGCTAATTCAACAATGTCAGCTGCAATAATTTGGTGATCTTTAAGAACTTCTATAATTTCAGCGAAATCGTTCCATGAATATCCACCTGGTTCAGGCGTACCTGTGCCAGGAAGGAAACTAGGGTCGAACCAATCAAGATCTATTGAAAGATAAATCGGTTTTCCTAAATAAGGGGTTAATACTTCTTTTAAATGTTTTGCTGATTGCTCTTGTTTTTGAATAACAAGTCGTTTTGATCTTTTCAGTTCTTCAAACTCTTTGCGTGTTCCACTTCTTATTCCTACTTGAAAAAGTTTTTGACTTGGAAGAACATCTAAACATCTTCTCATTGCACAAGCATGACTAAATTTTGAACCTAACCATGTTTGTCTTAGATCTGCATGAGCATCTAATTGGACCATTAAGAGTTCAGAATGCTTTCTTGCTATTGCTTTAACAGCACCAGAACTAATGGAGTGTTCGCCGCCAAATATTAATGGTTTGATTCCTTTCTTCAATAATGTTTCTGTGGCTTTTTGAACGATTTGAATTACTGGTTCAGGAGACCCAAAAGGAATTTCTAACGATCCAAGGTCGGCAAAATTGATTTCTTGAATATCCGTATTGAGTTGAGGGCAATATGTTTCGATCCCATTACTTACTTCTCTTATTGCTGCTGGCCCAAAGCGACAACCTGGCCTGAATGAAGTTGTCCCGTCGTAAGGAACTCCAAAAATGGCAATGGAGCAATTCTTGACATCTCGTTGAGCACACATAAATATTTGTCCTTCAGTATTGAAAAATTGATTATTCATATAAATTTCTTATTGATTTAGAGCACGCTCTATAAAAGCAGGCATTGCCTTAAAAGCGCCTGTTTGCCATCGAGTGCTCCATATTTCGCATTGGTTTGATATTGCTTCTGCCCTTTCTTTGATTGGGTTTAAGTATCTAGGCCTATTATTAGATGCGAATGTCCAACTCCACCATCCACTTGGGTAATTAGGAACAGATCCATATAAAGGATCAGCATGATCAAAGACTTCTCGAATTGTTTTAACAGTTTCAATGTGAATATTTTTAAAAGCCTCTGGCGATTCTGTTTGTGTAGCAAAAACACCATTAGGCGATAGAGCTCGTTTGCAATCTTGAAAAAATTTTTTATTGAATAAACCTTTTGCAGGCCCCTTAGGATCAGAACCATCAATAATTATTACGTCATAAAAATTCTCTTTTGCATTTGCAACCCAGCTAATCCCGTCTTCAATTTTGAGATTTAACCTCTGGTCTTCCCAAGCATGAGCTCCAAGACTTGGTAGAAATTCTTTACTTAGTTCAATAACACGCTTATCAATCTCAATCATATCCAAATGTTTTGTTTCTTCATGGCGCAGACATTCGCGGGCTGTTCCTCCATCTCCTCCTCCTATAACTAAAACTCTATCTAATTTTGCGGCACTACACATTGCTGGATGAACAAGACATTCGTGATAATGCCTTGCCTGCTTTTCTGTAGTCATCCAACAATCATCTAGCAGCAGACCATTTCCATATTTAAGGCTTTCAATTACTGTAATTTTTTGAATATCACTTTTTTCGTTGATTAAAATCCTCCCTTTTAGTCCATACCTTGAACCTTCATGATTCTCGTCAATCCAATCATTCATTTTAGCTTTGTCCATCCAATTTTTGATTCATATGATTTAAAATCAATCTTTTATTATAAGAAAGTATTATGTTAGCGTCTTTGCTAAATATTTTTTAGCTTTTTCCCAAAGCTTTCTTAAATTTGAAATAGATTGGTGATTAATATCTCCTTCTAATTGTGATTCTATAAAGGCAAATCTATTGAGAAAAGTTGTGTTTGTCTTGGCAAGTCCTTCATCAGGATCTAATTTATACCAACGTGCAATATTTATAAGTGTAAATAAAACATCTCCAAGTTCTTTTTCCGCATTTATTTTATCTTTTGATTTTAATGCTTCCTTTAATTCCTTTACTTCTTCATCATATTTATTCCATACTTCATTAATTGTTTTCCATTCAAATCCAGCATCTGCAGCTTTTTTTGATATATGTATCGCGCCTTTTATTGGAGATTGAGATCGGGTTTTAACTCTTAAACGATCTGATATTGGACTTTTAGAAAGAGAATATTTTTGTTCAGATAATTTAATTTCTTCCCATATTTTACTGACTTCCTTTTTATCTATCTTTTCCTTTTTTTCAAATACATGAGGGTGTCTACGAATTAATTTATTGGTAATTTCCTTTACAACATCATCAAAGCAAAAATGATTATTTTCTGTTGCAATTTGTGCATGAAGAATCACTTGTAAAAGTAAATCTCCTAGTTCTTCCAGAAGGTTATTTTTATTATGCTCTCTAATTGCATCGGCTACTTCATATGCCTCTTCAATGACAAATGGTATTAATGAGCTGTGCGTTTGCTCTAAATCCCATGGGCAGCCAATTTCTGGATCTCTTAGCTCGGAAACAATTTTGATTAGCTTTTTGATCGATTCTTGTTCGTTTTCTTGCATTAAGGACATTTTTGAAAATTCATTAATGTATTGTGTGAGGGTCTATAAGGCAGAATTGCCTTATGGGCGATTAGCTCAGCGGTAGAGCGCCTGCCTTACAAGCAGGATGTCCCTGGTTCGAACCCTGGATCGCCCATTCTATTTGACTTATTCATTGTTTGATTAAATGGAAGAGCAGAAAAAGCTTCTAAGTTTTAGTATTACCCAAGCAGCAGCAGCAGAACTTGTTAGGCAAGCAGCCTTTGCAGGAACTCCTGGCTCGATGCAAATTGATTTACTGGAAGATAGTTATCAGGAAGGTTGGTTATATATTCGTTTACGTCCTGGAAGCAATGATGGCGTTCCTCTCGCAAGAGCTGATGGAGTAACTTTATTTGCTAAGACAGATCAAATGCCATTATTGCAAGGATTAAGATTGAATTATTTTGGTGATTTAACTGGAGGAGGTTTTCTAATTAGTACGCCAGAAGGTGCAGAAAGTAGTCCTTGTGGCAGCGGTTTTAGATTCCTAAAAAGTTAGTGGAATTTTTCTATAGTTTGAGAAAAATTCCTAAATTCAACTTTTTTATTAGTTTAAATAACTAGCTTTCTGGAAAAAGTAAGTTTGCAAGTTCTTCTTCGTCTACTTCGTAAACTCGAGCAAGACATGTTTCGATAGCGCTGGTGACTTCGCCAGGTAAAAATCGCATTGCGTTCATAGCGTCATCTGTGATCTCATCGGTTAATAGCGATTCTTCATTACTTAATTTTTCATCATTGATTATTGCCATAACCCAGCTTTGGTAGGCATAAACAAGATCAGAAAATTCGAGTTCGGGGTCATTTAGGTCCATGATCATTGATAAGTCGCTACATAGGCGCGATCAATCTGACTTTAGAAGGAGAACATGACTTTTATGGAAAAAACTCAGCAAATTTCTATTCAGGCAAAATTATTTGATTTTGCTCTTACTGAATTGGTTTATAACCATAGAGACACTTTTCAACCACTTTGGACTATTGATAGTTGGGCTAAATTTATGATTTGGTTGACTTTAAATTCTGGACTTAGTGGAGATAAGGAGAATTTGGAGCTTTTTGCGAAGGCTTTAGGATCACCCTTAACTAATCGACTGCGTAGGATCTTTTTTGAAAGAAAACTCGAGGATCTATCATTGTATGTAATGGCTGATCCTGCAGAAAATAATGCTTTTTTAGTTCCTTTTTCAGAACAGACTGATATTTCATGTCAAGATGCAGCAAAGGCTTTAGAACTTGTTCGACTCAATGAAGTAGTTAGTAATGAGCAATCTTTATGGAAAAAGGATATGGGTATTATTTCAATTCCTTGGAAGTCTTCAGAAATTGAAAGCTGACTTGTGCAAAGACTATCAATTTAATTAGTGTTTACGAGCATGGTTTTTCTGCTTTTCTTATCTAGTGACTGAGCATTCAGCATCAAAAAGTTTTTCAAATGAAGCTGAGGCATTGCCTAAGACATATGACCCTGCTGGTACAGAGAGACGATGGCAGTCAGCTTGGGAAAAATATGGAGCTTTTCATCCTGACCCTAAAGATAAAGGGGAATCATTTTCTATCGTAATTCCTCCGCCTAATGTCACTGGAAGTTTGCATATGGGCCATGCTTTTAACACAGCTCTTATAGACACAATTGTTAGATTTCAACGTTTGCAGGGTAAGAATGTTCTTTGCTTACCAGGAACAGACCATGCCTCTATTGCTGTTCAGACAATTCTTGAAAAACAATTAAAAGAAGAGGGCATTACTAAAGATCAATTAGGAAGAGAAAATTTTCTTAAAAGAGCTTGGAAGTGGAAAGCCCAAAGTGGTGGACGAATTGTTGATCAGCTAAGGCGTTTGGGGTATTCGGTTGATTGGGAAAGAGAACGATTCACGATGGATGACCAGTTGAGTGAAGCTGTCACAGAAGCATTTGTTCGTTTGCATGATCAGGGTTTGATTTATCGAGGGGAATATCTGGTTAATTGGTGTCCGGCCTCTGGGTCGGCAGTAAGTGATCTGGAAGTTGAGATGAAAGAGGTTGATGGTTATCTTTGGCATTTTTCTTATCCACTAAAAGATGCTTCAGAACAAATATCACATCTTGAAGTTGCTACAACTAGGCCTGAAACGATGTTGGGTGATGTTGCTGTCGCTGTGAATCCTTCTGACCAGCGATATAAAAATCTTGTTGGAAAATTATTAGTTTTGCCAATTCTAGGAAGAGAAATTCCTGTTATTGCTGATGACCATGTTGACAAGAGTTTTGGCACAGGTTGTGTAAAGGTCACTCCAGCTCATGATCCTAATGATTTTGCGATAGGTCAGCGGCATGATTTGCCTCAGATTACGGTCATGAATAAAAACGGAACAATGAATAGTAATGCAGCACAGTTTCAAGGCCTTGATAGATTTGAGGCACGAAAGGCTGTTGTGCAAGCGTTAAAAGAAGAAGGACTCTTGAAGAAAGTAGAGCCATATCGTCATAGTGTTCCTTTCTCTGACAGGGGGAAAGTTCCAGTTGAACCTTTACTTTCAACACAATGGTTTGTTCGCATGGAACCATTGGCATCTACATGCCGAGAATATTTAGCTAAAGGTGAACCTAGATTTGTTCCAGATCGATGGGAAAAAGTTTATAGAGATTGGTTAGAAGGTATAAGAGATTGGTGTATTAGTAGACAACTTTGGTGGGGGCATAGAATACCTGCTTGGTTTGTAATTAGTGAGACTGATTATAAATTATCTGATGAGACTCCTTATATTGTTGCTCTTACTGAAAAAGAGGCTCTTATTAAAGCAAGGGATAAATATGGCGATTCTGCCCAAATACAAAGAGATGAAGATGTTTTAGACACATGGTTTTCTAGCGGACTTTGGCCTTTTTCTACATTGGGTTGGCCTGATGAAAATAGTTCTGATTTATCTCGTTGGTATCCAACTAATACTTTAGTAACTGGCTTTGACATCATTTTTTTCTGGGTTGCAAGAATGACAATGATGGCAGGAATATTTACAGATAAAATGCCTTTTTCAGATGTTTATATTCATGGGTTGGTAAGAGATGAACAAAATCGTAAGATGAGCAAAAGCGCAGGAAATGGAATAGATCCTCTTTTATTAATTGAAAGATATGGTACAGATGCTTTGCGTTTTGCCTTGGTTCGAGAAGTAGCTGGGGCTGGTCAAGATATTCGCCTTGATTATGATAGGAAAAATGACACATCAGTAACTGTTGAGGCATCAAGAAACTTTGCTAATAAATTATGGAATGCTTCTCGCTTTGCATTAATTAATTCTGGGAGTTCAAGTATTTTAGATTTGGTAGATATAGATATTGAAAAATTACACTTATCAGATCATTGGATTTTATCTCGACTTGCAAGATTGAATAAAGAAACCGCCAATCGATTTCATACTTATGGTCTTGGAGAAGCTTCTAAAGGTTTATATGAATTTGTTTGGAATGATTTTTGTGATTGGTATTTGGAACTTATTAAAAGAAGATTGAACCCTGGGAGCGAACCTTCTCAATCTCAATTGATTGATAAAGAGATTGCTCAAAAAGTGATGTTTAAGGTTTTGCATGAATTGTTGATTATGCTTCATCCTTTAATGCCACATTTGACAGAAGAATTGTGGCATGGAATTACTGGAGCTAAGGAAGATAATTTATTAGCATTACAAGATTGGCCTAAGTTGAATGAGAATCAAATTAATGATCAATTAGAGAAATCATTTTCACAGTTATTCTTATCAATCAAGTTAGTTAGAAACTTAAGAGCAGAGGCAGGATTAAAGCCCTCTCAGCAAGCTCCAGTAAGGTTCATTACTTCTAATAAAGAATACATAAATATACTTAAAGATAGTCAAGATGATATTCAATCTCTCACTAAAGCAAGTAATGTTGAAGTTTTTACCCCAGATCAACTCAATAATCAATTATCTGTTAAGGCATTAGCTGGCGTTAGTGGAGAGCTGGAAGTTTTGCTACCTGTTGAAGGTTTGGTAGATTTAAATGCTTTAAATCAAAGGCTTCAAAAAGATTTAAACAAGGCAGAAAAGGAAATAACTAGCTTGAAAGTACGTTTAGCTAATTCAAGCTTTCTAGAAAAAGCCCCATTGGAGGTTGTCTCTGAGTGTAAAAAGAAGTTATCTGATGCATATTCTCAGGCTGAATTAGTTCGTAAGAGATTATCTTTATTGGAGTAAACGTTATTGTTTGACATCACTTTATTAGCTCCTTATTGGGATAACATTAATTCATTTTTTGATTCGCCCTTAGGAGTGTTCATTTATATAGTTTTCTATGCAATATGGGTAATATGTTTGCTTCCTGGTTCATGGCCTTCAATGATTGCAGGTGCTATTTATGGCTCTATTAACGGGTCTTTAGTTGTTTTTTTAGGTGCTTTTATTGGTGCTAATATAACTTTTCTTGTGACAAGAAGATTTTTTAGGAGTTGGGTGCAGACAAGAATTGCTTCTTTACCGAAATTGCAATTAATTGAGAAGGCTGTTAGTCGTGAAGGATTAAAATTGGTTTTATTAACACGTCTCTCCCCAGCTTTTCCTTTTAGCTTATTAAATTTAGTCTATGGACTAAGTGAAGTTAAATTTAATGATTTTTCCATTGGGATGCTAGGGATAGTGCCAGGAACCTTTTTATTTTGTAGCCTTGGATCTTTAGCTGGAAATATATCTAATTTTAATGAGGTTCTTTCACAAAAAGAAAATTCTAATTCTTTTGTTTATAGCTTGATTGCTCTTTTAGCAACTTTTACAGTTGTTATATTGATATCGAGAGCTGCTAGGAAAGCTCTTCAAGATTTAGACTCTTCAATTTGATCTGGATTAAGTAAATTCCAATCCTTTATTGCAGCAAAAAATATAAACCAAAATAGCCTTATTTTTGCAAAAAGCCCTGTTTTTTTTGCTAGATCACCAAATTTGGCTCTTCCGCATTCAGTTTTTATAAATAAAAAAGCTTTTGGGTTAGACATTTTTGTGATTTTAGAAAACCTAGGTTTTTTCATTCATTTAGAATTTTAATTAAATCCTCCTCATTAATAATCTTAATTCCTAGTTCTTTGGCTTTATTTAATTTACTACCTGCTTTAAGTCCAGCTACGAGAAATGCTGTATTTGAGCTGATAGAAGAACTAACTTTTCCTCCTGACTCTTCTATTAATTCTTTTGCATTTTTTCTTGTAAGAGAAGGCATTGTTCCAGTAAGAACAAAAGTTTTTTCAAAAATATTTTTATTATAGGACTTTAATTTATTTTTTAAAACTGAAATTTCATCATCGCTTGCAGATAGAGAAATCCCTGCTTTTTTTAAATCTAATAATAATTTTTGATTATTTTTGTTTGAAAACCAATTTTTCAAAGATAAAGCAATTTCATTACCAATTCCGTAAGTATTTTTTAGTAATTCTGGTGATTCACAAGCGGCAAGTGTTAATTTTTTTTCATTACTAAATTCTTTTGCAATAGCCTTAGCATTAGCCTCACCAATATGAAGTATCCCTAATCCATATAGCTGTTTATACCATGGTTTCTTTTTAGATTCTTCTATTTGATTAATTATTTTTTGTGTAGACTTACGACCCATTCTTTCAAGATTTTCTAAAAGTTTTGGATCAATATCATAAAGATCTGGAATAGAAGTAACTAAATTGTTGTCAACTAATTGTTCAATTAATTTTGATCCAAGCCCATCAATATCCATTGCACTTTTGCTGACCCAATGACGTAAGTTGCCTTTAATTATTGCTGAGCAGCTGTTATTTATGCATCGAGTTGCTGCTTGATGATTCTCTTTTATTAGTAACGAATTACATTCTGGACAATTATTTGGCAATTTCATTTTCTTTGCATTCTCCTGTCTTAATTCAGGAACTACGCGAACTACTTCTGGAATTATTTCCCCAGCTTTTCTAATAACAACTGTGTCTCCTGAATGCAAATTTAGTGTTTCTAGTCGCTTGGCATTGTGCAATGTTGCGCGACTAACGGATGTCCCTGCAAGAGAAATTGGTTCAAATTCTGCCACTGGTGTTACATTTCCAGTTCTACCTACTTGGCATGTGATGTTTAATAGTTTACTGGGAGCTTCTTCTGCAGGGTATTTAAGTGCTATTGCCCATCTGGGAGCTTTGTGAGTAAAGCCTAAAGTTTGTTGAAATTCAAAATTATCTACTTTTACCACTACACCATCAGTTGCATATGGAAGATCTTTACGTTTGTTTTCCCAGGAATTGAAAAACACCTTAACTGCGTTTAGATCTTTTGCATATAGAGCATTTGGATTAACTTTAAACCCAGCAACTTTTAGCCATTCCAATGAATCCCATTGCCCTATAGTTTTTAGTTCTTTTGCTTTGTTTGTATTCCATTTTTCTGGAAAATGAATTGTGTAAGCAAAAAAGTCTAATTTTCTTGATGCAACTACTTTAGGATCAAGTTGTCTCAGAGTACCTGAACAAGCATTTCTAGGATTTGCAAATAGTGGTTCATTTTTATCTTCTCGCTCTTCATTTATTTTTGAAAATGTTGCATTTGGGATAAATGCCTCACCTCTCACTTCAAGCCATGCTGGTGGATCTTCCATATGTAATGCAAGAGGTATAGAAGATATTGTTTTTATATTTGATGTGATTTCTTCTCCTGCAATACCATCGCCTCTTGTAGCCGCTCTAATTAATAGTCCATTAACATAGCTCAGTGCAATGGCACTCCCATCGATTTTGAGCTCACAAACTAGCTTGAAATTATGACTGTCTTTTTTAATTTTTGCTCTCTGCTCAAGTGTTTTTAAAGTTCTTGCATGCCAATCGCTGAGTTCATTTAGATTGAATGCATTATCAAGACTGAATAGAGGAACTTTATGTTCAACATTATTAAATTCTTTTGCAGCTATACCGCCTAGACGTTGACTTGGACTGTCTGGAGTTAATAAGTAGGGATTTTCTTTTTCTAAATCTATTAATTCTCTATAAAGCCTGTCAAAGACAGTGTCTTCCATTATTGGAGAACTTAATACATAGTATGCGTGACTTGCTTTTGTTAGCAGATCTCTTAGCTCTGCAGCACGCTCAAAGTTTTTTTTGGACAGCGAGTTCACTGCAAATTCTTGTTAGCTAAAGGATTAACTTTTTACTTTTGAAATACGATCTATCCGCCAATTTTTGTCTACTTTGACAAAGGTAAAGTCCAATGGCAATGTAGATTTTTTATCTTCTGACTTTAGATTTAGAGTAAGGATTATTTGATTTTCTTCTAAACGAGGTCTTCCTGACTTTAAATTTCTATAACGGTTGAGTTCCAGGCTCTGTAAAAATTTCACGAAATCTTTTCGGTTGACATGTTGCTTGTAGGTTTTTGTTGTTAGAAGATAAGCTCCATCAACTTGCCCTGCAGCGAGTTGGTTGAAAAATTTCTGCACGAGAGGATTAATCCCTCTTGCATTAATGACTAGCTTGATAGCGTTGACTATCCAAAATAGAGCAAGAGCGCTGGCTCCTGCTAAAAGGGCTTTAGTTCCGATGTCTCTTACAAGAGCTCCATCCATTGACTGAATGCAATATTTATAGATTCTGACTTATTAACTGCAAAAATGAGTTGGATTCTTATTGAGTATTAGGCAGAATGTTATCGATTGATCAAGGATGAGCCTTTTTTTCTATGTCCCTGGTCCCTTTGGTACCTATATTTCATCGGTTTAATCAAGAATTCTTTGACGGAATCCTTGTAAAGAACTCGCAGCCAATTGTTTCACTAAGATGGAGCGATGGGCGATTAAGAAATACTGCTGGCTTTTATCAACGTGGTCCTAGGGTAAAAAGCGAGAAAGGTTCAGAAATAGTTCTTTCCCAACCTGTTTTAAAAAATCTGCCACTAAGTGCAATTGAAAGCACACTTTGTCATGAAATGATTCATGCTTGGATTGATTTGATTTTAGGAGTCAAAGAAGCTCATGGAAAAAATTTTCGTACTCGAATGAGCTTAATTAATTCTTTACAGACAAATTTTCAAGTAAGTGTGAGGCATAAGTTTCCTACACCTGCTAAAGCTCCGAAATGGTTGGCTGTATGTCCCTCATGTGGATTGCAATCTCCTTATAAACGTTTGATGAGAGGGGCAGCATGCAAGAACTGCTGCGACACATTTCATGGGGGCAGTTGGCACCCTAGTTGCTTGTTAATTTATAAAGCTTTTTCAATTAAGGAGTATTGAATTGGAGGTTTGTAAAAGTTTTTCTTTTCATATCTTTACAACGAGATTATTGGATTAATCGAAGACGTTGTTAAATTTTAGCTATGTATTCAAATCGACCACGTAATCAAAAAAGAGCTCGTTCAGGTGATCTGTTAGAGAGAAAAATGGATCAATGGCTAGAGACTGGCCGACAGCTAGTTGATGGTGTTTCAGGTAATCGTCCAGGACGACGAAAGACAGGTCGAACTATTGGAGATGGTATAGATAATGTTGGACGATGGGTAGGCGATAAGCTTGATTGGTTTTTTGAAGAGGAGGATGATTGGATGGAACCTTGGGAACTGGAAGAACGTGATTCAACAGTTAACTTTTCTAATAGCAAGAGGCCATTACAAGCAATTTCATTAAGAGGAACAAAGACCCTAGGGCCTTCTTCATCACTTGACAAAATCTCTTCCCAAGAAGAAGATTCATGGCCTGATGAATCTTCTTTTCGTGTTGACCGTTGGGAACGACAAAAAGCAATTAATATTAATAATTCTAGAAATTCCTTGAATGAAAGAAAAGATTCTTCAAATACTTTTCGTAGACCATTACCGAAATCAAGTCGTCGGCGAATCAGTTAGATGCAATTTAATTTCTTTAATTAATTTTCAATGGTTGTCTAGGGGTAGGACCAAGCCATTTTTCTAGTTTAGGACTAAAGACTTCTCGAATTACCGTTAATTCTTGCTGTTGTCTAAAGAATCTATAGTGTCTACTCCAAAAGGGACCTTGATATTTGAATTCATTTTCTAGCCAATCAGCGTTAACTAAAGCTAATCCATCGACTTCACGAAAAAGTTCAAAACGGTCTTGAGTAAGACTTTTCCAAATTGGAAGATTTTTATTTTGGAGGTGTTTTTTTGCTTCTTGAAGATTCCACCAACTCTCTGCCCACGCAAGAGTATGAACTCCACATTTAAGCCATACTTGTCGCCTTAATAAGGGTGGTCTTAATTCTTTGACTTCAATAGGTGTTTCTTGGCCTGGAGAATCTTCGGATTCCATTCCAATGAGTTTTACTTTAACTTCAAAGCCTGTTAGAAGATGCAGATGGCGGGTAGGACTCCCATCTCCTAGAAGCATAAGTTGCCAGGCACCAGAGAGTTTTTGTGTTCCATTACATTTAAGTACCATTTCAGTAGGCGCTTCCCAAAATGGTTTCGGTGAGATTAGTAGCTTTTTAGACAGAATTCATCTCCTAAAACTAGTGGATGTGTCTACATTTGTATTATTATTATTATTTTCTTTTTTCTTGAGGTTCTTAGATCTTTTTAGCTTTTGCACTTTGAGCCAAACTAAAAGAGCACTTAAGTCTGCTTTGCTTACACCTGGTATTTGTGCTGCCTGTCCAAGATTGGATGGTTTTACCTCGTTTAACTTTTCTCGGGCTTCTTGAGAGAGCGTAGTTATGCTCTGGTAATCAAGATCATCAGGTAAGAGTTTTTTACTTTGCTTTTGTAGTTGAGAAATTTGTTGTTTTTGCCGTTCTAAGTAACCACTATATTTAATATCAATTTCTGCACCTTCTCTTATAGTTAATGGTAATGAGCTATCCATTAATTCATGTCGTATTAAATCAGAAGTATGCACTCCAGGCCGACGTAGTAGATCTGCAAGGGTTATAGATCCTTTAATTAATGCATTTGTTTCTTGTTCTATTATTTTAGCTTTTGGATCACTATTTTTTACTCTTTGAGTTTCTAAACGAATTTTTTCTGTTTCTATAGATTTTAATTTAGATTGATATGTTATCCAGCGTTTTTCATCTATCAACCCAAGTTGATAGCCTAAGGGAGTAAGACGACGATCAGCATTGTCTCCTCTTAATATAAGACGATATTCACTACGACTTGTCAGGACTCGATATGGTTCGCGTAGATCCTTGGTCACCAAATCATCAATCATTGTACCTATATAACTTTCTTCTCTAGAAAAAATTACCTTTTCTTGATCTTTTATTTGTCGAGCTGCATTCAGTCCTGCAACTAGACCTTGTGCAGCAGCTTCTTCATAGCCTGTTGTTCCATTGAGTTGCCCAGCAGTAAATAGACCCTTGACACGCTTTGTCTCCAGAGAAGGTAGTAATTGTGTGGCTGGGATATAGTCGTACTCAACTGCATATGCGGGGCGAAGCATAATGCATTTCTCTAAACCGGGTAAGGTCCTTAGAAGTTCTACTTGCAATCTTTCTGGTAAACCTGTCGAAAATCCTTGTACATATATTTCAGGGGTATCTCTACCTTCTGGCTCAAGAAAAATTTGATGCGATTCTTTATCAGCAAAACGAACAATTTTATCTTCAATAGATGGGCAGTATCTTGGACCTTTGCTGTCAATAAACCCTCCATAGATAGGCGTTAGATGAAGATTATCTTTAATAAGTTGGTGAGTTGCTTTTGTAGTACGAGTTATATGACAACTCATTTGTTCTCCACTCACCCAAGCAGTGGGATCAAATGAAAAGAAACGATCACTTGCATCACTGATTTGTTCTTCTAGGGAATTAAAATTTATGCTTCTTCTATCAACTCGCGCAGGGGTACCCGTTTTTAAGCGATCTGTTTGAAAACCTAATTCATGTAGGGCTTCTGTTAATCCTTCTGCCGCTTGTTCTCCAGCTCTGCCTGCAGACATAGATTGATTCCCTATCCATATTTTGCCGCCTAAAAAGGTTCCAGCAGTCAAGATAACTGCTTTGGCCAAATAGATAGTTCCAAAATATGTTTTTATTCCTTTTATTGTTCTAAGTCTACTTTTAGTTACGTATTTAATGTCTTTTTGCAGCTCTAGACCAGTTACCATTGCTTCTCTAAGAGCCAAATTAGGGGTATTTTGTAGCAATTGCAGCATTCGATTTGAATATAAACGCTTATCAGTTTGTGCTCGTAATGCTCTTACAGCAGGACCTCTACTCCCATTTAAAACTCGTTTTTGTATAGCTGTTGCATCTGCAAGTTTTCCAATAATTCCACCGAGAGCATCCACTTCATGAACTAGTTGGCTTTTGGCAGGTCCACCTACAGCAGGGTTACAGGGTTGCCACGCAATCCGGTCAATATTAAGAGTGAATAATGCTGTTGAGAGTCCTAATCGAGCAGTTGTGATGGCGGCTTCGCATCCAGCATGACCACCACCTACAACGATTACGTCAAAGGTTTCGTTAGCAGCGTTTAAGTTGCTCATAGACTTATATTATTAGACTTTAAGTTCTTACAGGTGATATAAATTGATTATGCAGCTAGATTTCTAAATCTAGTAAATTGAGGTTCGAATAATAATTTGACGGTACCTATAGGACCATTCCTATGTTTGGTTATTATTACTTCAGTTATACCTTTGTCTGTTGTTGTCTCAGGATTGTAATACTCATCACGGTAAATCATTAAGACAAGATCTGCATCTTGTTCAATAGATCCAGACTCTCTAAGGTCACTTAGCATAGGTCTTTTATTAGTTCTTGATTCGACTCCTCTACTTAACTGCGAAAGTGCGATTACAGGTACTTTTAGTTCTCTTGCCATTGCTTTTAATCCTCGAGTAATTCTTGAGAGTTCTTGTACTCGATTATCTGGAGTTGAACCCTCCATAAGTTGTAGATAATCTATAACAATCAAGCCTAGTTCTTTTCCTTGCTCTGCAATCAGTCTTCTGCAGAGTGAGCGCATGTCGAGTACTCCTGAATTAGGCTTGTCGTCTATATACATAGGTAATTGACCAAGTGTATTAATCCCTTGTCCTAACAGAGGCCATTCATCTTGTTGTAATCGACCAGTTCTTAGCCTTCCGCTTTCAATGCCTACTTCCATAGACAATAATCTATAAGTAAGTTGTTCTTTGCTCATCTCTAGACTGAATATGCATACAGGGAGGTTATGTAATTGCGCAACATTTTTTGCAAGGTTTAGAACTATTGAGGTTTTACCCATTGCTGGTCTACCTGCAACAATTATTAGATCACTACGTTGAAGCCCTTGAGTCATTGCATCGAGATCATAAAAATTGACAGGTATGCCTGCTACAGAGGTCCCTATGGAACGACTTTCAATTTCATTAAATGTGCTAGTTAATATTTCAGATGTAGGAGTCAGACCTTTGGAGGGCTTTTCTTGACTGATTGCAAAAATTTTCTGTTCTGCCAAATCAAGGGCTTCTTCCATAGGCAGCTTTTGGTCAAAACCTAACTTGATAACTTCATTCCCTGAACGTATCAGTTGTCTTCGTAAAAATTTATCAGTAATTAATTGGGCAACTTGTTCTATTGATGCTGTTGAAGTAACTCTTTCAACTAGTTCTACAAGTCTATTGTTACCACCTATTTTATCGAGAGAGTTGGTGTCTGCTAGCCACGCACTCATTGCTGTGAGATCAGTAGGCTTACCTTGGCTATGAAGCATTAATGCCGTACGAAAAATTTCTCTATGAGCATTGAGATAAAAAGCTTCTGGTTGTACTAAATCTGCTATACGACTCATTGCGTCTGGATCAAGTAATATTCCTCCAAGAACGGCTTCTTCGGCTTCTAGATTTTGTGGTGGGATTAGATCTGATTGTCCTTCAAAATTTGGTTCTCTTGATTTCCCATGATTTGTTAAAGGAGTTTTTTTCCCTTTCGATGTATTTTCATTACTTGGCACAGGAACACTAACCATTTATTAGTTTTTAATTAATAGAGAATTGATTTGTTTATGAAATAGTTTCAATCTTTCAGTGACTGACTACTTCTAGATTGATTTCTGCAGTTACTTCACTATGTAATTTAACTTGAACTTTATAGTTTCCTACAGAGTGAATTTCTGGAACTGAAATATCACGTCGATCTAATTCTTTTTTTGTAGCTTCTTTTATCGCTTCTGCTACATCCCCATTCGTAACGGTTCCAAATAAGACATTATCTTCACCAACTTGTTTCTTTACTGTGAACCTTCCAATGGTGACCAAAGAAGTTTCAAAATCTACAGCTTCTTTTTTAAGTTGGGCTTCAATTTCAGCTTGCTTTGCCCGACGATGCTCTACTTGTTTTAAAACAGAAGGAGTTACAGCACATGCTTTGCCATAAGGAAGGAGAAAATTTCTTGCGAAGCCTGGGGCAACCTCAACAAGATCTCCATCCTTGCCTAAACTTAGAATGTCTTCTGTAAGAACAACTTGTACTCGCTTAGCCATAATTAGTGAAGTGATTAATCTCTTTAGGATTGTGTATATACAACCTTACGATGAGATTGGTAGACGAATTTTCTTTGCAAATCCTAGAGCATTTAGAAGACGAATATGTTGCCAGGTTAAATCTATTTGAGCATTTTTTAGTCCATGTCGAGCAGAGTTTGGAAATGCATGGTGGTTATTGTGCCAGCCTTCACCAAAAGTTAATGCTGCTACCCAGGGATTGTTTTTTGAGTTATCTCCACTGTCATATTCAATAGTTCCCCAGCAATGTGTTGCTGAATTTACAAGCCAAGTAATGTGATAAACGAATACGAGACGTAAAGGAATACCCCAAAGAACCATTGACCATCCTCCTACTCCACTAGCATCACCTATCCAAAAAAGTAGAGCCCCTAAAGGGATTTGAAGAAGTAAGAAATATTTATTCAGCCATTGATAATAAGGATCTTTGGTTAAATCACCTGCAAGTCGTGGAACTGCATCCATTGCAGGTACATGTTCAAACATCCATCCCATATGACTCCACCAGAAACCTTTATTGCTGTCATGGTGATCAGGGTCTGTATCTGAGAAAGTATGGTGATGCCTATGTAGACCTACCCAGTCAATCGGACCATGTTGGCAGCTTAAAGCTCCACAAGTTGCAAAAAATCGTTCTAACCACAGAGGAACTTGAAAAGAACGATGTGATAATAGTCTGTGATATCCAAGCGTTACTCCCAGACAAGCTGTAATCCAATAAAGGATTATGAAAGAAGAAAAAGCTTGTAAACTCCAAAATTTAGGAAGTAATGCATATATGGTTAATGCATGTATGGCACTCATAAATATGACTGTCCCCCACCTCCTGTGGAGCCGGTCTGGCTTAAAAGCGGATGCCCTATTGACTGGCATCTGAAGTTTCTTTGAAGCACCAGTTGCTTTGCTAGCTGGAACTGGTCTGCTCAATGGAGCAGTCGCTTCGATCACACTTGAAACCATGAGTGATCCGATAACATGATGTTTATAATACCTGATAAGGATCAATATCAATTTATTTCTACGATCTTTTGAATGATCTTGTGGTTATACGGTTTCGCGATCGACTTGCAGATGGAAGACGAGCTATGGCTCATCTAATTCATGTTTGGCATGAAAGAAATAGTTGGTCACATAAAGTTTTGCCTGCGCTTGCAGAATCTCTTGACTTAGGAAGAGTGCATAATTCACAAATTTCAAATCTTCGAAATGGAAAACTCGCTTCGCCTGGTCCAGAAGTGTTTTTAGCTTTGGCTCAAGCAAATATAATTCTTCATCAAGGTATAGAAACAGTAATAGATCAGTTGGAAGAAGCCCATCCTGAATTATTGAAAGTACTTTTAGATTCATCGATGCCTATAGAAGGAGATGATGGAAAACCGCTTGGGGCAGGAGATTTTTTTGAGATTTTTGTTGGATTAGCACCTTTGCCTTCTTCTTTCGATTGGTTTATCGAGGATCACGAGGCTATGGATTTAAGTGCTGCTTTAGCTGAACATTTATGTAATGGGAAATCTTGGCGTCAATGTAGGGAGCAAGTTATGGAGGCTTACCCAGTTAATAAGACAAGTAGGAGAGAAAGATTTGCTGAAGTGATGGCAGGATTACGAGATTACACAGCGGAAGAGTTGGATGGAGAATTATTAGATTTATATGCTACAAATCGTTCTCTTAGCGGATCTGTTCTTCAAGGTGCTGATGGTTTTTTAGAAGATTTGCGCAAGATCGCATTAGTTTATAAAAAACAACAAAGCTTGTAAGTATTTTGCTTCTTTAATGAATGATCAAACAATTCAAGAATTTGTCCGACGCCATGTTTTTTCGCGTGAAAAGGATTTAGCCCATCTTGCAGAAAATAGAACAAATGCAGTTTTACCAAGGATGCAAAAAGTTTTGAATGCATTTGCATCAGAACGATTAGGTACTCATCATTTTTCTTCTCTTACTGGTTATGGTCATGGAGATCAAGGTAGGCAGATTATTGATCGAATTTTTGCAAAGGTATTTAGGACTGAAAAAGCTGCAGTTAGACTTCAATTTGTTAGTGGTACACATGCAATAGCTGCAGCCCTCTATGGAGTTTTAAGACCTGGAGATCAATTGTTATCAGTTACCGGGAGCCCATATGACACCCTAGAAGAAGTGATTGGTGTCAGAGGGGAAGGTCAAGGTTCCCTTTTAGATTTTGGAATCAAATATGAGGAGATACCTTTAATTGAAAATGAAGGTATTGATTTTAATGCATTACAAAAAGCTTTAAAAGTACCAAGAAAAATGGTTTTTATTCAGAGAAGTTGTGGTTACTCTTGGAGGCCTTCATTATCAATTGAAGAGATTGAAGATGTATGTGATCTAGTTCATCAAAAGCAGCCTGAATGTATTTGTTTTGTTGATAATTGTTATGGAGAATTTGTAGAAGATAAGGAGCCTCCAGAGGTTGGAGCTGATTTAATTGCTGGATCTTTAATTAAAAACCCAGGCGGGACAATTGTTCCTACAGGCGGCTACTTGGCAGGTAGAGGAGATTTAGTGGAACAGGCTTGTTGCAGACTGACTTGTCCAGGTATTGGTTCAGAAGGAGGAATTGGATTCGATTTGAATAGACTCGTTTTGCAGGGATTATTTCTTGCCCCACAAATGACTGCTGAAGCATTAATTGGAGCAGATATTATTGCTGCGGTTTTTCAAGATTTTGGATTTAGAGTTTTGCCATTACCTGGAGATAAAAGAGGAGATTTAATCCAATCCATTCGCATGAATAATCCAATTGCGTTGAAATTAGTCTGTAATGCGTTTCAAAAAGCCTCTCCAGTTGGCTCTTATTTGGAACCAATACCAGAAGTTATGCCTGGTTATGAAAGTAATTTAATAATGGCTGGAGGAACATTTATTGATGGGAGCACTAGCGAACTTTCAGCAGATGCTCCTTTAAGAGAGCCTTTTAATCTTTATTTACAAGGCGGAACACATCGGTCACATGTGAAAATCGCATTAATTAATGCAATTGCTGAATTAATTGCAGCAGGTTTAGTAGATTTACCTTAAAACATAAGAAACCGATTGGCCCTGAATTATGGCCTTTAATTTTCCTGATGAATTTCGATTTGCAGAAAGCCATGAATACGCTGTTTTAGAAGGCGAATATATAAAACTAGGCATTAGTGCATTTGCTGTAGATCAATTGGGAGATATTGTTTTTGTAGATCTTCCTGAGGTTGGATCATCAGTAAATAAAGGAAGTGCATTCGGGTCCGTTGAGTCAGTAAAGGCAGTTGAGGATATGTATGCACCAGTTAATGGAGAAGTAGTAGAAATAAACGATAATGTCTTAAATAGCCCTGAGGCTCTTCAAAATGATCCCCATGGAGAAGGTTGGCTTTTGAAGATCCGATGTTCTGATTTGTCTGATTTTGAACAAATGATGAATTCCAATTCTTATGCAAATAAAGTTGCGGCCCAATAATATGATAAAAAATTCACCATGAATTTTACCTTTTGGAAATAGTTGATTAATCTTTGCTGATTAATTTTTTTTTGATTTTTTGCGTTTCATGAAGCCATTAGGGACAGATTCATCAAGCTTTATTAGTAGACACGTTGGTTTATCAGAAATAGACCAAGGGACAATACTTCAATCATTAGGTCATTCGGATATTCATGAATTTATAGCTTCTGTAGTTCCTGAAAATATATTGGATGGGAATTCACCGTCTTTATCTTTTGAAAAAGCATGTTCTGAAATAGAGGCACTAGAAGAAATTTCTTTAATTGCAAAAAAAAACAAAGTTTTTAGATCATTAATAGGTCTTGGTTATTACGGGACTTCAATACCAGCTTCAGTTCAAAGACATGTACTGGAAAATCCTTCTTGGTATACAGCCTATACACCATATCAAGCAGAAATTTCTCAAGGAAGACTTGAGGCATTGTTTAATTTTCAAACACTTATTAGCGAGTTAACTGGGTTACCAATTGCCAATGCTTCATTACTTGATGAGGCAACTGCCGCTGCTGAAGCAATGAGTCTTAGTTTTGCAGTAAAGAAAAATAAGCATGCACGAAAATTTCTTGTTGACGATCAGATTTTCCCTCAAACATTTTCTGTATTGAAAACAAGAGCTCAACCTTTGTCTATTGATTTGGAGTTAGTTAATTCAAAAGATTTAGCTTTGGTATTGGATCAAGATGTTTTTGGAATACTTTTACAGTTACCTGGAACTAATGGTTGCATTTGGAACCCTACAGAATGCATCGCTAAAGCTCATCATTTCTCAGCTTTAGCAACCATTATTATTGATCCACTCGCTCAAGTTTTGCTTGCACCAGTTTCAGAGTTTGGAGCTGATATTGCTGTAGGCAGTGCGCAACGTTTAGGAGTTCCTGTTGGTTTTGGTGGGCCTCATGCTGCATTTTTTGCCACTAAAGAAATCTTTAAGCGTCAAGTTCCTGGTCGATTGGTGGGAGAATCATTAGATGCTGATGGTCAGCCTGCATTGAGATTGGCTTTGCAAACGCGAGAACAACATATTCGTAGAGATAAAGCAACTAGCAATATATGTACAGCTCAAGTTTTATTAGCAGTTCTGTCAGCATTTTTTGCTATTTACCATGGCTCAAAAGGCCTTGAGAATATTGCCAAAAAGATTTTTTATTTAAAAAATAAATTAGAGCATTTTTTAATAGAACTTGGATATCCTGTGAAACCAATGGACCGTTTTGACACCATTGAGGTTTTATGTGATGAGGCACAAGAAGTTCATCGTTTATCACAATTAGAAGGCTTTAACTTTCGTATTTTAAAATCGAATGAATTGACTAATCAAATTAATGGTTTTGGAATAACTATTGATGAACTAAGTAATGAAAATGAATTGGAAAAAATAAAAAAAATTCTATCAAAAGCAAAAGGTAATTTATATACCAATTCAGATAATTATAAATTTGAAAAAAAAAATATATTGAATAGCATTCCTTTAAGAAATAAACCTTGGTTGCAGCAAGCTGTATTTAATCAATATCAAAGTGAGACTGAACTTTTGCGATATATATATCGATTAATTAGTAAAGATTTTTCTTTGGTCAACGGCATGATCCCATTAGGTAGTTGCACTATGAAACTAAATGCAACTGCTGAATTGCTTCCAATTAGTTGGAAAGAGTTTTACTCGATTCATCCTTTTGCTCCTGAATCACAAACTCAAGGTTATAAAAAACTAATAACTGATCTTGAGCAATGGTTATCAGATTTAACAGGTTTTGCTGCTTCTTCATTGCAGCCCAATGCTGGTTCTCAAGGTGAATTTGCAGGATTACTTGTTATTCAAGCTTGGCATCAATCTCGTGGAGACGCTGATAGAAATGTTTGTCTTATTCCTACTAGTGCTCATGGAACTAATCCTGCCAGTGCAGTTATGGCTGGACTTCGTGTAATTCCTGTGTCTTGTGATGAATTAGGAAATATTGATTTTGATGATCTTGCTCAGAAATGTCAGGAACATTCAGATCAGTTGTCTTCTTTAATGGTTACTTATCCGTCAACTCATGGAGTCTTTGAACCGCAAATTAGAGAAATTTGTAAGATTGTTCACAAATATGGCGGCCAAGTTTATTTAGATGGTGCCAATCTAAACGCTCAGGTTGGCCTATGTAGGCCTGGTAAATATGGAGCAGATGTATGTCACCTTAATCTCCATAAAACTTTTTGTATTCCTCATGGCGGCGGAGGTCCTGGCATTGGTCCAATAGCTGTTGCTTCTCATTTGGCTCCATTTTTACCTGGTCATCCACTTGTCGACTGTGGAGGAAAAAAAGCTATTGGCCCTGTTTCTTCTGCACCTTTTGGCAGTGCTTCAATATTGCCAATTAGTTGGATGTATATACGTATGATGGGCCCTGAAAATTTAAGAAAAGCATCTGCATCAGCAATGCTTTCAGCTAATTTCATTGCTAACCGCTTAAGTGATTATTATCCAGTTTTATTTAAAGGAATTAATGGTTTTGTAGCTCATGAATGCATTTTGGATTTGAGACCTATCAAAAGAAGTTCTGGTATTGAGGTTGATGATATTGCTAAGAGACTTATGGATTATGGCTTCCATGCACCAACTGTTAGTTGGCCTGTCGCTGGAACCTTAATGGTTGAGCCAACTGAAAGTGAAAGCTTGAATGAATTGAATCGTTTTTGTGACGCAATGATTGCTATTCGTTCAGAAATAGAAGATATAGAAATGGGTTCAAGTGATATTAATAACAATCCATTACGCTCTGCTCCTCATACTTTGAATGTTGTGACTGCAGACAAATGGGATCGACCTTATTCACGCACTCAAGCAGCTTTTCCTTTGAATCATCAACGGAAAAACAAGTTCTGGCCTGCTGTTGCAAGAATAGATAATGCGTTTGGTGATCGTAATTTGGTGTGTACTTGCACTTCTCTTGAAGATTTGACTCAGGATTAAATTTCGGCTCCCCCCTAGCGTAGAAGGCTTTTTATAGTTAAATTTTCATCGAAAACCGAATTTTTGGTTTTATTTAGCTGATTTAGGCAGATTTCTAATTAGTCTTTCTCAGCATTTTCATTTCTTGGGGAAAAATGAAGAGACCTACTTCAGTTGCAGATAGAGACAAGCTCAATCATGTCAATGATTTGAAGTTACCTGTTTTTTCAGAAAACTTGGAATCAATACTTAGTAAAGGGAAATCCTTATCAATTGAGGGGACTAATGTTGTAAGAGTACCTTTTGGTGTACGAAGACCTGCTAAAAAGCGACCAGAAAGGCCTGATAGTTGGGCAACATTAGTCTTGCCATTAAATCCTTTAGGTTCTCCAACTCCTCCACCTCAAGCAGCATAAATTGAGCTATTAGGCAGCTAAATTTCCGGATTTTTTATTTAGTACATTTTGGTAATAGTTTCTTAATTGTTCTGTTGAGCTAGACCATCCCCATTTTTCGGCTTCTTCTCTAGCTGCTTTTCTCATAATTTGTCTCTCAGTTTCATTACCCAAGATTTTTTTGGTTGCCTTAATAAGACTTTTTGCCCCATCATTTTCTCCGTCAGGGTTATAAAGACATCCATTGACTCCATCAGTAATTATGTCAGGAATCCCTCCTCTATTTGCTCCTACAACGGGACATCCTGCAGCCATTGCTTCTAAGAGTACTAATCCTAGAGTTTCTGTACTGGAAGGAAACAAGAAAGCATCTCCACATGCATACGCACTAGCAAGTTCTTCTCCTGCTAGATAGCCAACAAATGTAGTTGAGGTCCTCTCAAATATTTTTTCCAATTGTTGTCTGTATGGTCCATCACCAACTAAAGCAAGACGAGTATTCGGTAAAGCTTCAAGAACAGGTTTAATTCTTTCGATTTGTTTCTCTGCCGATAGTCTTCCTACATAGATTAAAAGAGATCCTTCATCACTATGTTTACCCAGTAGTTTTAAACGCATATTATTATTCCTTAATTCAGGTTTGAATGTTTCAGTGTCTACTCCTCTTTGCCATAAAGCTGTTTCTTGAATACCTTTTTCACTTAATTCTTTAACCATTGCTGTTGAAGTGCATAAATTCAAAATTGCTTGATTATGCGCGGCTTTTAGTAGTTCCCACAAAAGGGGTTCCAACATTCCCATTCCATAATGTTCTAAATATTTAGGAAGATGAGTGTGATAACTGGCAATTAATGGGATGTTGTTAGTTTTGGCTAGCCAGATTCCTCCTAATCCAAGTACGGCAGGGTTTACAACATGTATAAGGTCAGGCTTGAAATCCTCTAAAGCTCCTGAAACAGCTGGACCTGGTAATCCAAGTTTTAATTCTGGGTAAAGAGGTAATGGCATAGCAGCTACTCCAATTACTTTTGCTCCCATATAACTATCAGGACAGCCTTCAGGGCAAAACACAATTACTTCATCTCCTGCCTCAACAAGATGTCTTACAGTTTTAGTCAGGCGAGTAACTATTCCATCGACTTTAGGAAGAAATGTTTCTGTAAAAAATGCTATTTTCACTTTTCTAAGAGGCTGATAAATATGGACTTAATCAGTTTTTTTAATAGCTTTTGCTTGTGTAGATGTCCAAGCAGAGACGCATGGAATTCTTTTGCGATCACAACGGTCTGACCATCGCTTCGCAATATCAACCACTTCAGCTAGTAATCCATCATCAAGTGTAGTTGGATTAAGTCCTAATTCAATAAAGCAGCGATTATCAACGATTAAGTCATTCTCTACTGCTTCATTTCGAGGATTGGGAAGGTAATTAATTTCGGCACCAGTTAATGAGGCAACTTTTTTTGCCAACTCTCCTACTTGGTGACTTTCTGTCATCTGATTGAAAATCTTCACTCTCTCTCCTTCGCTAGGAGGATTTTCTAAAGCCAGCTGAACGCATTTTACAGAATCTCTGATATGAATAAATGCTCTTGTTTGTCCTCCGGTTCCATGGACAGTTAGCGGATAGCCAATAGCCGCTTGCATAAGGAATCTGTTTAAGACAGTTCCGTAATCACCGTCATAGTCAAATCGATTTGTTAAGCGTGGGTCCCTGTTAGTGGCATCTGTATTCGTACCCCAAACAATTCCTTGATGAAGATCTGTAATTCTTATTTGGTCGTTTTTGTTGTAATAGAGAAAAAGCAATTGATCTAGGGTTTTTGTCATGTGATAAACGCTACCTGGACTTGCAGGGTGCAGTATTTCTTCTTCAAAACGAGTGCCATCTGGTTGAGGAACTTCAACTTTTAAATAGCCTTCTGGAATAGTTGCTCCTCTATGAGATCCATATCCATATACACCCATAGTGCCAAGATGAACTATATGAATATCGAGACCAGTTTCTACTATTGCTGCCAGGAGATTGTGCGTTCCATTGACATTGTTATCAACGGTATAACGTTTAGTTGCGCTACTTTTCATTGAATAAGGAGCAGCACGTTGTTCTGCAAAATGAACTATTGAATTTGGTTCCTCTTCGTTAAGCAGGTCCACTAAAGCCTGAAATTCCTTAGAAATATCTAAATTAATAAAACGAATTGGATTGCCGCCGGTTTCTTCCCATGCTTTTAAACGATCTCCAATACTTGAGATAGGAGTTAGAGAATCGACTTCTAGATCGATATCAATTTTTCTTCGACTCAAGTTATCCACGATAACTACATCGTGACCTTCGTCAGCAAGATTCACAGCACATGGCCATCCACAAAAGCCATCACCGCCAAGAACAAGAATCTTCACCCCAAACTCCAGCTGGAAAAGCTACGTATTGATCATACGCATCCTCATACATAAAGAACTCATTTGAGTGTGAAAGAGAAGGCAATAAGAGCTATCAAAAGTATCACCCCAGCGATAATTAATGCTCTAGATCCGTTGCTATCAATGGACTGACTGTCAATCACTTCCATTTCTGGTTCTTTTGCAAATGCATTTAACCTTCCTTCTGATTCTTTTGTAACAGTCATAAATTTTATTTATTTACCTCGGCGGACCTTATGGAAATATTCCATCATCTAATTGATTCCGTTACGTACCGTTACCGAACTTATTTTTTCACTTTGTAATTAATCCTTCTATAGGGGAGCTTGGATTAGCTAATTGCCTTTCATGCAGTCTTCCTGCCAAGAAAGACTGTCTTCCTGCTGTTGTGGCTTTTGACATTGCTTCGGCCATTAAAGGTGCATTCTCAGCTAGGGCAATTGCGCTATTTACTAATACTGCATCAGCACCAATTTCCATTGAATGTGCTGCTTGACTTGGTACACCTATTCCTGCATCAACGATTACAGGTACTTTTGAGTTTTCTATAATGATCGTAATATTTGCTTCATTACGTAACCCTTGTGCTGAGCCAATAGGCGATGCTAAAGGCATGACTGTTGCACATCCTAGTTCTTCTAGTTTTTTTGCTAATAGAGGATCAGCATTTATATAAGGAAGAACAGTAAAACCTTCTTGAATTAGTTTCTCGGCTGCTTTCAATGTGTCAAACGGATCTGGCAGCAGATATTTTTTGTCAGGTATAACCTCTAATTTGATGAAATTGTTATCTTCTTGACCGGCTAATTTTGCAAGTTCTCTTCCTAATCTTGCTATTCGAATTGCTTCTTCTGCATTTGAACAACCTGCAGTATTAGGAAGCATCCAAAATTTCTTCCAGTCAATTGCTTCAATAAGACCTTGATGGCCTAATTCCTTAGATTGAACTCTTCTAATTGCAACAGTAACTATTTCACAACTTGAACGAATTAATGATTCTTGCATTATTTTTATATTTGGATATTTACCAGTCCCAGTCAAAAGTCTGCTTTTGAATGACTTCCCCCCAATGATTAAATCTTCTTTTGTTTTGTTCATTAGAATAATTTAAAAATTTATATTTAAGAAAATTAAAATCCTTTATTGTTAATACTTTCACTCAAAATATTTTCATCTTTAGGCATCAATTTTTTTGATTCTTTTAAGGCGGTTTTATTTTTTGGATCAATTCTCAGCACTTTTTTATACAGTTCATATGCTTCATCAATTTTCATAAGACGTTTTTTTGCAAAGGCTAGATTATTTAAAGCCACTGGATAGTCTGACTTGGCTTTTAAGGCGGTCTTGTAATGAGGTACAGCTGCTTTAAAATCATTTTGTGCGGCCAAAGCAAAACCTAATGCATTCTCAATCAATGCTTTTGCTTCTGTGGGTTCATTTTTCAGCTCCTTAATTGCTTGTTTTAGTGTTGCAGTGGCTTGAGGGTATAACCTTTTTCTTAATTGAACAGAAGCAAGCTCATAAAGCTCTCCAGCATCTTTTGAAGTTTCTATACCTCCTTTCTCAAGCTGAATTAGTTCAATTTCATCTTTCCTAGTCCTAAGGAGTTGTCGCCCAACTAAAACTGCAATTACTAATAACAGGAAACTAAGTCCTATTAAGTATGCCTCTGGCATAGAAAAATTCATCATTCCCAGAAATTATTTTGGAGGTCAGTATTAGTATTTTAAAAATAATACTAATGTAATTTGATTGAAAAAATCTAAAATATTTTTTTGAATTTAATAGTTACAGCGGTTAAGAAAATCTAGTTATTTTTTAATAGCAGTAACGATTTCAGTAAAACTTGTTGGATCTAAAATTGCTAATTGAGAAAGCATTTTCCTGTTGAGTCTTATATCAGACTTTTTTAAGCCTCCTATCATTGCGCTATAGCTTGATCCGTTGATCCTTGCTGCAGCATTAATACGTGCAATCCATAATCTACGAAAATCTCTTTTGCGGCGCCTACGATCTCGATATGCATTGCATAGGGCTTTCATTACCCTTTGATTTGCAGTACGGAAAAGTTTTCCATTGCCTCCTCTAAAACCTTTAGCTAAACGGAGGATCTTATTACGACGCTTTCTTGCGACATTTCCTCTTTTTACGCGTGCCATAACAAAAAATCAATAGTTGGAAAGTAGGACATTCAGTAAGCAATATTGTTCTGAATGAAATACGGGGTTAGGAATAAGGAAGCATACGGCTTACATTTTCTGTATCACTATCATCAACAACTGCTTTAGTTGCCAGATGTCGTTTAAGTTTTGAGCTCTTATGATCGAGCAAGTGATTCCTAAATGCTCTACGCCGCATGAATTTACCTGTGCCAGTTGCTTTGAACCGCTTCGCGGCAGCTCTGCGGGTCTTTAGCTTAGGCATGTCTTATGGAAAATGCTTAATTAATTAGCCTAAGACTTAGACCTCCCTTAAGCCAAATCAAATGTTATTGAATTCTTTTTTTGACATTTGTTTTTTACTTCGATATTCAGGCAATTGATGAAAAAATTACTTTTTTTTAGTACCTCTTTTCTGATCGGTTTTGGATTACTTGGTACTTCTAAGGCAGAAGAAATTGCTCAAGAGGCATTAAATGCTTGGTTGGCTCATAAACCAATTCAAAAGCTGCAACTATTATCAAAAAAGGATGATTTTTTATTAATTGGATTAGAGCCATATCTTGGGCGAGGAAATTATGCAATTGAATCTCCCATTAACCTCAGACTTTCTAGTCATTCAAAGAAATTAATTTTGTCAGATAGTAAAGGAATAATTCACAAGTCTTCAGATATCAATATTGGCTGGAAAAAATTAGACTTGAGTGCTCCTAAAAGAATTTCAAGAAAAGTTGTAGGTCCTTTTTCGAGTTTTGAGTCTGCTCAACAGTTTTCAATAAAGTTAAATAAACTAGGAATTAAATCTGAAATTGCTCATCCCAATGATTGGGAACTTTGGATTCACCAAAAGATAATTATACCCAAAGAAATAAAATATAAATCTTTTAGTAAAACTATAGATTTTACTATTCAACCTTATTTAAAAGGTCGAAATATTGACTTGCGTTTATCTGGTCCAATTCAAATAAATGCACCTGGCGGATTGCAATGGAACAAAGGAGTTTATTTCGGATCTTTTTTGCTAAAACCAGATGCATATGGTACTTGGACTTTTATTGAGAAAGTATCTATTGATCAATACTTGAATGGAGTAGTTCCTTATGAAATTGGGGCTAGTTCTCCAGGTAATGCATTGGCAGCTCAGGCAGTTTTAGCGAGAACTTGGGCATTGGCTAATAGTCATAGATTTGGTATTGATGGATATCATTTGTGTAGTGATACACAATGTCAGGTTTATAAAAATCCAAATCAAACGAACAATGCAGTTAGGCAAGCAATACAAGCAACTTCTGGGAAATTTCTAGCATGGAAAGGTAAGCCTATTCATGCTGTTTATCATGCTACTAATGGAGGAATCATGGCTTCTGCTAATGAAGCATGGTCTATGAATCCAGTTAATTATTTGAAACCAAAATTAGATGGTTCTAGGCAATGGGAAAATCTTTTTGCTTTGCCCTTGCAAACAAATGAGCTAGTTAGAAATTTTTTATCCTATAGAGAGGGAGCATATGGGAATAATCATTATCGATTTAGATGGAAAAGAACTCTCACCTTAAATAATTTGAAAAAGTCGTTACCTTTCCTTAGAGAAGTTAATGATCTGCCAATAAATATTAAAGTTGTTGAAAGGGGTCCTAGTGGAAGGGTCTTAGCATTAGAAATTGTTTCTTCTAATAAAGAATTTTCTGAAATTCTTTACCGAGACAATATTCGAAGAACCTTCCCTCAATTGCCAAGTACTTTATTTATTATAAACCAGTTAGAGGAAGGGATTTGGGAGATTTCTGGAGGGGGATTTGGTCATGGAGTCGGACTGTCTCAGGCTGGAGCAATTGATTTAGCGCTAAAAGGTTGGAGTCTTAATAAGATACTTATGCATTATTACCCAGGTACTGATTATGAGACTTTGCCTTAGAGTCTGATCCTGATCTTCGGTAACTTCCATGGCATTAGCTGCGGTGAATGGAAATAACCGTCGTGGAAAGACAGCTTTGTTTTTGTTTTTTTGTGGATGGGCTGGTATTTTTCCTCATTGGATTAATGATGCAAGAAATCTTTTTCCTGCAATTTCTTTGGCTGTGTTGTTAGGTGGATATGGTCTAAGAGTTGTTTTAAGGGATCGAAAAAATTCAGAGGAATCATCTAAACAATTTTTTCTTGAACAAATCGAATATGAGGAATTACCTTATGTTGATGTCTTAGTAGCAGCTAGAGATGAAGAAAATGTTGTTGAGAGGTTAGTAGAAAGGCTTGCTTCTATTAAATATCCCAAGGAAAAAATTGCATTTTGGATGATTGACGATGGCAGCTTAGATAAAACGGCTCATTTATTTCAAGTAGCAATTAAAAATCATTCTAATTTTTCTTTATTAAGTCGCCCGAGAGAAGCAGGAGGAGGAAAATCTGGAGCTTTAAATCATGCTTTAAGACAGGTAAAAGGGGACTGGATATTTATTCTTGATGCAGATGCCCAGCTTCAAGAAGATGTTTTATTGAAGCTGGTTACATTTGCTTCTAAGGGTGATTGGTCTGCGGTTCAGTTGAGAAAGGCTGTTATTAATCCAAAGCAAAATCTTCTTACTTGTTTGCAAGCCATGGAAATGGCAATGGATGCTTTTATTCAAGAAGGGCGCTTATTAGGTAGTGGAGTTGCTGAATTAAGAGGTAATGGACAGCTTATTGATCGAAAAACCTTAGAACGATGCGGTGGTTTTAATGAAGAAACAGTTACTGATGATCTTGACTTAAGTTTTCGTTTACTTCTTTCTGGATCTTCAGTAGGAATCCTTTGGGACCCTCCTGTAGAAGAGGAGGCTGTTGAATCTTTATCTGCTTTATTTAGACAAAGACAGCGATGGGCCGAAGGAGGTTTGCAGCGCTTTTTTGATTATTGGCCTTTCTTAACTTCTTGGAAATTAAATTTTGTTATTCGTCGAGATTTGGCCAGTTTTTTCTTGTTGCAATATGCAATACCAGTTATATCATTTGTAGATATTTTAACAGCCTTAATTACTCAAACTTTTCCAGTTTATTGGCCTCTATCTTTTGTAGCACTTAGTGTTTCTGGATTGGCATATTGGAGAGGTTGTAGAAGGTATAGCGAAGGACCAGAATTACCTGAGCCTAAGCCATTTAGATTAATTTTTTCTATATTATATTTGGTTCATTGGTTTATTGTGATCCCCTTAGTCACTATTCGCATGGCTTTATTGCCCAAAAAATTAGTATGGATTAAAACTATTCATCAAGGGAATTAATAAAGTTATTAGAGGTCGACTATTTCCCCATTAAAAAATTCAGCAAGATTTTCTACTTGTGAAGTACGGGCATCTTTCAAAGGTTCGTCATTTTTATTATTTTGCTTTAAATCTTCTCCTTTTTTTTCTATTCTTTCTTGAAAATTATTCGATAGTGAATTTAATTTATCAGTATTATTTTCCTTTAATATATGACTTGAAGAATTATTTTTATTATTATTAGAGTTATTAATCTCTACGGTATTTTCTTCATTTGATTGCGACTCAATTTGTTTTTTTAGAATTAAAGCCTTATGGCTACCAAGGGTTTTTGTAATTGCAGCTTCAATAATTGTTTTCCTGCTTTGAATCATACTAATCCAGTTTGAAGAGACTTCTATTTCTGCACTATTTTCAGATAAGTGAATAAGTTTTGCTTGTTGTGATAACAACATTCTTGTTGAAGGAAGTTCAAGAGAAGAGAGTATTTTTTGCCATAATTCTTCTAAATTTTGATCATTAACTATCTCATTATCTTTCTTTTTTATATCATTTATCTCTAACGAAGATACTTCTTTATTGTTAGATGTAACCTCATCAATTTTCTTTGTATTGTTTTTTATGTCATTAGTAGTATTTTCTTCTTTTGTTTTTATAGATTTACCTCCACTATTTAAACTTTTATTATTAATTGAACTTTCTTCTGATAGCATTCCTAAAATTAAAACTTCTAACCAAAGTCTTGGTTGCAAGCTTTGTCGAAGTTGGCTTTCTGATCCTTTTAGCTGCGATTGTAATCTTAATAGTTCTTCTATGTTTACATTTCTTGCTATAGCCTCTAATTCTTTATATGAATCATTGGATATACTACATAATTCAGGTTGATTAGGAGCGATATTGCTTATAGTTAAATCTCTTAAAATTGAACCTATACCTTGAAGAATAGAAATAGGTTCTTTGCCATTATTTAATAGATCTCTGCATATTTCTAAAATACATATAGGTTCTTTCTTAATTATACCTTCAATTAATTTCAATAATTCTTTTTCTGGAATTGTGCCTAATAAACTCCATACAGAATTCAAGTTAATTGGTGGAGGTAAAAGACTTAATTGATCGAGCATGCTTTCAGCATCTCTTAGTCCTCCTTGGGCATGTTTTGCGATTATTTCTAGTGCATTTGAATCAATTTCAATATTTTCTTTTGAAGCAATCAATGTTAAATGTTTTATTAAATCCAATAAAGGAATTCGATGAAAATCAAATCGTTGGCATCTGCTAAGAATGGTTGGCAAAACTCTTTGTGGATCTGTTGTTGCTAGAACGAATACTACTTTTTCAGGAGGTTCTTCAAGAGTTTTTAAGAGAGCGTTGAATGCTGCTGTTGAAAGCATGTGGCATTCATCTATGACATACACTTTCCAACGAGCTTGAACAGGAGCAAAGCGAGATCTTTCAATTAATTCTCGTATATTGTCAACGCCAGTATTCGATGCAGCATCTATTTCGATTACATCAAGTGCTGTTCCCAATGCGATTGTTTTACAGAGATCGCAATTACCACAGGGCGTAATAGTTGCCAATTGATTATTGAGACAATTGAGTGAACGAGCAAGGATTCGTGCACTAGATGTTTTACCAGTACCTCTAGGTCCACTAAATAAGTATGCAGGGGCTATGCGGTTTGTAGTTATTGCATGCTTGAGTGTTTCCGCTATTGCGTCTTGCCCCACAAGTTCATCAAAACTTTGTGGACGATATTTATGATGAAGTGGCTGGTAGGCCTTGCTCATGCACTTCTTGTAGGACTTTGAGAATACTCAGTTTTGTCGATTGATTTGTTAAGAAGAGAAGTAATTGTTTTAGTGAGTATAGAAATCCAAGCGTTGCAATGAATGATTTTTAATTATTAAAGGGAATTCATGCAGATTCTTTTTTTTGTCTTTTTTCATTCGATGGCATTGCTACAACTTTTGCTCCAGTAAGCTCATCAACCATTTCTTTAGTTACCTTGCATGTCTTGACATCTTTTTTAGAAGGTAAAGTATACATAAGGTCCAACATTAATTCCTCTACAATTCCTCTCAATGCTCTTGCACCTGTTTTTCTGCGAAAAGCTTCTTTTGCTATAGCTTCAATTGCATTATCTTCAAAATCGAGGTCTACATTATCCATACTTAATAATGTTCTGAATTGCTTGATGATTGCATCCCTTGGTTCTGTCAGAATTGATTCAAGTGCTTCAGTATCAAGTGGCTTAAGCACTGCAGCTACAGGCATCCTTCCAATAAATTCTGGGATCAAACCATATTTCACCAGATCATCAGGTTCTAGTTGATTAAGTACTTCATTTTCTTTTAGATCTCGATTTAGACGGGGAATTCCATCATCACTATTAGGCATAAAACCTATTGAATTCCGTCCAAGCCTTTTTTGTACAACATCTTGTAGGCCTACAAAAGCACCACCACATATAAAAAGTATTTGACTTGTATCAATTTGAATGCATTCGCTATAAGGATGTTTTCTTCCTCCTTGTGGGGGAACATTAGCAACTGTTCCCTCAAGCATTTTTAATAACGCCTGCTGTACTCCTTCTCCTGATACATCTCTAGTGATAGATGGATTTTCGCTTTTTCTTGCAATTTTATCTATTTCATCAATATAGATAATTCCTCTTTGTGCAAGATCTACATCCATTTCTGCTTTTTGAAGAAGACGAAGAAGAATATTCTCTACATCTTCTCCTACATAGCCTGCTTCAGTAAGAGTTGTAGCATCTGCGACTGCAAATGGTACGTCAAGTAATTCAGCTAATGTTTGAGCAAGCAGTGTTTTGCCAGATCCAGTTGGCCCTATAAGAAGAATATTTGATTTATGGAGTTTGGTGGCTGTCAGTTCTGTTTCTCCTTGACCATCTCCTTTCCAAGCTAGTCTTTTGTAATGGTTGTAAACTGCAACAGCAAGAATTTTTTTAGCTTCTTCTTGACCAACTACTTGTTCATCTAAGAAATTCTTGATTTTGATTGGCTTGGGAATTGAGGATAATGTTGGTGCCGGTTTAGTGCTCTGTTTATTATTTGTAGCAGTTTTGCGATTTGGTTCACTTTTTTGACGAGGGTTACCTTGACTATCTACAAGCTCTTCTTCCAGAATCTCATTGCATAAATCTATACATTCGTCGCAGACATATACGCCAGGGCCTGCGATTAATTTTCTTACTTGATCTTGCGCCTTTCCACAAAAGGAACATTTCAAATGTGCGTCGAACTTTGCCATCGACTTTAGAAAAATTAAATGAGTTTCAATTGAATTGACTGATAATGCTCAGCCTGTACTAATAGGATCGTTAAAGAAAAGGTTTTAGTCATCCTTCCTTAATGATTCCTAGTTAGTTGATACTGGTCACCACTTTGTCTATCAGGCCGTATTCAACCGCTTCTTGAGGAGAAAGGAAGTGGTCACGATCTGTGTCTTCAGTAATTTTCTCAATTGGCTGGCCAGTATGCTCTGATAGCAGTTCATTTAGAGTTTCTTTAAGAAAAAGAATTTCTTTCGCTTGAATTTCTATTTCTATAGCTTGGCCTTGAGCTCCCCCTAAAGGTTGATGAATCATAATTCTAGAATTTGGTAGAGCCAGTCTTTTACCTTTTGCTCCTCCAGACAACAGAAAAGCACCCATACTTGCAGCTAAGCCATAGCAAATTGTCACTACATCAGGAGCGACCTGTTGAATAGTGTCGTAAATGGCTAAACCTGCAGTTACAGAACCTCCTGGAGAGTTGATATAAAGCTGAATGTCTTTTTCAGGATCTTCAGCTTCAAGAAAAAGCATTTGAGCTACTAACGAGTCAGAAACTTGATCATTAACATCAGTACCAAGAAATATTATTCTTTCTCTTAGTAGGCGTGAGTAAATGTCAAAAGCTCTATCTCCACGACCAGATTGTTCAACTACTGTTGGGAGAACACCAGGAGAAGAAATGGGTTTTTTAGATTCCCATCTATTTTGAATTGGGTGATAGCAGTTTGAAAGAATCACGCTAACGATTTTAACCTTCTAACTAAATTAATCTATTTGTGAAATTTACTACTGGTTTTCTGATTTAGGGGTTTTCTTCGCTTTTGGTTCAGTCTTTTTTGAAGATTTACTTGTTTTTTCTGATTTCGAAATATTTTTGTTTGCTTTAACTTCTTTCTCAGGTGCTTTTTCAATTACAGTATTGTTTTCTTCGAGCCATAGCAAAAGTTTTTCTTGTAATAGATCATCTGATACAGCCTGCTTTAATTTATTTTCATCAATATTTTTTTCCTTTGATAGTTCATTTCTGACTTCTTTTAGTTTTTCTTCTAATTCTGATTCATTGATTTCAATATTTTCTTTTTTTGAAAGCGCATTCAATGCAAGATTTTTACGCAGATTCTCTTCTGCTTCTTTCCGAGATGACTTTCTTAAAGAATCTATAAGTTCAGGAGTAAAGATTGATTTAACATCAATGCCTTGCTGAGCAAAATTCCTAGCAGTTTGTTCAATTATATTTCGAATCTCTAGCTCTATTAGAGAATTAGGCAGTTCTACTTCTAATTCTTGAACTAATCCATTGATAAGAGATTCTTGACGTTTTTTTAATTGAGTTCTTTTTGTTTCTTCTTTCAGTCTATTTTCAAGATCTTCACGTAAGTCATTCATAGTATTTTTGTCACTTGCCTGTTTCGCAAATGAATCATCAAGTTCAGGCAATTCCCTTGTTTTTAAATCTTTTAAAGTAACTACAAATTTTGCAGCTCTTCCTTGAGATTTCTCATCTTGGTAATCTTTAGGAAATTGGCATTCCAATGATTTTGTTTGATTTATAGACATTCCTACAATTCCTTCAATAAACCCTGGAATCATCCTTCCATTTTCTAATTCGACATCCATTGAATCTGAACTTCCACCGGTAATTTCGCTTCCATCATCCTTATAAGTACCTTCAAAGCTAACTACAGCTATATCTCCCATTTCTGCGCTTCTTTTTTCTACAGGAATAAGGGTTGCTAATTGTTTTCTAGATTGTTCAATTAACTCATCAACTTTTTTGGGGTCAAACTCAACTTTTTCTGCTTCTACTGTTAACCCTTTGCTAGCTTTTAATTTAGGAATTGGAGCAATATCAGTTTCAAGGGTTATTGATAATTTCTTATCAGGATTGAAATCTTGCAACAATGCATCAAAACCGTTTTTTAGTTCAGGTTCGCAAAGTGGTTCGATGGACTCTTGATCGAGGGCTTCTTCCCATGCACGTTGAAGAAGTTTTTCAAGGGTAGAAGCTTTAATTCTTGCGATTCCTAGTTGTTGAAGGATAACTGCTTTTGGTACTTTCCCTTTCCTGAAACCAGGAAGATCTGCTGTTTTGCTTAAACGAGATAATGTTTCTTCATAAGTGGTTTTGCATTTTGCTGCAGGAACTTCTAATTGAACTGCTATGCGACTATTAGCCAGAGCATTAGTTGTTACTTTTAATTTGTTAGAACTCATAGTTGAATCACCTATTCCAATACCTTAAGAAATCATTTGGTCAACTTGCTAACGCTAATGTGCTTTGCAAGCTTTTCAAAAATCATCATCCATTAATTAAAGTGGTTTAAAAGTTAAAACTTGATATTGATAGACCAACTTTTCTCTAAATCTCATTAAATCGATTGAAAACTCAAACCTTGTTACCTAAAAGACCTCTAATAGTTGCAGTACTTGGATCAAGTGGCGCTGTAGGACAAGAATTATTGGATCTTCTTGAAGAACGTTCTTTTCCTGTTAAAGAAATTCGATTATTGGCCTCTTCACGATCTGCAGGCAACACACAATTGTGGAAAAGCTCTTCGATTCTCATAGAAGAGGTTTCTGCAGATAAATTTAAAGATGTTGATTTAGTATTTGCATCTGCTGGCGGCTCGGTTTCTAGAGCTTGGAGAAAAGTTATTACAGATTGTGGTGCAGTGATGATTGATAATTCCAGTGCTTTTCGAATGGATCCAGATGTTCCTTTAGTTGTTCCGGAAGTTAACCCTCTAGCAGTCAATTCCCATAAAGGAGTAATAGCTAACCCTAATTGCACAACAATTTTATTGTCTTTGGTATTGGGCCCTTTGGCGGCAAAATATCCAATTAAAAGGGTTGTTGTTTCAACTTATCAATCAGCTAGTGGTGCAGGCGCGAGAGCAATGACTGAGCTTCAAAAATTGAGTCAAGAGGTTTTGAAAGGACTTCAACCTCAATCTGAGGTTTTGCCATATTCTCTTGCTTTTAATTTATTTCTTCATAATTCACCTTTACAAGAAAATAATTATTGTGAGGAAGAAATGAAAATGGTTAATGAATCAAGAAAAATTTTAGATTTACCATCTCTTGCTTTAACTGCAACATGTGTGAGAGTTCCAGTTCTAAGAGCCCATTCTGAAGCGGTAAATATTGAATTTGAACAACCTTTTGAATTGGAAGAAATTAATTCAATTTTAAAAAATTCTCCAGGAGTTGAATTGATTAATGATTTAGCAAATAATCGATTCCCTATGCCTACCGATGTAACCGGAAAAGATCCAATTGCAGTAGGCAGAGTTCGGAAAGATATTAGTAATTCAAAAGCATTGGAATTATGGCTTTGTGGCGATCAAATTCGTAAAGGTGCGGCACTCAATGCGATCCAAATTGCTGAATCATTACTGAAATCATCATGACTGAAAAAACTAATTTTTTATCCGCTCCTTTTGGAACTTTGTTAACCGCAATGGTTACACCATTTGATGATCAAGGTAATGTTGATTTTTCATTAGCATCTCGATTAGCACTTCATTTGGTAGAAAACGGGTCTGATGGGCTTGTTGTGTGCGGGACAACTGGAGAATCTCCGACATTAAGCTGGAAAGAACAAACACAATTATTAGAAACGGTAAAAGAAGCTGTCGCCTCTGATGTCAAAGTCTTAGTTGGGACAGGAAGTAACAGTACTGCCGAAGCAATTGAAGCAACTAAGGAAGCATTTTCTGCAGGTGCTGATGGGGCTCTTGTTGTAGTCCCTTATTACAACAAACCCCCACAAGAAGGGCTTGAGCATCATTTTAGATCTATTGCTATGGCTGCTCCAGAGTTGCCTTTGATGCTATATAACATCCCTGGACGAACAGGGTGTTCTTTAGACCCCATTACTGTTAGGAGATTGAGGGATTGTTCAAATATCGTCAGTTTCAAGGCGGCTAGTGGACGTATTGAGGAAGTGACTAATTTAAGGAAGGAGTGTGGTACTGATTTTGCTGTTTATAGCGGCGATGATGGGTTGCTTTTGCCAATGATGTCAGTAGGTGCTGTAGGGGTTGTTAGTGTGGCAAGTCATTTAGTAGGTCCTCAATTAAAGGCAATGATTGAGGCTTATCTTGGTGGGCGATGTAAGCTAGCTCTTAGTTATCACGAGCAGCTACAACCTCTTTTTCAGGCTCTATTTGCTACTACAAATCCGATCCCTGTAAAAGCTGCTCTTGAGTTGATCGGTTGGCCAGTTGGTTCTCCTCGCAGTCCTTTATTTCCTTTAAACGATGCAATGAAAGAAGATCTATTCAAAATACTTGAATCATTGTCTTTGATTTGATTTTTAGTTTCTTCTGCAGATGGCTTTCCTTCTTACTCCATTAAAACAAAGTTTGTTTTTCTTATACTTTTTCTCATGACTTCTAGTTCAATGAATTCAAATACATCCTCAGGCTCAAATACTGGGTCACGTAAATCGAAAGACCCTTGTTTACGTGTAATCCCTCTTGGAGGATTAGGTGAAATAGGAAAGAACACTTGTGTATTTGAATATGGCGATGACATCATGATTGTCGACGCTGGCTTGGCTTTTCCTACTGATGGGATGCATGGAGTCAACGTCGTCATGCCAGATACAACTTATCTAAAGGAGAATCAAAAACGTATTCGGGGAATGGTGGTTACTCATGGCCATGAAGACCATATAGGTGGAATTTCACATCATCTGAAAAATTTTAATATTCCTATTATTTATGGCCCTCCTTTGGCAATGGCAATGTTAAAGGGAAAAATGGAGGAAGCTGGTGTTGCTGATAGGACAACAATAGAAGTAATGGGACCAAGGGATGTTGTAAAAGTTGGACAGCATTTTTCAGTTGAATTTATAAGAAATACTCACTCAATTTCTGATAGCTTTTCTTTTGCAATTACTACGCCAGTAGGAGTCATATTTTTTACAGGGGATTTCAAGTTTGACCATACTCCTCCTGATGGAGAGCCAAGTGATCTTTCAAGAATGGCTTATTACGGCGATAAAGGGGTTCTTTGTTTGTTATCTGATTCCACAAACTCAGAAGTACCTGGTTTTACACCTTCTGAATATTCAGTTTTCCCTAATCTTGATCGTTATATAGCCACAGCTCAAGGAAGAGTAATGATGACGACTTTTGCGAGTTCCACGCATAGGGTTGCGATGATTATTGAACTTGCAATGAAAAATGGAAGGAAGGTTGGACTATTGGGTCGTTCTATGTTGAATGTTGTTGGGAAATGTAGAGAGCTTGGATATATGCGTTGTCCAGATGATTTGTTTTTCCCTATTAGGCATATACGAGACTTACCGGATCGTGAAACTTTGTTATTGATGACAGGAAGTCAGGGTGAAACCATGGCTGCATTAAGTCGAATTTCGCGTGGTGAACATCAACATGTTCAGTTGAAAACAACTGATACAGTTATTTTTTCCGCCAGCCCTATACCAGGAAATACTATTTCTGTTAGCCATACAATTGATAGATTAATTCGCCTTGGTGCAAAGGTTGTTTATGGAAAAGAACATGGTATTCATGTCTCAGGACATGGTTGCCAGGAAGATCAAAAGTGGATGTTAGGACTTATAAAACCCAAATTTTTTATTCCTGTTCATGGTGAATACAGAATGCAAGTTCTTCATGGAAAAACGGCTGTTTCAATGGGTGTTCATCCAGAGAATGTACTTGTTATGCAAAATGGAGATGTTGCTGAATTACGTCCCGATTCAATTTCTATGGGGCAACCAGTAAAAGCTGGTGTTGAATTATTAGATGGATCTAGAACTGGAATTGTTGATGATCGAGTTTTGAATGAACGTCAAAAACTTGCTGAGGATGGATTGGTTACTGTTCTTTCTGCAGTAAGTACAGACGGGGCAATGGTTGCTCCACCTAGAGTTAATCTTCGTGGTGTAATAACTAATCTAGATACCAAAACAATGTCTCTCTGGACTGAAAGGGAAATTTCTTGGGTACTAGAAAATCGTTGGAAGCAATTAACTATTCAAAGCTCAGGTAAATCTATTGAAGTTGACTGGATTGGATTACAAAGGGAAATAGAAACAGGTTTAGCTAGGAGAATGAGACGTGAACTGCAGGTAGAACCGTTGATTCTTTGCTTGGTTCAACCTGCTCCAGGAGGGACTCGAGCTTATAAGCCTTCATATGAAGATGAAAGTCTTGAATCTAACAAGACATCTTCATCTAAGCAGAGATCTAATATGCCAAATAAAAATCAATCAAATAATTCTCAGGTAAATCCCAAAGATAATAATCAACCTGTTAAAACGGTTTCTTCTGCAGTTGGCAATCAAGAAGAGCCTCAAGCAGAAAACCCTAGCGGAAGGACTAGACGTAGACGCTCTGCAGTTGGTTCGTAAGTATTTGCAATTTTTATTGATTATTTGGGCTGGAGATTTTTACAAACTCTCTTGACCAAATGATTTTCCAATCTTTTGAAATCTCAAGAGATCCAGGAGGCATGCTTTTGCTGATTTTATGACTTATATCTTCTAGTTGAATTGAAGATAATTTTGGAGCTTTAGAGTTTTCTATCCATTTTGCTAAAAGAGTTTTTCTTGCTGTGGGAGGAAGCTCCATCAGATTTTGTCTACAAAGGCAAAAGTCATTTTTACTAATTGCTTTTATTGCAAATTTGACTAATGCTTGTTGATCTTCTTGATAATGACTGAGTCTTTCTGCCATTGCTGCGATTCTTATAGTGCATCCTTTATGGAGCTCTTCAAGAACAGGTAAAACTGAATGTCGAATTTTATTACGACTCAAATTGAGATCCTGATTAGAAGGGTCCAGCCAAATTGGTAATCCCAATTCATTGCATATCTCAGCAGTTTCTTTTCTGTTGAAGCCTAGTAATGGTCTTATTAATTCAATGGAATTTGTAAGGCCCCTCTTTTGTCGCAAGCTTGTTAACCCTGCTAAATCGCTTCCTCTAGCAAGATTAAATAATATTGTCTCCGCCCGATCACTACTTGTATGAGCAGTTAAAACATGATTACAAGGATTATGTGTATTTTGAGAAGATATAAAATTTGCTGTTTTGATAAGGGATGAATACCTCCAGCTTCTTGCTTCTTGCTCAGTTTTTTTTAATGTTTTATTAGCCTCGTCATAATAGAAACAGAGATTTTTTTCCTCACACCATTTTTTTAATTCTTCAGCAAATTGATCTGATTTTTTGTGCCATTTGTGATTTCCATGCCATATATGTAATTTCCATTTATGAAGCCTTTCTAGATCAACCATTAGTTGCAAGAGTGCCATTGAATCTTGCCCACCAGAAATTGATAGGAGAAGGCACGCTCCTGAGGGAAGAAGATTGGTTTTCTTCTTTAGTGTTTTATGAAGTCGCTCATGCCATCGGCTCCATGGAGATTGAATTTTTTCAATTCGAGACATTTTCCCTAGCTTTCACTCTTTAATTCCATTTTGTTAGTTTTTGGTCTTGAACAATGTCAAAATCAGATTATTCATTTTGGTTGTGATGTCTAGTATTAAAAATTTGCCCAGTTCTCTTCAGAAGAGCCTGTCTCAGTGTTCTCTTCTCAAGATTATTGCCGGCTTAAACAATTTTGACAAAATTTCTGTATCTCGTATTTCATCAGCAGCTGGTTGTGGAGGAGCTGATTTGTTAGACGTTGCTTGTGATCCTGAATTAGTCAAATTAGCAGTAGAAAATTCTAATATTCCTGTATGTGTAAGTTCTGTAGAGCCTCATTTGTTTCCTGCAGCGATTGATGCAGGTGCTTCGATGGTTGAGATTGGGAATTTCGATTCTTTTTACCCACAAGGACGTTTTTTTGATGCTGATGAAGTAAAAACTTTAACTCTAAAAACCAAAGAACTTTTACCTAATGCTGCCTTATCAGTTACTGTTCCCCACATTTTGCCTTTAGATCAGCAATGTCAATTAGCGTTAGATTTAATTGAAATTGGTGCAGATTTGATCCAAACAGAAGGAGGAACTAGCGCCAAACCATTTAGCCCTGGAAGTTTGGGTTTAATAGAAAAAGCGGCTCCGACATTGGCTGCAACTCAAAGTATTTTTGAAACTATTAAAAATTCAAACCGCCATGTTCCATTGATATGTGCTTCTGGATTGTCTTCAGTTACTCTTCCCATGGCTTTCGCTGTTGGTGCTTCTGGAGTTGGAGTAGGTTCTGCAATTAATCGCTTACAAACTGAACTTGAGATGTTGGCAGTTATAAGAAAACTTCGAGAATCAATAATTTCATTTAATTGTTTAAGTCAAAAGGTTTTATGAAATTATTTTTAGGTTTTTCTTTTTTATATTTAGAGCACAATTATCTTAAATAAGGCTTCATATTCAGATGCCTAAATACACGCTTCAAGCACCATATAGCCCGAAAGGTGATCAACCTAAAGCAATTTCACAATTAGTTGCTGGTGTTAATAAAGGTGAAAAATATCAAACACTTTTAGGTGCTACTGGTACTGGCAAAACTTTTACTATTGCTAATGTTATCGCACAAACAGGAAGGCCTGCGCTTGTATTGGCTCATAACAAGACCCTTGCTGCACAATTATGCAATGAATTGCGCGAGTTTTTTCCTAATAATGCTGTTGAATATTTTATTTCTTATTATGACTATTATCAACCAGAAGCTTATGTTCCTTTAAGTGATACTTATATAGCTAAAACTTCGTCTATTAATGAAGAGATAGACATGCTTCGCCATTCCGCAACACGTTCATTGTTTGAAAGAAACGATGTTATTGTAGTAGCTTCAATAAGTTGTATCTATGGATTGGGAATACCTAGTGAATACCTTAAAGCAGCAGTTAATTTTCAAATAGGAAAATGTATAGATTTGCGAGGATCATTAAGGGAGTTAGTTAACAACCAATATACGCGAAATGATATTGATATATCTAGAGGTAGATTTAGAGTTAAGGGAGATGTTTTAGAAATTGGACCTGCCTATGATGATAGACTTGTAAGAATTGAATTGTTCGGAGATGAAATAGAGTCTATAAGATATGTTGATCCTACGACTGGAGAAATTCTCCAGAACCTAGAAAATATAAATATATATCCGGCCAAACATTTTGTTACACCAAAAGATCGTTTAAAAAGTGCGATTAAGGATATTAAATATGAATTAAAGGAACGTTTAAATTTTTTTCAGGAGAATGGAAAGTTATTAGAAGCTCAGAGATTAGAACAAAGGACTCAGTATGATTTAGAGATGTTGCAAGAAGTAGGTTATTGCAATGGTGTAGAAAACTATGCTCGACATTTATCTGGAAGAGAACAAGGTACACCCCCTGAATGTCTCGTTGATTATTTTCCTGAAGATTGGCTTCTTATTGTTGATGAAAGTCATGTTACTTGTCCCCAATTACTTGCTATGTATAAAGGTGATCAATCTAGAAAGAATGTATTGATCGAACATGGCTTTAGATTGCCTAGCGCTGCAGATAATCGACCTTTAAAGAGCAATGAATTTTGGGAGAAGGCAAGACAAACATTATTTATTAGTGCCACTCCTGGAGATTGGGAGTTGGCTCAAAGTAATGGACAAGTAGCAGAACAAGTTATTAGACCTACTGGAGTTCTGGATCCATTAGTTGAAGTTAGACCAACTGAAGGTCAAGTGGATAATTTATTAACTGAGATAAGAAAAAGAGCTGATAAAAATCAAAGAGTTCTTGTTACTACTCTTACTAAAAGAATGGCAGAAGATTTAACGGACTACCTTTCTGATAAAAAAATAAGAGTTCGTTATCTACATTCTGAAATTCATTCTATTGAAAGAATTGAGATTATTCAAGATCTGAGACTTGGAGAATATGATGTTTTAGTTGGAGTAAATCTTTTAAGAGAAGGATTGGATCTCCCCGAAGTATCTTTAGTTGTGATTCTTGATGCAGATAAGGAAGGTTTTCTTAGAGCTAAAAGATCATTAATTCAAACAATTGGTAGAGCAGCAAGACATACTGAAGGTGTTGCTTTGTTGTATGCAGATAACCTTACAGATTCAATGTCTCTTGCAATATCTGAGACATCAAGGAGAAGAGAGATTCAGCAAAATTATAATGAATTGCATGGAATAACTCCTAAGCAAGCAGGTAAAAAAGCAAATAATTCAATACTTTCTTTTATAGAACTATCTAGACGTTTACAAAGGGAGGATTCTGAAAGTGAAATAATAGATATTGCTGGACATGCAATTGATAGTTTGTATGAAAATAAAGATGCTGCATTGCCTTTAGATGCTATGCCTGAATTAATAGATCAATTAGAAAATAAAATGAAAAATGCTGCACAAGATTTAGATTTTGAACAAGCTGCAAAGTTGCGAGATAGAATTAAAAAATTGAGAAAAAAATTGATAGGTAATACTTAGATCCTAATAATATCTTACTAACCAAGTTTAAAGAAATCATGAACTACATTTAACGCTTTTATGCCATCTTCTGCTTTAACAATACATGATGTTCTTATTTCGCTAGTTGCAATCATTTCTATATTAATTCCTTCGTCAGCGAGCGAGCGAAACATTCTTCCTGCTGTTCCTACAGTATTTCTCATGCCTGCTCCTACTGCACTAACTTTTGCTATTTCAGGTCCTTCTCTTAATTCTGCTTTATCCCATTTTGCCAGGAGAGGACTAATTGCATATTTTGCATTTTCAAGATCATTTTTCTTTAGAGTAAAACTTATATCTCTACTGCCATTTGAATGCTGTCGTTCGGATTGAACAATTGTCCCTAAGCTTATGCCAGCCTCAGCTAATGCTGAACAAATAGAAGCAGCAATTCCAGGCCTGTCTGGTACTTTTCTTACACTTATTTGTGCCTGATCTGGGTCTAAAGCTACTCCACGAACTTCTGGTGAATAAATTGTATGAACTTGAGGGTTTATATGAATTTGTTTGTCATTTAATTCAAATGCTTCGCCAACTGCTCTAAGGGCTTTCTTCGCAAATTCACCATCAATTAAACAACTAACTTTGACTTCACTTGTTGCTATTAAACGTAAGTTAATCCCAGCTTTTGATAATGTTTCAAAAAGAGTTGCGGCTATTCCTGGTCTTCCCATAATTCCAGCTCCACTAATACTTATTTTTGCCATATTTCTTTGGATTGAAAGTTCTCCTCCAAATTTTTCCAATATTGATTCTGATTTGTTTTTTGACTGAATAAACTCATCTTCTGTCACTGTGAATGTGATGTCATTGCTATTTCCTTCATGTAAGGCTTGAATTATCAGATCTACATTTATGCCTCCGTTCGAAAGAGCTTCAAAGAGATTTGCTGCTACCCCTGGTTGGTCTGGAACGTGAGAGAGTCCGATTAGAGCTTGATTTTCTAATAGTTCCAGGCCATCAACTGGTTGAACATGTTCTAATCCTATTTTTGTAACCGCTCGTTTTGAAGGGCTAGAAAGAGTGGTTCCAGGCTTCTCATCCCAGCTTGAACGAACGATTAGGTTGATTCCAAAATTTCTTGCTATTTCTACAGCTCGAGGATGTAAGACAGCTGCTCCAAGACTTGCTAACTCAAGCATTTCATCACAACTGACATTTGACATTTGCTTTGCATTTGGAACGAGACGTGGATCACTTGTAAGAACGCCTGATACATCTGTAAAAATCTCACATGCATCAGCATTTAATGCTGCTGCTAATGCAACGGCAGATGTGTCTGAACCTCCTCTTCCAAGAGTTGTTATTTCCGCAGTTCCTCCACTACCCAAGCTTGTGCCTTGAAAGCCTGCAACTATTACTACAAAACCTTGACTTATTAGATCTTTAATTCTTTCCGTTCGGATTTCTAAAATTCGGGCTCGACCATGAGAAGACTCAGTCACGATTCCTGCTTGGGCTCCAGTCATTGCTATAGCCGGTATGCCCATTTCACTTAAGGCCATTGCCATTAGAGAAATAGATACTTGCTCTCCAGTTGCAAGAAGCATGTCCATTTCTCTTTTAGGAGGATTTTTGTTAATTAATTGAGCAAGTTTTGTTAGATCATCAGTTGTTTTACCCATAGCTGAAAGAACTATTACCAATTCATCTCCAAGCTCTTTACTTTCGGCTATTTTTTGTGCAACTGACTTTATTCTTTCAATAGTTCCTATAGACGTCCCACCGAATTTTTGCACCAGCAGTCCCATTAATTTCCTTTATATAGGATTTGATTATTCCAGCTGACAGTCAATATATTCATAATTGTGTTATTAGACTGTCTTTAAATGCATAAGAGGGAGTTACACCTTTTTTCAGTGAAGCTTCAATTTCTAGACATTTGACAAGAAGATTAAGAAATAATGAAGAAGGTTTTCCTTTGATTTGCTTTCGAATGACATAAATACGTTTTGGATTTGCAATCCCTGCAGTTTTGGCTATTTCAGCTACATCTTGTTGATTTTCGAGAAGACTAACCCAAAGCCAACCTCTAATTTGTGTGGTCAGTGATGCAAGTATTCTTAGACCAGGTTCGCCTGAATCCAATAAAGTATCTATTTTTGAAATAGCTTCTCCTATATTTTCTCTTAAAAGAGCATCTCCTATTTGAAACACATTTGTTTTTACTCCATTTAGTAATGAATTAACAGTTTCTGTAGTTATTAAAAGAGGTTTACTGTTATTAGCCTCTTCTCCACCTTTGGAACTTTCAAGTAAAGAAAATTTTTCTAGCTCTGTATGAAGTCTTGCACTGTCATTTCCTATTGATTCAACAATTAGAAAAATTGCATCTTTTTCTAGTTTTAGTCCAAGCTCTTCAGCAGTTTTTTCAACTAAATCCCTTTGACCATTTTCATCCCAAATTGCAGGAAGTAAGAACTTTTGCTCATTCACTTTTTTTGATTGAATTAATTTTTGGAGAAGTTTGGTAGTTTTTAGTCTCCCGTCTGGCTTTATGTCTTGACTAAGAATTAGATTGGTTTTTTCTGGGATTAGTTCAATTATCTCTTCAAACTTGGCTCCTAATTCACTGGTACAGTTATTACAAAAAGGATTTTTTTGCACTAAAACAACCCTTCCGCCAAAGCCAAATGGAGGCGTTCTAGTTTCTTCTAAAGCTTTTTTAACATCATTAATATCATTCCCATCAAACCGACTTAGATTCATGCTGAGCCAATCTGAATCAACTAATTCCTTAATTAGATTGTTTATATATCGATCTTTAGCTCCTGAGTCATCACCCCAGATTAAATGTATTGGCATGTTTAATGAAGTGATTTCATGATTTGCATAATGCTTAAATTACTTATATAAAAAAGGAAATTGAAGGAAATTGATCATCCTATTTTCAATCAGAGTATTCAGATTATAAGAGCTCAATTAGGTTCTACTGGTTTAGATCCTATACAACAACAAGTTCTTGAAAGATTGATCCACACTACTGGAGATTTCTCTATACAATCTTCATTGAGATTTAGCCCTAAAGCTTGTCAGAGTGGGATTAATGCCTTGAAAAAAGGGGCGATTATTCTTACTGATACGGCAATGGCTAGAGAGGCAGTATTGCCTATGGCATCTCGTACATTAGCGACAACTGTTAAATGTATTTTGGATTGGTCTCCTCCAAAAGTTGATAAGGGAATAACTAGAACTGGAATTGGAATGATAGAAGCTTGGAAAGAGCTTTCTAGACAATATGAACCTTCTAGTTCACCTATTGTTTTAATAGGTAGTTCACCTACCGCATTAGAAGCTTTATTAGATTTATTATATAAAGGATTTCAATCACCAAGTTTGATAATTGGAATGCCAGTTGGTTTTGTAGGAGTATTGAAAAGTAAAAATAGATTATCTAATTATAATTGTTCTCAAATTCGTTTAGATGGAAATAGAGGTGGAGCTGCACCAGCAGCATCCGTTGTTAATGCATTATTAAGAGCATCATTTATTAATAATTAATCAATATTAATTTATTATTTAAACTTATTATATCACCCGTTTATGATTAGCTTTTCTTTTCCAAGTCTTGCAAAATTAATTTTGCTCTTTTGATCACATCTTTAGGCACACCAGCTAATCTAGCAGCCTCTATTCCATAACTTCTATTAGCACCACCGGGTACAACTTGATGTAGAAAACACAGTTCATCTCCTGTTTCTTTTACAAGAACTTGTAAATTACCAACATTATTTAAATTATCAGAGAGTTCATTTAACTCATGATAATGAGTGGCAAAAATAGTTCTACTTTTGATTACTTTCGCTAAGTATTCACTTACTGACCAGGCTATTGAAAGGCCATCAAAAGTTGAAGTACCTCTTCCAATTTCATCAAGTAAAACAAGAGACTTGTTTGTAGCTTGATTAAGAATGAAAGCAGTTTCAGTCATTTCAACAACGAAGGTAGACTCCCCAGCCGCCAAATCATCCACAGCACCGACCCGAGTAAACACTCTATCGGCAATACTTAAAGTAGCTTCTTTGGCTGGAATCCAACTCCCAATTTGAGATAAGATCTGCATTAATCCTATTTGCCTTAAATAACAACTTTTCCCACTTGCATTTGGTCCTGTAAGAATCAGAAGATCTAAATCTTTTCCTAGATAAATATCATTTTCTTTGAATTTTTTTTCTACTAGAAGTTGCTCAACAACTGGATGACGACAATCTTTAATACTTATTTCTTTGGAGTAATTATTATTTATTAATTTCGGTGGTGTATATGAATTAGTTGATGCTATCTCTGCCAGTCCTGACAATGCATCTATACCTGCAATTGCTCTTGCCGATTTACGTATTTCTCTCGCTTGCTTCCCAACCAAAATTCTTAAATTACAAAAAATCTCATACTCTCTTTGTGCTGCCCTTGCTTTTATTTGAAAAATCTTTCCTTCTCTTGCCTTTAACTCAGGTGTTATAAAACGCTCTTCATTTGATAATGTTTGCCTTCTTATCCAGTGCTTGGGAACACTCTTTGCCTTTGATTTGTTTACTGATAAGAAGTAACCAAATGTTCTATGGTATTGCAGTCTGAGATTATTAATTCCACTGACTTTTCTTTCATGATTTTCTTGGCTTTTCAACCAATCATTTTGATCATCTATTTGATTCCTTAGCCCATCAAGGACTGGGTCTACTCCATCGTGAATAAGACCACCTTCTGTAAGACTTAATGGAGGGTTGTTGATTAAATACTGTTTTATTTTATTTGCTAATTTATTTAGTTCGGGATTGACTTTTTTAATGTCATCTATCCAAGTAGGGAGTTTTTTAGGAAGATTCGCGAGAAATGAAGCGAGTTGTGGCAGTCTTTCTAAGCCATCTGCTATAGCAGCAAGATCTCTACAACTTGCATGTCCTGCTCCGGCTCTTCCTGCAAGCCTTTCTAGATCGCCCATTGCTCTTAATAGACGGCGAATAGAATTTCTTTGAGAGTCGTAATTAACGAGATGACTAACAATTTCTTGCCTTTCAAGAATTAATTCAACATCTATTAATGGAGCTTCGAGCCATTTCCTTAAGCAACGACCTCCCATGGCGGTTAAAGTTCTGTCAATTGCCCATAGAAGTGAACCTTGGAATTGCCCGTCTCTTTGAGTAGTTGTTATTTCAAGATTTCTATGAGTCTGTGCATCAATTATCAGGAAATTGTCTGAGATCAATAATTGAGGAAATTCAAGAGTTATTTGAGAAGAGTTTGTATCTGATTCAATCTCTTTTAAATATGGTTTTGTTTCTTTTATATAAGCTATAAGTCCGCCAGCAGCTCTTATAGCTAAAGGTGTTTCTTTAAGACCTAAACCTTTAATTGTGCTCAGCTTAAAATGAGTTTTAAGTGATGATTCAGCTTCTAATCTGTTAAATGGTGTACTTGGAACATCAGTTAAATGGAGAAATTTAGGACACCAATCTTTATCATCATTAAGTTGTATCCGACCATAAATAACTTCAGAAGCTTCGAGCTTTAACAATTCTTGTCTTAGTGCATTACTTCCTTCTCCTTCTCTAACTAAAAACTCACCTGTGCTTACATCTGCCCGCGCCAGGCCCCATTTAAAGAGATTTTTTAGGTCTTTTTCAATTACTACAGCCCCTAGCCAATTATTTTTCCTTGATTGGAGCATTCCTTCTTCAATAATTGTTCCTGGTGTAATGACACGAGTTATTCCTCTTTTTAATAAGACACCACTTTTGCTAGGTGTAGTTTCTAGTTGATCACAAATCGAAATAGAAAGACCTTTTTGAATTAGTTCTGCGCAATACCTTTCAGCTGCGTGATGAGGAATCCCAGCCATAGGAACCCTTCCTATGCTTTTCCCCCCTTCTTTCCCAGTAAGAGTTAATTCTAAAAGTTGAGATAATTTTATTGCATCTTCAAAAAAACATTCAAAAAAATCTCCAAGCCTATAAAGCAATATTCTTTCTGGATGCTCAATTTTTAATTCAACATAATGACGAAGAACAGGGGTTAATTGGTCAATATTGACAAGATTGTGATGAGACCAAGCAGGAATATCTTTATTTTTTTTAGTTTGATCGTGATTTTGACTTTTTATTAAGTTGAAATTGTCTTCATTTTCTTTCTCGCGTCTCATTCGAGGCCGTTGTTTTGAGTCTTCAGTTAGTTGAGCGTCCGAAAGCTCTTGGTTGCTATCACTTGAAAAATCTTTTGTGGCCTTTGAATTGCTAAAGCTTTGCTCTTGCTCATTAAATAAGCTTCCTTGCAATGAACTTTGGGCAGCCATATCCATTTTCTGCCTATTAATTCTTGGCATAGTAAAGGCAAAAATATTTTTTGCATGTGAAGCCTCGCGACAACTCTGGCAAGACCTTGTGAAAAAAAGCAGATCACATGTGAGAATTGTCTGATATTTAGAGCCAAAGCTCTATAGCTACGATTCCCATGCAAGCCATTAGCTTCATTTTCGCGAATGCACTTCTATTCGCTTCCTTAATATTGGTAGTAGGCGTCCCAGTCCTATATATGACTCAGTCAGACCCTGCTGACCGAAGGAATGGAGAAATTAGAAAAATCGAAATCATAGGTGGAGTTTGGTTTCACCTTGTTTTGGTCAATGGTGCAATAGCCGCTTTGGTTTGAACTTCAGCACTTCCCGTGCGAAAGTTGTAATAATTCGGCACTTATGCCATTTAAGAAATGGTTAGTTATGAAGGGCGTTTCACTGACGCTTCATCTTTGCGTATAGCAGTCGTTGTAGCTCGCTTCAACGATTTGATAACAAACAAACTTTTATCAGGGTGTCTTGATTGTTTAACAAGACATGGGATTGATACAACAGAAAATAGCTCTCAATTAGATATAGCTTGGGTTCCAGGCTCTTTTGAACTGCCAATTGTTTCTCAGTCTTTAGCGCGAAGTGGACGCTATCAAGTTTTGATTACTCTTGGGGCTGTTATAAGAGGGGACACTCCTCATTTTGATGTAGTTATAGCTGAAGCTAGTAAAGGAATTTCCTCAGTTTCTAGAGAGACTGGGATTCCAGTTGTTTTTGGGGTCTTAACGACAGATACAATGCAACAAGCCTTAGAAAGGGCCGGTATAAAGAATAATCTTGGATGGAGTTATGCCTTACAAGCCTTGGAGATGGGGTCATTAATGAAAACATTAAACTGAATATCACTCGTTGATAAATCTTTTAATTGACCAGAACACCTTTTTTAAGGCATGCTGCATAAATAGGTTAAAAACCTTTGTTTTTGCGGATGTAGCTCAGTGGTAGAGCATCTCCTTGCCAAGGAGAGGGTCGAGAGTTCGAATCTCTTCATCCGCTTAAAAGTTAACAACAAATTATTCAATTGATTTGTTCATAATTAAAAGATTTTGTTCTTTACAAATATTGAAGCCCATTTGCTCATAAAACTCAGAACAGTTTGTTGTCATTAAATAAATTTTTTCTGCATTTTTTATACAGGGCGACTTTAGAAGGGCCTCTACTAATAGGCGGCCTAAGCCAGAACCTTGCTGATCATTTGAGACGACAACATCCCATAGAACTGCTCTGAAAATTTTGTCGCTAGTGGCTCTGCCAAATCCGATTAGTTTTTTATCTTTCCATAGACTTATAACAACAGAACTATTTGCAAGCATTTTGCGTAATTGGCTCTTATTACGTTGATTTGCCCAAAAAGTATTTTTTTCTAGAAATATTTGTAGTTTCTCTAAGCCTTGCATTGGTCTTAGTCCAGGACCTAGGCCAAATAAACGGAGACCTGGCGCTCCTTGAAAATGTTTAATTAGTGAAATTCCAGTCATAAAAAGGCTCTAGACGGAACCAATAGATGAATTTTGATATAGCTCAATTAAAATTTCCATCAGTCTATTGCCTTTAGATTTCGGTAACTTTTTGTTTTTTGCAATTGGAATAGATAACTAGTATTCATTCATGCAATATCTCTGGTTATTCTTAAATGTAAATATATAAATTGCTAGATGCTCAAGCAACTGCTGGGAGACCCTAATGCCCGCAAGCTGAAGCGGTTTTCTCCCTTAGTCACTGACATCAATATTCTTGAGGAAGATATTTCTCCGTTAAGTGATGATGATTTAAGAAGTAAAACTAATGACTTCCGCCAGCGTTTAGAGAAAGCAGGTTCATTAGATAACCAGCGAGATCTTCTTGATGAATTATTGCCAGAAGCTTATGCAATTGTTCGAGAAGCGTCTAAACGTGTATTAGGTATGCGGCATTTTGATGTTCAGCTGATTGGTGGAATGGTCCTTCATGAAGGACAGATTGCTGAGATGAAAACAGGAGAGGGCAAAACTTTAGTAGCGACTTTGCCTAGTTATTTAAATGCTTTAACAGGAAGGGGTGTTCATGTAGTTACTGTTAATGATTACTTAGCCAGAAGAGATGCGGAGTGGATGGGCCAGGTGCATCGATTTCTTGGTTTAAGCGTTGGTTTAATTCAGCAGGATATGAATCCTTTAGAGCGAAGAAAAAATTATGGTTTTGATATTACTTATGCAACTAATTCAGAGCTTGGTTTTGACTATTTACGAGACAATATGGCAGCTGATATTTCAGAAGTTGTTCAGAGAGAATTCCAATTTTGTGTCATTGATGAAGTTGATTCAATTTTGATTGATGAGGCAAGGACTCCTTTAATTATTTCTGGACAGATTGAACGACCACAAGAGAAATATCAGAAAGCTGCTGAAGTAGCACAAACCCTTATCAGGGCTGAAGAGGAAGGTAAAGACGGAATTGATCCTGAAGGAGACTATGAAGTTGATGAGAAGCAGAGAAGTTGTACTTTGACTGATGAAGGTTTTGCAAAAACAGAAGAGCAGTTAAATGTTAAAGATTTATTTGACCCAAAAGATCCTTGGGCTCATTACATAACTAATGCACTGAAAGCAAAAGAATTATTTGTTAAAGATGTCAATTATATTGTCCGTAATGGTGACGCAGTAATTGTTGATGAATTTACTGGTCGTGTAATGCCAGGCAGAAGATGGAGTGATGGCCAACACCAGGCAATTGAGGCTAAAGAATCATTATCAATTCAGCCCGAAACACAAACCCTTGCTTCTATTACTTATCAGAACTTTTTCCTTCTTTACCCCCGATTATCAGGGATGACTGGTACTGCAAAAACAGAGGAAGTCGAATTTGAGAAAACTTATAGCTTAGAAACTACTGTAATTCCTACCAATAGAGCAATTTCGCGAAAAGATTGGGTTGATCAAGTTTATAAGACTGAAGTTGGTAAATGGAGAGCAGTCGCTAAAGAAACAGCGATGATTCATAAGGAAGGAAGGCCCGTTTTGGTTGGAACAACGAGTGTTGAAAAGAGCGAATTACTTAGCTCTTTATTGGCTGAAGAAGATATTCCTCATAATTTGCTAAATGCTAAACCTGAGAATGTAGAAAGAGAAGCTGAGATAGTGGCCCAAGCTGGCAGAGCTGGAGCCGTAACAATTGCCACTAATATGGCGGGCCGAGGCACTGACATTATTCTCGGAGGCAATAGTGATTACATGGCGAGGTTAAAGCTGAGAGAGGCCCTTATACCTCGCTTGGTCAAGCCTGAAGATGGTCATCAACCACCTATTCCTTTACAAAGAAGTAATCAATCAGGGGGTGGGTTTGAAGACCATGAAAAGATTGATCAAGGATTAAAAGTTCAACCTAAAAAGAAATCAAAATCTCTGCGAACTCTTTTCCCGTGTCAATTAACTGATGAAACCGATCAGTACTTAGCTGCACTTGCCAAGCAGCTAGTAAAAAGTTGGGGTGATAGATCAATAACGTTAATTGACTTGGAAGATCGAATCGCAAATGCCGCAGAAAAAGCGCCTACTGAAGATCCAGAAATTAATGCTCTTCGAAAAGGTATTGCTTTAGTAAAGGAAGAATATGAAGTGGTTGTGAATCAAGAAGATATTCGCGTTCGTGATGCAGGAGGTCTTCATGTCATTGGAACTGAGAGGCATGAGTCTAGAAGAGTTGATAATCAGCTTAGAGGGCGTTCAGGTCGTCAAGGAGACTTAGGAAGTACAAGATTTTTTCTTTCTTTAGAAGATAATCTTTTGAGGATTTTTGGAGGAGAAAGAGTTGCCTCATTAATGAACGCTTTTCGTGTAGAAGAAGATATGCCTATTGAGTCAGGAATGCTTACAAGATCTTTAGAAGGTGCTCAAAAGAAAGTCGAAACTTATTATTACGACATAAGAAAACAGGTCTTTGAATATGATGAAGTGATGAATAATCAGCGAAAAGCAGTTTATTCAGAAAGACGAAGAGTACTTGAGGGAAGTGAACTAAAGAAGCAAGTTATTGGTTATGGTGAAAGAACAATGGATGAGATTGTAGAGGCATATGTTAATGCAGATTTGCCACCAGAAGAATGGGATATTGAGCAACTTTTATCTAAAGCAAAGGAATTCATTTACTTGCTTGACGATTTAAAATCAGAGCAACTCAGGGGACTTAATATGGAAGAATTAAAAGCATTTTTACAAGAGCAACTGAGAAATGCATATGATTTAAAAGAAGCTCAAATTGAACAAACTAATCCTGGTATGATGAGAGAAGCAGAAAGGTTTTTTGTACTTCAGCAAGTAGACACTCTTTGGCGAGAACATTTGCAAGCTATGGATGCTTTAAGAGAGTCTGTAGGATTAAGGGGTTATGGACAAAAAGACCCTCTTATTGAATATAAAAATGAAGGTTATGATATGTTCCTTGATATGATGACAAATATGAGGAGAAATGTTATTTATTCAATGTTTATGTTTAAACCAGTCACGAAAGAATCTAAAGATGTAAATAGTTAGGATTCATTAATATTTAATTTTCTTTTTCATTACTTTCTCCTAGGAACTCAATGATTTCCTTATCTTTTAAGCTTTGTGCTTTACCTGGTGAATTATTTTTTGGGATACGCCCTTCAGTTAAATCTTGTAGATGATTTTGATATGAAGAAATTTCATTTTCCAAGTAATCAATTCGCTCCATAAGATTGCGAATTACATCTGCTTCTGTATCTGGAAGAGCAGAGTGAGCTAGGGGGTTGATCTTTACTCCACTTTGATGCACTACCCTTCCAGGGATGCCTACTACTGTGCTATTAGCTTCAACATCTCTGACAACAACTGACCCAGCTCCTATACGAGTATTCTCGCCAACTTTTATTGCTCCAAGAACTTTTGCGCCTGCACCAACGACAACATTTTCTGCCAATGTTGGATGGCGTTTTCCATGATCTTTTCCAGTCCCTCCAAGAGTAACTCCTTGATATAAAAGACATCTATTTCCTATCTCTGTTGTTTCTCCTATTACCACTCCCATACCATGATCAATAAACACTCCTTTCCCTATTTTTGCTCCAGGGTGAATTTCTATTCCCGTTAATGTTCTGGTTATTTGACTTAGCAGTCTTGGAAATAAAGGTAAGCCATATTTCCACAATCTATGACTTATTCTGTGAAGTGCTAAGGCATGAAAGCCTGGATAACAAAGAATAATTTCTAGAAATCCTCTCGCAGCAGGATCTCTTTCCCGAATAATTTGAAGATAGGATTTCACTGATTTAAGCATGTTTTATTAATTAAATTTATTTTATTTTTTTAGTCCTATTTCTTTCCTTAGATGTTCAATTGTTGAATCACTAAGATAGTTTTTAGCACAATGAATTTGTGGCATACGAATAAGTTGAGCCCGATTTTGTCTAAGAGTATGTTCCACTAAAGGAAGGCTTGGACTATCACAAAGCACGTGACTTGAAGATCTAAGCAATGCAATTAATCTGCTTCCTACATCGGGATTGGCTGTCATTAGTAATAATTCATTGCCTCTCATGCTATGCAAAATAACTTGGGCTGCTCTTAGAATTCCAGGGCTAATGCTTACAATTCCTACACAACTTCCCGAACGTAACTCTTTAAGCATTGTTAATTCTTTTTGAAAATCGCTTAGATCTACTGCGATAGCTCTGACCCCATGACGTTTTGCGAGCTTTTCTAACGGTTGAAGAAAGTATCTACTTGTTACAACGGTTCCATTGTTTGAATTTTCAAGAATATTTTCTAATTCTTCCATTGGGACTACTTCGACAGGAACTTCAAGATTCGGTTCAAGTTCTTCTGCGATTAGCATAGATGCACCAATATCTTCTCTTGGGGTACTAACTAAAACTCTTGCTCCGCATCTAAGTCTCCAGTTGATTTCTTGATTAAAGAGATCTCTTGTTTGTTGGAGTGTGCAACCAGAATTAAGCAAGCTATCTACTGATTGCCTTACCGCTTGATCTATATCGTTTATTACATTATTTTTTAGATTTGTAGAGGCTCTAAGATCACGTTGTTTTTGCTGATCCCTTACGTATATACCTGAGCCAGCTATTGCTTCTACAACACCATCAGTTTCTAGTTGCCTATAAACTTTGCTAATGGTGTTTCTATGGAGGCCAGTTTGCATGGCCAATTGACGAGTACTTGGAAGTCTGTGGCCTGGTGGATAGTGTCTTGCGGCTATTGCAAAACAAATTTGATTATATAGCTGGCTTGAAGCAGGTATTTCACTTTCTTGTTGAATATGGAATCTCACGCCAATTGGCCAAGTTATATTTGGCCACATTAGAGAAAATATGTGTAAGTGACAATTAGATGGTTGTCATATGGTGCTAAAAAGTTATTTCTTTAGCTTTTTAGAAATAAAATTTTTGCTGTATTAAGAAATTTGAAATATTGACTTATTCAACCTCAATTCAATTTTCAAGGATTGATTTGGACGATCACTTGGATGGAGACTCTTGAGCCTCCTTTTTAATTAGAGGTGTTTTACGAGGGGAGAGAAACATAATCATGTTTCTACCTTCTCTTTTGGGTCTTTGCTGAACTTCTGCTTGCTCTTCTAAGTCATTAGCCATTCTTTGTAGAAGAGATTCAGCCAAATTTGTATGTTGGATTTCGCGACCTCTGAAAATAACAGTGCATTTAACCTTGTCTCCAGATTTAAGGAAACGAGTTGCTTGGCCTATACGAACTTGATAGTCATGCTGATCAATTTTGTATCTCATCTTGACTTCTTTTACCTCAGTTTGATGAGACTTTTTCTTGGCTTCTTTAGCTTTTTTTTCTTGTTCAAACTTGAACTTTCCATAGTTCATAATCCTGCATACAGGCGGATTTGCCTTTTCGCTGACTAGAACAAGATCTAATTCTCTATCTTGCGCTATTTCTAAAGCTTCTTCTCGACTTATAACGCCGAGCTGGGATCCATCGGCATCTACTACACGAAGCTTTGGATACTTAATGCGGTCATTAATGTTTGGAAGCTCTCTTTCAGGAGCGCGACGATCAAAACGAGGACGTGGTGGCATTCAGTGTGATGTGGAACCGGCTAGACCAATAAGGAACTTGAACAATTCTATGTCTATTTACTAGACGCGATAACCTCTTGTATTAAGGCTATAGATTCTTGAAATGGCTCTTGGTCATTAAGCCATTTAGGAGAATGTTGTTTTTTAAACCATGTTCTTTGCCTTTTGGCAAAGTTTTTGGTCCGTTGATTTGTTATGGCAATTGCTTCACTCGTAGTAATCTTTCCTTTAATTATATACAGAGCCTCTTGATATCCAATAGTTTTTAGAAGAGGTAGATTTATTCCATATTTTTTGATTAATCTTTCAGTTTCTTCAATCAGGCCATTTTCGAACATTTTATGAGTTCGTTTTGAAATTCTTTCATTGAGGTCTTGGGGGTCAAGACCAAGCTCTATAAGATTCCAATTAGGAGGGTTTATTTTTTGTTGAGTACTGATTGGTTTCCCTGTGGCATAAAAAACTTCCAGAGCTCTAATTGTTCTTACTGAGTCGGAGGGCGCAACTTTTGCTGCTGTAATTGGATCGCAGCATTCCAATAATCTATGACATTCAATTTGATCTATTTTTTTTAATTGGTTGCGAAGAGATTTCTGAGGACCAACGGAAGGTGGTTCTAATCCACCTGTTAATGCTTTGAGATACAAACCACTACCACCAACAAGTATTCCCATATCCTTATCTTTAAGAGATTTTTTTAGACTAAAAGATGCTTTTTCTTTGAATTCATGCAATGTTATTGGCTCATTTGGATGACATAAATTGAGAAGGTAGTGTTTAACTCTTAATTGTTGTTCCTTAGTGGGCTTGGCTGTCCCTATATCCATACCTATATAAAGCTGCCTTGAATCAATATTGTGAATATTCAGTTTCAATATTTCTGCGAGTTTTATAGCTAATGAAGTTTTTCCACTTGCAGTGGGCCCAAGGACAACAATTACTAGAGGTTTACTTGCTCCCATAAGAGATTTTGTAATGAATGTGATCTAAATAGTGGGGAAAATCTATTTGCTTAATTTAGTTTTAGGGATTTACCGCAGACTTTCTGTTAAGCCAATGGTAAATTGAGGTTTCAAGGAGGTCCATGAGCAAAAAAAAATTATCCCCTGATTTCTTTTTAGCCTAATGAGTAAGGAATCTAAGGTTGACAAGGTTCAAGCAGCATATGGTGCTGAGCAAATCCAAGTATTGGAGGGTTTGGAGCCTGTCCGGAAGCGGCCTGGAATGTATATCGGATCAACAGGTCCGAGAGGATTGCATCATCTTGTTTATGAAGTTGTCGATAATGCAGTTGATGAAGCTCTTGCAGGACATTGCAATGAAATAGTTGTTGTCTTAGGAAAAGACGGCTCTGCATCAATTAGAGATAATGGCCGTGGTATTCCAACTGATATTCATCCGACAACTGGAAGAAGTGCCTTGGAAACAGTGCTTACTGTGTTGCATGCTGGAGGGAAATTTGGCAGTGGTGGTTATAAGGTCTCTGGAGGTTTACATGGGGTTGGTGTTTCTGTCGTTAACGCCCTAAGTGAATGGGTTGATGTCACTGTAAGAAGAGAGTCAAAATTACATTTTCAAAGATTTGAAAGAGGAGCACCGATAGGAAATTTGAAGTCTGAGAATCAACCAAAGTCAGAAAATAATGTTACTGGCACCACTGTGTGCTTTAAGCCAGATGAACAAATTTTTTCCAATGGGATTGTTTTTGATTATGTAACTTTGTCTTCAAGATTGAGAGAGTTGGCTTATCTAAATGGAGGCGTAAAAATTATTTTTCGTGATGAAAGAACTAATGCAATAACTTCTAAAGGAGAAGCTTATGAAGAGATTTACTTTTATGAGGGAGGTATAAAGGAATATGTGGAATATATGAATTCTGAAAAAGATTCTCTACATCCGGATATTATTTATGTTAATTCTGAGAAAGATTCAGTTCAAGTAGAGGCAGCTCTCCAATGGTGTGTTGATGCTTATTCAGATAGTATTCTAGGCTTTGCAAATAATATTAGAACTGTAGATGGTGGCACTCATATAGAAGGTTTGAAAACAGTTTTAACACGAACATTAAATACTTTTGCTCGTAAAAGAGGTAAGAGAAAAGATGGAGATAGTAATTTAGCTGGAGAAAATATTAGAGAAGGATTAACTGTTGTCCTTTCAGTTAAAGTACCTGAACCTGAATTTGAAGGTCAAACTAAAACAAAATTAGGAAATACAGAAGTAAGAGGTATTGTAGATAGCCTTGTTGGCGAAGCTTTAAGCCAATATTTAGAATTTAATCCTGGCGTTATTGATTTAATACTTGAGAAAGCGATACAGGCATTTAATGCAGCAGAAGCAGCCAGGAGGGCTCGAGAACTTGTTAGAAGAAAAAGTGTTCTAGAAAGTTCTACATTGCCAGGAAAGTTAGCTGATTGCAGTACAAGAGACCCTTCTGAGTCAGAGATTTATATTGTTGAGGGTGATTCTGCTGGAGGTTCGGCTAAGCAAGGTAGAGATAGAAGGTTTCAAGCAATTCTTCCTTTGAGAGGAAAAATTTTAAATATAGAAAAAACTGATGATTCAAAAATATATAAAAATACTGAAATTCAAGCTTTAATAACTGCTCTAGGATTAGGAATTAAAGGCGAAGAATTTGAAGAAAAAAATCTAAGATATCATCGAGTTGTAATCATGACTGATGCTGATGTAGATGGTGCTCATATTAGAACACTTTTATTGACTTTCTTTTATAGATATCAAAAACAATTAGTAGAAGGTGGATATATATATATTGCGTGTCCACCGTTATACAAAGTAGAACGAGGCAAGAAACATAAGTATTGTTATAACGAAACAGATTTGAAGAAAACTTTATCTGGTTTTGGGGAGAAAGCTAATTACACAATTCAGCGATTTAAGGGTTTGGGTGAAATGATGCCTAAGCAGTTATGGGAAACCACTATGGACCCATCTACAAGGATGATGAAAAGAGTTGAAATTGAAGATGCCTTAGAAGCAGATCGAATTTTTACAATATTAATGGGCGATAAAGTCGCTCCTAGGAGAGAATTTATTGAAACTCATAGCGCTGAACTTGATATGGCATCTTTGGATATCTAAATGAGCTCTATTAGTTCATTAATAGGCTGGGGATTGCTTTTGTCGTTCGCATTATTAGCTCCAGTTTCTTTACCTGCAGGTGGATTTAATAATTTAAAAGGTGAAATTCGTAGATCTGATGGATCTGGACCAATGTTTGCAGGCGATAATTGTGAATTAAAACCTATTCCTTCTGCCGAATCGCCATCTTTAAGATTTGTTGAGGCAGGAACTCCTATTCGAATATTACGAAGTTGGCAAGGACCTGATGGGAATTATTGGCTGCATGTTCAAATTCTTTCTTTCCAGGTATCAGAAATTGTTGGCCAAGCTACACGTGGTTGGGTAAATGTATAAGCTTATTGATCGTTTTGATTCTTTTCTTCTTGTTTCTTTAGGTGCGATTTTAGGAGGATCTTTAAGGATGCAAATTAATGATTACTTTGCTTCACTTTTATATAAAAGAGATATAATAATACTATTTATAAATATTTTAGCAACATTCTTATTAGGGGTTTTTCTTGCCATTTTAACTCACCAGCAATTTAACAATCAATTTCAATCAATGTTTCTACTTATTGGAGTTGGCTTTTTAGGAAGTCTTAGTACATTCTCTACTTTTATTCTCATATTATTGTTGAATTTATTAGAAAATAGATGGAACAGTTTTGCATTTAATCTAAGCACTTCTTTATTAGGCGGAATTATGTCTGCCTTCCTAGGTTTATTTGTTGGAGAACTTGTTTCCCTCTAATCTTAAATATCTTAAATTAAATAATATTTTTCTTGTTTCAATAGGTGTAATACCTGGGGCTTTAATTCGTTGGCAATTTAATAATGATATTTTCGTTAATTTATTTGGTTCATTTATATTAGGCTTTATTGTTAGCTGCAAATTAAAAAAATCATTAATGTTGGTTTTTTCTGTTGGTTTTTGCGGTGGTTTAACAACTTTTAGTAGTTGGATGCTTGATACTTATCAGTTGATTTCAAAAGGCCTTTTATTAAATGCATTAATATTAATCATATTACCAATATGTTTAGCACTGATTTTCGCGGGAATTGGATATTGGATTGGTTTTATGCTGAAGTATTGGTTATCTCTCTATAAGAAAAATAAAATCTAGTTTTACTAAAAGTCAATCATGATTTTTTTAATGTCCATCTCCGGTTCTTTTGAGATAACAATAGGAAAAATTGTCATAAAATAATTGTGTCTACAATTGCTCCTATGGATAAAGCTTCAGGGGCATCTTTTCAACCTGCCTCTTTGGTTAAAGGGCCATATCTTCCAGAAGTTATTGCTCAGCAAGTCGAGACGATGCTTTCTGCTGGTAATTATGATGGTGTAAAGACCTTGCTGGAACCAGTTCAGCCAGTAGATATTGCTGAATCCATCGGAAATCTGCCTTTAATATTACAGGCATTAGCTTTTAGATTATTAACTAAGAATGAAGCAATAGAAGTTTATGAATATTTAGATCCAACGGTCCAGCAAAGTCTTTTGGATCGTTTGAGATCTGGAGAAGTTTTGGAAATAGTTGAACAAATGTCTCCTGATGACAGGGTTCGTCTTTTTGATGAGTTGCCTGCAAAAGTTGTTAGGAGACTTCTTGCTGAGTTAAGTCCTTCAGAAAGACGGATTACTGCCCAATTATTGGGTTACGAGTCTGAAACGGCTGGAAGATTAATGACCACAGAATTCATTGATCTCAAAGAATCTTATAGTGCAAGTCAAGCTTTAAGCATTGTGAGGCGACGAGCACCTTATACAGAAACGATATATAGCCTTTATGTCACTGATAAAGAAAGACATTTGACCGGAATACTTTCTCTAAGAGATTTAGTTACGGCTGATCCAGAAGCGCTGATAGGAGAAGTTATGACTAGAGATGTGGTCAATGTTGTAACGAATACAGATCAAGAAGAAGTAGCACGAGCTATTCAAAGATATGACTTTTTGGCTTTACCAGTAGTTGACAGGGAAAAGCGACTTGTAGGAATAGTTACTGTTGACGACTTGATTGATGTGATTGAACAAGAGGCTACTCGTGATATTTATGCAGCTGGTGCGGTTCAAGCTGGTGATGAGGACGATTATTTTCAAAGCAATTTATTTGTTGTAGCTCGCAGAAGAGTTGTCTGGCTTGCTGTTTTAGTTCTTGCAAATGGTTTAACAACTCAGGTTATTGCGATGAATGGAGAGGTTTTGCAGCAGGTTGTTCTTTTGGCAGCTTTTATACCTTTATTGATTGGTGCAGGGGGGAATGTAGGAGCCCAAAGTTCTACAGTTGTAATAAGAGGTTTGAGTACACAACGTATTCAGGCATTGGGATTATTTCAGGCAGTTTTAAGAGAAGCGATTGCAGGGGCTTTATTAGGTTTATTAATGTTGGTTGTGGTTGTACCTTTCGCTTGGTGGCAAGGTGAAGGTCCTCTTGTTGGTGCGGCAGTAGGGATAAGTCTTTTGGCCATAACTACTTTGGCTGCTACAGCAGGCGCCGCACTTCCCTTGATATTTGACCGAATGGGCTTAGATCCTGCCTTGATGTCAGCTCCTTTTATAACTACAGCAACGGATGTTGCAGGAGTCCTTATTTATTTGAGGACAGCGTCTTGGCTCCTTAACCACATATCAATCCCCTCTGTAGGTAATTTTACTTAAAAACTGTAGAAATACCTATTTAAATTTGATCTTTACATTTCTTAGTAGTACTCTTAACAAAATTAAATATTTACTCATTAAATGGTGGTTGAGGCTGCTACATCAAAAAGATTGTCAATTAAGACCTCTTCTAAATCTTTAGGGGAAGTAGATTTGGTTCGCTCTTATCTAAGAGATATCGGAAGAGTACCTTTGCTTTCAAATGAACAAGAAATAACTTTCGGTAGACAGGTTCAAGAATTGATGGCTTTAGAAAGACTTGAAATAGAATTAGAAGAAAAAAGAGGTGAGAAACCTTCTATTGATTTATTAGCAAGTCAAGCTGACTTATCAGTTTCAAAGGTTAAGAAAACTCTTAAAAACGGTCAGCGAGCAAAAGAAAGAATGGTTTCTGCGAATTTAAGGTTGGTTGTAAGCGTTGCAAAAAAATATACAAAGAGGAATATGGAGCTTTTAGACTTAATACAAGAGGGAACAATCGGTTTGGTAAGAGGTGTTGAGAAATTTGATCCAAGAAGAGGATATAAATTTTCTACATATGCTTATTGGTGGATTAGGCAAGGAATTACCAGGGCTATTGCAGAAAAAAGTAGAGCCATAAGACTTCCTATTCATATCACTGAAATGCTTAACAAATTAAAGAAAGGACAAAGAGAGTTAAGCCAACAATTTTCTAGAACTCCATCTTTAAAAGAATTGGCAGAATATTTAGAACTTTCAGAATCTGAAGTCAAAGAATTGATTTGTCGAGCTGGTCAGCCATTGAGCTTAGAAAGCAAAGTAGGAGATGGAGAAGATACTGCTTTAATTGATTTACTTCCAGGAGTTAATGATGATTTACCTGCACAAAAAATCGAAATGGATTGCATGAAGGCAGATTTAGAAACATTATTATCTTATTTGCCTGATTTACAAAATAGAGTTTTGAGATTGCGCTATGGAATGGATGGCGAGGATCCAATGACTCTTACAGGTATTGGCAGAATATTGGGAATTAGTCGTGATCGAGTACGTAATCTTGAAAGGGATGGCTTAAGAGGAATGAGAAATCATACCGAAGCTATTTCGGCTTATATTGCTTGTTGAATAATTTTTATAAGAATTGGGTTAACAAGTTCAGGATATTCGTCATGTGGGCAATGCCCACTATCTTTTATTACTTCTAGTGATCGTATACATGATAAAGATGAGAACCAGGTTTTTGCATTTTCCAAAGGTTCCCAAGGATCTTTTTCACCCCATATAAGATCAACCGGTATTTGCAAATCTTTCATTAACTCTGGTGCAAGATAATCATCAAAAAGATTTATGAAACCTCGAAAGCCTTCAGATGCTCCAATGCGCTGTGTGGGCCTATAAAGCATTTCTATAAGAGATTCATTTAAGTTATTTTTTGTTGGGTATGCAACTTGCAGAATGCTTTTTATAAAAAATGGTTGCGCAACAGAATTGAAAATCGTTTGACTTAGCCATCTTTGGCGAACAAGATTTTTCAATAAAGGTCTCATTAGTTGAGAAATAAATGGTTGCTCTGCAAGTCTTTTGTCATCCATCGTCCTTTGCGCACAATCTATTAGGACAATGCTATGGCAATTTTTTTTGAGTAACTGTGCGGCTTTTAAGGCAATGACTCCACCTATTGAGTTTCCTATAAGTAAAACAGGAGTCTTAATTACTTCATTGCAGAATTCTTGAATTAGTTCACTCCAATTCTCGAAGCAGTAATCAAAATGATTTTGTCCTTTCTCTTCTCCTTTAAGTGTTGCAATAGGTTGGCTACTTGCCCCAAAGCCTATTAAATCAATTGCATAACAAGGAGCAATTGATCCAAGGATTGATTGATTAAATCTCCAGTGCTCTTTGCATGCTCCAAAACCATGAATTAAAAGTGTTGAAATATTTGATTGATGACTTGGTTTATTGCATGTCCATGAAATTTGGAACCCTTTCCATTCCCATATATGACTTTTGAATTGAGACAATTTAATAATTCCTTGGGAATTGATGAGTTGAGTGGTGATCTGGAAGACTTCAGATTTAGTCTTCTTGAATGGTTTAAGTCCAATGGGCGACATTGGATTCCCTGGAAATTAAAGCCAGATGGTTTAATTCCAAAGAAAGGAGAAGCACTTTCAGTCTATGGGATTTGGATTGCGGAAGTAATGCTTCAACAAACTCAATTGAAAGTTGTTTTGCCTTATTGGGAAAGATGGATGAAAAGATTCCCTACGTTAATTGATTTGGTCACTGCTGAAGAGCAAGATGTTTTATTGTGTTGGCAAGGTCTTGGCTATTATTCAAGAGCTAAGAGAATTTATAAAGCAGGTAATATTTTAATTAATTTAATTGGGAGAAGTGATTGTCTCAATCCATATTTTTGGCCTAAAGAAATAGATATATGGCTAGATTTACCTGGAATTGGTAGAAGCACTGCAGGAAGCATAATTTCTTCTGCTTTTGATCTTCCTACACCATTGTTAGATGGAAACTTAAAAAGAATTTTTTCTAGGTTGAGCGCATCTCAAATTCCACCAAATAAAAATCAAATTAGTTTATGGCAAATTAGCCAAAATTTGATAGATAAAAAATACCCTAGAGATTTTAATCAGGCACTAATGGACTTGGGCGCAAGAATTTGTACTGTAAATAACCCTAGTTGTTCAATTTGTCCAATTAGTCAACATTGTTTGGCATTTATTTTATATGATTCAAAAGATTTTCCCATCAAGGATTTGAAAAAACCTATCCCTGTTTATGTTGTAGGTATTGCTATTGTTATCAACTCCTATGGTGAGGTTTTGATTGCTCAAAGGTCAGAAACTACAAATATGGGAGGAATGTGGGAATTTCCAGGAGGTAAGCAAGAAGGAAAGGAGCCTATCAAGTTAACTATTGCTAGAGAGATTAAAGAAGAAGTAGATATTGATATAAGTGTAGGCCAACAATTAATAGAATTTGATCATGCTTACACTCATAGAAAAATTCATTTTGTTGTTCATGTATGTGACTTAATAACTGGCAATGCTAAGCCTTTAGCTAGTCAGCAAATTCGTTGGGTAATACCTTCTAAATTGAATAATTATCCTTTTCCAGCTGCTAATTCTAGAATTATTGCTGCGCTAAATGAATATTTGCTTTTGGGCAAGCAAACCACTAATGACTAGTTTAAAGACAATATATTTAAGTTAAAGATGACATTAAATCAGGAATCTGTTCATATTGAATCTCCAAAAGTTATATGTTTTGGAGAAGCTTTATTAGACCGTTTAGGACCTCTTGGTGGAAAGAATGCATTAGATCCTTCTACTGAAGATTGCTTAGGTGGAGCACCAGCCAATGTAGTTTGTGCTTTGGCAAGGTTGGGCGTGGAAGTTGCTTTTGTTGGTCGATTAGGTGAGGACGAAATTGGTAATAATTTCCGGGAATTGATGATTGCTAGAGGTGTGAATATTGCTTGTTTGCAAAATGACTCTCACTTGCCAACACGTATAGTCAAAGTTGATAGAGATGAATATGGAGAGCGTTCTTTTGGAGGTTTTGTAGGAGAATCTTTTAATAAATTTTCTGATGCTGAAATTTCTTTGGATGAGCTTGAGCTTCATTGGAAATCTATAGCGAAGAATGCTAAATGGCTTGTTACTGGAACTATTCCACTTGCATATAACTCTTCTTCTGAAGCTTTGATGTGGGTTATTAGAAAAGCATTAAAAGAAGACATTCAAATAGGTATTGATGTTAATTGGCGACCAACTTTTTGGGATTCACATTTGCGACCAGATAGTGGACCTAATGACTATGCAAGAGAAAAGATTCAGTTAATTTTGGAGAAGGCTTCTTTAATTAAACTTTCAAAAGAAGAGGCTATTTGGTTTTTTAATACAGCTGAGCCTTTGCAAATATCACGATCTTTATCTCAGCGACCTAATATTGTAGTTACAGATGGTGCTTTTCCTATACGTTGGCAAATCAATAATTTATGCGGTACCTCGGAGCCGCATAAATCTCCATTAATAGTTGATACAACTGGTGCAGGAGATGCTTTTATGGCTGGATTGATTTCTCAAATCACTAAAAACCCTCAAAACTTGTTTAGCTATCAGGAAATTCAGAAGGCCATTGTTTTTGCGGCTGGATGTGGGGCAATTGTTTGCTCTGGGAAAGGTGCAATTGGACCCCAACCAACTTACGAACAAGTTATTAAATTTATTTCTTCTGATCTTGGAGGAAATAGTTGAATTAATCTCTTGTTATCTTCTGTATATTTTATTTTTGCTAACCATGCTTCTTGAAGCTTGATTCCTAATCTTTCTGGCCATTCCACTATCATTATCCCTTTCTGATTAATGACTTCCTCTTCTTCTTCTATGAAGAATTCATTGGCAATTAAAGGGTCTTCTAGCCTGTATAGGTCTAAATGTACTAAAAGTCTTTGCCCTCGATAGTGTTGTGAAAGCGAAAAAGTAGGGCTAGTAATTGGTTCTTTTATCCCAAGACCTTTAGCGATGCCTTTTACTAAAGACGTTTTTCCTGCACCTAAAGGTCCTTGTAGCAATATTAATTTTATAGTTGGTATATTTTTAATGAAGTTTTCTCCATAGGAAATTGTTTCCTCAAGATTTTCTAGAATTGAGTAAGAATAGTTATATTGTCCTTTTACCATTTCAGGAACGTTGAAGTTTGTTTCGGAGTTCCTTCCCAAAATCCTTTAAAGAAAATTTATTATGGTTGTAGCACCTTCAACAGCTTTAAATATCAATCAATTTAAAGATTATGTGGTTGCCGATATAAATCTTGCTGCTTTTGGCCGCAAAGAATTAGCCATAGCTGAGACGGAAATGCCTGGACTAATTGCACTAAGAGAAAAATATGCTTCTGCACAACCTTTAAAAGGTGCTCGCATTGCTGGCAGCCTTCATATGACAATTCAGACAGGAGTTTTAATTGAGACTTTGGTCTCATTGGGCGCAGAAGTTAGATGGGCATCTTGCAATATTTTTTCAACTCAAGATCATGCTGCAGCTGCAATCGCAGAGACTGGTGTCCCTGTATTCGCAGTCAAAGGAGAAACTCTAGAAGAATACTGGAGATATACCCATAAGATTCTTGAGTGGGAAGGGAAAGATGGCCCAAATATGATTCTTGACGATGGTGGAGATGCGACTGGATTAGTCATGCTTGGGAGTAAAGCAGAAAAGGATATTTCAGTATTAGAAAGTCCTGAAAACGAAGAAGAAAAAGCCTTATTTGCTTCTATTCGCCAAAAATTAAGTGAAGATAATAAATTTTACTCTAAAATAAAAACTTTAATAAAAGGAGTAACAGAAGAAACTACAACTGGTGTTGCTCGTCTTTATCAAATGCAAAAAGCTGGAGAATTATCTTTCCCAGCAATTAATGTTAATGATTCAGTGACTAAAAGTAAATTCGATAATCTTTATGGTTGTAGAGAATCTTTGGTTGATGGAATCAAACGAGCGACAGATGTTATGGTTGCGGGCAAGGTTGCATTGGTAATTGGATATGGAGACGTAGGGAAGGGTTCTGCTCAGTCTTTGCGCGGACTTGGTGCAACAGTCATGATCGCTGAAATTGATCCTATTTGTGCTTTGCAAGCCGCAATGGAAGGTTATAGGGTTGTACGTTTAGATGATGTTGTAGAACAGATAGATATTTTTGTTACAGCAACTGGTAATTACAAAGTTATCCTTAATAAACATCTTATTAAGATGAAAAATGAAGCAATAATTTGCAATATTGGTCATTTTGATAATGAAATAGATGTTGCTTCTTTGAAGCCTTATAAATGGGAAAATATTAAGCCTCAAGTTGATCACATTACGCTTCCAAGTGGAAATAAAATTATTCTTTTGGCAGAAGGCCGTTTAGTTAACTTAGGTTGCGCAACAGGACATCCAAGCTTTGTAATGAGTAATTCTTTCACTAATCAAGTATTGGCTCAGATTGAATTATTTACTAAAGGTAATAAGTACTTAAATGAAGTTTATGTTCTCCCTAAAAATCTAGATGAAATGGTAGCTCGCCTTCATTTAGAAAAAATAGGTGCCAATTTAACTGAATTAACAGTTGAACAATCTAAGTATATTAATGTTCCTATTGAAGGCCCTTATAAATCTAATCATTATCGTTATTGATTGAATAGAAATTTATATACATTTTTCAATAAAATCTTTATAAAAACAAATGGGTTTTCAAGAACTTTTAACTTCAATACCCCATTTGATTGCTAATGCAGTTGAGGCGAATGAATGGATTGGCTATATAGCGATTTTGGTAGCAATGTTTTTGGAAAATCTTTTTCCTCCGATTCCTTCCGAGTTAATTATGCCTTTAGCAGGATTTTATGTTCATCAAGGTCAATTAGATTTTTTTCCAGTAGTTTTAGCGGGTTTAATAGGAACTGTCGTTGGTGCCTTTCCTTGGTATGGACTAGGAAGATTAGTGAATGAAGAGCGACTTGAACTTTGGTTGGGAAAATATGGACGATGGCTTGGAATAAGCTCTAAAGATCTTTCTCGAAGTCGTACTTGGTTTAATAGATATGGTTTCTCTTTGGTGTTTTGGGGAAGATTGGTTCCAGGTATTCGAACTTTGATTTCTGTTCCTGCAGGAATTGAGTTAATGCCTTTAACTCCTTTCCTAGTCTGGACAAGTATTGGTAGTTTTATTTGGACATTATTACTAACTCTTGCAGGTTTTTTTCTTGGAGAAAGCTATAGCAATGTAGAAGTTTGGCTTGATCCAGTTTCTAAGCTAGTAAAAATAATTATTGTTTTGGCTTCTATTTATGTATCAATATTATTTGTTAAACGTATTTTTCGTAATCGTAAAAAATCTATTTAAATTTATCTTTTTAAAACGGTATTTCTTCTTCATTGGAGAATCCATTTGATTCACTTTGCATCCTAGAACCAGAATTTTCAGCATCTCTTTTTGAACCTAAAAGCTCTAATCTATCTACACGAACTACTGGCTTGCTTTTAGGCTCACCTGTTTTTCTGTCTTGCCATGTATCTAATTTAAAACTTCCATTTATTCCTATTAAAGATCCTTTTTTTACATAATCAGCTGCGACTTGTGCTTGTTTCCCCCAAATTTCAAGATTAAACCAGTCAGGTTCATCGTTCTTGCTTCGTCGATTGACAGCCAATGTCAAGTTCGCCACAACACTACCTGATTCGAAATAACGTACTTCAGGATCACGTCCAGCTCTCCCTACTAGTGTGACTGAATTTAGTCCCATTAATTCAACTATAAAAATCTTTACTACTAATAATGAGGCAATTTTCTTTAGCTTGAAACCAATATGTTCCAGAGAATTCTTTGGAAGTATCAATAGTTCATTAAATTCCAACTATCATTTATTTAAATAACTAGCCTCAAGTGTTTTTAAGTCGCTTTAAGTTTTCTCGCGATATTGGTATTGATTTAGGCACTGCCAATACTTTGATTTATGTCTCTGGTAAAGGAATAGTTTTACAAGAGCCGTCTGTTGTTGCAATGGATCTGGAGGATGGAGTTCCTTTGGCTGTTGGTGATGATGCAAAATTAATGCTAGGTAGAACACCTGGCAATATTCGAGCAGTTAGGCCATTAAGAGATGGTGTTATAGCTGATTTCGATGCGGCTGAACAAATGTTAAAAACTTTTATTCAGAAATGTAATGAAGGTAGAGGAATTATTGCACCTCGTTTAGTTGTTGGCATCCCAAGTGGTGTGACAGGGGTAGAACGACGTGCCGTTAGAGAGGCTGGGTTGGCTGGAGCCAGGGAAGTTCATTTGATTGATGAGCCTGTCGCGGCTGCAATAGGCGCTTCCTTACCAGTTACTGAACCAATTGGAACAATGATTGTTGATATAGGAGGAGGAACTACGGAAGTTGCGGTTTTGAGTTTGGGGGGAACAGTATTAAGCGAATCTGTTCGTGTCGCAGGCGATGAAATGAATGATTCAATTGCCACTTATTTGAAGAAAGTACATAACTTGGTCGTCGGAGAAAGGACTGCTGAAGAAATCAAGATCAGAATTGGTTCAGCTTTTCCAACAGATGATTTTGATATGAAGTCAATGGATGTTCGTGGATTGCATTTACTTTCTGGGTTGCCACGTTCTATCAATTTAAAAGCAGGGGATTTGCGTGAGGCAATGGCTGAACCTTTAACCAAAATTGTTGACGCAGTGAAAAGAACACTTGAGCGAACTCCTCCTGAATTGGCAGCAGATATTGTTGATAGAGGAATCATGCTTGCTGGAGGAGGTGCTCTGGTAAGAGGAATCAGCGATTTATTAAGTCACGAGACCGGTATCTTTACTCATGTTGCTGAAGATCCTTTGTTGTGTGTTGTTAATGGATGCGGATTGGTTCTAGATGATTTTCAGCGATTAAGACGAGTATTAGATACTCCTGATTTTGTTAGGAATACCTTGAGGGATTGACTTAATGGTCGAATTTAGAAGAAGAGGTCAATCCCGGTGGGTTTATAAAAGCAGTGTTAGGAATTCATTTTTTATTTTATTGATCTTCTCTTTCATTCGTTTCAGTAAAGGTACTATTTTTCTTGATGCTTATGCTTTATTCACAAGGCCTTTTTGGCCTGGCACAGCTCAGAAAGAATGGATACTTAAAGGACATCAACTAGAACAAAAGATAAAAATTAATTTATTAGAAAAAGATAATACTCGACTTAGAAACCTTCTATCTTTGGAAAGTTTTAATAATGAGGATCAGATCTCAGCCGCAGTAATTTCTAGACAAATTAATGGTTGGTGGCAACAACTCGAATTAAATAAAGGAAGTATGGATGGAGTGAATGTTGGCAATGCTGTTAGTGCTCCTGGTGGATTAATTGGAATTATTTATAGTGTTACTCCTTCCACAGCGAGAGTGAAATTATTGACCGCTCCTGGCAGCAAAATAGGAGTTTGGATTGAGCGTTCTCAACGTCATGGGATGTTAGTTGGAATGGGCACAAATCGACCTAAGTTATCTTTTTTAAATAAAGATACTGATGTCTTGCCTGGAGATGTTGTAACTACTTCTCCGGCAAGTACTCTTCTGCCTCCAAATTTACCGATAGGCGTTGTTCAATCTTTGGACAAAGAATCAGCTCCGGCTCCGTTCGCAATTATTCAGTTAATTGCTTCCCCTGAGGCTATTGATTGGGTGCAAATTCTTAGAAGTTCATGAAGAAACCAAATGAGAAAGTGCTTTTTTTATTAACTAGTTTTTGTTTTCCTTGTTTGATTCTTTTATCCCCAAAAATTTTGTCCTTGCAAGGAATCGGCCCATGTTGGTCTGTTTTATGGTTGTTGCCATGGTCTTTAGCAAAAGGAAGGACCTTTGGGATATTTTCTGGTCTTTGCCTGGGTTTGTTTTTAGATGGAATCAGTATGAGTGGTGCTAGTCATATCCCTGCAATGATCTTTCTAGGCTTTTGGTGGGGACAAATAGGTAGTCAAGGTAAGAAAATTGATTTGATTTTTAATTTAGGATTATTAGCTTTGATAGGTGCAATAATTTTTGGATTTAGTCTTTGGATACAGATTTATTTTTTAGACGGTCATATTTGGTCTGATTGGTTTAATTCATGGGCTTTCCATACTGTATTGGCACAGTCGATTCTCACAGGGTTAATAGCGCCAGCAACTTGTTCTTGGATTCTTTTGGCAAAAAGAAACATGAAATAGCGTTAAATTAAGTAATTATACATAGGTTTTTATGCTTAAAAATAGTAAAAAATTTATTTATAGCTCGTTTCTATTTTGGTTAGAAGGGGTTGGAAGGTTATCGTTATCGTTGAGCATGAAATGTTGGTGCCTGAGAGTGGTCTGTCTCTCCCAAAGCATGGTGATGGGTCTATGAATCAGGCCTCTTTAAATCATATGACCAGTATTTTGGTTGTTGACGATGAGCCAGCAGTATTAAAAGTTTTGGTTACTAGGCTAAAACTTGCTGGTTATCAACTTTTATCCGCAAAGGATGGAGAAGAAGCTCTGGAAATTTTCCATAAGGAATCACCAGACTTGGTAGTTCTAGATGTAATGCTTCCAAAAATTGATGGTTTTGCCGTTTGTAGAAGGATAAGGGCAGAATCATGTGTCCCAATAATATTTTTGACAGCGCTTGAAGCGATTTCTGAAAGAGTTGCTGGCTTGGATTTAGGTGCAGATGATTATTTGTCTAAGCCTTTTAGCCCCAAAGAGTTAGAGGCGCGAATAGCAACAATTTTAAGAAGGGTAGGCCCCGCTGCGAATGTCCCAGAAACAATTAGAGAAGTTCCTGCAGGACATGGAGTAATGAAGCTTGGGGATTTGGTGGTAGATACAAATCGTCGTCAAGTGAGCCGGGGTGGACAGCGTATAGGACTTACGTACACCGAATTCAGTTTGTTGGAGTTATTATTTCGTGACCCAGGAAAGGTTGTGCCTAGGGCAGAGATCCTTGAGCAACTTTGGGGCTATCCTCCTAGAAGAGCGGCTGATTTGAGAGTTGTAGACGTTTATGTGGCTCGATTAAGAGGAAAATTAGAACCTGATCCTAGAAACCCAGAGTTAATTCTTACAGTCAGAGGCATTGGCTATGCCTCTCAAAGGACAGGTGAATTTCCTCCTGCATTAGTTGGTTAACTAATCTATATAAACAAAAAGACAAAAGATCCCTATAACCTAAAGATAACTAAAATTAATTAATTTTCCTTGGCTGAATTAAGAAGTACTCGTCTAGAAAAGGCGAAAAAATTGGAATCTTTAGGCCAAGGGCCTTATGAGGTTCGTTTTGAAATTACTCATAATGCAGCTGAATTACAGGTTGATCATGAAGATCTTCCAAAAGGTCAAGAAAGAGAAGTGAATGTTTCGATTGCGGGCAGGATTATTTCTCGAAGAGTAATGGGAAAATTGGCTTTTTTTACATTGGCTGATGAGAGCTCTCGTATACAGCTTTTTATAGAAAAGGCTACTTTGAATGAAGTTCAATCCAATCAAGACTCGATTGATAATTTTGGACAATTAACTGAACTTGTAGATGTTGGAGATTGGATAGGTGTTCAAGGTATTTTGAGGAGAACAGATAGAGGAGAACTTTCTGTCAAGGTAAAAAGATGGAAGATGCTTTCTAAGTCTTTGAAGCCTTTGCCAGATAAATGGCATGGTCTTGCTGATGTAGAGAAGCGATATAGACAAAGATATCTTGATTTAATTGTTAACCCACAAACGCGTAAGACTTTTCGCAGTAGGGCATTAATGGTTAGTGCGATCAGACGTTGGTTGGATGAGCGTAATTTTTTGGAAATTGAAACTCCTGTTTTGCAGTCAGAAGCTGGAGGAGCGGAAGCTCGTCCTTTCATTACTCATCACAATACTCTTGATATTCCTTTGTATTTAAGGATTGCAACTGAACTACACCTCAAACGACTTGTTGTTGGTGGCTTTGAGAAGGTTTATGAATTAGGACGTATTTTTCGTAATGAGGGAACAAGTACTAGACATAACCCAGAATTTACTTCTGTAGAGGTTTATCAGGCTTTTGCTGATTATTTAGACATGATGAATTTGACTGAAGAAGTGATTGCTTCAGTTACTAATCAAATATGTGGCTCTACTCAAATTGAATATCAAGGTGAAGAAATTGATTTAACCCCACCTTGGCGAAGGGCCACAATGCATGAGCTTGTAAAGGAAGCAACAGGGATTGATTTTTCATTATTTCAAGAAAGACACCAAGCTGAAGTTGCAATGAAAAAAGTTGGTCTTGAGGTCCCCACAAAAGCTGACACAGTTGGGAGACTATTAAATGAGGCTTTTGAGCAAAAAGTTGAAGCTAATTTGATTCAGCCAACTTTTGTTTTGGATTACCCTATTGAAATTTCTCCTTTAGCAAGAAAACATCGTACTAAGGAAGGTATGGTGGAAAGATTTGAATTATTTATTGCTGGTCGTGAAACTGCGAATGCTTTTAGTGAATTAATTGACCCTATAGATCAAAGACAACGTTTATTGTTGCAACAATCTCGTAGAGAGGCTGGAGACTTAGAAGCGCATGGATTAGATGAAGATTTCCTTAATGCACTTGAGGTTGGGATGCCCCCCACAGGTGGCTTAGGTATTGGGATTGATCGCTTGGTAATGCTTCTTACAGATAGTCCTTCAATTAGAGATGTAATTGCTTTTCCATTACTTCGTCCAGAGTAAAAAAGGTAGATTAATCTTCAATTTGGTCCATCAAGGAATACATTAATATCCAAATTGAACCATGAAAGTGGATAATTGAGCCAGTATTCAGTTTAAGTAAAGATGAGTGGAGAGAGAGTGGGATTTCGTTTTAAGCACGCTGACCCTGTGGTAAAGCGTAATCCTCAAGGTCGTTCAAGACGAGGATGGGTAATGGAGCCTGTAGAACAGACCACTAGTCGAGGTACGAAAATGCCTGCTTATCGTATTCGTTGGCGTGATAGTGAACGACCTGAGATCGTTTTACAACATATGCTGATTGCTGACCCTGATCCAAGTCCACCTCCAGAGAATGTCAGCTTGAACCCAGATTCTTAAACCTGAGAATTTATTATTTATTAACGTATAAAAAGATTACTTAGTAGTTTTTTTTAGTATCCAATTCTTGTCAGAAGCTTTTACCTGATAATCATTTTTTATCTTTAGATTAATACCGCTTTAAAGCAGTTTTTATCTCAAGCTTAGAGTCTCTGTCTTTTTCTGCTTGCCTTTTATCATGAAGTTTTCTTCCTTTACCTAGTCCTATTGTTAATTTTATCCATGACCCTTTTAATTTTAAATTTAGTGGGATAAGAGTTAGACCTTTCTTCTCAAGATAAGTTTTTAATTTATTAATTTCTCTACGATGTGCAAGAAGCTTCTTCACGCGAAGAGGATCATGATTATAAAAATTACTTGAGTGCTTATGAGGAGATATATGTACATTATGTAAAAGCAGTTCACCATTCCTAACAAGGCAAAAACCGTCTTTTAAATTTGCTTTACCTGCTCTGATTGATTTCACTTCTGTTCCTAATAATTCAATTCCAGTTTCCAAGGTCTCGATGATTTCATATTGATGCTTTGCCAGTCGATTTTCTGCTAATCGACGATTTGCTCCGGATCTATTCTCTTTTGAACTTTTTTTCTTACTTGTTTTTGTCATCTCCTTTTATTCATCTTTCAACTTTATAGAGAGCTCGTTACGATTTTATTATGGCAATTAGATCTTCCAAGATTATTAATCAATCAAATTCTCATGAAAAAATGGGAATAAGAAGATTGATGGATCCAGCTTCAACTCCAGACGATCTTGCTTCTTGTGGGGTTGATTCATTAAGACCAAAGAGATTTGACGACTTTATAGGACAATCTGATTTAAAGAAGGTTTTAGGGATTTCTGTTAAGGCTGCTTTATCAAGAAGCGAATCACTAGATCATGTTTTGCTTTATGGCCCGCCTGGTCTGGGTAAAACTTCAATGGCATTGGTTTTGGCAAAAGAAATGGGAGTTAAATGCCGCATTACAAGTGCTCCTGCATTGGAACGTCCAAGAGACATTGTTGGCTTGCTAGTTAATTTGAAGCCTAAGGATGTTTTATTTATTGATGAGATACATCGACTTACAAGAGTTGCTGAAGAACTTTTATATCCTGCAATGGAAGATTTACGACTTGATTTAACTGTAGGGAAAGGCGCTGCTTCTCGAATTAGAAAGATAGATATTCCTTCATTTACTTTGATTGGTGCTACTACTAGACCTGCTGCAATGAGTGCTCCTTTAAGAGATAGATTTGGTTTGTGCCATAGACTTGATTTTTATAATTCCCAGGATTTAAAAACAATTGTCAAACGTGGATCTCAGTTGTTGAATTTTTCAATGACTGATTGTGCAACTTTTGAAATAGCTAGAAGATGTAGGGGGACTCCAAGAATTGCAAATAGATTATTGCGTCGTGTTAGGGATTTTGCGACTGTACAAAATCAAATGGAATTGATCAATGCATCCTTAGTTAAGGATGCATTGAATTTACATCGTGTAGATGATAAAGGTCTTGATGAAAGTGATAGACGACTATTGAAATTACTTTTTGATAACTATGGAGGAGGACCAGTTGGTTTGGAAACATTATCTGCAGCATTAGGAGAGGATTCAGCCACGGTGGAATCAGTAATTGAGCCATTTCTTTTACAGATTGGATTTTTAGTTAGAACCCCTAGGGGGAGAATTATTACCAATGCAGGGAGAAAGCATTTAGATTGCAACTGATGAATAATTGTTCTCTAAAAATAAAAAGAATTTCGTCTGTATTTTGGCTAGTTTTTCTTGTCTTATTTATTGAAGTAGTTCAACCAAATAAAGCAATATCCATAGAAGCAACTTCGGTACAAATTCTATTTAATGAAGCCTTGCAGCAAAGTAAAGAGGGAAATTTTGCTGACGCCCTAAAAAGTTGGGATAAATTTTTAGAGATTTCTCCTGATGATGTTGCGGCAATAAGTAATCGTGGAAATTGCCTTTTGGAAATGGGTGATCCACAAAGTGCAATTGTTGCACAATCAAGAGCCATTCAATTGTCTGATTCTCCTGATGCTTATCTCAATAGAGGTATTGCTAATGAGGCTTTGCAAAAATGGGATGAAGCTTCTAAAGATTACAATTCTGTTTTAGCGAAAAATCCTGGAAATCCTTCAGCTTTATATAACCTTGGCAACGTCAAAGGATCTCAGGATCAGTGGCCTATGGCAAAAGTTTTATTTACTAGGGCGTCAAGAGAAAATTCTGGATTTGTCATAGCACGATCTAGTCAAGCTCTTGCTGAATATCAGCTTGGAGAATTTGATCATGTAGAAGAAGCATTAAGGAATCTTATTCGGAAATATCCAATGTTTGCTGATTCAAGAGCCGCATTAACTGCTCTTTTGTGGAAGAAAGGATTAAATGGGGAGGCAGAAAGCCATTGGGCTGCAGTATTAGGTCTTGATAGTCGTTATAAAGATGAAGATTGGTTGATTAATATTCGCCGATGGCCTCCTAATCCAACCAAAGATTTAATGAGTTTTATTGACTTGCAAGAGTTATGACATATTCAAATATTTTGACCTTGGAATTAGACCAATTTTTACCTGATTTAATAGATATACGTAGGCATTTGCATGCTCATCCTGAGTTAAGTGGTCAGGAGCATCAAACTGCCGCGTTGATTGCTGGTGAATTGCGAAAGTATGGTTGGAAAGTTACAGAGGCAGTTGGTGGTACAGGCGTTGTGGCTGAGATAGGTCCGCCAAATGGACCTTTGGTTGGTTTAAGAGTTGATATGGATGCTTTGCCAATTGAGGAAAGAACTGGATTGAAATTTTCTTCTCTAACTCAAGGCATAATGCACGCTTGTGGTCATGATTTGCATATTTGTATAGGTCTTGGAGTGGCTAGAGTTTTGACATCTCTATTGCCTGAAAAAGGAAGGGTAAGGATTTTGTTTCAACCGGCTGAAGAGATTGCAAAGGGTGCAAATTGGATGAGGGCAGATGGAGCAACTAAGGATTTACAAGCCTTGTTTGGTGTTCATGTATTTCCTGAATTACCTGTTGGACAAGTTGGTGTGCGAACTGGAAGTCTTACTGCAGCCGCTGGAGAATTGGAAATTGAAGTTATTGGGAATGAAGGTCATGGAGCGCGACCTCACCAGACAGTTGATTCGATTTTGATTGCAGCCAGAATCGTTACTGGTTTGCAGGAAGCAATTAGCAGGCGTTTAGATGCGCTTCATCCTGTTGTTCTAAGTTTTGGCAAGATTGAAGGTGGTAAAGCCTTTAATGTTATTCCTGATCGAGTCAGACTATTAGGGACCGTACGATGTTTGAACTCAGAAGTTCACAAGAACTTACCTGATTGGATTGAGAAGATCTCTCAAGGTATTGCTTCTACATTTGGAGGTGAAATAACTTTGAATTATCGATCTATTGCTCCCCCAGTCAACAATGACCCTGCTTTAACTGATTTGGTTGAACAGAATGCAATTGAGTTGCTAGGAAAAAAAAATGTTTTGAGACTTCAAGATCCATCATTAGGTGCAGAGGATTTTGCTGAGTTTTTGGAAGATGTGCCTGGCTGCATGTTTCGTTTAGGTGTAGCAGGTCAAGAAGGTTGTGCTCCACTTCATAACGGAAAATTTTGTCCCGATGAACGTAGTCTTAAAATAGGGATTCAAATCCTCACAAAAACTCTTCTTACTTGGTTAAACGCTAATAAAAATAATTCATAAAATTTCTATGAAACGTTTCGGGAGTCCTTTGTTATCAATCGCAGCTCCATTGTTAATTCTATTAGCAATTTTGGGTTTATTTCATAGAGAGGGAAGTGAAAAGGTTCAATCTTTGCCAGCTTTTTTTGTGGGAGGAGGGTTAATTATTGCCAGTGGTATTAGAAGATATAGAAAAAGGAAGAAATTCTTGTTAGAAATTCGTAATAGGAATAAGCAAGAAAACTAAATATTTTTCTTTTATTAGGCTGTAATTTTTTCAAAAAGAGCTAGTTTGAAATATCACTAGGGGTGCCATTAACGCTTTTGCTTTTTGGCTGAGATCACACCCTCCGAACCTGTCCTGGTTTATATCGGGGAAGGGAAGTGAATAATTGTGATCTTAAGGATTTTTCTCCTCTGGCTTTTCTAAAGCTTTTTTGGTCATGCGTACTTCATGGATAGCTTCTCGTAAGGGCAAAAAAAACGTCACTCAATTGCATTTCGCTCGTCAGGGCATAGTTACTGAAGAGATGTCTTTTGTGGCAAAAAGAGAAAATCTTCCAGAGTCATTAATCATGGAAGAAGTTGCCAGAGGTCGAATGATAATTCCTGCAAATATTAATCATCCCAATTTGGAACCAATGGCTATTGGGATTGCTTCCAAGTGCAAGGTTAATGCAAATATTGGAGCATCTCCTAATGCTAGTGATATTTCTGAAGAGATTAAGAAGTTAGAACTTGCGGTTAAATATGGTGCTGATACTCTCATGGATTTATCTACAGGAGGTGTGAATTTAGATGAGGTTCGAACTGCGATTATTAATGCTTCTCCAATACCTATAGGAACTGTTCCTGTATATCAAGCTTTAGAAAGTGTTCATGGTTCTATCGCTAAATTATCTGAGGATGATTTTCTGAATATTATTGAAAAACAATGTCAACAGGGAGTTGACTATCAAACTATTCACGCAGGCTTATTGATCGAACATCTCCCAAAGGTAAAAGGGAGGATAACAGGCATTGTAAGTAGAGGAGGAGGAATACTTGCTCAATGGATGCTTCATCACTACAAGCAAAATCCTTTGTATACGCGTTTTGATGATATATGTGAGATTTTCAAGCGTTATGACTGTACTTTTTCACTTGGAGATTCACTGAGACCAGGTTGTCTTCATGATGCTTCCGATGAAGCTCAATTAGCAGAATTAAAAACCCTTGGTGAATTGACTAAGAGAGCATGGGAACATGATGTTCAAGTAATGGTTGAAGGTCCAGGTCATGTTCCTATGGATCAGATTGAATTTAATGTTAGAAAACAAATGGAAGAGTGTGCAGAAGCTCCTTTTTATGTTTTGGGGCCATTAGTTACAGATATATCTCCTGGCTATGATCATATTTCTAGTGCAATTGGTGCTGCTATGGCTGGTTGGTATGGCACAGCAATGCTTTGTTATGTAACTCCTAAAGAGCATTTAGGTTTACCTAACCCAGAAGATGTAAGAGAAGGGTTAATTGCATATAAAATTGCTGCGCATGCTGCAGATATAGCAAGACATAGAGCAGGTGTTCGAGATAGAGATGATGAGTTGAGTAAGGCTAGGTATGAATTTGATTGGAATAAACAATTTGAATTGTCACTAGACCCGGAAAGAGCTCGTCAATTTCATGACGAAACATTACCTGAAGAGATCTTCAAGAAAGCTGAATTTTGTTCAATGTGTGGTCCCAAGCATTGTCCAATGAACAATAAAATTACCGATCAAGATCTAGAAGAATTAGATCAAGCAATTAATGCAAAAGGAGCAGCTGAACTTCATCCAGTTAAGCTTGATAAGGAATATTAAACTTTTAAAATATAAAAGTTTTAACTAATTTATAAAATAAATAATTTATAAATTGATTTTATCCCAATAGTTTATTGGCCTTATTAAGTACATTTTCTATTGTAAATCCAAATTTCTCCATACATGTTCCTCCAGGTGCTGAAGCGCCAAATCTATTCATTGTCACACTGTCACCATCTAAGCCAATGTATTTATGCCAACCAAAGGTTTCTGCAGCTTCTACAACAATTCTTTTACGAATAGAGGAAGGTAATACTTCTTCTTTGTAGGAATCACTTTGTTCTTCGAAGAGTTCAACACATGGCATTGAGACGACTCGAATATTCTTACCTTGATTGGTGAGTTCTTTTGCTGCTTTAACACAAAGATCCAATTCAGTTCCGGTCCCTATAAAAATTAGATCTGGCGTACCTTGACAATCTTCAAGGATATAGCCGCCAAGAGCAACTTTCTCTATAGAAGAATTTGCTTGATTAGGCATTCCTTGCCTACTGAGGCAAAGAGAACTTGGACGTTTTCTATTCTTAATAGCAACTTTATATGCCCCACTAGTTTCATTGCCGTCTCCAGGTCTAAAAACAAGCATGTTAGGCATTGCCCTAAGTGATGGAATTGTTTCTATAGGCTGGTGCGTAGGCCCATCTTCCCCAACACCTATCGAATCATGAGTTAGTACATAGATAACTCCAAGCTCACTTAGTGCAGAGAGTCTCATGGAACCTCTCATGTAATCAGCAAAAACTAAGAAAGT
>CETG01163090.1_pt1 | contig 111856 bp, 87 predicted proteins | sample 361471 | NCBI WGS metagenome assembly CETG01 (sample SAMEA2622696, study PRJEB7988) | marine metagenome | isolation source: saline water (ENVO:00002010), including | reverse complement strand
TTCGTTTCCATTTCTCTTCCTCCGCTGGAATTACCCAGATCAGGTTCATGGGTCGCTACCCGAAGGTAACCTCTCAGCAAAATGCTCCCCAGTTAATATAGGCTGTAATAGGAGACAATTCAACATTCCTATGGTTAATTTTCATCAGGAAGCATGAACGAGTAAGTCCAATCTTGTGGAATTTCCAATGTTCTTTTTACTGATCTTGGGCTAATCCATCTTAGGAGATTTAGAGGACCTCCTGCCTTGTCATTAGTCCCAGAAGCACGCGCGCCTCCAAATGGTTGTTGGGCTACTACTGCTCCTGTGGGTTTGTCATTTATGTAGAAATTTCCTGCTGTAAAACGTAGAACTTCATATGCCTTTTGGATATTATCTTCACTACTTGAGAAAATAGAACCTGTAAGGGCATATGGTGAGGCTTCGTCACAGATCTTTAGAACATCATCAAAGTCTTCATCATCGTATACATACACAGTTAAGACTGGGCCAAATATCTCCTCAATCATTGATTCGGAGTTCGGATCAGATGTAACAATTATAGTCGGCTCAATGAAATATCCGATTGATGAATCATAATTACCACCACAAACAATTTCGCAAGATTCTCTTTCTACAGCCCTATCGATATAACCAGAAATTTTGTCAAAAGAACGCTTATCAATTACAGCTGTCATGAAATTAGTGAAGTCACGAGCATCACCCATCTTAATTTTTGAAATCTCAGAAGTTAGATCTTCAGATATAGCATCCCAAACAGATTGTGGAATATATGCTCTACTGGCTGCCGAGCACTTCTGTCCTTGATACTCAAAAGCACCACGTAATAAAGCAACGATAAGTCCTTGACGATCACAATCTGGATGGGCTACTACGAAGTCTTTACCTCCGGTCTCACCGACAATCCTAGGATATGATTTCAGATTCGGAAGGGCTAATCCTATCTCTTGCCAAAGCCCTTGGAAAGTAGCAGTAGAACCGGTAAAGTGTAGACCTGCAAAGTCTGGATTTGCCAGAGCAATTTCAGTTATTTCTGCACCAGAACCGGGTAAGAAATTAATAACACCTGCAGGAAGTCCTGCTTCCATCATCAATTGCATCAAAACATAATTTGAGTGATATGAATTACGACTCGGTTTCCAAACACCAGTACAGCCAACAATGGCTGGAGCGCTAGGTAGATTAGCAGCAATACTTGAAAAATTGAAAGGAGTTATTGAAAGTACAAATCCTTCCAAGGGGCGGATTTCAGTAGAATTTTGAACACCTGGAGGAGACACTAGGGGTTGGAAATCGGCATGAAATCCTCTAGCATAGTGGCAGTTAAAACGCCAGAAATCGATCAATTCACAAGCTGAATCAATCTCTGCTTGGAAAGCCGTTTTGGACTGGTTAAGCATAGTTGCAGCATTTACTCTCATTCTCCAATCACCGGCTAATAAATCAGCACAACGCTCAAAGATTGCACAACGACCCTCTAATCCCAAATCTATCCAATCCTTTTGAGCAGATACAGCAGCCGCACAAGCGGCTTCCATTTCATCACGACCTGCAAGATGCACCTTAGCAATAATATGACCATGGTTATGAGGGATTACCTGCGTTGTTGTTGTACCAGTAAAAACAGATTCGCCATTAATTATACAAGGTATCTCTAAGACCTCTGCCATCTGACGATCTAACTCTGCTTGAAGTGCTCTTCTTTCCTCACTTCCAGGAGCATACCCTAGTATTGGCTCATTGGTAGGATGACTTGACATGATCATTCGTGAGGAATCGCCTCTAACAAAATTACGGATAACGAATCACTCTAGGACCACTCATCTAAGTCGTCCTTCTTGGCCTTCTTCCATTCTCTGTAATGAGCCTTGCAAACTGATACTCGACGTGATTGCCCCTCTAGGCCGTCTTCACCCCAGACATCTGCCGCACGGTCAAATGCGATTCTACGTCCTCCTATTTTCTTGTCTGCAAAACCCCCACAGCCAGCTACTTGACAACGGACTTGCCCTACGAATTCCTCTTTCTCCGACTTACCAGATTTACCGGATGCAATGTCTGCAGCAGCCCTCTTCTTACGAGCCTTAGACTTGAATCCCATGTATCGCACCGGCCAATTAATCAAATTAGAAACTTACCTCGGCCCAATCGATATCGAAAGGACCTCCTACCTTTGCAATAGATGCTCGACGATCAGGGCCAACTCCTACACAGACTACGGGAATTCCGGCCAATTTCTCGATTCTATCCACTATGTTGCGTACAGTACTAGGCATAACATCGTATCCAGATGATTCCGACCTACTACGATCTGCCATCTCAATCCAATCCTCATCAGATAACTGTGGAAATCCAGAATGAGTCTCATAGACTGGAATGCAACGAGCAACATCTTCAGCCAAAGTAGGAACAAAACTAATTGGTTTACCATCCATTTCGTAACCTATACAAATTTTAATTTCGTCAAGACCTCCTAAAACATCTAACTTTGTAACTACTAATCCAGTGTAGCCACTTATTCTATGAGCATCCTTCAGAGCGACGATATCAAGCCAACCTGTACGGCGTGGTCGGCCTGTGGTAGTTCCAAATTCATGACCGACCTGAGCCATATGCATACCTGGCCCTTCGGTGAGAGATAGTTCACTTGGAAATGGCCCATTTCCTACTCTGGTACAATATGCCTTTGTTATACCAAAGCACTCAGTAATGTGTCCAGGATGAATGCCAGCTCCATGTGTAGCGTTGGCCCGACCAACTACGCTTGAAGTTACGAATGGGTAAGTTCCTTGATCTATATCTAAAAGCGCTCCTTGTGCCCCTTCAAGTAGAACATTTTCGCCATTACGGAGTGCAATATCCACCATCTGACCTGTAGGTTTTATAGCATCTCCAAACCTATCAAGAATCCATTCAAGATCTTTTCGTAAATCTTCTGAAACAATCTGTTCTTCGACACCAACTGTTGTCAACTGTTTATTCATACGAGAAATGGTATTTGCTATTTTTTCAGAGTCCGCAAGTACTCCCTTGATATCTGCGAACCTGATTCCTACTCGCTCAATTCTATCACGATATGCTGGACCTATTCCACGGCCTGTAGTACCAACCACCTTATCTGCTGAATCATATAGTCGATGAAATGGAAGTATTACTGATGCTCTTTCTGAAATGAAAAGACGAGCACCCTCTGGCCTCTCACCTGTCAAACCATGCCATCGGTCTAATTCTTGTTCTAGCACCCATGGGTCAATTACCATCCCATCTCCAAGGACTAAATTACATTGAGAAGAGGTTACACCCGAAGGAATCTGATGGAGCTTTATTGTAGTGTCTCCAAGTACAATTGTATGTCCTGCGTTATTACCACCCTGAAAGCGAACTGCCCATGTGGATTGGGGTGCCAACTGGTCAATTGCTTTCCCCTTTCCTTCGTCACCCCATTGGGCTCCAAGAACTACAGTTGCAGGCACCGTAACTAAGGGATATGTGGAAGGTGTATGAACTAATTGGTGCAGCAATTATGATAGTTTATGGGTCGGTCACCTTGGGAATGAATTATCAATGAGTGGTAAGTCGCCGCGACCATATGGCTCAGAGGTTTCCAGAGGCAGAGCGGCGTCTATTAGACAAGTGGATCTGTATGCGTTGCAGTGCAACACATCGTGGAACCAAGGTTCGAGTCTGCAGAAAGTGTGGCTATACTGGCCTAAGACTCAAGGCGAAAGAACGTAGATCGGTATGATTAGTCGTTTTTATTAAGCCTCAACTATTTTCAAGGTCAATGCTTTCGACCAAGTGTGCTCAGCATAGCAATAGAAGGGTTTGCAATCAGTTTGGGCCTTATTGTAGCAATAGGAGCCCAGAATGCTTTTGTTTTGCGACAGGGATTAATCCGCTCACACATTTTTGTAGTATGTTGTATTTGTGCAATTTCTGATGCCACGTTAATTGCCGCTGGAGTTCTCGGAGTTGGAGCTTGGTTGGCCGAATATGAGCAAGGTGCTTTTTGGATTTCAATGGCTGCAATAGTTTTCCTCGTTTTTTATGGAATTCTTAGAGTGAGATCTGCACTAGACCCTGAAGCAATATATATTTCAGAGAGTGAAGATGAAAATCTATCTACAGTTGTATTTACAACATTGGCATTTACATGGTTAAACCCACATGTGTACTTAGATACTCTAGTATTATTGGGTACTGCATCTTCAAGATACGATGGACCAGAACGAGAAATTTTCGGAATCGGTGCTGCTCTTGCTTCATTCATATTCTTCTTCAGTCTAGGATATGGAGCAAGGTTGCTATCTCCCTTGATGGAAAATCCAAAGTCTTGGAGGTATATCGACGGTGGGATTGCAATCATAATGTTTACAATTGCTATTAGTATTGCACTTCCATTGTTTTAGATTTGCTTTACTTCATTAAGTAGAGCCTCTAAAGCTGTTTGAATTTGAAGGCAGAGTGGACCATAATGAATTGGTAAATTAGCATCATTGAATATGTCGTCCAATATTGATGCAGTCATACCTAAACGGATATCTAGATCTTTGTCATTATTAAGAAGCCATTTCTGGACTGCATCGCGAGAGGCGTTTCGGATATTACGCGGAACTTGATTGTCTTCCAATTGGCCAAGAACCTGAGCAATCTGCTGTATGCGAGTCTCGATATCCGACATCTGATGCCTCCAACGGGCCGCCGACCAGAGGTTCATGCTTAAGCGCATCCCCTACAAATAAGTCATTACTCGGCGCACCAAGTAGCCCAAGGCATATTATTACGATTAGAAATACCTACGCCTAGACCTTGCAAAGATAGAGCGATTACTCCGACCTCTGATTTATCATCAATAACTTCATCCAGAGTTGATTTGATGGCTTCCTCAATTTCAATGTCTGCACAAATACGATCTGCAACTCTGTAACTTAACATAGCCCTAGTTATTGCCTCTCCTATCCCAGTTGCACCTACTCCAACTTCTTTTTGAACCCAAAATCCGCAACCAGGTAAAGGAACATCTCCAACTCTTCCAGGTGGTCTATTACTACAACCTCCAGTACTAGTTGCACAAACAATCAGTCCATCTTTATCTCTGGCTATAACTCCTACAGTGTCTGTTGATTCTTCATGAGGAATTCGACCCACAACTTTTCTTTTATCAAAGCCCTTACTATCAGCCCAAATCCTTGCACCTTCTCCGGCTAACCCATTTATTTCTTCATCCAATAAATCTGCAGCGATCCTGATTGGGTTAGGAGTGTCCTTCATTGCTACTACAAAACCCATCCTCCCGTCGGATGTTTGAATAGACGCATCGACTAGGACAGACCCATCTGTTCGAAATACTGAACCAGTACCGGCATTGAATACGGGGTCATCTTCTAGAATCACACATGCTTCTATAGCTGCTTCTAATGCACTACCGCCTCTCTTCAGTATATCTGCGGCCCTAATTACAGCTTCTTCCACGTTAACTTGCCTTTCAGGTCCAGCGCCCGCTCCACCATGGGCTACTACAGCAGGTCTAATCATCTAATCCCCGCACCTCGTATAAGAACAGGGATTTAATTAAACGCCTAGGTGTATCAGGCACTTGGATGGCTATCTGGATTTCCAGATATTGTGTCAATTACACTTGCTAGACGCTCTACTAAACTGACCTTCTCCTCAGCACCAATTAATGCATGTTGAAGAACTTCATCAAGAGAGTCTACAGGTATAATCTGAACCTTTGATTCATATTTCTCATCAATTAAAACGTCTTGTTGATTTGACCTAGGAATTATTACCCTACCTATACCTGATTTAACGGCGGCTTCAATTTTAGCAGAAACACCACCTATTGGTAGAACTTCACCTCTTACAGATAGAGACCCTGTCATGGCTAAATTTTGATCGATAGGAATTCCCTCAAATGCACTAATTATAGCAGTAGCCATTGTAATAGATGCACTATCTCCATCTACATTGTGAGTGCCAGGGAATTGAACGTGAAGATCATAATCCTGAATGTCTTTTCCGGTTAATTTCTTTACTACTGCACTAATATTAGTTACAGACTCTTGGGCTAAATCTGACAATCCTCCCGTTGCAATTACTTTTCCAGATCTACCTTGAGCGGGGGTGACCATCGCCTCTACAGGTAGTACAACACCAGAGTAATCTGAAAGTCCTGTATCTGCACCAAGTACAGCAAGACCATTCACTCTACCAATTCTTTCGCCACGATTAACCAGCATAGAGTATTCAGATTGTCTCTCTAAGTATCGATCTGCTACCTGTTGTTCAAGTGGTTTCGCAATGGCTCTAGCACGAGTCACGTGTTCTAACAATACTAATGGAGAATTTTCTTCAGCAGCTAAATCACCAGCAATCCTAACTAGACCACCTAATTCACGAAGTCTAAGTGACAATTTACCTCTCCTACCACTACGCCTCTGAGCTTCTTTCAAAATAAGACCTATGGCATTAGAATCAAAATGCGGTATAGGTTTACCAGTATCCTTCTTCATTTCATTACGAACTTCTTGAGCAATAAAACGTACTAGCCTACGACGATTTCTTTCTGTATCACGCATATCAGTATTCACATAAACCTCGTAACCATATCCGCGGATTCTGCTTCTAAGAGCCGGATGCATGTTTTGGATACTATCAAGATTTCCTGCAGCAACTAGGATGAAGTCCGTTGGAACTGGTTCGGACTTTGTCAATGCACCACTGGATCTCTCAGATCGACCGGAAATTGAGAGTGCTCTTTCTTGCATAGCGACGAGTAAAGCTTGTTGTTCCTCCATTCTTAACATTCTTATTTCATCAATGTAAAGAACTCCTTTATTGGCCCTATGAACTGCCCCTGGCTCAACTCTCTCGTGAGCAGGAGTAGCTAGATCCGCACCGGATTGGAAAGGGTCATGTCGCACATCACCTAGCAAGGCACCAGCAAGCGTCCCTGTTGCATCCACGAAAGGAACTTCTTCATTACGCTCATGTTTAACAAGTAATTTTGGAATATTACCCTCGTCTCCAGCAGTTAGACGAGTTCTGAGAAAGAAATATCCGAATACTAGAAGAAATGAGCCGAATATGAAAGTAAGTACTTCTCCAGAACTAATAGTTGCTAGAAGTAATGCCGCACCAACAACAAGAGCAATGAATAATAGAGTTCTATTTGTCCTCTCTCTTTGTTGTTTGATTTGAGTTCTTCTCTCTGAAATTATAGTTGAACCGCGACCCGCAGGAACTGTACGAATCCGAGGCTCGTTTTCATCCTCATGATTACGGTATACTAGAATATCCTCTAATTGCTCTTTTGGAAGAAATTCTGTCATCGAGCGAGCCAACATTGACTTTCCAGTACCGGGTTCACCTACCATGATAATATGACGGCGTTGCTCTGCGGCTTTACGAACTATGATAGATGCAGCTTCCTGACCTATCACTTGATCAACTAATTTCTCTGGAATTGGGACCTCTTCTGTTGAATTTATTTTCAACTGAGATGCCCACTCTTCAACCGGTTGGGTACAAATAGGATCTTTATCATCAGCTACGCCAAAAGCGGCTCCATCTTCCCACGATTCTAGTGGGTCTACAGGCAACTCTGTATCGCTCACGGCTCATACCTCGGGATCAGTCCTGAAAGACGCACCTTCTTGAAGGTGCGTAAGGAATTATGTAAAAGAGAAATGGCCATTTGAGGGTTAATCTCTACTCTTTAGATAGGATTCCCCATAATAATTCCATTGTTCCATGGTCCATCCTGGAGGAAGCCCCTCTGGAGGAAGTGGAGGCCCCATTCCAGGGGGTGGAGGAGGTATATTCTGTAACGGAGAATAAGTGGGTTGATCGTGATGCTCATCTATACCCATGACAACATGATTGTATGCTAACAAGTTCGACCTTTGTCTACTGAGTACGGCCAATAAAACGACGACTATAGATAGAAGTAAAATTACACCAATACTGAGGCCTACAGAAAGCATACTAATTCCAGAATCACTAGAATCTTCTAGATTATTTCCACTTTCATCTGCTTCGGCAACATTTGGCTGTGTTGCAAAAATCTTGTAAGAAATTGATGTTGAACGATCAAAACCATTTGAATCTACAGAACTAACGTCAAGTGTAACGTAATCGCCCGTCGATAGGCCATCTCCATCTGCGGCCAGAACAATAAATGGTCCAAAGTTGTAAGATATTCCGAAATCATTACAAATTCCAGTAATGCTATTGCAAACGCTCCATCTTACTTCTAAATCAGAAAGTTCATGACTTCCTATATTAGTAATTAAAACACTGGGATTATTACCGAAATCGACACTGCTAATGTTAACAGAAAGGTCTCCATCCCCAGTACTATCTTCCCAATGAAGTGGCAACTGACTAACTACTGTAACAGTAATAATTTGTGCACTAGCATCTCCGTGCCTGTCTTCAGCTGTTATCGTTACCAATTCCTCTCCAGAGGCATCCCAACTCATTGTAAGTAAACCAGAAATTGGATTATAAAGAACAGAACCTGGTACAAATGTTGTTACAGTAATCCAAATCTCTTCATCGGGATCATCTACATCAGTAATAAAACTAAGAATATCAAGATTTATTCTATCTCCTACTTGAACAAGTATTTCTTCTTGGCCAACCATGTCTATTCTTGGAGCATCATTGATATTATTTACGTGATATGTTACTACTGTATCTGAAAATTTGATCCCGTCAGACGCTCTAATTGTGATCTCAGACATACCAAATGAATCATCATCTAGAGATTCAACATTTAGCATATGTCCATTTAAATTCGCTCTTATCAAATTTTCATCACTAATAGAAACAATACTCACTTCAAGCCCGGTAGGTGGGACAGAGTTTCCGTCATTATCTGAATCTGACAAGAAATATGTCAAAGCAAGGCTGCCTGAACCACCTTCATCAAATGATTGAGTTGGTATAGGTGCCCACCTAGGTTGGCCATTTTCAACTACGTTGAATAAAATTGTTCCAGTGTTTACATCTTCTCCATCATCAACAGTTACAAATAAGCCCTGAGTCAAAGGGTTACCCTGAGAATCTAAAGCCACTTCTTGGAAGTTTACCAAAAGCTCAAGTGTGGATGAATCGTATGAAATAAATTCAGGGGCATTGCTATCTATATCAATCATAGAAAGAGGTGTTTCGGCATCTGAAATCAGGCCAACTATTGGGATTCTTTCGATATTATCTACCTTTACAGTAGGCACTCCAAAGTACCCGTCGTCACCTGAACCAAGAACTTTAGGTAAAGCATTACGTAACTCAAAAGCATTCTCGGCAAATTTCCAATCAGAAGTTTGACCTGCAGGATCTGTCCATTGAATTCTGACATCATAGTTGCCAGTATTAGCATTAATTGGAGGAGATATTGTATGTACGTAACGAGAATTTCCTCCAGTACCAATCAATTCTACATTTGTAATCCATGAAGATTGCCAATTCTCGGTTCCACTCATTGAATACTGGAAAACAGTAGTCATTGTGGAAGTGTCATCAATGAGATCATTAGATAGTGCGGTGGATTCAAACTGAAGATCAACCCCCCTATGAATTGATGGAGAACCAATAGAAGAAGGGCGACTTGCTGTGGGTGGCATATCATGAAAAGCCATATCATCCATGTAATCATTAGAACTAATCCGATCTCCGGTAAGACCACTAAGTCTTGCCCTGAATGAAGAGGCTCCTGATGGAGACATACTAATACCACTGGTATCAAAACTAGTTACATAGGATTGAGTTCCTGAAACTCCAAGTTGATTAATGGAAATACTACCTAGTTCAACCTCATCTGCCCCTTGAATATGGTAAATTGAAATAGTTCCTCCATCATCATATGATTCAGCACCATTATTCATAACTTGAACTTCTAGATCAATAATATCTCCTTGGATGAATCCTAAATTACCATTTGAATTCCGAGCATCGAATTGATTGATCCCTACATCAACTAATGGACCCATGTCAAGATCAATGGCTGCATATACTTCATTCCAAGTAGTATGTGGGCCATCCATCAAAGCGATTACCGGCCAAAAATTTTCCCATTGAGTGGCGCCTCCTGATGCACGAACCTTGCTTAATGGAGTATCCCAAGATAAAGATTCCAACTGATTTGAGTTGAGAGTTATTTGTTCAAATCCTGTACCAGTACTATCTAACAACCAGTCTCTCCATACGTGGTGTGGCTTGTATCCATTACTATATGCCTCAGCACCAGTTTTTTCGGTAATTGCACCATAAACAAAAACCTGTACTGAACCACTACCAATGTAAGTAACATCAAGGGATGTTGTTACTGTATCTCCGGCCCCATTCAGAGATATTGAGAGTTCCATTCGAAAATCTGTTGAGTCGGCATGCATACACCCTCCTGAACTAAATTGAGGATCATAGTAATTTGATCCAGATGCCCCAACTCTGTAACAATTACCAGAAGCAACATCTGCGAAAGCAAAGGTAGGATAACCAGAAGACCCAGCCATAATGTGATCCATCCTATTTATTGGAGAATCTGAAGGCCAACCACTACTGTCCCCTTCAAAGAATGAAACGTATGTAAAATCATCAGAATTATCTGATTTCAAGTTACTTAAAGATGGTGAAGCACTACTCATACAGGGACCACACCAATGTGCCCCTACGTACTCCCCAAATACAGTGTGACCCGGGCTTGAGGCAAATCTAGGCATCTCTTTTGCAAAGAGTTCGTCGGAAATCGGTTCATCCTGGCTTTCAACACTAAAAAATCCAATTGAGGACATTGTAACAACTAATATTACAATTGAAAATGTTGGAAGTTGATTAACTCTACTTGCACTCTCCATCGATCTATCGGTCATATCAAGGCGTATAACAATACCCTATAACGGTTCGATTGGGAAAACGACCCTATAGGGTCGGATAAAACAAAAAAAAGAGAGATTTTGATTTCCGAAGGTATTGAATCATAATAGTTCTGAGAGTGTACCATGGGTGTGCCAAGTGGCAATGTGGATGGTTCTGATTGGGTAGCATTGCGAGAAGATGATGGTCGTGCTTATCTTTTAGATAGGAAAGCAGGAGAAATAAAGATCAAAGGGCTTGGTAGATTCAATTGCAAAGACCTTCTGAGAGGTTACTCAATTGGCGATAGGATCAAAGTAGGGCAAAAATCGCTTACAATTGTTGAAGCGTCACTCCCAGAAGCTCGCAGAAACATGAGTAGGAGGGCTCAAACTATAGGAGTAAAAGACTCCGGATTCCTAATCTCATGGATGGGGTTAGGGATTGGTAGTCGAGTATTAGAAGGAGGACACGGGTCTGCTGGACTTGCTATGCATTTAGCCAACGTAATGGGAAACAAGGGGTGCCTGATTTCTGTAGAAAATCGTCCGGAACATGCAGAGGTTGGGAAGTACAATATGGAACGAATGAAGGAATTTTTGCCCGAATTCCCTGAGTGGCATCTTCTTGAAATGGAGTTACAGGATGCTGCTTCTGAAATTGATGAAATCTGTAAAGAATTAGATGCAGCCATTATAGACATTGCAGAACCTTGGACGGTGTTGCCAAGTATTTCTAGTAAAATAAGAAAAGGCGGAAGAATTGCTTGTTATTGCCCAACAACTTCACAACTTGAGAGATCTTGGGAAGTAGTTGAAAAGCAAAATATGATTGTGGAATTTGCTGGAGAAATAATTGAACGACGATGGACTAAAGCAGTTAGAGGCGGAGTTCGTCCGGGAAATCAACCTATGGGACATACTGCATTTTTAATCATTGCAGCTAAAATAGCACCACAAATAAACGAAGAAGAATAATCACAATTTTTTCAATTGACGACTGCCTGATCCATTAGGGCCAATCCAATCATTTGGCTTGTTTCCTAGAATCTCATCAAGTGCTTCTAGATCTTCTTCTGTCATTCTAAGAGCTACGTCGATACAAGCAAGATTTTCCTTGAGTTGACTAGGGGTTGTCGCACCAAGAAGAATTGTTGTTACATTTTTATTTTTCAAACACCAAGCAAGAGCTAATTGTGCTGCGCTACAGCTCATCTTCTCTGCATATTTACATAAAGATCTAACAATTTCATATTCTCCACGAGCCTTCCGGTCTTCGAGATCTTCGATTAACCACTCATATCCCGATTGAGTGGCGCGAGAATCTTCGGGTATTCCATCTAGGTATTTGCCTGTTAGGAATCCGGATCTTAGTGGACTCCATATCGTAGTACCAATAGAGTATGGAGGATTATACAGAGGGAAATATTCCTCTTCAAATCTCTGCCTGTGAAGCATATTATACTGGGGTTGCTCAAATTGAGGTGGTTCAAGACCTTCACTTCTAGCAATCCAAAATGCCTCTGTAATTTGTTGGGCTGACCATTCACTTGTACCCCAAGACATTGCCTTTCCTGACCTAACTAAATTTGTCATAGAACGTACAACTGTTGCAGTAGGAGTAAATTGATCTGGTCGATGACAAAACACCATGTCGACATAATCCAATTGAAGACGCTTGAGGCAAGCATCAATGCCCTCACTACAATGCTTCATAGAAAGGCCTGATTCGTTTACTCCTGTACCTCCCCAAAATATCTTCGTAGTAATTATGAGTTCATTCCGCCTCCAAAGATTTGGATTCTCCTCTTGTAATTCCTTCAACGCTATTCCAAATATTCTCTCAGCCTCACCATTTGGATTGCCATACGCTTCAGCATGATCAAAACAATTGATTCCTGCTTCACGAGCAGTTGTCAACAATTCTTTTGCTGTTCTAACGCCTGAATCGCCGGATAGTCTATCTTTTACACCATAAGTTGCCCAGAATCCATATGATAACACAGATACTTGGAGTCCTGTATTGCCCATCATCCTGAAGTACATCGAGTTCGCATCCATGGTGCTCTGTAAGGTCTCGACTACTCAAGCATTCGCTTTATTCCATATTCAACTTCGATTCGATTCATAAATTGAATATGAGACGCCATAGTCATGAGAGACAGTTCGGGATGGGAGCCGACGGCCTTCCGCACACATACAATAGGGCAAGTTGTAGATAATGGATCTGATCTGCTTGGATCAGAAGTTACTCTATGTGGATATGCAGAAACCATCCGAGGCAGAGGTGCTATCGCTTTTGTGATGATGAGAGATGGTACAGGACACATACAGGCCTTCCTAAAGAAAGACAATATGGACGAAGAAACGTTTACTGAGATACAATCTGCAGCACGTGAATCAACCATACAAATTATTGGCGTCGTCGCACAGAAGAGGCCTCCTAAAGTCGCCGAGGGAGAACCTACTCCCCTGCCTGAATATGAGATTCAAGTTGAGAAGGCTAATGTCCTATCAATGGCAGGAACTCCCCTGCCAGTAGGAATCATAGATGATGTTAATGTAGGTTTAGACATAAGGTTAGATAATCGTCATTTGGATCTTCGTAGAGCTCATGTAAACGCAATGTTTCAATTAAGGAGTAAGGTTTTACAATATGGTCGTGAACATCTTATTAGTGAAGGTTTTCAAGAGATAAATAGCCCTAAAATAATTGCAAGTGCTAGCGAAGGCGGAACTAATCTATTCCCAATGATGTATTTCGATACTCCAGCATTCCTAAGTCAGTCTCCGCAATTATACAAACAATTAGCCGTATTAGGGGGCTTAGAGAGAGTTTTTGAGATAGGACCGGCATTTCGTGCAGAAAAACATGATACATATCGTCACTTGAATGAATTCATTTCTTTTGATATTGAAGGAGCATGGATGAATGATGATGATGTAATGGGAGTTCAGGAGAGAATGATTCACTATATCTGGAGTAAAGTTGCTGAAAACGACCTGAATTTAATTGATGTTGTAAATGAATACAAGATAAGTCAGGGTAAGGATCCTGTTGTTGTTGAAGTACCACAACTGCCCTTCCCAAGAATTTCCTATTGTGAAGCAATAAAGATTGTACAAAATGGAGGAGGGGAAATTGATTGGGGTGATGATATTGAAAGTCACCATTGTGATTTAATCGCTGAAAATCATCCTGGTTTTCACTTCCTACCACGCTGGCCTATGGCAATGAAACCATTCTACATATTCCATGATGAGAATGAAAAAGGAGTAACTGGAGGTCAACTAAGTAGAGGATTTGATCTTAATTATGGACGTGACGAAATGACTAGTGGAGGTCAACGTGAGCATCGAGTAGATGTTTTGAATCAAAATTTGAGAGATATGGAACTTGATCCTGCTGATTTTACATTCTACACAGATGGCTTTCGTTATGGAGCACCACCTCATGCAGGATGGGGACTAGGCGTAGCTAGACTTCTGATGGTCTTGACTGGGGCAGGAAACGTTCGCGAAGTTGTATTATTCCCGAGAGATCGATCACGGGTAACTCCGTGATATTCTGTACATTGTTAAGTTCAAACCTTACTTACGTTAATTGCATTCGGGCCTCGATCAGATTCCCCGACTTCAAACTCTACAGTGTCGCCGTCCGTAATTTTACCTTCAACATCAGAAATATGAACGAATAAGTCACTTTCTCCCTCTCTTTCGATGAATCCATATCCCTTTGTTTGATTAAACCACTTTACCTTGCCTTGTGCCATGTAAACCCAGCCGCGCTGCTTCAGGTACTTGATGTCACACCCTATTACAGAGTTTTGAACCGAAAAGAACGCGTATACAATACCCCTCCGCGACATGAGAGACATGGTCAAGCCGAGATTTGCATACTTGCTACTAAAAGAGCATCCTTACGGAAGGGAAATGTTACGTCAGATTCTATCTGAGGATTTCATACCATCAATAATCATTACCGAAAATTCGGAAATAGCAGATGAAGAAAGAGAAAAATTCCTCACGCGTATAGATGGCAATCCAATAGCACCAACAATTAGTGAACAATTATCTGAATTAAAAGAACACGGTATTGACGTACCACATATTGAGGTGTCAATTCATAATAGTGAGGAAGTAATGCCACATATACGAAATATACCTCTTGACTTGATTGTATTTGGAGGAACTAGAATAATTCGTGGAGAAATACTAGATTATCCTATTGATGGAGTAATTAATTCGCACCCTGGACTTCTACCCGAATGTAGAGGTTCGGCATCTCCGGCATGGAGTGTTTATCACGATATTCCAATAGGATCATCAACACATTTTTGCGATAATGGAATTGATACTGGTGAACTTCTTATACGACGAGAAGTAGAAGTAAAAAGAGGCATGACATACGAGGATTTGTGTTATGAAACACTTGTTTTGGCTGGTGTTTTAATGAAGGAGGCACTAATGGCTTATCAAGAAGAGAGATGGGGCGATATGAGGCGGCCCCAAGGAAAAAGCAAATTTCCAACCTTTAGAAATGCCCCCGAAGAAATTTTGCAAGAAGTTTATGAGAAATTAAAACAGGAAACTTATGCACATTATGTCGATTAGGTGAAATTATGAATGAATTATTGAAAACGCAATTTCCATTTGCTGAAAATATATTAGAAGGAAAAACCGCACTTGTTTGCGGCGCAAGTAAAGGGATTGGGCGCGCTTGCGCTCTGATACTGGCAAGAGCAGGGGCGAAAATCATAGCATGTGCACGTTCAAATGAAGAACTAAATCAACTTAAGGATGAATTACATGGTTCCAATCATGAAATTCTTGTTTTAGATCTTGAAAACATTGATGATGTTCGAAAAGTGATTTCAGATATTGGAAATGTGGATATTGTGATCAATAATGCAGGAGGGCCCCCTGGTGGGCCATTATTAGATAATGAATTAGATGATTTCAACGGACCTTTTGCAAGGCACCTTCATGCATCACATACTATCGCTCAAATTCTTTCACCCGGAATGGAAAAAAATGGTTACGGGCGCTTTGTAAACATTATTTCAACATCTGTGAGGGAACCAATAGATAATATTGGCTTATCTAATACACTTAGAGGAGCAATGGGGTCTTGGGCTAAATCATTATCAAGAGAATTAGCACCATGTATCACAATAAACAATATCCTACCTGGTTTTACAGATACAGATAGATTAGGCAGCTTAGCAAGTTCAATATCTAATAGAACTGGAAAAAGTATTGATGAAATTCAAGATGCTTGGATGAATTCAGTGCCAATACAGAGATTGATTGACCCCCTTGAAACAGCAATTGCTGTTACATTCCTTTGTCTTCCTTCATCAGGATCAATTCGTGGAGTTAGCTTAGCGGTAGATGGCGGAAGAATGCGTTCAATATGAGTGGTGATAAACTTGCTCTTTGACATCTTTTTCTCAATATCACAAACACCAGATACAACTGGTTATATTCCATCTGAAAGTGAAATGTTTTCTAACTTCCTTGATCAAGTGGAAAAGGCTGATGAATTGGGATTTGGAGTGGGTTGGGTTGCTCAAGCACACCTTTCAACTGAAGTACAGAAACTAAACAGAAAACCAGTAGTCCCTCATTATCCGGGAGAAGTTGGGCTCTGTACTGATTTTTTCCAAGTCGCACAAAAAATGTTTGCTCGAACTAAGAGGCTTGAGGTAGGGAGTGCTGTAATGTCGATACTAGCGAGTGGAGGGCCAATACCACAGGCAGAACGTATTGGATCATTCTTAGCACTTCATGGAATGGATCCAAATGAAAATAGAAAGTTACACATTGGTTTCTCCGCTGGTCGATTTGAGTTTATGGCCAGACCTTATGGAATATTTCCTCGTGACGCCGTTGAAGAAGAAGCTTGGTCTGTTCTAAGAGGGCAAATTTTTGCAGAAGCATCTGAAATATTTCTTAGACTGTTAAATGGAGAGGTTGTTTCTACTGAATTGATCAGCCCCACCATTCTAACAAAAGAAAAATTCAGATCTTATGAGGATTGGATGAATGTAGTTGAAATAGCCTCAGAACACTATGGGACTGAAAAGGATGCAGATTCTATTCTTATCAAACCAAGATATGTTTTTGAGGAAATAAAGACAATACCTAAAGAATGGCGTCAGGATTTGCTGAATTTAGTATTAGGAAGTCATGATTCAAATCTTCAGATTGAGGTGAATCGTTGGAGGCCAGTGCAGGTTTTTAACCTCTCAATTACACCACCTCACGTTATTAATCAGACACATGAGAGAATGAAAGAACATTATCATTCTGATGGAGGAAAATGGTCCCGTGAAATGATGCCACGTACTGTAATGATCTTTGTTAATGATGAGCCTGGACTTACGGATGAAGAGAGAAGTAATGCTGCTAAAGAAGAAGCTAAAGCCGCACTAAACACATATTGGAGTGCATTGGAAGGAACCATTGATCCAGCAAAGGTTGAGCGAGCAACTGACAATGCTGTGATTGGAAATACTAAAGAAGTTGCTGAACAAATAAAAGAAAGGTTTCATCCAGATGATCGTTTGATGTGTTGGTTTGACTTTTTCAATCATGACTCTGCACGTGTTCAACGTAATATGGAGGCATTCATGAATAAGGTCTCTCCGGCTATTAATGGAGGGATAGATAGATGAGTGCGGAAAAAAATGAGACACCCTCAAGTGTTTCACCTGGACGACCGGGGTCGGCAGTATTTCCCACAAATCCACTGGGTGAAAAACACATTGGAATTGCGACAGGAAGAGATGTGGAGTGGGAACCGTTAGTTGATTTTCGCAGAATGGATGTTAGTGAAAATACAATTCATGGTGCTATTTCTTGGGCCCATGGTGAGAAAATAATACATTCATTTGGAGGTAATGTTCTAGTCTATGGACGCTCGATGATGAAACCACTTATGATGAAGCCATTTGTAGAAGTTCTTGATGATATGACTTGGAAACAAAAGGCAATTGCTTGCTCTTCACATAATGGGGATACCGAACATGTTGCTGCGGCTCAGTCTCTTCTTTCTGAGTCGGAATGGGGATTAATGCAATGCCCATTAGATGTACCTTTGATTCAATTTGGAAGACAAGTTAGAAGACCTCGAAGATGGTTTCACACATGCTCAGGAGAACATGCAGCAATGCTCAAGGGAATGCGAAAAATGGGAATGAACAGGGCAGGATATACCCTACCAAGTTCTCCATGGTTCCCATTATATCTTCAAGTTCTTCGAGATTATATGGGGAAATCTGATTGGGAGCCATTGAGAGTCGCAAAGGACGGTTGTGGCTTCCCTACAGTTTCTAATACTGTTGACGAATTAGCTGTAATGTTCGCAGGACTCACTAACCGGAAAAATGAGGATTGGATTTGGGAAGCAATGAATAAATATCCTGATCTTGTTGGTGGATTCAATAGACTTGATTCAACATGTCTTAAAGCAGGAGAAGGCAAGCTTATCGCTAAAGAAGGGGCGGATGGTCTTCTCGGCCTAGGAATAGAGCATCCAGACTGGCCGGATGGTCTAGGAATTGTTATCAAAATAGCTCATGGATGGAATTCTCAAGCAACTTGGTATGTTGCGAGAGCCGTCTTAGGAGTATTAGGGATACAATTGAGAAATCCATATCCATTACATCGCCAGAAAGCGTTTATAGTTCCCGGGATTGTTCCTGAAAAGTATCAGAAGGAACTTGAAGAAGTTGTTACTTGGGATGAATGGGATCCGGATCGTGATCGATTCTCATTAGACTGGAAAGAGTACTCTGCAGCAATGACGCGAACGGATCCATTTGCTAACGAAGGCAATATGGAGGGTTGATATGGACCTTCTAAATTATGTAAATGGAGAATTTGTAAAACATTCTAATGAAAAATGGATGGATGTTCTAGAACCAGCAACAGGTAAGAAATTCGCAAGAGTCCCACTATCAAGTGCAGAAGATGTTGATCTGGCTGTATCTGCTGCACGTATGGCTCAGAATGAATGGGGTATGCTCTCCCATAAGATAAGGGCTGAATGGCTTGACAAAATAGCCGATGCCCTAGAAGAAAAATATGAAGATATTGCAATTTTAGAAAGCAGAGATACGGGTAAGCCGATTTCACTAGCTCGCTCAGTTGATGCTTATCGTTCTGTAACCAATTTTAGATTCTTTGCAGAACTAATAAGAAATCAAGAAGAAGAAGAATTTCTAATGGATGATGCTACAAACATAGTGATTCAAAAACCAGTAGGAGTTGGAGCATTGATTACTCCTTGGAATCTTCCTCTTTATCTACTAAGTTGGAAAGTTGCACCAGCGATTGGAATGGGTAATACTGTTGTCTGTAAACCAAGTGAATTGACTCCAATGACAGCAAATCTGTTGATGGAAACTATCGACGAAGTTGGACTCCCCTCTGGAGTAGTCAATCTCATCCATGGAAATGGAATTGGAGCAGGTGCGCCTCTAACATCTCATTCTGATGTAAATTTGATTTCTTTTACAGGAGGGACAGATACCGGGGCTAAAGTAGCAGCAGTGGCTGCACCACAGTTCAAAAAAATTAGTCTTGAACTTGGGGGAAAAAACTCTAGTATTATTTTTGACGATTGTGATCTTGGAAAAACCGTCGCGGGGGTCACTAGAGCCGCATTTTTGAACCAGGGCCAGGTTTGTCTTTGTGGATCTAGAATTCTAGTTCAGTCGGGAATTTATGATGATTTTTTAGAGAAATTTATTGAATCTGTAAAAGGAATGAAAATTGGCGATCCATCTGATGAGGAAACTGAATTGGGTGCTCTAATTTCTCCTGAACATCTAAGTAAAGTCGAGTCATATATTCAACTTGCTGAAGAAGAAGGTGGGAAGATAATTACTGGTGGGCGCCCTAGTCTTCCTAAGCAATTTGAAAATGGAAATTGGCTATCTCCAACAGTAATTATTGGCCTAAAACATGATTCTCGCTGTTCTACAGAGGAAATATTTGGACCAGTAGTTACAATACACTCATTTGAAACAGAAAATGAAGTCATAGAAATAGCAAATGGGACAAGATACGGTCTGGCAGGTAGTGTTTGGACTAGAGATCTTGATAAAGGAAATAGAGTTGCTAGAGACATCCATACAGGTATGATTTGGGTAAATACATGGTTACATAGAGACCTCAGGGTTCCATTTGGAGGAGTAAAAGATAGTGGCGTAGGAAGAGAAGGTGGGCGCTGGAGTTTAGGATTCTTCTCAGAAGCTATGAATATCTGTCTAAAACATGATTAATGTCGTAATGACTGAAAGTGATGAGGCTCTCGAGAGAGTTGAGAATATGTCAGCCGTAGGCATTATTGGAATAGGCTCATATGTGCCTCCAAAAGAAATGACTAACGATGACTGGGCTAAAATTGTTGAGACCAGTGACGAATGGATTACTACCAAAACAGGAATGAAATGTAGAAGAATTGCAGATTCCGGCACCAATACTTCTGATTTAGCGGTAGAAGCCTGCAGGCGTGCATTAAATGATGCAAAAGTTGATGTTTCTGAAATTGACCTAATTATTCTAGCAACATCTTCTCCAGATGTTCCACTTTCATCAACTGCTGGAATAGTTCAACACAAACTTGGTTGTGTTAATTGTGGTGCATTTGACATCAATGCAGTTTGTGCTGGTTGGGTTCATGCATTGGATGTAGGTTCGCGATATGTGGGTACAAAAGGATACAACAAGGTCCTTGTTGTTGGTTCGGAAGTTTACTCTCGTATTCTAAATTGGAAAGATAGGAGTACTTGTGTTCTATTCGGAGATGGAGCCGGAGCTGTGGTACTGGGCGAAGTTGATGATGGAAAAGGAGTACTTGCTTCTTGGTTAATGAGTGATGGTTCTGGGTCCAATGTAATAGAAATTCCAGCAGGAGGAGTTCGTGTACCAATCCCTAGTGATGGTTTTGAGCAAGGAATGCAATATTTCCATATGGATGGAAGGGCTGTTTGGGACTTTGCAATAGAGGCTTTTCCACAAGCAGTTCATGGGGTATTGGGAAAGATTGGAAAAACTATTGATGATGTTGATTTTGTCATACCTCATCAAGCCAATATCAACATCATTAAGGTTGGAATGGAAAAATTAGGATTACCTATGGAAAAAACCTACACCAATCTTCACAAATATGGGAATACTGCTGGTGCTAGCGTACCAATAGCAATGCAAGAAGCTATTGATCAGGGATTAATCAAAGAAGGAGATTTAGTAGTTACAGCAGCCTTTGGTGGCGGCCTAGCTTGGGGTGCAAATGCAATCCAATTCTAAATTTTTTAATTTTCATTGATCGTAAGAATCCCATGTCCCAGTCAGTACATTGTGCTTAAGTAAGGATCCATCTGGATTCTGAACCCACACAGTACCTTCTTCATCACGCCACACCTTCTGTCCATGATCATTAGTTTGTGCGTCAGAAGGTGGCTCTATCCTCGGCTTTGGAGGAGGTATAGTTAGTAGTAAATCATCTATTTCTAGAGATTCCGAATCATTTCTTGATTCGTCTTCAGAAGATGTTGCCTCTTCAAAGTTAGCTGATTCTTGGGAATCGAATGACTCATCGACATGTTCTTCAACATCGGAGGAATCTATAGGGATTGTAACATCTGCAATCTCTCTTACTTCGTGAGTACTATCGTCGACATCAACTAATTTTTCTTTCCTACCAATTCCCATCTTGACACTGAAGCCTATTACTGCCAATACAAAAATACCTATTACTACATGGATTAGTACTTGGTCATAAGATTGATAGAATTTTAGAGTTGGGAACTTATCTGAATTATCACCAACACCATCTCCATCCGAATCAAGCCATTCATCGGGATCGTCAGGGAATGCATCGATACTGTCATTATATCCATCTCCATCAAAGTCAGCTATCAACGGATCTAGTCCTAATTCAATTTCATCAAGATCCAGTACCCCGTCTCCATCATCGTCTAAATCGGCATTATTTCCTATTCCGTCTCCATCTGTATCTAGCCATTCATAAGGATCAAGCGGGAATGCATCGTTGACATCTAGATAGCCATCATTATCATCATCATCGTCCTCTATTTCATCTAGACAGCCATCTCCATCGAAATCTATAGCAGGCGCAGATGTCCAATTCATTACACCTGGATCACAAAGATCTGTACCGTCGTCAACCCCATCATTATCATCGTCTTTATCTAAGAAATCAGGGAATCTATCTCCATCTGTATCTAAATTACAATCACTTATTTCATCGGATCCTAATGACATAGTAATTTGGCCTTGGGGGCAAGGCGTTGGTTCCAATGAACCATTATAATCAACATAATAGTCTAAAGGAGAAGGAGTTTGAGATGAAGATCCAGATTCAGGGACATAGAATCCAATTCCTGCAGTGATACAAACTGCTTGACCCCTAAGGTTCTGGTAAGTTCCAGGATCACAAGGTATCTGTCCTGTAGATGCAGATTGAGGAACATAATTTCCTGGATCCGATTGTAGACATGCAGAGGAAGTGATCGATCCGGATTCAGAATTGTATGTTCCAAGTTCACAGGCGATTTGGCTTATTGCACCGTATTCATCTACGAAATGTCCAGGATCTGCAATTAAACAGTTTAGAGCACCTTTATTCGGCTGGAAGTACCCTATCTCACATTCTTCTTGTGTCGATGAGCCAATAGATGAAACGAAATATCCGGCGTCAGCATCTAAACAATCCACAGCCTCAGTTGATCCTTCTTCGGGGTTGTATGTTCCAGGAGAACAAGCATTTTGTTCTGAAGCAAAATGGGAATCGACATAATAACCGGGAGATGCAATAATACACTCAGACCCACCTATTATTGGCGAATATGACCCCATAGTACATCCAATTTGACCGGTAGCTCCTATTGACGGCACATGGTATCCAAGATCCGCTTCCATACAGGAAGATTGTCCAGGTGCGGGTTGATAATTTCCTTCTGAACAAGAAAACTGTTGGATAGCACCATTTGATGGTGCGTAATGACCGGGGTCTGCAGACACACAAGCTGATGATGAATTAGATCCTGAATTTGGATTATAAGTTCCAGAAAGACACTGTATCTGTATGTCGGAAGCAATAGAGTCGGAGTAGTGCCCTGGCATGGCTATTTTACACGAGGTCTGACCAATTTCATCCTGCCAAAAACCAGGTGTACAAGCTGTCTGTTGTGTTGCCCCATTTGACGGTACGAAATATCCTGGTTCTGCAGCATCACAGATTATTTGTCCAAAGGATGAAGAGTATGTTCCTGCTAAACACTGAACCTGAGAAATTGAACCTTGTAATGGAACGTGGAATCCTGGATCGGCCAAAGTACAGTCATTGGAACTTTGTGCTCCAATAAATGGATTATATGACCCCATGGGGCACGGTAACTGCAATATCGAACCATTAGAATCTACGTAAAAACCAGGATCTGCAATTAAACATGATTCTTGGCCCTGGAGTGGTTGGTAATATCCTAAAGGACAGGGTATTTGTGATGCTGAAGAATTGTTAGAAGTATAGTACCCTGGCGAAGTAAGTATGCAACTAATCTGTCCCGAATTAGGTTGATAAGAACCGGGTAAACAAGGATATTGTTCTGTAGAGGTGTTAGTTGGAACATAATATCCAGGAGTTGCTAAGATACAAGATGATTGACCCGCATTAGGTTGATAGGTTCCTGCTAAACATTCTGCCTGAGTTGTTGAAGTGGAATTTTGTACGTAATATCCAGAAGATGCAGGTAGACAAAAACTTTGACCAGACTGATTTTGATAAAATCCTGGCGAACAAGCGGTTTGAGATGTGGAACCAGGAATAGGTGCATAATATCCGGAATTTGTGGCAAAACAATTCGATTGGCCAGATTGTGATTGATACGTTCCCGGAGAACATAATGTTGCCGAAGATGCCCCATTCGTGCCGACATATGAGCCAGGAGGTGCTGCTGTTTGTACTAAGGCGCCACTATAACTTACATAGTAGCCTATTGATGCTATTATGCATGAATTAGATCCAGAACTCGGTTGATAAAAACCGGGAGAGCATGGCGTTTGAGATGTCGCCCCAGTCTGACTAGTAAAGTATCCAGGATCTGCTTGATCACAAGAGGTCTGTCCCGAATATTGCTGCCAAGTACCAGGTTGACAAAGATTTGATGCAAGATATTTTTCCACCATTACTTGAGTTTCTGTTGTTCCTATCTGAGATTGATCTCCATCTACATTTCTTATGTTAACTATAAGGTTATAATTTTGTAAAGAATTGTTTCCGGCAGACCAAACTACCTGAATGAAATATGTTCCAGAAGCATTTGAGGAACCTATGCTTGATATTTCATCAAATGTGCCATTTAGAGTACTGGACTCTATTATGTTGAAGCTACTATTTAGTAAAAGTAAATTAAAATCATAACCTTGAGGTGAAGAAAGATTGGCTGAAAAATATGTTGGTCTACTAGTAGTTAGACTGAATATATCAACTGTGTCTGAAGATCCATCTAGATTACCAGTATAGTTAGCGCTCATTAGCGATAATGACACTGAAGATGAACTTGTATCCCCGGCATCATCTCCGTTCGGACTTACATAAGAGCCCGCAGATGCTTCTGTACAGGAAGACTGCCCCAACAAGGAATTATAGTGCCCCGATGGACATTGAGTTTGAGACGTAGATGTATGATTTTCAACGAAATATCCCGCCGATGCATCAAGACATTCTGACTGCCCAGAATTAGGTTGGAAAGAACCGGGGGAGCAAGCAATCTGGATTAGTGAGCCGGAATCAGAATAGTATCCTGAATCTACATCTTGACATGTAATTCTTCCATATTGCCCAGAGGGGCACTCAATCCACAGAGCCGGATTAGTTGAAAAATCATCTTCAGTATCCAAGAAGCCATCGCCATCAGAATCTCCAGTTTGATTGGATTCGAATATGTTCCTGATCCCATCACCATCAATATCCTGGTCTGTAAATAGGATTTGAGTAGTATTTGCGTTCATTACAAATGGATTAAGTAGGTCATTACCAATCCCATCAAATTCACTGGAAGATTGTTCTCCCCAACATCTTAGCGAATGATCTGAAATTATAGCACAAGTAGAATGGGGTCCCGCTGCTGCAGAAATTACCGTTAAACCGTTTGTTATATTGACTATTGAATTAGAGTCCCCTTCTCCTGGAAATGAGTTTTCAGTAGAACAATTCTCATTCAAGGTTGAAGAACAAGTTCCATTTCCTAATTGACCATGAGTATTTAGACCCCAACATTGCATAGAACCATCATTAACAACAGCACAAATATGAGTTTCTGAAGAGTCAATCATTTCAGCAGTTACTCCGTCGCCTAAATCAATCATGAAAATATTTGATTGGATTGGTCCAAGATCTGAAAATACAGTATACTTACTACCCCAACATCCAAGTGATCCGTTCTGTATTATTACGCAAGTAGAAAGAGATGATGTGACTATTGAAACAATTCTTTGACCTGTTGAATGATTAGCAACTACAGGAATACCTGAATCGGTTGTAGTTCCGTCTCCAAGTTGACCTCTAATATTCGAACCCCAACACATTGCGACGCCAGTTTGAGTGATTGCGCAAGTATGACCTTCGCCAGTAGATACTGCAATAACTCCTGTACCTAAGCTGATCTCAACAGGAGATATTTGATTTGTAAAAGTACCATCTCCTAGCTGGCCAAGATTGTTTCTACCCCAACACCATAGACTCGCATCATTCAGAATAGCACAAGTATGATGGCTACCTGATGATACCACTAAAGGTGCTGAATTTAGAGAAACATAACCTTCTGTCAAACTGGTTGATCCCAATCCTAATTGGCCATAATTATTGGAACCAGAACAATATAAAGAATAATTTTTCAATATGTTACAACGATTTGAGGTTGACATTACATCACCTTCAATGTATACAGGATTGCCATTTGTCCACTTTACAATTGTACCATTTGAAAGGACAAGAGAGGGGCCATCAGTACCAATTTCCAATGCAGAATTTGAGAAAATTGAGCCAGATTCAGTTCCATTTAAATTCAAGTCATTAGAATTAGTATTTGATTTCCTAACAACTTCGTCTAAAGAAATTATTTTTTCGGAACTATCTGAAATTACTGTTGATGCTGAAATCATAAGGAATAAAACACATATCCCCACAGCCAAGATTTTCCTTCCTCGTACTGAATGCATGACTCTGGCGTTATTGTTGAGATTATGACTATTCCCTATGTATGAACGGTCTGCATCATGCCTTGAGGACCTCAAGAGCCAGCCCATAGGGCTGTACTTTTATTGATTGAAAGGCCTCTTCTACAGTTGAAAACGGTCTTTCTGGATTATTTCGTAATTCTCTGGCTCTTGCTGAGATTAATTTCCAAGCCGTCTTTTGACCTATTCCTGGTATCGCAGACAATTGTGATTCGGTCGCTGTATTGATCGAAAGGTTGGACTCAATCCCTGATATACTACGCATTCCATGACCTGTGACAATAATATCTGATTCGGTCTCAAGAGGTATTAGATATGGTACACCTACCAATATTGGGTAAGCGCCAATCTGACGCCCGAAAGTTATACCAGAACGGCCGTATATACTGAGGTCTTGGTGTATTGGATCAAGAACATGTTGAGGTCTTCTAATTCTATCTTCATGAGATTCCCACCAAACGTCTGAAAGAGGTGTACCTATTGGAAAAATTTCCTGAAGAAGAGGATGGTCTATCTCTTCTCTGACACTCTTCTTAAATTTCCTAAATGCGCCATCTTGTACTTCTTGGAAACCTTGACCTTCAACCTGTCGAATGTTTATTCTACGTAACCAAAGACCTTCCGATCTAAGACTATTAAGAAGAGTCCGATTCATGTTGTAAGTTTCTTCAGATTCACCATTTAGACCAGCAATGAAATTGAGGCCGGGAAGGAGTTTTGGTAAACCTCTTTTACCACGTTCACGACCATACTCATTGATATGCCTAATAGCAATTTTCAGTTGTTCCGAATTACAATTAAGCCAGTTTTCTTTGTGTACCTTAGGATCTGCGGACTCTAAACCAAATGAGAGAACTGCTCCATCTGACAAAGTTTCTATGAGGGATTTCGTTATTTCAGTAGCCGGTTCAATGTTTTCAGCCATGATTGAAGGATTCGCATTGTCTACATGTAGAATTTCCAAACGTTCGTCTTCTCTCAATCCATGTAGAACCTCGGCAATCGGCTCTGGGTTAGGGATTGGATATTCTAAATCTAAAACTCCATCCGCTTTATAGGTGTAAATATCTGTAGCCCCACCTATTCTAACGTGTCTTACTCCATGGTCTATTGCAGTAGTTACCTCAGCAATTACTTCATTCTGTTCTCTCCAAATTGGCACTCCTTTTTTCGGTTCGATACAAAATTTGCAGCCTCTTTTGTATCGCACACAACCCTGATACAATTCGACCTCGTAGGTTAGTGGTCCGGATCGCCCATCAGAAGTATAAAGATCGGGATGTTTGGTCACACAAAGACCTGCAGCGCCTGACTTGGCCCACTTATTCCATTGTTCAGCAGTCCGTCTTTTGTGTTTCCAATTACCAGTGCTAAGGAAGTATTCTAATGTGGCATCTGTATCTTGAACAGCACAAAATAAATTATTCCTTATTGGGATCCATCCATCGTAACGCCAGTGTCTTATCGCCCAACCTCCAGCTAATATCGGTTGTCCACTAGGGAATACTGCTAAGAAATCATCAAGTTCACGACGAGAGATTGGTGTCCCACGAACGTACTTTCCAGGAACAATAGCTCCTGCTAAAACGACAGCACCATCTAAATCAGATAATTTTCGCTTAAGGTTAGAGCGTGAGTTAGAATCATTTATCTTATTCTTGTGTAAAAGTCTCCATTCATCTATTGTCATATATGTATACGGAATCCCTCTAGATTCCAAGACTCCACATATGTATCGTATATGGAATCCTAAGTAATTTGGCACTCCAAAAGCAGCTGGTTCATCCTCGTATCCATCGAGAATAAGCCAGCCTTCCATAACTCGTCCCTATTTGTCGGGTTGAGGTTCAAGTCTTCACGACTTCGATCTTTTTCCTCTATGGCGGGCGTTATTTCTACCACCTCTGCCGCCTTCGCGGCGCCCTCCGCCCTCATTTGATTCCTGAATGTTTATTTTACGTCCATGGACTTCTGAACCATTGAGTTCATTGATTGCCTTTTGACCCGCCTTCCGACTAGAAAATTTAACGAAAGCGAAGCCCCTAGACTTTCCTGATTCCTTATCTTTGGCGATGCTGCACTCTGTAATTTCTCCATACTTACTGAATAGTTCTCTAAGTTCGTCTTCACTAGCAGAATATGATAAACGAGCTATGAATAATTTGATGCCTGAGGCTTCCGCTGCTTCTGCTCTAGCCGTCATTAGGAGTTCTCTTTCCGCCGCCAATTGTTCTTTGCTAGCTTTCCCTTCTTTCACCTTATCCATACAATCTCTACATCGAATAGGTTTACCCGGTGTTGGTTCAAAGGGAACGGATGTCTCGGTTCCACAAAGTGTACATTTACAATCATGTTTTACACGCTGAACACCTTTACCTCTTCCTCCGCTGCCTCCTTTTCCTGTCATTTGAGAGCGCATACGGATTGCAGGGGCCGGAGCATCATGAGTAATACCGCGACGATGATCTGCTAAAGGTGACAAATATGGTCTAGCGCCTTCATGCCCTAGATACGGTTCTGCCTCTGCTGACCACCTTTCTCCTAGACGATTTAAATTCTGGATGTCTTCGCCTAAAAGGTGGCCATGGCCAAAACCATTCGAAAGTGCTCTATACCCTGTATAATCACATCTTGGACAATCCACATTGAAGTCATTATTTGTTGAAGACAGTATAAGATCAATGCCACATGCAGGGCAAATCGCTGCAAGAACACCAAGTTCAGGAGAACCTCGAGTACTGGCCTTAATGTTAGGTTCAACCTGAGTTATTCGAACACGTAAAAAGTCTCGAGATCTCATGGCATCTCCTGGTGAAGGCAAGAAGCGATCTACAATTTCAGTAACAAATATGTCGGCATGAAGATGTTCAGCAGACAAATTCCTATGACCTCCTGGTTTTTCTATGTGGAGGAGTCTAACCATGGCAACCTTAGGCATTAATTTTGTTACCTGAGCAATTACTTCATCCCCAACTACTGGCATATTTACTGAATCTGAACTAGATTCTATCGAAATTCTGCCATCTTTATTCTTTACAGTACCTGTAAATAATGCCACAGCGCCTGAATCAGTTTCGATTACCCCTATTCCAAGTTCTGAGCCATCAGGTACCTCTACAGGATTGCCGGGGGTTACAAAGTCACCAGCAACAGCACTCATTAAGCCGCGCGACCGGACAGCCCCCTATGAACGGTCCGGCCATGGATAGCATGGCAATACCGAGGAATTTTACGAAGGAGGAGTTAATCTCCAGAATGCTGCTTTAGTTCTGGATTGACGCTTAGAATGATGAGGATATCTTGATGGTAATGAAAAATCTGCCTCCCACCATCGTTCCACACCCCAACTCAAATTACGAAACATTGGTTCAATATGAGTGGCTTCTGCGCTATGAATTAGATAGGATGTCGCTTCACTGCGAATTATTGCTTCGAGAAATGGGCGATCAGCCTTAGGAGTCTGAAAACCCCATGGTGGATTCGATATCACCAGATCTACTCCTACCAAATCTAGTGATTCATCTACAGAACAGCACATAACTTCCACTATATCTCCTACTTTTGTCTTCTTTATTGCCTCAAATGCAATAGCACAAGCTGACTGGTCAATCTCTACCAATACAACTTGTGAAGCACCCATTAATGCAGTAGAAATACCCAAAATACCATTTCCCGAACCCAAATCTACCACTACTGAATCTTGATTTAAATCCCCTCTAGCTAGCATCTCCATAGTCAATATTGCGGCAATATCGCCACTTGTAGAATATTGTTCTAATTCTACGCTATTACAAGGATGTTCTGGAAGTGAAGACAAAATCATAGCCAGACTACGCTGTTTCACGAGTTCCGTAAGGGACATTACTATTTGCTTGTGTGGTTGAAAATATACCAACCTATAGAAATCATTGGTTACCTGTTTGTGTTAGAACTGTATCATTATCATGAACTAAACCATCAGCAAGAAGTTGTTCCGCAAGAAGTACCCCATAACCTGCGGCACCTCTGATTGTATTATCACAAAATACTGTAAAACCCAATACCATTTCTTCAACTTGGACATCAGAAATAGCCACACCCATTCCTGCACGTAGATCCTTTGAAGGATTCTTTGAGGTTTCAAATCCCAACCATCTATGACTATCAGAGATAGGACCATCAACAAAATGAATGATTTTTCCCGGAGCAGAAGGTAAAGAAAGTTTTTGAGATCTACTAGTAAATTCATCCCATTTTGTAATTATTTTATGTGCACTAATTGATTGATTGAACTGGATGACAACACGGGCACTATGACCATGATGCCGTAAAACTCTCTTACAATTTGCATTGATGATGAAATCAGCATTTAGAATTCTCTTCAATTCCTCCTTAACTGATTCACTCTCACCTGGGATTTCTGGATCAATAGACCCGCTTTCAAGATTATCAGATAGCATTTTTCGACCCCCTCCTGATAGTGACTGCTCAGTAGATATATTGATTGATACAATGTCGTAAATATTTGATATCGGACTTATTGAAAGGGCAAGAGGAACAACCATGCAGTTACTACAAGAAACTAGTTTACCATCACCATAGAAGTTCTGTACATCTAATAGAGATAGGTCTGAAGTATTGACTTCGGGAATTATCAGAGGAATTTCTTCTTCCAATCGATTTACCTGTGCATGAGATATTACAACGAAACCTGAAGATGCTAGATATTTCTCAACTTTTCCAGCCGGTTCGTCAGGAAGTGCGGAAAACACAATTCTGACACCCAATTGGTTTAATTTTTGAGCTAACTGTTCTTTATCATCTAATCCATCAATTATCAAATCAGTATTAATTGGTCTAGGCTCTTCAAGGCTCCAAAGACATTCGTCGTAGGGAGTTCCAGCAGTTGAAGAGGAACCAATAACTGCTACTGGTTGAATCCAAGGATGATGTTGCAATCTTTGGAAAAATCGTTGTGCTACCAAACCTCTAGCGCCTAATATAGCACAACGAACTCTACCAAGAGAACTCATGAACTCGCGATCTATAACAGGTACCTAAAAGTATGTTTGCTGATAATTAGACATTATACTGCAATTGTTAAAATACTCTCAATTATTATTGCAGATATATGGAACTCTTGGCGCTTGTCTATGTTCTTCTTGGAATAATTGTAGGAGCAGGTGCTTTATGGGTAATAAAAAGACCGAATAACCCCCTTGGAACAGAGGAAATTGAGATTGAATTACTCAGGACTAAAACACTTCTTGAGGCAAAGGGTACCGCTTTAGAAGAAACTAAGACTCAAATGCTAGACTCATACAAAATTGCTGCTACTGAGGCGTTTAAGTCCGTGGTAAAAGAAGCAGATATTGAAAAAGAATCATCTTTCAAAAATGCTACTGAAAAATTGCAGCAGGATCTAAAGAACTTTAATGAAAATATCAACCGTTTTGAACGAGAATCTATTGATCGCGATGCTAAATTAAAAAATGAGATAAACACTGTCGCTAATCTCGGCATTAAATTAAGTGAGGATACAAAATCTCTGACTAATGCACTAAAAGCGGACGCGCAAGCTCAGGGTGCGTGGGGGGAACTGGTTTTGGAAAATCTACTGCAATCAATGGGATTTGTTGAGAATAGAGATTATGTTAAGCAACTTTCAGAAACGTCTGCTGATGGGAAGCGTAAGAGAACTGACTTCATTATCAATTTACCAGATAATCGTCAAGTGATTATTGATTCCAAAGTATCTCTAAAGGCTTGGGATCGATTTGTTAATGCAGAAAATGAATTGGAAGCAGAGGAAGCAATGAAAGATCATTGTGAGTCAATAGCGAATCATGCAAAGAAGCTAGCATCAAAGAGGTACCAAGATATGGAAACAGTAAACTCTGTTGAATTTGTGTTGATGTTTGTACCACTAGAAAGTGCCTTCGGAGCCGCCATGCGACAAAGTCCGGAACTGTATATGGATTTAGCAGGTAATATCAATGTAAAGGTAGTCACAGGAGCAACCATTGTAACAGCATTAATACTAATCAAAGATATGTGGAAACGTGAATTGCAAAGTAAAAATCAAATCAAACTTATTGACGAGGCTGGGGGACTATACGACCAAATTGTAAGATTTCTTGAGTCATTTACAGATGTTGGATTCAGACTCAAGCAAGCAACTGAAACATATGATGAAGCCTTGAGTCGACTAAAAGAGGGACGAGGTAACGTAATCCGTCGGACAGAGAATTTGAAGGAACTTGGCGCTAGAACCAAGAAAGAATTGAGAGAAAAGAGTGGAATTAGGGCTCTTGCAGAAGAAGCCCAAGAGGAGGAATGATGTCCTGTTACCCTCTCGCAGGGGTATGATTGATTGGGATACTGATAGTTACCACCCTGTTGTAAATCTACCAGACAAATATGATGTGAGAGACTTTACAACTGGTGAATACGAACCTTCAGAATATGAATTTGACATAGGAAGATATGATGAATTACGCCCTGGCATGTATTCCACAGATATTTTTTCAGATGGTAGATTCCTACACATTGGAATAGACATAGGTGGACCAGTAGGGACTCCTTGTATGGCTTTTAAAGAGGGTGAAATCTCACACTTTGGGTATAATCCTGAAGATGGAGACTATGGTTATGTAATAATCACCAAGCATGATATTGGAGGTATACCTGTATGGGCATTGTACGGTCATCTAAACTCCCAATCAATAGATGGTAAAGAGATTGGACAAAAAATTAGCAAAGGAGAAGTCATATGCTGGATGGGAGATAAACATGAAAATGGAGGTTGGGATCCTCATCTTCACTTTCAATTATCTTTACTAGAACCCGAAACACATGATATGCCAGGAGTTGTAAAACCCGAAGATAGAGAATTGGCTCTAAGAAATTATCCAGATCCAAGATTGGTATTGGGTCCTATTTACTAGAGACTTTTGATAAATAATCCTTCAATCCAATTATAGCATCCATTTGAGAAGGATCTATTTCATTAATCAATGCGAGGGCTATGGAAATCCAATCTGACATGTGAGCAGCATAGAGAAGACTCTCTAGCAAACTTTCACCTTCGCACTCAACAAGCCATGAATTGGTTACTTCTATATTCTTCATCATCCATTCAATACGAGAAACTGTGCGATTATTTGTAAATGGACTAGCAAGATAAATCAAATTTTGACTTTCTGCATGTCTTGCCCAAGGAATAATTTCATTATGATTCATTTCGGGTAGAGTTACAGGCCTAGCAAATCTCTCAGAATTCTCGTTTATTTGATTGGCTAAACGAATTCCCGCAGGTTTCATTTCTCCTGCAGAAACAATTCCAATTCCTTGACTCTTCATTCCCGCCACCATAGATGAAAGATGTCCATCTCCCTCTATTATATCGGCTGATTTAGAAGCTGACAGTAACCTATTATTCATATTCTCTAAATTTTCATCAGAAGGTCTTGAGAGGATTCCTAAAGACCAACATACTGCAAGTTGAGTGCCAAAAATGTGCCCAAATGCAGAACGTGGCATCTGCCCGGAAGGTATGCTTAGACACAAACCATCTTCGCTATCAGTAAGTATTTCTTCCAATTTCCCTCCTGATGAAATTCCAATCACAATACCTCCTTCCTCAAGTGCAGTTCTAACTCCATCAAGTGTTTCTTCAGTGTTACCTGAATATGAAGTTGCTAAGATTAGCCAATCAGGCCCCCACCATGAGGGTAGGCCATAGTCCTGCCAAATAACAAAAGGTAGACCTCCAGAATTTTCAGCAAGAGAAGATAAGAACATACCTCCTGCGGCAGATCCTCCCATACCCAGACAAAGTATTCCACTCCAATCTCTATCTATTTCCAAATCTAAATCTTGGGCAAAAGCAACATTTAGATCTTCAACGAAATTACGAGTGAAACCTATCATATTCGATTTGTCATATTTTTCAAATAAACTAGCAAAATCTGGGTCTGCCATCTCATTCCACCCCCCTATGTCCTGGTAATGCAATCCAAGTGTCATCTATGAAGGCAATGCGAAGACTAGAGCATGATCGATCATGATCATAGGGGATTGCTACAGTGACCACTTTGTAATCTGACGGGTCCATTACTTCCGCTCCTGAGCTATCAAGATTGAGTATATCTATAACTATCTGATCAGATAATGAACATTTTACTGTCGCCTTTTCCATATCTCTCCAAGTAACGCCAATTCGTTGGTTTTGCTTTATACTCCTTAAGGTCGGGCCATCTTTCTGCCAAGAATTAACTATCCAATCATTTTTCTTAAGACGTATAACGTCTCCTAGATCATAAGCAGGTTTCCTATAAGATAAAGTTAGACGAGTGACTTCTGTACCTTCGCGCATACCTACTAATGTGGAGGTCTCCTTTACCGTACCACCAAATCTTTTCACCAACTTCCTAGCCCATGTTCTTGCTAGAGACTTGGAACCTAATTGAAGATCCCATCCACCTGTAACTGGACCTTCCTTTGTAACAAAAAACATAGGATCTGATTCTAATTCATTTAATATCTCATCTAAAGTTCCTCTGAGGTTCTTTAGTTCATTATCAGTAAGTCTACGTCCTGCGCTTCTTAGCTGCATTGTTGCTTCAAAATAAGCTCCTGCCTTACGTGTACAGGATTGACAAACAGCATTACTTGTCTGTAAAAGAATTTCATGATCATCATGGAACTCATAACCTTCTAGATCCCCCGAAACAGTCACATAAATCCTAGATGTTCTTTCATCAATTGGTTGATATTGTAAGTCTACCTTTACGCCAACTGATCCATCAATTAGCTCAAGATTTTCCCGGACTCTTAGTTCACCTAATTCCTCTTCTCCAATATTTACCCAGCGCTTTTCTACCTCATACATTGAACACTTGGCGCATCTATGTTGTTGTACTCTTTCTGGCAACGTAGAAAATTTAGTTCTACTACGCAAACAAGATTCACAAAGACGAGTGCTGGTGAGAGGGGGAGGAGAACCGCAAGCTATGCAGAATGCCGTCCCATCCATACAATCCCTCAAACATTCGGCTAATGTCTTCCGTTTGAATGGTTCCCGAACCGGTTGGATGTGAAATTCGACCCCCTAGGAGGGGCCGATGACGATTACGAATAGTACTAATCCTCTTCTTTTGAAGACGAAGAATCTAGTTCTTCGAGTTCTAATTCCAGAGATTTAATTTCACTAAAAAGTGTTTTAGCATGATAAAATAATAATCCAAGCATAATGCTGTAAGCAACATATGCTTCCATTATCCCAGTCATTAAATCAACCCCTCATCAAGTTCCGACTTTAGTATCTCTAATTTCGAGGCAAGGAGATAACGATGATTAGAAAGAATTACAAATCCTGCAAATAATATATTGAGAATTAAAAATGATAAGATGAGGACAATTCTTATTTCATCATCCATTCCTGCACTTCCATCTTCACTTCCTGTAATTAATACCTCAGGGTGTCTCTTTTGATACCAAGTTGTTGCAAGTGCAGAAATTGGTACTAGTGCAAAACCGAACAGGCCAACTGAAGATAATGTGTCTCTAGTTGCAGAAGTATCCGGCTGCGAACGTCTTGATAATACAAGAAACATCGCAACTGCAGTTAGAAGACCAAATGTATTGAGACGCAGATCACCCCAATCCCATGGAGTACCCCATTCAACCGACCCCCATATAGGACCTGAAGTGATTACGCCTAATCCAAATATCAAGCCTAGATCAGATGCAGTCTGAAACCATATCCAACCCTTTTCACTACGCTTTGTGTACCACATTATTGAACCAATGAATAGTAATGTAAATGAAATGAAAGATAACCAAGCAAAAGGGGCATGAAAATACAATATTCGATAAGCTTCTGGTGCTTCCCAGCCACCAGATACAGAAGGAGCCTCAAATAAAGCATACAAAGCGGTCATACTTGCAATACTAAGTCCCGAAATAGTCAAGATTGTTCCGAGTGACTCTCGACTTCCCATTGCTTATCCCTCAGACCGTTGGGTGAAGAAACCATCCCCTTAATCCTCAGGAATAATTACTGCAACACCCCAAACTAAAATTGCAGAGAAACTTGATATCAAAATATCAGAAAGTGGTTCGCCAATCGACAACTCAAAGGTCATTCCAGATTCCATTATTGTTGATAAAGCACTAGTCAATTCGAGAAAAGGCCAAATTAGAACTAACAGTAATAATGAACCAGCAGCAGCACTTGATCTATTCAAATCAGAAACCATAAGATGTAAAGCAGCCGCTGCAGCACTGATATCAATAACTGAGAGCGCAGGAAGCCAAAGCCACTTCAACACTTCATCATTTGTACTAGAATCAATATCGCCGGCAATTACAAACCAAGAAAGATACATTATTGGAATAGGTAGAATAAACGAAGCCCCTCCAATTGAGAACATTGCTCGTGAATTGGCACCAGTCATCGCCCTCCACCAATCTCCTGCTCTCTCTTCTGCAAGACGTTTGATTAGCGCCGGGGCAACAATTGCTGTTATGAAAGCCGGAGCCAGAACTAAACCGGCAATCAAATCGTTTCCAACATGTGTGCTCAAAGAAGATGTTTGAGGTATGTCGATTTGCCCAACTAAAGTGAATGCAAGTAACATGGCAACAAGTGCGGGTGTTGCTCGACCAACGGTATCTATTGGATTTCTTTTTTCCATTCGCCAAGACCAGTTAATAAATTCAAAAAATCTTGATGCGTCAAATTTTTTAGCAGGAGAGGGGAGAATTGATATCTCTCCTAAAGATTCACCTTGTGAACTGTTGAGACTTCCATTTGAGTCAAATGATAGTAATCTATCTGCAACTGAAATCATTTGAGAATCATGAGTTGCAATCACAATTGAATTTCCTCTTAATGAAAGGGCTCGCAACCATGTTGCTAATAGATCCCGAGATGCCTTATCAAGACCTTCCGATGGTTCATCAAGGAGAACTACGGTTGGTTCTGATTGCATTGCTGCTGGCATTAATCCAGCCAAAACAGCAACGCGTCTTCTAAGTCCGTCAGAAAGTTGTGAAACGTTATCTTTAGCACGATGTTCAAGACCCCACTGTGATAATATTGATTCAATATCATCGTCAGAAGCGATAACTCCTGAAATTTTCAATGCGGAATCTATCCTCTCCTTCACAGTCTCTTCCCCACATATTCCATCACTTTGTAGAGTCAACCCAAATCCAGCAATATTCCCACGCGAACCTTCCGAGTCTCTGATCAACTTGGGTTCTCCTAAATCATGACGTTTTACATAACCAGAACTCATAGGGTGAAGACCAGCCAGAGTTTCCAACAGTGTAGACTTTCCTGAACCATTTTCTCCAATGAGTGCAACTATTTCTCCTTCTACTAAATTAAAATCAATTCCAGATAGAACAATTCTAGTGCCACGGCTGACGTTTAGACCCCTAGCAGAGAGAAGCCTTCGCGCGCTCATAACAACCCCCACTAGTGATGCGCGTTTGAGTAATTCCATCGAAGCGCCTATGCACTCTTACCCTATGTGAACTGCTGAGGAAGGTCATGAGCGAAGCCTTTGAAGTCACTTGGAGCGACTTGAACAGTACCGACTGGTTGGCTCTAAGTATATTCATTTTAATTGCAATTTTGCCATATATTGTAGCATTAAAGCAAAAGACAAGTCTAGCATTGGCAACAGTTCTATCGTTACTACTAATTACCTTTTATCAAATGGTTGTAGATATGGGATTATTTGATTTCAATATGATCACATTTCTGAGTGTAATACCAGCCCTATCAGATCCATATAACGGATATAGAATGATTTCAGCCGGTTGGTTACACGCAGATTGGATACATGTTCTTGGAAATATACTGGTTATCGCACTTGCTGGAGTCCCACTTGAACAACGCATGGGAGGAAAAAGATGGATGCTGATTTACTTTATTGGCCTTCTAGGCGGAAATATGACTTGGATCATTACCCATCCCGATTCTTACACCCCAGCAATAGGTGCTTCGGGTGCAGCATTTGGTATACTTGGAGCATACATGGCCTGTTGGCCAAATGACAAAATAGAATTTCCATTACTGTTTTTTATACGCGCTTGGCCGGTATGGATGATTGCAGCATTTAGACTAGGTTTAGAGGTATATTATGCATCTGAAATAGAAGGAGGCGGGTTCTCAAACGTTGCACATTTAGCCCACATAGGAGGGTTCATGTTGGCATGGGCCCTTGCTAGAACAATTGCTAAAGGAGCACCTTCATCTCTAGATGAAACCGGAGATGTAACTGTTGCTGGTTCTTCATTATCAAATGCTACAAGAGACGCCGCAAAGGCTCGTATGGGTGATCTAAATTCAGATCCTTGGACTGAAGCAGGCCTAACTCTTGAGGGAGATGCTGCGCGAATAATGAAAAAATTAAGAGAAGAAGGAGATGAATTAGAAACTCGTAGAGCATGGTTAGAAGAGTTAGCGGAGCAAGTGATTTGTCCTGTTTGTAAAGGAGAGGTATTTGCATTAGGAAAAGGAGAAAATTATACTCTGAAATGTTCACTCTCGAAAAACCATCTTAACTGGCCATGATGGCGTCATATTAGCACCTTTACGGGTTCTCCTTATACCCCGTCTGAGTCTGGCTCTGCTTGCAGAGCCATGCCAGTTACTCAGATGAACCGTCAAGTTTTGCTGATTTCAGTGATGCTTCTTATGTTTGATTTTAGCGTAGCAGCATCTGCAGTAACGAACTCTGAGGACATGATTATCGAAGACTCTGAAAGTCTTGCAGAGACATTTGTTCGAGATGCTTCATGGCCCCCTCCTTTAATGTGCGATGGAGAAATTTGTCCACTAACTGATAGGAGTTCAAAAAATCAACCATTTGATGCAGGATTCCCAGTAGAGGAAGAGGGCTGGTGGTTCGGATATTGGTATGATTTAGATTCCGATGGTATGGATGATCGGTTGCAAAGAATCATTGCTGGCCAGCGTGAATCCGTCTCATCCACAGCAATAATTGGCTTAGATGGTAGACCTACGGTCGCAATTGTTGTCGATTATGCTTGGCACCCTGGCCCTAGTGACATAGCTGCTCTAAGAGAAGTTCTCGAATCTCATGGTTGGGAGCAAGAAGGATCTTGGTTCTTTGAAATGGATATTCTAGATAGCATAGTTCTCGACCACGTACCTGTTAGTGCTCTGATTGAGATTTGGCAACTAGATGGAGTTGTTATGGTTGAGGAACAAAACCTAATTGTTCCATACCTAGACACTGCTACTCGTGGTTCTAAGGTTAGAGATTCAGACCGCTATGACGAAACTATGAGAGATTTCGGTTACGACGGTTCAGGTATCGTTATTGCTATTCTAGACACAGGTGTTGATAACGAACACTTCTCCTTAGACGATTTCTCGGATAATAATGATGACAATGAGAATGACCCTGATGACCTAGCAGATCCAAAGTGGATTGCAGGGTGTGATGCTGTATCTCTAAATCAAAATGAGTGTAACAATGAAGGTACTTACGACCCTGATGATGGAAATGGGCATGGGACACATGTTGCTGGAATCGCCCTTGGAACAGGAGACTCCCGTCGTATCAACCAAGGCTATGCTCCAGGTGCCTATCTTGTAGACGTAAAGGTGATGACTGATACTGGTGGCACTACTAGTGGCGGGGATAACTCCGCAGGCACCCTGAAAGGTATAAATTGGGTAGTAGCGAATGTTGATACCGACTGGGGTAACAACGACTCCAGCATAGGAATCCAAGTTATGTCTATGTCTTTCGGTGGAGTAGACGATCCTAACGGTGACGACCCCGGTGACAATGGCACTTCAGCCGGCGCTAGAGCAGTAAATCAAGCGGCTGAGGCGGGCATAGTTCCGGTCGCAGCGATTGGAAATGATGGAAGAAGAAGGGTCACCTCTGTTGGAGCCGCAGACCAAGCAATTACAGTAGGATCTATTGATGATAAAGACACCATCGACAGGGGGGATGACTTAATCGCTTCATACTCTAACTCTGGCCCAAGAGAAGATGATGGAGATGATGATAGAGAAGAGGAACTCAAACCGGACGTGGTAGCACCTGGAAGCGATATTATGTCTGCAGCGCACGCAGCTTCAACAAGCCAATTACCGGGTACACCAAAACCACTTGCCGAAGATAGTTACACCGAACAGAGCGGGACGAGTATGGCGTGTCCTGCGGTTGCGGGTTTTGTAGCGATCATTTTGCAAATTAGTGAGGAAGAAGGACTTGACCTTAATCCTGCCGAAGTTAAGGAATTATTGAGAGAAAATTCGGAACCTAAAGGCGAGGCATCTGAGCCAGATATTTCCGATACGTGGAATGAAAAATATGGATTCGGAATCATAGATGGTAATATGATTTTATCAGCACTTCTTGGAGATGACACTGGAGGTGGTGGAGGAGATAATGAAACTGATCCACCCCCCTCTGGAGAAGGAGAATGGCTCGTTGTAGAACGACCAGAAGCCGAACTTTGGCTTGTAGAGGGTGAGACATATTCAGTAAGCGGAATTGTTGATGAAGACGCCGATCAAAATGGAACTGTTGAGGAAGTTAAAGCCAAAATAACCTATATTCACAAACCAGACAATTCACCGACAAAAGAAGAAACTCTGGTTGATTGGCATAAGGCTCAAGGGAGTTCAAATTGGTCTACTCAATTTACAATTCCAGACTTTGAGGAAGATGAAATAAATGCCTTCCAGATTCGTATTCATTTGCAAGCAAGAAATGAATGGAATCAATGGAGTGAAACTCAAAGACAAGAACATGACCTAGGTCGAGTTTCGATTTCACTGGATAGCCCGACTGGACAGGCGCCAGTAGACGGTGATGTGCGATTTGAGGGTGAATTGGAAACCGTAAATGGAGGAACTCTGCAATGGAGAGTTGGGAAAGATGATTGGGTCGATGAGACTGTATTTGCTGGATCAGGAGGTACTAGCAGTTCATTTAGTTTCAATTGGGATTCTACAGCCTTCCCAGATGGGACACACAGAGTATCACTTAGGATTGTAAGCGGAGGGCAGATAGAATCCGAAGAAGTTAGAGTTACTCTTGATGTAGATAATAATGAACCTGCTCCAGACTTAGCATTTCGAAGTGGGATTAGCGTCTCGGAATGGGGTGTTCCACTTCCAGAAGCCTACGTCAATTCATTTGTTGATGTGAGTGCTGAAGTGCGAAACAATGGCGATGAAGCGGCTTCAAATGTGTTGATTTATCTTTTAGAAGATGGGATACGTAAATATGAATTAACAATTCCATCAATTGATTCCGGAGACATAGTTGAAGTAACCCTATACTGGAACCCGCTAAATGTTGGTTCAAGGTCTATTTCATTAGCACTAGATCCTAGTAATTCGATAATGGAAAATGATGAAACTAATAACGACATTACTACTGTTTTTGAAATACTTCCTAGACCTGAAGGTATCGATTTATCATTTTCTCAGGGTTCTATATCTACTAATCCAAGTATACCTAGACCAATGGAACAATTCCAGATAAGTGCTAGAATTGATAATCTTGGTTCAACAAAGGCTGAAAATGTAGAAGCGAAACTATTCCTAGATACCGAAATTGGATGGGAACTAACTTCATCTACAGTCATACCACAAATATCTGGTTCTGGTTCTGAAATTGTGACTTTTGGACTAGATGCCGGTTTAATCACAGAAGAGGACACTGGTTCATTTAGGTTCAGAATAACATTGGAGGGGCAAGGAATTTCAGATCTTGATTGGAGTAATAACCAGATCGAATGGAGTACATTGATTGACAAAACTACAGTTTCTGGAAGTAGAGCACTTAACTTCCAATCTGGCGAATTCCCTGTTGACATCATCTGGTTAGAAGGAGAAGGTATTGCAGTTACTAGTAGAGACGGTGGTTTGTCCTTGTATAGAATTAATTCTAACAGAGGGATTACACCTTGTACAAATATGCTTGAGACAACATGGTCTGGTGATTTCGCGGCTTCAACAACTGATGACGGAATGTCACACATTGTATGGACAAGGAGGTATCAAGATACAAATGGATACTTACAGCAGACCGTTTCCTACTCTACTATAGATGCGAGTTGTCAAATGACTCCAATTCAAGACTTAATGGACCCAATGCTTCTTTCTGATGGAAAATATTGGGGGATAGACATAGATGTAGAAGATGCTGAAATATTAGTCGGAGGATATCATAGAGATCTTCTAACAGATGGGTCATATCAAGACCTAACAAGTATATTTGTTCTTCAAGCCGATGCCCCTACCTCATCGAATGATTGGAAACTTACTCCCAACGTGATTTCAGATATTGATGTTGTTCAAGGTCAAACCGATCCTATTCAAATTGAGTTTGGTGAAGATTACGGGCATATCTTATTTCAATCAATGAGAAATGATACAAGTGGCATAGATCGTTTAGGCCTATGGTACGCACATGGAGATCTAGATTTATCCTCATGGACTTACAAAAAGGCAGTTGGCGATGAAGCCTCTTTATCCCAAATGAAGGTTCATTCAATTGATGGAGAAGATCTACTCACTGTAGGCTGGCGTGAAGGAAAAGAACTAGATACGAAATTTATTGTCAAGGTTGTAGATGATACCTTTACTACAATTGAAAATCTAAGTACCAATATCGAAGCAATAGGGATGTCTAATTTAATATTCCTTGAAACTGAGAGAGGAGTCCAAGTTATACATGATATGGTCGGCCCTAATGGGCCACAAATTCACTATGGCATGATTGATTCTGAAGATCAATGGATGGCTATATCAAATCGTATCTCTGACGGGTGGATTCATTCAGTGAGTAGAACTCCTGATGGAGAAGATACTGTGATGATTCATACATCAAGTCAGGGCTGGGCAATTCGTGCATTAATTGACGATGCAAGGAAAGACTCTGGGGCGTCAGATATTATTGAACAATTAAGATTCACACTTGGATTAGATGAAGATTCTTTCAATATTCTTCTGGGGGGTGTAGCTATCACAATTCTTCTTCTTTGTACGATCTTTTTGGGTGTGCTATCAAGTAGAGCTATTGGATGGATTGGAAGCAGAAGAAGAAGAGTCTCAAATGCAACTGTTATTCTTGAGGAAGACGTTGTTGAAGTCGTTGATGAAAGCGATCTAAATGTAGAACCAATAGATGTATCATCACTTGTAGAAGTTGTAGAAGATGAACAAGATCACGGAGCACTTGGCCGAAGAGAAAGAAGAGAAATGAGAGCTAACAAAGAGATAGAAATGGATAACTTAGAAGTCCCAATTGCCGAACTAATAAATGAGGAAATCTCTTTACAGATGCCGCCACCTATTGCACCAATATCCTCCTCAATGAATCGGCCGGTAATCTGCCCTAATTGTTCTAGTCGATTTGAAGTAAAATCTAATTTGAAATCTACTCGATGCCCTATTTGTGCACAAAAAATAAACCTATGAGGTAGGTAAATTGCGTATTTTACTTGCATCTGCATCCAATAGAAGATATTCTTGGTTAAAAGAAAAAATTAGCGATTATGATTCTGAAATAGAAGTCAGACCCCTCAAATTCGATGAACCAAAGCCAAGATGGGGTTTATTAGTTGAAGAACAAGTAGAATTTACTTGTTTGGCCAAAGCTTCTGCAGCAGTGGAAGAAACTATTATTGCATCAATGGCCGGAAAAAAATACCCAGATATAATTATCGTATCAGACACAATAGTTTCAGATCCTGATGACTATTTGATGCCACTTGGTAAACCTGATGATGAACAACATGCTATGGCCATGTTGCTGAGACTTTCTGGAAACCGACATCGAGTATGGTCATCCACAGCAATAATTACTCATGAGAAAAAATTTGAAATTTTAGATGGAGTATTTCCCCTACATGGTGAGTGGAACGCTCAAATTTGGACTGAATCTGCAATAGTAGAATTTGATGATCTTTCTCAAGATGAATTAATCGGTCTGATATCTAATAATTCTTGGAAAGGAAAAGCAGGAGCATATGACATGGCTGCTGATGCAGGTAATCATACAAAACTGATCGAAGGAAAAGAGGTTACTGTTTTGGGTTTTGCTTCGGCTTCAATGGATGCTCTAAAGCGAATTTTTGAAGAAATTTAGATTTTAAAAAAAGTTAAACTTTGACAAAGGTAACTTCGCCATACTTTAGAATAAATTCTTTCTGTAAATCATCAAACCAATCCAACATTGCTGATGAGAATTTTACTGATATTATCTCATCATCATGCAATAAATCATCTTGAATTCCTTTTAATGTACCAGGTGCTGCCCCACAGGAAACACAGGCCCCATCCAAATCTATGACGAAAGTAAGAGCTGATTCACCTGAAGCCCTGTTAGTTTCCTCTACATCTGCAACTACAAGCGAGCCACCGTGTCCGTCAAGTGCCGCCCTTACCGGGCCAAGACGCGACATTAAAGCAGGGACAAGATCGTCACTTTGAGATCTGACCAATTTTAGGAGAGAGAGTTCACGAAGTCGGGCCAGTTCTAATTTATCATGCTCTTTCTCAATACGTCTATTGGCCTCAGCGGCAACAACAGAATCTACTTGGATTCTGTAACTTGCAGTGAGTTCATCCTCTTCTTCCACATGCCTAGCGAAGACGGAGGTCCTAATTTTGTTTATGCCTCTAAAAACCTAAATTTTAGCGACCGTCTATGACGGTCGGGTTCAAAAGGGATGATGATAACGATGAATCAGGTGTAAAAGATGGGAAGTGGAGAACCTGTGCTAAAGGTGCTAGATTTGCATGCTGGAATTGAGGGCACTAAGATCCTAGACGGTATTAATTTGGTAATACCAGCAGGAGAGGTTCATGCAATCATGGGTAGGAATGGAAGTGGAAAAACCACTACTGCGAATATAATCATGGGCCATCCAGATTACGAAGTAGATTCTGGAATTGTTGAACTAGATGGAAATGATCTTTTAGAAATGGAACCATGGGAAAGAGCTAGAGATGGTGTTTTTCTTTCGTTCCAATACCCCCAAGCTGTACCCGGTTTACAAGTGGGTAACTTTCTTCGTAAATCAGTCGCTTCTATACGTGGAGAAGAAGAAGCGAAAGGCCTCGAATTTCGTAATTTACTAAAGGAAGCCATGGAAGAATTAGATATCCCAAGATCATTTCTTGGTAGATATGTTAATGATGGTTTTAGTGGAGGAGAAAAAAAGAGATTTGAGATTTTACAATTAATGCTTTTGAAACCAAAGCTAGCCATTCTTGATGAAACGGATTCTGGACTAGACATAGATGGCATTCGTACCGTCTCAAAAGGAATAAACAAAGTAGTAAGAGGTACTGATTCCGCGGCATTGATTATTACACATTACTCAAGGATTCTAGAACATGTACAGCCTGACAAAGTACATGTTTTGATTAAGGGAAAAATTGTAAAATCTGGTGGCCCAGAGTTAGCCCTTGAATTAGAAGAGAAAGGGTATGATTGGTTACAAGATAAATCGGAAATACAGAATAATTAGTGGTGTTTATAGAAATGGCAGATCAGGAAGCAAGAGATGCAGTCGGCGAATACAAAGCGGGGTGGCATGATCCAGAAAATGCTACTATAAGGTTTGATTTTGGACTCTCTGAAAAAGTTGTGAGAGAAATTTCCGCTCTTAAAAATGAGCCTGAATGGATGACTGATCTTAGAGTAAAAGCACTTCGTCACTTTGATGACAGACCAATGCCTACTTGGGGAAATATGTCGATGCTATCGGAAATTGATTTTGACAAAGTATGTTATTATCTAAGATCATCAGATCAAACAGAAAAAGATTGGGAAGATGTACCTGAAGATATTCGAAATACTTTTGATAAATTGGGAATTCCTGAAGCCGAACAAAAATGGCTTTCTGGAGTTACTGCACAATATGAATCTGAGGCAGTTTATCATTCAATTCGTGAAGATTTGCAAGAAAAGGGCGTGATATTTCTAGATATGGATAGTGGATTGAGAGAATATCCTGAACTTGTAAAGAAATGGTTTTGCAGTGTAGTACCATACTCTGATAATAAATTTAGTGCATTAAACACTGCAGTTTGGTCCGGAGGTTCATTCATCTATGTACCAAAAGGAGTACATGTAGAGATGCCTGTGCAGGCATATTTCCGAATAAATGCAAAAAATATGGGTCAATTTGAAAGAACTTTAATTATCGCTGATGAGGGAAGTAGCATACACTATGTAGAAGGGTGTACTGCCCCAACATACTCTACTGATTCACTTCATTCAGCGGTGGTTGAATTAATTGCATTGCCTGGTGCACACATAAGATACAGTACTGTCCAAAATTGGAGCGCTAATGTCTACAACTTAGTTACAAAACGTGGTATTGCACATGAAAATGCAAAAATTGAATGGGTTGATGGGAACATTGGTAGTAAGTTAACTATGAAGTATCCTGCGGTTATACTGAAGGGCGAAGGAAGCCATGCCGAGGTGATTTCTGTTGCATACTCTGGGAAAGGACAACATCAAGATGCTGGAGCAAAGATCCACCATCTTGCTAGTAACACAACCTCAAAAATTCTCTCTAAGTCAATTTCCAAGGATGGTGGCCGTGGTTCCTACCGTGGTATGGTCACAGTCTCTCCAAGGGCAGAGAATTGTAAACTGAACGTTGTATGCGATGCTCTAATTCTTGACGAAGGTTCTCGTTCAGACACATATCCTACAATGGAAGTTGCAAACCCAACTGCCCGATGTGAACATGAGGCTAGTGTCTCAAAAGTTAGTGATGAGCAGTTGTTCTATCTAATGAGCAGAGGACACTCTGAAGAGCAAGCATTGGCAATGATCGTAAACGGTTTCTTCGAACCATTTACCCGTGAACTACCAATGGAATATGCAGTCGAACTGAACAAATTAATGGCCCTTGAAATGGAAGGCAGCATCGGTTGAAATATGTGATAGTATGGATGCAACTAGCCTGTACAAGTCTTTGGATGAGCCCCATAGGGCAGACCATCTCTGGCGATATACACCATGGAAGAGAGTTCATCCCAGTGGGAATTTGAAGGATATTCCAAATGTAGCATCGCCAAAAATTGACCTGAACTATTTAGATGATAGTGGCGCACTGGTCGGAATATCTGTGGAGGAAGGAATTGTTAGCGCAGAGATTTTACCAGAATCCGACAAAGTTACAGCTTCGTTCATCCGAGCTGCTGCTGAAAATTCAGCATATACACTCAGGGTTGAGAACAATTTCATTGCAAGTTCACCAATTATTCTAAATATTGACACGGGTGACGCTGATTGTGCACTCCATCTATCTTTGGATATAGGAAGAAATTGTGAATTTGAATTAATAACGCAGATTTCTGGTGCGGCACCATGGACGGGATTTCTTCGAACTGGAAGAATAGGAGATGGAAGCATCCTCAATGATGTAGTCATCGGGCATACAGACTCAGGAACACTTCTACGGGTCGATAGCATATCTATCGGTCGCGACGCGCAGGTTAAGATGGGAACTGTAAGTTCTGGAAGTGATAAAACAAAGGCCGACTTGAGATATAAGATGGGGGAAAATGGTGGACATTTGAACGTACTTGGTTCAATCCTATCGGCTGATGGCATGCACCTTGACCATCACATTGAGATCCTTCACGACGCCCCAGAAACTTTCAGTAGGCTTGACTGGCATTCAGCCTGCGGAGGTAATTCTCGAACCGTCGGAACGGGAATGCTACGCGTAGCCAAGGGTTCTAAAGGGGCTGATGCGGGCCAGTTATTCCATAACCTTCTGTTATCTGAAAAGGCAAAAGCAGATTCAATTCCAGAATTAGAAGTTAGCGAGCATGATGTTATTGGCTGTGGCCACGGTACTGCCAATGGCCCGGTGGATGATGACCAAATGTTCTATCTTGAATCAAGGGGCTTCGACTCAGAGGGGGCTAAAGATGCCCTAATTGCGGCATTCCTTAATTCAACACTGGTCGAGATGGGTAGTGAGACATTGCACCTTTGGCTAGCCAATCACCTACAAGATGAACTAGAGCAACTCAAATCTTGAGAAAATGATTTGAACCTATTCTGAAAACGAAGCACATGGATCATGACCACTGTGCTGCTATAATGTGCAGTTGTGGATTCAGAGGAGCCGCAATTCCAATGCGGCAACATATGGAATGTCCTAACTGTAGAAGAGTTGTGGAAGCATGTTGCGAAGGAGTTCCCGACTATTCGTAATTACCCGGACCGATCGCGATGGCTGGCTAACAGTGCAGTTAGTAAAAATCCGGATGTAATGCCAAAAATTAGCCCTTGATCTGAATAACTTGAACCCGCTAAATCTCTGAATGAAAATCCCATTACAATACACATTGGTGCGATAAAAACCACAAAACGAGTAAACCATTGAATCTTAGTGGGGGCCTTACCCATTGGCCTTAATGTAATTGAACCAGATTTTATCAATAACTGCCAATCAACTCTAGGGGCATCAATCTTTAGTCTTTGAATTACTGCGGGTCGTATCCCAGGATCTGCAGATTTATCATGTAATCTCTCACCTCTACCAGTAATTATTCTAACTCTTTTAAGTTGAGAACGGATACCAATTAACTTCTCTATAGTTCTAGACGCTTGAGCCGCATTTAGTCCGTGTAAATCAAGAGTCAATACACCTCTCTCACGTCTAACTCTTTCATCTGAAATCCAAGCACCATCTGAATCTGTAGTCAAGTAATTCAATACTTTACGTAGGGAAGCAACTTCTGCTTCACGTTTTTCATCTCTTAATTGTCCTTTTTCAGTGTGATTTCTAACTCTTGAGATAGCGAAAAAAAGTACTATTAAACCAGTGCTTATTCCTAAAACTGCGCCCACTCTTAATGCTGGCTCAATTTGCTTTTCATCCATACCAAAATAGAAGAATGCCATCATCGAAGTCATAACGAATACCATTGTCGCAATGACTGAAGAAATTAGGAAAGCGTCGGTAAGCCTGACCTCCACCATGATGTGCGGATAAGTTGATGCAGATAGAACCCATCGGAGAAGCAATGTCGATACCAACCGTGTTCAAGAACGGAAGGACAGATAGGATACACGAGTCAAAAATTGGGCGTAATTTAGCATATGTTGCTGGTTTTTATCTTGTCATGGTATTTCTAGTTCCTATGGCAACTGAAGAGAATTCGATACCGGATCTTTCAGGTAGAGCTAATCGAATTGACTATGCAACACATGATAGTTGGGGAAACGTACAAGATTCAGCGAGAGAATTAGGACATAATCAGTCTGAGAATGGAGGTACCTTTGCTTGGATGGACATGAACCCGATTTCTGGTATGATATACGCAATAGGAGATTTAAATTGTCATCAAAAATGGGAACGATCTTGGGAAGTTAATGGGAATCAAATGGCAGTTTGTACACGAGATGTTGGAATTTTATTCGGATTTACTATATTTTGCTTATTATGGAGATTTAGGGGTTTGAATAGATGGACAGTAAGAGATACATTCCTATCGATTCTACCGGACAATAAAATTGAGAAATATTACTATAATGACAAAAGAATGCTAGTGATGATTACAATACTAACAATTGGCCTTTTACCTATGGCCGTAGATGGATTTACACAATTGGGAACTTCATATGAGTCGACAAATCAAGTCAGAATTATTACTGGAACACTAGCAGGATTTGTCGTTGGTTGGTTCTTTTGTGCATCTTTTTGTGCACGACCAAACAAATTTGAAAAAACTGAGCAAGTTAAACTACCTGCAAATGCAAAACTTAGAATTGATTAGCGATTTTATTTACCTTGCCACCAAGAAATTAGTTCTTTAGGTGATGAAGGAGGAGGGGCTTTGGATTTACCATTTCCTAATATTTTTAGTCGTTCAAGTGTATGTTTTACTTCGCGTGGATATTCTTCTGAGCGAATTATCTGGCCAATTGCAAATCTTAAATGGGTTTTCGGATTCTTTCTTATCCATCTTTTTATGGCCTTACGGAGTGGCCAAATTGACAAAATCAAATTCCCAAAAGGATGGAATTCATTTTTCAATTGATTTCTAGCAGCATCCCTTCCAATTAGTGACTTATGTTGATGTACCCAATTAGATTCATCCGCTAAAAATCTCAAAACCTTATGCGAATGAGAATCTGAAACTGCTCGAACGGGCCCTTGAGAGTTTCTCAATTCGTTAACATCGGCAGAAGGCATTTGAGATAATGTTGCACAAATTGAGGATAAAGAGTGAGCAAGAACACTCTGAGGCACATCATTTCTATCTTGACTAGCAATATTATTCATTGCAGAAGTATGTAACTTCTGAGCTTCATTAAGGACCTTCCAGGGAGAACTCCCATCAAGCCAATCTACACGTTTAAGATTAGGTTCTACTCCTAAACCATAAAGAGTTGTTTGGCCTTTATTTGATGAAATAAGTTTCTTCAACATATATCTTTCAACTGATTCAGTATCTACATTTAGAGGAGATGGGCGCGAATGTACGAACTTTCTAATATGTATAGTTAATTTACGAATAAATTCTTTTTCAGTGGACTCGTTAGATACTGGACCAATTATCGCTCCCATATCAAATGGTGTGGGCATCTCCACTTTACCTGATAGAAGGTCGCGATAACCCGTGCGTATTTTTTCCTGTAGATCTGTTGTTTCAAAATATTCTTCCTTATCTGACATCATTCTTAGAGTTCCAGATTGTATTCTTTTCATTGCCACTTTAGGATCGCAGTCAACCCATATACACAAATCAGGGACTAACGCTGCAGAATTTATTTGGGCAACTCTATCTACACCTAAACTTCCTACTATTCCCTGATAAACAAGCGAGGAGTGAACATTGCGTTCGCTAACTACGATTCTTCCTTCTTCTAGGCGAGGAAGTATCCAGCCGTGAGAATGATCAACCCTGTCTGCCGCAAAAAAACCCGCTTCTTGCTCTGGACTATGAGTATTTTGCCTTACGGAATCTATAGCCAATCTACCTAAAGGATGATCTCTACGAGGTTCTCCAGTTATTTCAACAGAAGTAAAGCAAAATTCCTTTGCTAGAACTTCAGCAACTACTTTGGTGGCTAGGCCTTTTCCAGATCCATCGCCTCCTTCTATTGTGATTAGATAAATGACAACACCTCAAGCATCTGTAAGTCCAAATTGTTCACGACTCAGATAGGTTAGCCCCATACCAATAAGAATGAAAAGTGGCCCTATAAACATAAGTCCTTGACTCCAAAGTCCCAAATATGAAAGAAATTGAGATCTGAAGTGGTTCTTTCCATTGTAAACTTCAACCCCACCTAATATACCTGCAATGCCTGCAGTCAGAGTAATGAAACCTACAATGGATGTTATTAGTACCGATTCATCAAGATGACTTTCTCCTCTCATGTCAGTAGTTATATTTCCTTCTCCTTCGGTCAAAGTAACTGTTATCTGAGCATGATCACCAGGAATAATTAGTATTTTTTCAATAATATAACCGGGGTGATCGATGACTATTACGGATGACTGGCGTGCGATATCGGAAACTGAGAACCGGCCACCAGAATCAGTTACATCTCGACCTATCTCAAGACCTTCTTCATCCTCAATTATTACTACTACACCTTCTATTGCTTCGCCACCTGTAGAATTATCTATTAATGCAGAATATACAGCTCCAGTGACGTCAGCAGAACCTCCCGACTCATCCAATTGTCCAGAAAGAACATCGCCTACATCTGCTGTAATATGTAGACTACCAGTAATCACTCCAAGTATACTTCCAAAGATAATTAAAATTGCTCCTGCAACCCTAGTTGCTGGATCCACGGAAAGGTCCTCAAGCCACCATTGAAAACGAGTACGTTTGGATTCATCAATGTCTGACATTCTCACTCCCCCTCTTCACTTCTCATCTCCTCTAGAAGAGGAAGGCTTCTCATTTTGTCTATCCCTTGATTTCTTTTTTGAATAGGGATAGTGAAGAAGAATTATGAAAAATAAACTACCTAATAATCCAGCAAGTTCACCAAACCCACCTGCTTCATTATTACTTACTAATGAGGGGGTAGAAGATGGAACTCCTGACACAAAACAAGGATTATCATTAATTTTAACTTCATAATAATTTAACCAATTCTTTCCAGTTATCCAGTAGGTCCCATTATTTTGATCCCAAGCAATCCCATTCATAACTCCAGAAGATTCATTTTCATATTGTTCTCTAACCGAACTGAAATCAATAGTTCTACATACCTTCCCTCGGTAATCTGCGAAGTAGATCCAGTCTTCATACCAAACATTAACGAATATCCCATTACTTGTACATTCTAGTTCATTCAAATTATCAACAGATTCTCTAACACTATTCGAAATTAAGAAGATCTCTAATTCTCCCTGTTGAGAAAAATTATTTGAAAGATGTTTAAGTTTTCCTGTACCATCTGTCATTAAGAAATTATTACTATTAGGCAACTTACATATTCCCCAACCTTCACCCTCATATGAAAGATAATCAATTAATTCTAGTGTATCGATATCATAAATAAAAGCAACATTTTCTTTCCATGTCAATTGAATAATGGTGTCATTATTAATCGTTAATCCTTCACCAAAATAGCTATCTTCAAGATTTTTCTGTAATTCAATTTCGCCTGTTGACATATTTACTATTCTTACACTCGAGGAACCATATAATCCTGTGCTCTCATAGAATCTACCGTCATATATCTCTAGACCCTGTGTGAATGCATTTGAGTCATGAGGTATTATAGTCAAAATCTGGGGGGCTGATGCGTCATTTTGTCCCGAAGCAATGGGTTGGAAAATTACCACTGTAAACAAAAAAAACAGGATAATTGATGGAAGTTCTGGAAGGAATTCATTGCCCTTTGGGTGTCGGCCCTTCGGGCCGGATCTGTCCGAACAATGCTCCATCGATGTTATAGCGGTTAGAAGTGGGGCTTGAACCTGTCCTCTTCAGGGGCTGTGGTGATATGAGTTCGTCTGTAAGGAAATCTGAATCAACAACTTCGTTGTTGTTAGTTATCTTAATGTTGGTAGCATTAGTATCTCCAACAATCTCAGCAAACGAAAATCATGAAAATCAAGACCTGTCTGAAAACCCGGGAGATCTAAGTGACTTTGATCCTGAAAATCATGGTTACCCTTATCTTTACAATGATGAAAATAACACTGTATATTCTGCTTTTGGTTTTCTAAAAAATCAATGGATTAATAACGGATATCCAAACCTAGTTGACCCATTCTCTTCTTCATATCAAAATGTAAAATCTACATCTAGAAATTGTGAAAATGCTTGGTCGGTTGATGATACTGACACATTCAGTACATCAAGTGGAGTAGTTACCGCTACTGTACAAAAAATATCTACTAATTCTGCTATTTTTGTAGAGGATGGTGTGGTTATTCCATCAACAACTCTAAATGATATCGCATCTACTTGGGAATCTACAATATTCCCTACAGATACTACATACTTTGGCAGCCCTCCTGATGTAGATAATAATTGTCAAATTGAAATTCTACTTTTCCAAATAGATGGTGGATCAGGAATTGGAGGCTACTTTGATCCAAATATAGCAAATACTAGAGAAATTCTGTTTGTAGATTCTGATGACATGAGTTGGAGGAATACGATACTTGCTCATGAATTGGAACATCTATTACACAATGCTAGAGATCCCTATGAATATATCTGGATTGACGAAGGTGCTGCTGATATGGCTGCCTATCTCTGTTTCGGAATTACTAATGTTATTTCCCAACATGCCAATGAATGGTCTCAAAATTCCAACATGAGTGTTAGATGGTGGAATCAGAGAATAGCGGACTATGGTGGTGGTTTCATGTTCTTGATGTATCTTGCCGATAAATTAGGAGGTGGAGCCGCAATCTCAAGTCTTGTTTCAGATACTGCTACTGGCGGAGTTGGTATAGAAAACCTAGCAAGAAATCCTGAGCCGGGATCTACTGCTATTGGAACCACAATGTCTGATATTTATGCTAACTTTACAGCTGCAGTAACACTTGATAGTGCCCAAGGTGCCTTCGGACTTGATAACATAGCATTGACTGCAGGTTGCGTTACTGGATTCATCTGTAGAGTACAAATGTCCGGATTCAAAGATGAATGGCAGAATACTTGGACAAGCCCAGTTCATGAACTAGAAGGCTGGGGTGTGCGTTCTTACAAGTTTTCAGGTGGAACGGGGGCTCCACTAAATCTAATGGTTCAACCAACTCAATTTGGAGTAGTAGGTACTGTGATGGCAAAAGATTCTGCTACAGGAACTTGGACAATGTCAAAATTAAGAATTGATGACCAAACTGGAGCAGGAACTGGATTAGTTCATGGATTTGGTAATACCACAGATGAAGTTTGGGTAATAACTTGGTATGAATCACAAGTTACAGATTGTGACTATAATTTCGCCAGTTGTGGAATCACCACAGGATCATACCCTACAACTGACATTACAGTACAAGCAGGAATAATTACAGATCCTGCAGAAATTGATATTATGTCAATTAAACCATTTGATAGAGATCAAGATAATGTTGATGACAGTGTTGAGATTGAACTTGAAGTAGTCTCAAATGCATTCTTTGAAATCATTGAAGTAACTGTTGAGGCTTATCTAAACAATACTCTTCGTGACTCTATGACATTTGACGTTACAGCAGGAAATAGTATTCCAACTGAAGAATCTGTTTGGTTCACACCTCCTGAAAGTGGAGAATGGACATTTGGAGTTAGAATTAGTGATGTGACTGGAGAAGAAATAGATACTGCTTTCAATCTACCAATGAACCTTGCTAATATGGAACCTGTTGCCTCGGGCTCAATGTCAACATCTGTTATTCAAACATGGTTGCCACTGTATCTTTATGGAGGAGGTTATGATGTGTGGGGATTCGGATTATTAAACGGTTCTTACAGTCATAATGAAACCCCAATATCATACATATGGAATCTAGGTGATAACACTAGTTCTGGTCTGAAAAATCCTGTTCATACTTTTACTGAATCTGGAACTTATACAATTTCACTAACTATAACGGATCAAGGAGGATTCTTCTCAGAAACTCAATACTGGAATGTTTCAGTAAATGACACTACTGAACCTATTCCAGAGATTACTGTAGACAATGTTCCTATTATTGACGAAATTATCCTGAAAACTAATCAAAGAGTGACTTTTTCTGCACTGAGTACTGTAGATAACGTACCTCATGAACAAATGAATTTTACTTGGAATTGGGGTGATGGAAGTGATGAAGGAGGACAAGGTATGGTAGAAGCGAGTCACGCCTATGTTGATGGAAGTGCTGATGGCATTGTATACACTCTAACATTGACTATCAGTGATGGAACATTTGTTGTTGAACACGAAGTTTTTGTTAGAGTTTTGAATAGAATTCCAAGACAAATATTCGATGAAGAAATGCAAACCTTTACTTTGACACCATTAGAATTACCTGATGTATTTACAGATGATGATGGTATTATTGTAGAATATCGTTGGACATTTGATGAGGGGGTCAATCTATCAGGAAGTGGACTCACCATGACCTCCGCTTTTACAACTACAGAATCTCTTGAAAGGAATCCTATCGTTGGATGGAAAACCCCTGGTTTGAAAAATGTAACAATAGAAGTTACTGATGACGATGGTAATGTATCTACAAGTTCTCTGTCAATACGTGTTTTGAATCAGCGCCCTGTAGCCGTATTTGCAAGACCTGCAGATGGAACCGTCAATACTGACTATTATTTTGAAAGTCTTTCATTTGATCCAGATGGCGATACTTCTCTATTATTGACAAAATGGAATATTACGGGTATGGATGGCCAAATAGAAAATCTAACTGGTGTTCATTACACATTCACAGAACCTGGTTTATACACTGTGTCACTTACTGTAATTGATGAACGTGGGGCTGAATCAGCAACAAAATCATTCCAAATTAGAATAGCTAACCCACCTCCTGTACCAATCATTGAATTCTTACAACCGAGCATTAATGATACGGCATTGAGTGAGTTCTCTTTATCCAATTCCTCAGAAATTATTTGGTGGGTTCCATTTTCTAACGATGGAGGAGCATTCATAGCACCTGGGGCTCCTCTAAAATTTGATGGGTCATCTAGTTATGATTCCGATCCTAGATTTATTGGAATGAACTCAATAGATAGAAATGATGAGGATTGGAACGGCATTACCAGATGGATTTGGGATTTTGGTGATGCAACTCCACAAGTAGAAGGATCTGAAGTATGGCATTCATGGCAGCGGCCTGGAAGTTATATTGTTACACTAACTGTAGTAGATGGATTCGAAAGTGGCGATACAAATACCACCACTATGATTATTCATGTATCAAATGAGCCTAGTATTAACACAATAGACCCTATAGATTCTCCTTATGTTACCTATGGGGAAGCAGTAGTATTGAATTACAGTGTATCTGACTCGGACCTTGAAAATGGTCTAGAGGCTTGGCTAGATCTAAATGCTGATGAAGATAGCGATGGTGATGGAATATCTAATAATGACAGGGACCGAACATTAACTGGAGATTTAGAAGTTAATTGGGACCTTAATGCATTAGTTGATTCTGACCAAGATGGCAATCCACAAAACGATTTTCTTTGGTCCAATATGACTTGGCAGAGTACTGGAGAAATTCGAATTATCATGCAAGTTTGTGACGGAGTAGGAGTCTGCAACTCTGAAGATTATATGATTACTGTTCTTTCAATTGAAGAAGACAATAGGCCAAAGTCTATATCGGATCTTACATTGAAAGATTTGGTTCCTGATAGAGGAAGTGCTGGACTATTAGCACTAGTAGGTGCTGTGTTATTGCTTGGATGGATGATAATGCGTCAGAAGGATGAAGAAGAACTTGATGCTGAAGACATGCTAGAGACTTATGACGTTCAAGAAATTAAAGCGGAAGGAGGCCTTCCTGGTATGGACCAACACACACCACCACCTCAACCAAAATATTTGACAGTAGAAGAACGAAGGAACAAGGAGTCGGGATACATACGCCCTATTAGGACACGGAGGCGCTGAGTTGAGTGTTTTATTTCGCAAGCTCTTAGCAAGTGGATTTACCTTAGCCCTTATATTACCATTGATTACTATAATGATAACTCCAATTGGAACAGTTACCGCCTCTTCTAATGATTGCGAAGTTGCACCTAATGTTGGTGTAAATTGGGGGTATCAAGCCAATCTAAAATCTTTAGATGACGGAAACTTTTGGTGGGACCCATGGAATGAACAAGATGATGACTTAGATAATCTTGAATCTGACCTATATGCAGAAATTGAAATCCCCAGAAATGGCGGGGGCGCATTAGAATTAGCACTTGTAACAGGTTATTCTTACACATTTTGTGTCGAATTTAATCCAGACCCAGATAACCAACTGAATGGCACACCTAAAGGCGATGTATACTTGCTTACAGAGAGTAATTGGGGTATGTATTCAAATGAGTATTCAATGTACATTGATGGCTATGGAATGCGAGAAAGCGATTTAGACTGGATACCTGTTGAATGGAGAGATATGGCTGTTTTTCTTCCATTTCGTGACACTCATGCTTATGAAAACAAACAAAGTATATCATTCTCGACCGCGCTAGATAATGATAAAACTGGATGGATTTCATGGTTTGGTGAGAGTGACCGGCCGACTTATTACATCGTATTTGATAACTGGAATAATAGTCGACATTCTGATTCAAAAGGAGTACAAGGAGATATGATCGTACAAGTTTGGATTGATGTTGAAGACCGTTTGACTCTACCAAAGTTCACTGCCTATCTGATAGTAGGCATACTCCCTATTGCTTGTATTGCTATACCCTTACTTTTGCATAGTCGATATCATGCAACTGGATTAGTAAATCAAGATGAAGAAAATCAGATTGTGCCCTTACTTGAGAAGAGGGATGCTCAACTTAATACTGATGAAGAAGCAGGAAATTGATTTTATTTATTCATACTCAAGTAATTCCCAAGCCATAAGCAGATCCGAGGCATTAATTCTTCCTTGTGATGATAAATGTGGTCCTGATTCCATTGTTGTATATACTAAATCTTGACATAGAAGTGGTGCATGAATTCGGGTCCAATCTCCACCAGGACCAATGCCCATTATTGCTGTTTTTAAATCCGATTCACGAAGCGACCAAGCAGCCTCAAAGAGTCTTAAGCCAGAATTCCTACCTGTTGCCTTGTAACAAATCTTGATTATGTCACCAGTTCCATTCATAGACTCAATTTCTTCCTTTATTTCTGTAGAACTATTAGGTTCTTCTTCGAGATGAATTGAAGATACTACTGAAGTATTACCATTGGCTAAAGTTATCAATTCTGAACGTTTTTCAGCATCCATATTTGCTTCTAGATCAATCCAACTAACTCCACTCTCAATAGCCGAACGGAGAACATCTATTCGTTGTTCTTCAGAGCCCGGAAAATAGCCTCCTTGAACTTTAGGTCTGCATGTCATAATGACTGGAAGATCAATTCCGCCCTTGAAAGCATTGAGAGATTCTACTAAATTTACTGAGTCGAATTCTCTCGGGATATATTCTAATTGAATTGGGCCTGAAGATTTGTTTTTAGATTCTTCTTCGTTTTCAGATTCTATAGATTCTAATTTTTCCTCTATCACCCATAATTTATCTAATCTTACTTCACAAAAATCTGCACCCACTGCGGATGCCCTTGCAGCATCAGCTAGCACCTCATCGACAGTGCAACCAGAAAGTGTCACACAGATTTTCGGCCTTATCATCCAGTTGCCCGACCGGAATCGTCTGTTTAACGATATTGTGTGTTAAAACCCCTAAAACTCAATCATTTATTTGTTAATAAACTCTTGATTTATGGTTCTTTGGCATATAATTTCAGGAGGGTTGATTAACCCCCTGTAGGCACCATTATACGTTGAGCACTGAGGGTCCCTTAGGGACCCTCAGAAAAATAGAGTTGATATTGTTGACAGATGATTATGATGCAGATAGTATCCAAGTCCTAGAAGGATTGGAAGCAGTACGTAAAAGACCTGGAATGTACTTGGGAGATCCACATGATGGATCGGCATTGCACCACTGTATATGGGAGGTTGTCGACAACTCTGTAGACGAACATCTAGCAGGCTACACAGACTCTATAGAAATAATACTCAATTCTGATAATTCACTTACCGTCCGAGATTATGGGAGAGGTATTCCAGTTGGAATTCATGAAGAATATGGGATATCAGCAGCCGAAGTCATTATGACAAAATTACATGCAGGAGGTAAGTTTGACAATAGTTCATACAAAGTCTCAGGAGGATTGCACGGAGTTGGTGTTTCTGCAGTAAATGCTGTGTCTGAGTGGATGGAAATGACAATTCACAGAGATGGCGAAATTTATTTCCAGAGATATGAAGCAGGAGTCCCTATTGAAGCACTCAAGAAAATTGGTAAATGTACCGATACTGGAACAAAGATAGTATTCAAGCCAGATCTATCAATCTTTACAGATATTGTAGAATTTAACTTCGAAGAAGTAGATACTAGAGTAAGTGAAACAGCATTCCTTAATGCGGGGTTAAAAATGGTTATTTCAGATGAAAGGGGAGATGAAACCCATACTTCAGAGCATCTGTATGAAGGTGGCCTTTCAGAGTATGTAAGTCAACTCAATGAGAGGAGAGAAGTTTTACATTCAGAGGTCATTAAAATTCGTGGTGAAAAAGAAATCGAGAAGGGCACTGTTGAAGTCGAGCTCGCCTTGCAGTGGTCGGATGCATTTAGCGAGTCAATTAGATGCTATACCAACATTATTCGTAACAAAGATGGCGGGACGCACATGTCTGGTTTGCGTACTGCACTTACTAGTTCCATCAATACTTATGCCAAAAAGAAAAAATTGCTCAAGGGGGATGCGTTATCTGGTGATGACGTTAGAGAAGGATTGGCGGCAGTTGTTAGTGTAAAACATCCAGACCCCTCATTTTCTTCGCAAACTAAAGACAAACTTGTGAGTAGCGAAGTGACTGGTATTGTACAGACTATCGTTTATGACAAACTTGGAGAATTCTTCGAAGAAAATCCATCAGTTGCTAAACAAATTGTTGAGAAGGCGTTACTTGCATCTAAAGCAAGAGAGGCGGCAAGAAAAGCTAGAGATTTGACTAGGAGGAAAGGTGTCTTGGAAGGAGGAGGTCTTCCTGGAAAACTTGCTGACTGCCAGTCCCGCGACCCAACTGAATGCGAGGTATATCTCGTAGAAGGCGATTCTGCTGGCGGCTCGGCCAAGACAGGTCGGGATCGACGTATTCAAGCAATTCTCCCATTAAGAGGAAAAATACTCAATGTTGAAAGACAAAAGCACAATGCTGCAAAGGTGTTTCAGAATCAAGAAATTCAAACGATGATTCGAGCACTTGGTGCAGGAGTAGGAAATAATAGTGAAGAAGAAGGTGCTTTTGACCCCAGTAAGCTGCGATATTCGAAGATAATTATAATGTGTGACGCCGATATTGATGGCGCGCACATAAGAACGTTGATGCTAACATTCCTTTGGAGATTTATGAGGCCCGCTATAGAAGAAGGGCATGTATACATCGCTCAACCACCCCTGTACCAATTATCAAAAGGAAGAGTGAGCAGGTATGTATTCTCTGACGAAGAGAGAGACAAAGTAATGTTGGAACTACAAGGAGACAACCCTAATGCCAAAATCTCTGTACAAAGATACAAGGGTCTAGGTGAAATGAATCCTGAGCAACTATGGAATACTACAATGAATCCTATGACTAGAACTATGCTAAAAGTCACAGTCCAAGATGCTGAAGAATCAGACCGACTATTTGAGATATTGATGGGAGAAGATGTACCTGATCGTAGAGCATTTATTGAAAAACATGCAAAGGAGGTGACTAATCTTGACATCTGAAGAGATAGGAGGTGGTGATATACCCATTAATAACGAGAATATCCTGAATCATTCTTTGAACAAAGAAATGAAAACATCATACATCAATTATGCAATGTCAGTCATTATTGGTAGAGCTTTACCTGATGTGAGAGATGGCCTTAAGCCCGTTCACAGACGTGTTCTTTATGGAATGCATGAAGGTGGCCATACTTCTGATAAGAAATATAGTAAATCTGCACGTTCAGTAGGTGAAGTCATGGGTAAATACCACCCTCACGGAGATCAATCAATCTACGATACAATGGTGAGGATGGCTCAAGAATTTTCGTTAAGATACCCACTTGTTGAAGGTCAAGGTAACTTTGGCTCAATAGACGGAGACCCCCCTGCAGCAATGAGATATACCGAAAGTAGATTAGATAAAATTTCAAAACATATGCTCGAAGATATTGAAAAGAAAACTGTTGATTTTCAACCTAATTTTGACGACTCCGAAATGGAGCCCACAGTTTTACCTGCAAGATTACCAAATTTACTTTTGAACGGAAGTGACGGTATTGCTGTAGGAATGGCAACTAGAATTCCTCCTCATAATCTTACAGAAGTTGCTGGTGCAATTCGATTACATGTTAGGACAATTATTGAGGAAGGCGTGGATCGTGAGAAAATACCAGACATCCCTATGCAAGATTACATCGAACATGTAAAGGGGCCTGATTTTCCAACCGGGGCTACGATTCATGGTATGGATGGAATACTTGATATGTATTCTACAGGAAAAGGGCGATTCCATGTCCGTTCTAAATGCGATGTACATGACGATTCTAGCGGAAAAAAAATTGTAATTCATGAAATACCTTATCAAGTTAAGAAGTCAGATATGCTTGTCCACATTGCTGACTTGGTTTCAAAGGGCTCTGTAATCGGTATCAGAGATATTCGCGATGAATCCTCCAAAGAGGGAATTCGTGTTGTAATTGAAGTTAAGAACAATGCAGACCCTCATGCAGTTCTTAATCAACTATTCAAATCGAGCAGATTACAAGAGTCTTATTCTGCTAATATGATGGGTATTCTAGATGGGAGGCCTGTGCTACTCACTCTACCAGTGATATTACACACATATGTAGAACATAGAGAATCTGTTGTCGAAAGAAGGGCGTCTTTTGAACTTGAAAAGGCAGAATCAAGAGCACACATTCTTGAAGGGCTTGTAAAGGCGCAAGATCGTATTGACGATGTTATCACAGTGGGTAAGGCAAGTTCTAGTAGAGAGCAATTCGAAGCAGTTTTACAAGGTAAAGAGACTATGAAAGGGATAGCAGAATTTGACTTTACAGAACCACAGGCTAAAGCCATAGCTGAACGACGGTTATATCAGCTTAGTAGACTAGATGTTGAGAAGGTGAATAATGAGTACAGTGAATTGAAAATTAAGATAGCAGATTTACAAGATATCATTGCATCAAGAGAACGTCGTCTTAACATACTGATTCAAGAACTAGATGAAATGGTAACTAAGCATGGAGATGAGAGGCGTTCTTTCATTGACCCTATGCCACTTTCAATGGACAGAGAAGACTTAATTGAAGAGAGGGCAATTGTGATTTCTCTTTCTGAAGACAATTACATTCGACACATGCCTGTCGAGTCATTTCGTGTTCAGAATAGAGGAGGGAAAGGTCTCAAGGGAGTCACTACGAAGGATGAAGATTTCCCAAAATCAATTCTTACTTGCTTTAGTAAAGATCGGTTGCTAATTTTTACCAACCAAGGAAGAGTGTATGGGCTTAGAGCCTGGGAAACTCCTTCTGCAAGTAGATATGGAAGAGGAACGCATATTAGAAATCTGTTAGAAAGAATCAGAGATGATGAAAAAGTAATTTCAATTCTCCCAATGAATAGAGACCTTATTGAAGATCCAGAAGGCCATTACCTGATTTTCTCAACCCTCAATGGCAGAATAAAGAGAAGCAAATTATCAGAATATGTAAAAATAAATAGAAATGGAAAATACGCACTTAAATTTGCTGAAGGAGAATCAGATGCATTAGTCTCAGTCAGACCTGCTACCGAGGAAGATCATGTTGTCTTAGTGTCAGCAAAGGGTAACGCATGTAGATTTAAGCCGGCTGAAATCCGTAGTCGAATCGATCCAGTGACTGGAGAAGAACAGCATACACATCTAGTAAGAGTACAAGGTAGAGTTAGCCAAGGTGTATCTGGAATGAAACTAACTCAAGGCGATTGGGTAATTGGAATGATCGTTACAGATGACTTCGATACTAGTGTACTTACAATATCTAAGTATGGTATGGCAAAGAGGAGTAGACTAGGTTCTGGAGAAATGATTCCGATTCTTAATGAGGACGGAACTGAAGTACTAGATGAAAATGGAGAAGTTACCGTAGAACGAGATGGATATCGAAAAACTAATCGTGGGACTAAAGGAGTTCGCACAATGAGTCTAGCTGATGAGGACACCATAGTTGGAGTTAGACAGGTACCCGATCTTGAAGATCAATTATTCATGTTGACTAAAAGTGGCATGATGATTAGAATGCCTGCAAGACAAACCAAAGAAACTCTTGGGAAGGTCACTAAAGGAACTCGAATAATGGAACTAAGGAGTTCTGATAAGAAGTCATACGACGATGAGATAATTTTTGTTGCTAGGTTGCCATCTGAACTAATTGATGAAGTATTTTCTACTGATGAAGAAGAGTGATTTCAACCGCTCGGCTTAAGCCAAAAACTCTGGTCGCGAGAATAGAGCGGCAGTCGCATAGCCTGGCCATTGCGCTGGATTGCTAATCCAGTGGTGTTTCACCTCGGGAGTTCGAATCTCCCCTGCCGCGCCACTAACTTTAGAGAGCAGCATTCATCTCATAGAGGCAATCTGAAGGGGCATGAAGGTGGCGAATGGGCTAGATGATGCCCTGACCTTTTTTGTCTTAATTACAATAATTGTAATCATTCTAATTTTAAACAGAATTTACAAATTAAGCCCCTCAAATAATCGCTCTTGGGTAAATGATAATGCACGTAACGCAGTGGCAGATTTTGATGGAAATATTGTTAAAATTAAAAATATAAGAGACTTTAATTGGAGGACTACAAGAGATTATGATGAAAGATGGATCGAGCAAGAATTTGATCTTAGAACAGTTACAGACATATGGTTGACTCTAGAATACTTTGACCCTAAAAGAAGGCAAATGGCTCATACAATTTTATCATTTGAATTTGCAGATGGAAGAAGATTAGCATGTTCTATTGAAGTTCGCAGAGAAGAAGGTGAAAGATATCACCCCATTCAGGGTATGTTTCGTAAGTACGAACTTATCTACGTATGGGGTACTGAGAGAGACATTATAGGGGTTAGAACTCGCTGTCGAAAAAATTCTGTAACTCATTTATTCAAAGCAATTGTACTGGGCGAAGGTAATGAACGTAGAATGCTGGAATCTTACCTTTCTAGAACAAACAACTTAGCAGAAAATCCGGAATGGTACAATACCATAACAAATACCTGTACAACTAACATAGTTCGTCATGTAAATGAGGTCTATCCTGGCCGTGTCCCCAGAGCAATTTCAATTCTAATGCCGGGATTAAGTCCCAAACTACTTGAACGTGCTAACCTAATTGAAATGAAGGGTACAATTGAACAAACACTTGCTGCAAGTGTAATAGATTCTAAAGCTGATGAATGGAATGGCGATGATGACTTCGGCGATACCATACGTATGTAATTTGATTGAATTGTTGACATCGTTGGGTTGAATTGAGAGGTCTCGATGAGATGCCATGCTCAGTATACCAGCGATGTCAATATCGGGGTCACATGAATGGGCATTACCGCCCTCAAAAAGTCATATGATTAGATGGATTGCTCTGGTAGCACAATCACAAAGAAAGTGTTCGTTGAGGTTCAAAGGAAAGCCCGGTCGTGATGTATATTCGATGGCTAATTGTTTAGAGAAAATGGGTGTCATCATAAAACGAAAAGAGCAAGAGTGGATTATTGAACCTCCTGAAAGTGGTCTGATTTCGCCTTCTTCTGTTATGGATTGTGGAAATTCTGGAACTGCTGCAAGGATACTTACTGCAATTGCTGCCACAATGGATAAAACTATACAAATAGATGGTGATGAATCTCTACGAAGAAGAACAAGTGAGTTGGCAATTACTCTACGTAACATGGGAGTTGAGGTTAGTAGTGATTCACTACCAGTAACAGTATCTGGATCTATGAATGGATCTGGAATAGTTAATGTTTCTAATTCAAGTCAACCACTTAGTGCATTGATTATTGCCTCACCCAGTCTAGATAATGATATAGAAATAAAAATACAGGGAGATGCAGTTAGTAGAGGTTACTCAGATATGACTATAGAAATAGCAGAACAATGTGGTTTTAAATCAAAGATAAACTCAACTATGAGACTTCAATCATGGAATGTAGAACCACCGAAAATAGTCAACATACCTCCTGAGCTAAGTCTATTTCCTATGGCAATACTGTTAGAATTACTCCACGAGGGATTAAATCTTCAAACTGAATTAGCTACATATGACCCATTAATTCTTTTGGCTTTGGACAAAATTGATCGCTCAAATGGAAATGATGTGAATCTGCGAGATGCAAGTGATTTAGTTACTCCTGCCGCAATTTGGATGGCATTAACAAATGGTGGAAGAATAACCGGAATTGCACATGCACGTGGAAAAGAATCTGACCGAATAAGACGAACTTTAGAGTTATTATACGCATTTGGAATGAGTGGAGAAGAAACTGAAGATGGTTTGATAGTCACTGGAGGACAAAAACCAATAAAACCAGAAAAAACAATAGAAACTCATCTGGACCACCGTCTTGCAATGTCAGCTATGATTCTGGCTAGCAAAGTAGGAGGGGATATAGAAAATGCTGAAATTTGTGAAGTGACACATCCAGGATTTATTAAACAACTAGTAGGACTATATCAGCCATGACGACCAAAATGTCTGTCCAAATGATGCATTGTTAATCGTAGTATTGTAGGTCTTCCATGAACGCAGGCCCAAGGATTAGGGATTGTTCTCATGTCATCAAGAAGTCTACGCATCTGAGCTAAATCTAATTTTTCATTTGCTTTAACAGCACCTCTACATGAACGCATGAAGGCAACATGATCTCTAAGATTTGAAACAGTATCAAGTTCTCCTTTACCATCAGAAGATTGTGAAATTTCAATTAAAAGATCTTGAAGAAAGTCGTCTATTCCGTCTCTTCCAACCAATACCTCAGGTATACTTGTAATTTCGATGCCTTCTCCTGATGTTTCAAAAGAAATACCAATTTCATTCAACCTTTCTTTATTCGCCTCGGCAGCAGCCTTTTGATTAGCGCCAACTGAAAAACTCAATGGAGATACTAGTTCTTGTCCTTCCCAACTGACCATCTGATCTCGTAGTCTTTCATAGCGTATTCTTTCATGAAGAGCGTGTTGATCTATAATGAATAGTTCGTTATCCCCCTCTGCTAGTATATACGAATTAGCTAACTGTGCTAATGGAATCATTTTAGGAAGTTCAGGAATGATGGCTGATTCTGGAGGTGGTTCATCTAGTGGAGATATGGATTTACCTATTGCGTGGCGATGTAATTCTCTTTCCTCAGAAGAGAGGGGAGGTGATAATGGATCACTTTCCATGCCCGGTAGGATTTCCTGTTCAGTAGTTGATTCTGAAATTTGAGATGTAACTATTTTTTGAGTAGGGGTGGCAGGATTTCTAATACTTGAAAAACGTGTTTGGATTTTCGGATTTTCACTTACTGCACTAGCCCATTCGGGAATTTTATTTGGATTAATTGAACGACTTTCTACAGAGTCAATATTTTTAGAAACTTCTTCTAAGTATGTCTCTTGATTGAACTCAGGTTTTGTGGCAACATGAGAAAGTGTATACTTTATACAACGCTCTAAACGCTCCAAAACTCTCCATGAATTCTTAAGCCGAACTTCACGCTTAGTTGGATGTACATTAACATCTACTTCAGTTGTAGGAAGTTCTAGTTTGAGAACCCCAATTGGATGCCGCCCCACCATAAGGCGAGTATGATAACCTCTTCTTACTGACTGCAAAAAGGGACCAGATGAGACTGGCCTTCCATTTACCAGAATATGGATGTCATCAGGTCGACTGCGGGTTAATCCTGGTGGAGATATCCATCCGGACCAAGTTTCTTCACCTGGAGCAGTAGAGTCAGCATCTGATACTATTAGTGGTATTAGTTCAGATGATTTAGAACCAAAAAGATCGTACAGACGATCTTCTGTAGAATTAGCGGGAGGACAATCGAGTAGTGTACGTCCATCGGCGACTACTAACAATCCAGCATTAGGCTCGGATAGTGCCAATTGGACTCCTACATCGACAATTGCAGCAGTTTCAGTCGAAGGACGACGCTGGAATGAAAGACGCGCTGGTACTTTCGAAAATATATCTCTAACATCTATTCGTGTTCCTATGGCTACACCTACAATCTCAATTTCAGAAATTATTCCATTATCAAGAGTTATCTGAGACCCTTCATTTTCTTTTATTCGGCTTGCAACAGTTAATTCACTTACTGCACCTATAGAAGCAAGTGCTTCCCCACGAAAACCCTTTGTTTCAATATAATTTAGATCCTCAGAATTATTCAATTTACTAGTAGCATGCCTTGTTATTGCTAGTAATAATTCATCAGCAGGAATACCATTACCATCATCAATCACTGTAATACGATCAAAACCTCCTCTTTCAATTTCGATACGGACCCTTTTAGCACCAGCGTCAAATGAATTCTCAACTAATTCTTTTACCACTTGAGCCGGCCTCTCTACTACCTCTCCTGCAGCAATTTTGCCAATCGTCAAATCATCAAGTTGCTTTATTGAATTGCGAGAAGAAGACTCAAGTTTAGCCATCTTTACTCCTCCAAGTTTTTGGATTCCTTTGAATTTTCCAATGCTGCCCTCATTGCATAAAGTGCCTCAAGAGCTTCACGAGGAGTAAGCGAATCTGGATCAATGGAATCGAGTCTTTCGGAAATCTCTCTAAGAATAGGATCCTCTTGAATAATGACTTCATTGATCAATTCAGTAGGAAGAACTACCTCTTCTGTCCTATTCAAACTGGTCCTAGTAGGAAGCATCCAACCATAGAGACTAGACTGACCTAAATCTCTAGATTCAGGAGTCCCATCTCCTCCTGCACGCGCACCATGTGCTTGATTCTCCAAGAAAATCAACAAGTCTCTTGCACGTTCAACAACCCCACTAGGAAGGCCTGCTAATGCTGCTACTTGGACTCCATATGAATCATCACAGGGACCATCTGCAACGGTGTGTAGAAATTTTATCTCGCCATTTACATCTGCAACTTGAACATGAATGTTAACTAGGCCATTTATCTCATTCTCTAGACCTACCAACTGATGGTAGTGTGTTGCAAATAGAGTCCTTGCACCAACTCTTGTGGCTATGTCCTCTGTCACTGACCATGCTATTGCTAATCCGTCAAAAGTAGAAGTTCCACGGCCAACTTCATCTAATAATATTAAGCTTTTAGAAGTGGCCCTGCGGAGTATGTGTGCTACCTCTATCATTTCCATCATAAATGTCGAGCGCCCCCTACGTAGATCATCATGGGCACCAACTCGAGTGAAAATACGATCAACTATTCCTATTTTTGCTTTATCAGCCGGTACAAAGGATCCTGCCTGCGCTAGAATAGTAACCAATGCGGCCTGACGAAGATAAGTGGATTTACCACCCATATTTGGCCCCGTTAATAAAAGAAATTTGCGATTTTTATCAAAGGTAACATCATTGGGTACAAAACGGCCGTTTCCTTCTAAAACAGGATGTCTTCCTCCAACGATTTCCATAATTAAATCCTGTCTTATTTCGGGTCTATTCCAAGAATTCTTACGAGCATGGTAGGCGAAGGAAGAAAGAACATCAGCAGTTGCTACTTTGCGAGCTAAAGCACTCAAATTAGAAGTATGTGAGGATACCTCATTACGTAGTTCAATAAATAACTCATACTCTAAGGCTTTAGCACGATCATCTGCAGTTAGAATAACATCTTCCCATTCCTTCAATTGATCCGTAGTATACCTTTCTGCGTTAGTCATAGTCTGTCTTCTACGATACTCTTCAGGAACCTTATCTAGATGAGATTTAGTTACTTCAATAAAGAAACCAAACTGTCTATTGTGCTTTACTTTCAAACTTGGTATATCGAGTCTTTCCCTCTCTCTAGATTCAAAATTTTTCAGCCAATCCGTGCCCTCTCCGGTCTTTTTCTTCAGATCATCCAAAGTCTCATTCACTCCGATTTGGAAAATCCCTCCATCTCTAATAGTCAATGGCGGATCCTCGACTATTCTAGATGCAATGTGATGCATTAGGGGATCAAGATCTGACAAACCTTCAGCACAATTGTGTAATAACTCTGAATCGCCTTCTGAAAGTAAACCCTGTAATCTTGGCAACCTTTCAAGACAGTCGGCAACCGCAATCAAATCACGCGCATTTGCTCTACCATAAGCTAAACGTGTTGATAATCGTTCAAGGTCGCGCATTGATTTTAGAGATTCTCTGATTAAATCAAGACGCCTAGGTGCTCGCATCAGGCTTGCAACTGCTGATTGTCTTGATGCGATTATCTCAAGACTAGTTAGTGGCCGAAGAATCCATTCCTTCAATTGTCGTCTACCCATCCATGTTCTTGTAGAATCAATAGATTGCAATAATGAACCTTCCTTCTCTCCTGCTAGAGTGTTAGTAAGTTCTAGATTCCGAAGTGTTGTCTGATCTAATACCAAATGTCCATCATCGGTATCAAAATGAACCTCTTGCAAAGGCACTACATCAACGAGATGTAACTTGGCTAGGTAACCTGCTGCTAATCCACAGGCCTCAAGAGCTAGAGGTCTACGATCTAAGTCAACAGATCCTAGATCCACTAAATTCAGATGTTCTCTAACAACTTGAATATGTTGTTTAGTAGTTCCTTCATGAACACTCATTGTGACTCCATCAAGAGAATTAAGAATATCTCTCACATCATGATTGTCTGCTTCACGACGACTTACTACGATTTCACTTGGATTCCAACGTTGTAATTCATCATGAACTCTTTCATGTCGTCCTGGACCTGAATGTTCCTGTAACCAAGCCCTTCCTGTTGAGGAGTCAAGAATAGCAATTCCTAATCCATCCCCACGAGGTACTATTCCTGCAAGAAGACTGGTTCCATCTTCTCCAATAAGATCCTCTTCATACAATGAACCAGGGGTATAGACCCGAGTAACTATTCGCTCAAGTATCTTTGATCCCGGTCTCAACTCGTCTTCTTGCTCACAAAGTGTAACCTTGTGTCCGGCTCTAAGCATCCCTTGAAGGTAAGATTCAACTGAGTGCCAAGGGACTCCAGCCATGGGTACTGGATTGTCTGAATTTTTATCGCGACTGGTTAGAGTAATTCCTAATACTTCTGATGCTATAACTGCATCTTCATAGAACATCTCATAGAAATCACCCATTCTAAAGAAAAGGATGGTGTCGGGGTGCTGCGCCTTTATTTCGGCATATTGGTCTAGCATTGAACGCTTACCCACTTGATTCACCACCATTGCTTACGCTGCACGTGGACTCGGGCTGAGCGCCGAGGGTGCATAAGCAATACTCTCATCGGAACTAATAAATTGAGATTAACAAATAATGAATGTAACATAAATCCATCATAAAAATTTCTTACCAATCTGGATTATATCAATTGATTGAATTGATAGTATAGAGCCCCGTAGGGGCTTCACTCAGCATTATATACGGCGGGCAGGTCGGCCGATCCCGAGGTTGTCAAGATGGCACGCAAGCCTGCAAAGATGTATCGCCAAGTAAAAGGTCAAGCTTTCACTCGAAGAGAATACACTGGCGGTGTTCCAAATAACAGAATTTTACGCTACCACATGGGCAATCGAAAAGCAGCAGAGGCTGGTGAATTTCCAGTCGTTGTTGAATTGACTGTAGACAATGCTGTGCAAATACGACATACTGCTCTTGAAGCAGGCCGACAAGTTGCTAACGCAACAATAAGAGATGCCGCAGGAGATCAAGGCTATGCTCTAAGAATTCACAAATATCCTCATAACATACTAAGAGAGAATAAACAGGCTACAGGTGCAGGTGCAGATAGAGTTTCGCAAGGAATGCGACTATCCTTCGGAAAGAATGTTGGAACTGCTGCTAGAGTAAAGAAAAATGATGTGATAGTATCTATACACACAACTCCTGAAAATTATACTGCAGCACGTGATGCTCTAAGAAAAGCAGGTATGAAATTCCCATGTAAGAACACTATTCGTGTAACTCGTGGTGAAGATCACTTAAGGAAAATGGGATTGGTCTGAGGTTGGTCCGGAATGACTGCCGGAAGCCCTCTTAGGATTCTCCAAGACTCACTCCGAGGAGCGCCGATTATATGGAAGGGAGATTATCCTTACTTCATACATCCTATTTCAGATGGAATTCCAAGAATGGACCCTGACGTATTACGCGCAACTCGTGATTTAATTGTGTCAAGTGTAGATTGGTCAAAAGTTGATCTAATTGTTACTGTTGAGGCAATGGGATTACCACTATTGGCAGCAGTTGGAGACGCTACTGGTAAGCCTACTGTAGTAATTCGGAAGCGATCTTATGGTATGGAAGGAGAAACTAAAGTTGATGTGGCGACTGGTTACTCTCAATCCACGGTTTTCATTAACGACATAAAACCAGGAGAAAGGATCGTGATAGTAGATGATGTGATTTCTACTGGTGGCACTCTAGAACCTCTTTTACAAAAATTTGAGGATATGGGTGTCATACTTCAAGATGTAGTAATAGCAATCGAAAAAGGGGAAGGCCGAAAACGTTTGAATGAGGAAAAACCACATTGGCCAATTCGTTCACTAGTTGGTATTGATATAATAGATGGCAAAGTTGAGATTGTAGACTGAATGGGGGCTTATAGTGGACCTGAGTAGGCATAATTTCGAACTTGATGATTTGGTCAAGAGGATAAAGGAGAATGACAATAGATTAGTTGCTCTTCAAGTTCCAGAGGGGCTAAAAATGCAGGCACTTGAAATGATGGATCAGATAGAAACTGAAACATCGGCAAGAGTTGTACTTTCTGCAGATCCATGCTACGGATCCTGTGATTTAGTTCATGATAAAATGCAGAATATTGGTGTAGAACTAGTGGCTCACATGGGTCACTCTCAAATGAACATAGATTCAGGCATGCCCACACAATTTATCCCAGTTACTTACGACGGAGTCCCTGAAATTGCACCTGTTATACCATTTCTTCAAGCACACCGAGAAATAGCAAAAGAACGACTTAACAGTGCTTCTGGACCTGTTTTGTCGGAATTAGAAGCTCTTGAGAAATTCGAAGACATGGTTGGGCGTGTTGCTCCGCTTACAGATACAAAACTTGGTTTAGTTGGAAGTATTCAACATTTACATTTACTTCCAACATTCAAAAAATATTTCGAAGATGCTGGATTTGATGTGACTATACCTGTTGGCGGCGCCCGCTTATCATTTCCTGGTCAAGTTCTGGGTTGCAATTACTCAGGTGATGACCCCACTGTTGGACATTACATATTCCTTGGTAGTGGAGATTTCCACCCTATAGGTCTGGTTCTACATACAGGAAAACCATTGGCTATGTTAGACCCTTACACTGGAGAGGCAAAGGAAATGGGACGAGAACGTATAGAAAGAATACTAAGGCAGCGTTCTGGCCTAATCATGTCCTCCATGGACAAGAATAGATTTGGCATTCTAATTGGTGCAAAACCAGGACAAATGAGAAGAAATCTGGCACTTAGAATGAAAAAGAAATTAGAGAAACATGGAAAGAAAGGATATCTCCTTTCATTAGAACATGTCGGACCTGAGCTAATTGATTTCTATCCGGTTGATGTGTTTGTTAATACAGCATGTCCAAGAATTGCTATAGATGATGCTGTAAAGTATGCTAAACCAATGATTACTCCTTACGAACTTGAAGTAGTTTTAGGTGAGAAAAAGTGGGAAAATGGATATAAATTTGATGAAATCCATTGATTTAGCCCTGATATGATTTATCTGGAAACTGAATAAATTTAGTCTTTGACGCGAATAATCACTAAGAACGGCGCAACTAACAAAAGGAACAATGGCAGGCTACCTTGACCGTATTGGAGCAGGAAAGGTCCTAATAGACAAGAGTCCATTATCCTATGATTGGATACCTCCTGAACTAGTTGGCAGAGATGAGGAACTCAGCGACATTGCATCAATATTTTCACGTATTGAGAATCATGGAACAAGTTGTCAAGCAGTAATTTTAGGCCCAGTTGGAGCGGGTAAAACAGTTCTAACTCAGCGGTTTGGAAATGACATTCAACGTCATCTTGAAGGGCGGAGAAAAATTGTAGTAACTCATGTTAACTGTAGAAATCATCCAACAGGATCCCAAGTTCTCCAACAAATTGCATTAAGTCTTGATTCAAGACACCCAGAGCGTGGTTTTAGTTCTGGAGAAATTATACAATCAATTCGTCGTAATCTTCAAGCACATGAAAAACATCTATTGCTAATACTTGATGAGGTTGATGTTCTTGTTCGAAGAGATTCTTCTGACTTGATATACAAACTACTGCGTATAGATGAAGGCCAAGACAAGTCTGGTTCGTTATCAATAATTCTAGTTAGCCAAGATGCTGCATTAATGAAATACTTCGAACCCGCTATTATTTCACGATTAGGACATTCAAATATCTTAAAGTTACAGCCTTACGGTTCCAGAACACTGACTATGATTGCTGAGCAAAGAGCAGAAGTTGCATGTAAGTCTGGATCAGTCAGCAAAAAAACATTGAAGAAAATAGGGGAGTTTGCTGCTGAAGTAGGCGATGCTAGAATGGCTATTGAACTTCTAGATGCGGCAATACGTCGTGCAGAAAAAGAAGGAAGAGGTGAAGTTTTACCGGATGATGTTCAACCTAGTACTCTTCGTAATGCATCACTTGAGCCAGCGCAGGTTGACAACCTTTCCAAACATCAAAAACTTGTACTACTAGGTATTTGTAGAAGACTGAAAAAAGCTGAAGAAATATCAAGTGGTGATGCCCAGAAATTGTATCAATTAGTTTGTGAGGAGTTTGGAGTAAAAGCTAGAGGTTATACTACATTTTGGAAACATCTGAAAGCATTAGAAATTGAAGGACTGATTGAGAGTAGATCTGCAAATGCCAGCGAAGGAAGAGGTAGAACTCAGCACATAACCATGACAAATACATCTCCTGCAACTCTTGAAAGTAGAATAGAGAAAGAATTTCTTAGAGGCTAATCGATCACCGTAGGTGATTCCGAACCGCTCTTATAGGGGTCTCCTGTCGGGAGGCCGTTCAGGTGACATAATGGCAGGCGGAGAACAAGCCTTCAAGGCAGTGATCAATGATACCAACCCTAAAGCCAAGGGTAGGGCATTTTCTGTAGATATTACAGGATCTAACTACAATCATTTCCTAGGTAAGAAAATAGGAGATAGTGTTGATGGTATGTTCGTTGGAGAAGGAGATCAAGCTCTATCCGGCTACAAATTGCAAATAACAGGTGGATCCGATATAACTGGACGTCCTATGAGACCTGATCTAGATGGTGGCGGTGTTAAATCCGTTCTAGTATCGCCAGGAGTAGGGTACAAAGGGAAGCGCTACGTTAAGAAAAATTCACAAGTCTATCGATACAAGTATGATGGGATTCGCCGACGTAGAAATCTACGTGGTAATGTAATCAGCCAGGATACAAGACAAATCAATTTGAAGGTCGTAGAGACAGGGAAGAGAACTCTTTCTGCGATCTTTGGTCTCGAAGAAGAGGCTCCTGCTGAGACATCCTCTGATGAAGAGGAGTGAATCAGTGGGAGTTGATGATTCTGGCAAATAATCTTCCTAAACAGCCAGAAGTTAACATTGGCATGGTTGGCCATGTCGACCATGGAAAAACCACACTTACTCGTGCTCTATCAGGAGTTTGGACTGATACACACTCAGAAGAAAGAAAGAGAGGGATAAGTATCAAACTTGGATACGCAGATACTGCTTTCTATAAAACAAAGAACGGGAATTATTATCCAAAAGATAAGCATCCTGATGGTGGAAAAAATGACGATAAAGAATTACTCCGAGTAGTATCATTTGTTGATGCTCCTGGTCACGAGACTCTGATGGCTGTAATGATATCAGGTTCATCTATAATGGATGGTGCATTACTTCTCATATCTGCAACTGAGAAATGCCCCCAACCACAAACAAGAGAACATTTAGCCGCACTTGAAATCGCAGGTATAGAGAATATTATTGTCGTACAAAATAAAATCGATATTGTGACTCGAGAAAGAGCCATGGAATCATACAATGAAATCAAAGATTTTGTTAGCGGAACTATAGCAGAAAATGCTCCAATAATCCCTATTTCAGCTCATCATGATGTAAATCTAGATGTACTAATTCAAGCAATTGAAGAAACAATTCCAACTCCAGACCATGGTAAAGAAAAACAGGCTCTGATGTATGTAGCTAGATCTTTCGATATCAATAGACCAGGCACTAGACCAGAAGATCTGAAGGGAGGGATTATTGGAGGATCTGTAGTGAAAGGAGAATTCTCTGTTGGAGACAACATTGTTATCGCTCCAGGAAGGAGAGTTAAGGAAGGTAACAAAACTCGTTGGGAGCCAATCAAGACAAATATCGAATCCCTCAAAGGAGGGGGATTGAATATCGACACTGTTCACGCTGGAGGATTGTGTGGTGTTGCTACACCAATGGATCCATTTGTCACTAAGGCTGATGACCTTTCGGGCCAAGTAATGGCTAGAGAAGGAGAATTACCACCAATATGGGAAGAATTGAAACTAAATCTTGAACTTATGCAGAAGATGGTAGCTAGTGGTGATGATGAACCAGAGAAAGTTAGGCCATTACAGCCCGGTGAAATGCTAATGGTCAATTCTGCAACTGCAACAAGTGTTGGCCAAGTAACAGCAATCAAGGGTAAGAAGACTACCTTGGTTTTGCGTTTACCAATTTGTGCTCTAGAAGGTAGTCGAATTACTCTCTCACGTAGAATTGGAACCCGATGGCGATTAATTGGTCACGGTACCATCGTGGGGTGAATAGATGTCTAGCGTCCTTATCGACGCTTGTGGTTGGGCTGCATTAGTTGATGCTAAATTGAATATCGATTCTGCTATGGCATCTGTTGCGGGATCTCCTAAATTACTACTTCTAGATTCAGTGGCTAGTGAGCTTCATGCACTTGGAAAAAAGAGAAGTGGATTGTTACTAGACTTACTTGAAAAGAGATCTGAAAGAATTTCTGATATTGAAGGAATGTCTCATACTGATGATATGTTAGTAAGTTTGGCCATAGAAATGGGTAGCCCAGTTCTGACAGTAGATAGACGCTTGAAGGAGCGATTAGTTAATTCGGGTGGATCATATATCGAAGTTACTAGTGGTCCTTCACTTCGAAGAGTTGAGTAATTAAAGGGTATTTATTATTGTTTATGAGAAATAGAGGGTTACTCAAGAGTTGAAGGAAAAAATTCCTTCTCCAAAAGACACTTCGGGCGCTCCTGCCATGTATGGCATCATTTTCGCCATAAGCTCACTGAATTCTTTTTGTGATGCTTCTAAGTGTTCCTTACTTTCATAAGCAGCAACTCCTATCATTTCTGTATCACTTATTCGTACTAGATTGCTACTTACAAGGCCGTTAATTTTGCCGATACTTTCTCTCAACGACTCCATTGTTGACATTGCTTCCTCAAACTTATCCGATCGTACTGTTGCTTTGGTAATCCTATAATACATAACCTGTGGAAATGAGTTCAAATTTTAACTGTTTGGGATACCGAAATCGATGCTAACATCATCATAGTTACACTAGTAGATGAAATGAACTCCCCTACCCTTTGATTTAGTTATGGTAAAGTGAATAATCGATCATCATCATGACCATTCATCAGTCCAATACGAACTGCAGCATCGATCCAAGCATGTGCATAATTGATAGCCCCAAATGCACGGACTAAGTCACCTTTTTCTAGAAAATGTTTTGCATCAGCCTGGTAATCATCACACATCCTCATCATAGATACAAGACGCGCTGAATCTTCTTCTGATTCAGTAATTGGTGTCGCCTTTGCTCTAGCTTCTGCAGTTAATGCGAGATACCTCTCTACCTTTTCTTTTGTTACAATTGAACCATCATCTGACATTATGCAACCCCCTCTGGTGCTCCTCGCAAGTGCTGATTTGCAGCCTCGCTGAGTTTGAAATATCTAGTACGACCATGTTTTCTTACTGAAAGTAATCCCTTACGTCTCAAATCATTGTAAATTTGAGAAAGACGCGAACGCCCAACTTCCAAACGAGCTTGTAATTCATCATCAGAAGGTGAAACCTCACGTGTAGAAGAGGCTTCTAAAATCATTCTTTCAGCTTCAGTTAAAGTTTGCAAAACTATTGGGTTGAAAGGATTATCAGGCTCCCAAGTAGGCCCTAGTGAAACAGGAATCTGAACGGGTATTGACACAGGAGTTGGTGGCAGAGGAGGGGGTGAAGGGATTGTAGGTATGCTTACTTGTGGTGCCTCAAATATAGGTTCAGGAATCGATTCTTCTTCTGGCAGACTATCATCAACAAACCATTCAGTTTCAATTTCTATGGGATTATTGTCAATTTTGGGTGGTGCTGGTGGAGGTTCAATAGATGGAAGAGTATTCTTGGAATTTGTATCTACAATCCAAAGGGCGGCTTCAGTACTCATTACTTCATCATCTTCTGGCCTTATCGAAGTGTCTATTCGTGCGTTTGAATCATTATTTTCTGAGTTTCTAGGTTGTGGATCCATCTTTCTAGGCATTAGGCTAGGATGAGGTTGGGCTACGTCTATAGGTGTATCATCCGGACCTGTAGGTAATCTATCTCCAATTCTTACAGTGCGGCTTAGAAGATTACCAAAATTTCCCTTAAGATGTTCTGATTTAGGTGGTTCTGTACCTTCTTCCATATACAGGAATGCGTTATCTGCAGTAGTACTCATATAAATCTCATCAGAGGTATTTGGAGTAGATTCTGATTCAGCAACATGAATTCTTTCTTCTTCTGATTCATCCTCCTCTTCCTCTTTATTCCACAAATTTTCAGGAGCTTCAAAATCATCTTGCCATTCATCTTTAGCTTGATCTTCTGAATCAATAATTTCGTCATCCCAGAGATCCTCTGGCTCATCTTCCTCTAAATCTTCCAATTCTGATTCTTCTATCGTATCCTCATTTGCTTCTATGAAAACATCTAATGTTTCTAAGTTCTCGAAATCATCTCGCATTTCTACTTCAGTTTGTGGGGCAGGAGTTACTGATTGCCTTGGAGTTGCTCTCCAAGTCATTAGACGGTCTAATACCCCACCATCTGGAGATTCATGCCTTTCATCTACTAAATCACGGAGGAGGCGAACCACTTTTCTTGGATTGCCGTCGGTATTTTCATGAATTGCACTTAGTATACTATCTCTAATAATCCACTTTTGATTTGCAGATCTAGACATTCTCCTATCTGACAAGTTTTGTATTTGTTTTTTGGTCAAATTCAATATTTGGTACGGTTCATCAAATAGATCTAAAATTTCTGGATTTAAGTTAGATTGTTGATTAGGAGTTAATGATACAATAATCAATGCCCTTAGTCTTTGTAACATAGGAAGAAGGCGAGATAGTGTTTTGTCAAAATCGACAGAAGAAGGATAGTCAAAAGCTATCAACGGGAGTGGTCCTTTTTCTTTATACATCATTTCAACCAGATTATCTGAAACCTGTTGTATGGATGGAGATAAATCAAAACCTCCGAAGTGGATTGAAATGTCATGTATTATCGAATGTGCGGGGTCATCACTATCTGGCCAATATTGACCAATATATGGTCGACTAGAGTTTTGAGAAGATAATGCATTGATTAAGGATGTTTTACCTGATCCTTGTTCTCCAACTAATAGAAGCATACGAGGTGTTTGAGATATCATATAATCTCGCCACTTACTCATAACTATGTCTCGGCCAATTAGTAGTTCGGCGTTGTTTGGCTCAATTGGCCGGAGGTCAAATGGGTTATTCCTCATTTGAGGTAAATCGAGAATCGAGGCTCCTCTTCCGTCCATACTTTGATGCCAGATATGACCAGTACATAATATTCACGCATTCTCACGCTTTTTTAACCTAATATTAACGCATTATAAGATTAAACAGAGATTTTAGATTTAATATAATGCTCTCAGTAATTCGAATAGATAAAATAATTATTAACGCTTTACTAACGCTTTTATTATACGTTAACAAAGCGTTAATGGGTGAATTAACGCTTTTTAGAGAGATTTTCACAATGGAAAAGAGGTATTATTGTAGAGGTAAAGAGGTTTTTCTTATCTATTTAGAAAGTTTTCAAAAGACCGTGTTGGGTCTTTATTTTATGAAGGGTTTAGAACCAGTAAGTCTTCGGAGGCGTGGTGGACATATGCCAGTTGACAACAGCCGCTTGAAAGGATTCTACAAACTCTCAGTACCTGAGAGAAGAGCATTACTTGCAGAAATAGCAGGACTCTCGGATGAGGACGTACAGGCCTGGGAAAATGCAGAGCTTGATGAAGGAACAGCGGACCGCATGATAGAGAATGTAATTGGTCGTTATTCTCTACCAATAGGAGTGGCCACTAATTTCATTATTGACGGTGAACATTACATCATCCCATTCGTTGTAGAAGAAGCGAGCGTGGTTGCTGCAGCATCAAACATGGCTAAGAGGTGTCAGGCTAATGGAGGATTCACCTCTAACAACACCGACCCAGTTATGATAGGACAAATTCAAATCGTTGGTTGCGAAGATCCTGAAGCATCTAAAGAAGCAATATTAGCAGCCAAAGAAGAGTTGATTCAGGCTTGTAATGATGTTGATCCAATTCTAGTAAAATTTGGAGGAGGATGCAAGGATGTGGAAGTTCGTATCATTCAAACAATGTCTGGACCCATGGTTATAGTACATATCTTAGTTGATTGTAGAGATGCAATGGGAGCGAATGCAGTGAATACGATGGCTGAAACAATTGCGCCGAGAGTAGAAAGCCTTTCGGGAGGGACTGTGATATTGAGAATTATATCTAATCTAGCAGTGCACAGATTGGCCAGAGTAAGTGCTACTTTCACTCCAGAAGAAATGTCTGATTCAGGAAACGATCCCAGCAGAGGTGCCGAAGTCATTGAAGGAGTAATCCAGGCATACCATTTTGCAGCCGCAGATCCATTTAGAGCAACAACTCACAATAAGGGCATAATGAATGCCATTTCACCTATTGGAATAGCTTGTGGCCAAGACTGGAGAGCGATAGAATCCGGCGCTCACTCATATTGTGCACATGAAAGAGAATATGGATCTATGACACATTGGGAAAAAGATTCAGATGGAAATCTAGTAGGTTCTATTGAGATACCGATGGCAGTAGGACTAGTGGGTGGCGCTATTCGTATCCACCCTGGAGCACAAGCTAATGTAGCACTTCTTGGGATAAAGAGTGCAAATGATTTAGCAAAGTGCATGGCTGCGGCAGGACTAGCACAAAATCTAGGTGCTCTTAGGGCATTAGCCACAGTAGGAATACAAGCAGGCCACATGAAATTACATCTAAGGAACATGGCTGCTTCGGCGGGTGCTAATCCTGATGAAATTGAGAAGGTAGCAGCAAAAGTTAGAGAGAGCGGCGAACGGATCACAATGGCTGCTGTTGAAGAAGCACTATCTCAAATCAGAAGTAATTGATTTAATGACTATTCTTCATCATTCTTGGCCAATTCCAGCTCAATCGCCTGTTCATTTGGTTTATCAGTGAACTCCTCAATAGTCATTTGTTCATCAGATAGAGATGCGGCTAGTTGGGCACTTGTTAGGCCTGCCTTCGATGCTTCGGCTCGGAACCATTCTCGGACTGCTCGATATTCTACTTCTGGACAGCCAAAATATTCTGCAAAACGCCTTGTGGTAGTGAGTCTGCGACTAAGTCCATCTCTACGCCTGTCAACAAATCCCAATTGTGCCAACTCTCTAACATGATCATAAGCACGTTGCCCTAGCATATCTACCAACTGAGCTTGACGCATTGGTTGATGATAAGCAATTAACGCCGCTGCTGGAAGTAGGCGTTGAGGTACATCAGGTCTTAGTGCCTCTGGAAGATGTTCAGAAAGAGCAGGTCTAACTTCAAAAATCCAACGTCCAGACACTTCTGTTAATTGCAATGCTGAATCCCTTCTTCTACGAATTGTTGAGCGTAGATTGTCAAGAGCGCCACTGACTTCACTTTTGGTGCGGTTAGTTTGTTCCATTAATTCCTCTACTGAAAGAGACCTTCCCGCGCTGAAAAGAATTGCCTCAAGAACAGTTGATAATTGGATATCTTCAGACATCGTGAATCACCTCTGGTTTGGGATTTATTCTTTCAGTCAGTGTATCAAAATCGGAATCATCAGGGTGTAAATTAGCAAGTGTAATTACACCCTCAGGGCCACCTTCTTGTGTCAAATCAGCGTAACCCCTGTGTGTTAAGAACAATGAAGAAACTAATGCTGTTACCTGAGCATCAGATTCGGCTTCCTCGAAATCAAAACCTTCTTCAACAGATCTATCCCTAAGGTGTTCTACTATTGATTTTAGATTCACCGGTTCGTCTTGATTGGCCTGCCTCAGCCTAAGAGCATCCCAAGTTCTACGTATCTCATCTTCCAAATTCTCAATATGTAAACTACCACTGAATCGCGCTCTTGCTCTATCATTAGCCTCGCGACGTTCCCGTGCAATTTGTTCGCGTAATCGCTGCTCTTCTGATATTTGTTTGGCTGATTGCAGCCCCATCAATAATTCTCCAAGAGTAACTGGCCTACTCTCTTCTCTGTGGATACGGCCCTCAAACATAGAAGGCAAAACTTCGTCTGCGGCACCTGTCAGGACACCCACAGAAAAATTGTAATCGTCCTCTGTAAATTCAGTTTCCCAACCACCTACGTCGAAATCGAATATATCTTCATTTTGATCATCCCAAGCGACTTCTTGACGAGCAATTAGAGAAGATGCTTGGCCACGAAGAATTTGCCAAGCCATTCTGATTAATCTACCACAGGTTGGCAAATCTATATTCTCTGCTTCTTCTATTCTAGATTCAAACATCTCTAAAAATGAGGTTAGATTTACATCCCAAGGGTCCAAGTCTTTAGAACGAAATAACTGGAAAACCAATGCAACGGATCTGTCAAACGGATCGATAAGAAATTGGTGTTCTGCATCTTCAAGACTTGCTAACTCCACCAATCTATCCAAATAACGACTGGTCTCAAGATCTGCCTCACCTTCTAACAATCTTGAAACTATATCGTCGCGCATTGCGGTTGCGTCAAATACCGCCATACTTACTCCTCCAATTCACCATTTTTCACATTAGCAACTTGCACTTGAGATTCACTTTCCTGCTCATCAATAAAGTCATCATTTGGCAAACTGGCTTCCTTCTCAACCATATCTTCTGTCCACTCATCTGTCCTTTCCTTAAGAGACGTCATTGTTGATTCAACAGATAGTGATTCATCTTGCTCTGGATCTGCAGTTGGACTAACCTCTACGCCCGCTCTTTCAGCTAAGCCTCCAAGACTTTCTGGGCGCGCCATAGGTTCCGGTACTTTGGGCATTACTTCTGGGTCTGGAAGTTCCATATTCTGCTTCTCATTTTTCGCCCTTTCTTGTGCTGCTTTCTCTTTCTCAAACTCTTCACCAAGTTCAAGAGCTGCTGCTCTATCAAAGTCAGCGATTCGGCGACTACAACCATCACCTGCATGAGTTATTCCTATATGATGATCTGCAAGATTAAGACTGACCTTTCTGAGAGTCACCATAATAAATTGTGCTTGCATACTTCTTAATCGACAAAGAGTAGCAATTCTCTCAGCATTGAATGGGTCAAGATTTTGATCCACTTCATCAAAGTAATAGAATGGACTGGGTTCGTAATCCTGAATAGCGAAAATAAAGGCTAGAGCGGCCATTGATTTCTCACCTCCAGATAAGAAACTGCGACGAGTACGCTTACTCTTACCTGGTGGGACACAGGCCATCTCAAGGCCGCCTTCGAATGGATTCTTTGGATTCTCCAACAATAGTCTACCATCACCACCTGGTTGCAATAATTTGTATGCTCTAGTAAAGTTAGTATTCACATGCTCAAAGACAGCTAGTAGGCGAGTACGGCGTTCGTCTTCTAATTTCTGAGCTAAATTAACTAGCATTTCATGGCGTTCCTTACACAATTTTCCATCAGCAACTAGACCAGCGATTCTCTCTACGGTGTAATCGTAGTCATCTATTGCTAACATATTAACATCGCCGAGTTGGCCGAGGCGTCGATCGAGTCCCTGCACCCTCTTCTCAGCCTCGGCCACCGTTGGCAGTTGAATGTCATCTGTCGGAATTGAAATTCCTGATTCCGTTAATTCATTCTGAATTAATTCAATAGTTGATTCCTTTGTCCTTATCTGTTCTACCAGACCTTCCAATCTAGATTTAATAGATTCACGATTCGATAATTGTTGGTCTACATGAGTACGTAGACTTGCTCTCTCATCAATAAGGTTCTCTCTCTTGTCATTCAAGATTGAAAATTCTTCATTAAATTGTGATTGTTGGCCTTTAAGATCAATTAATTCTCCTTCAGCCTTGTCGATATTATTTGTGAGGTCTGTAATCATCTTACTAGATTCTAAGACAATTTTATTATGCTTGTCCAGAGAACGGATGAGATTATTCTTACGCTCATCTAAAACAGTAAGACGTTCTTCTCCGGAACTTATTTCTGAGTCCGCTCTTAATTTGTTTCTTTCTGCTTCTGTTCTAATATCTTGAGCGTCGCGTAACATCTTGGAGAGATGGTCAGGAGTCTGGTTTTGTAACGCCTCCGCGGCAGAATTTCTGGAAGAAAGTGCTGTCTCGTAGGATTCGCTTGCGGCTGATGCATATTCTGCAGCCGTAATTGAGGCTTTTTCAAGACGTTTAAATTCCTCACGTGCAGCAATAACCTTTCGTCCAATTTCGTCCACCTGCTTTTGAGCGATTCTTACTTCAGCTTTCCACTCACTTAACTTTACAGAATGATCACTGCCATCAAGGCCATGGATTTGATTTCTTATTTCATTTTGATTATTTCTCAATTCATCAAGTGCTGCCTTTACAGTTGAGTAATACAAATTAGCACGTTCAAGATTTGATTCGAGATTAGTTAGAAGGGCTCCTGAAGAACCCGCTCCGCCAAACTTTGGAATATTCCCCTTGGCTGATGCACCGCCTGTCATTGCCCCTGAGGATTCAATTACAGACCCATCAAGAGTGACCATTCTAACGCCCCCCATATTTCGCCGAGCCACTTCCATTGATTGGACAATCAAGGTATTACGGCAAGCGAAATTTACTGCGATTTCAATACCTTCATCGTAATCTAATAAGTCATGAGCAAAACCGATTACTCCAGGATTTCTCGATACCATCAATGCTCTTCCTTGGGCTCTTGATGCACTTATTTTGTTTAGAGGTAGGAATGTGGCTCGGCCGCCTCCATTATTCTTTAGCCATTTTATACAGCCTGCAGCAACTTCATCGTCATTAACCACTATACTGTTCAACGCCCCACCTAAAGCGTAGGCTAATGCTTCCTCGTGTTCACTTTCCTTAGGAGATACTAACTCCCCTAAAGAACCTAAAATCCCCATTATTTCTCCACTTTCACGTAATTTTGAAAGAGCACGTAAAGTCACTGCACTACCGGGCCTAGATGATCTGGCTTCTTGCTGTGCTCTTGCTCTTTCTAAGGATAAAGTAGCCTCACGAACTTGAGCATCAGCCCGATCTCTGTCTTCCCTAAGTGCTGATTCTTGTTTCTGCAATTTTGATAATTGATTGGCTAATTCTCCGCGATCTTGGTCAGGAGCAGTGCCTTTCAAATCATCCCCTTGGAGTTCTAGATCATCCCGCTCAAGTGTAAAACTCTCATATTCGTCCTCTAGATCAGCCAGTCTATCAGAAGCCAATCTGGCTGCTTGCTCAGATCTATCCGCCTCAAGTCTCGCTTCTGCACTATCTGTTTGGGCCTTGTTTAACTCCTCAGTTGCTTTACCCAAAGCACGATTTAAGTCTCGTGAATGCTTATCTCCAGACTCTATGGCTTTTCTTGCTTCTTTCTCATTAGCATCTGCCTTAGCCAGATTATCCTTAGCGGTAGAAACTGCTAACTTAGCATCACTAATAGATGAAGATATTTCGTCTATTGCCTTGGTGACTCGTTCTATCTCTTCTTTGATTTCAGAAATCTCTTCATTTGCCAATTCTGAAGCACGTTGCTGATCTCCAATTCGATCCCTACTTGTTTCAATCTCAATCTCAAGAGTTCTTATCTGATCCATCACTGCTTTAGATTCCCCACTAGACATTTCGTCGAGTTCATTCTTTACTGCAACTAATTCTTCTTCCATAGTGAGAAGACGTTTATTGGATTCACGAATACTTACACGCAATAATTCATCCTTTTTCTGATAATTTTGATGATCTTCGTTAAGCATTCTAATCTCATCTAATCGATTTCTATATCTTGATTGACCTAACGTAATCTTTGCTGAGTCTAACTCTTCCTTCAAGGCTCTGAACCTGAGTGCCTGTTCTCTTTCCCTTTCGAGTTTCTTAAGACGGGTTTTTTGTTCCATTTCAAATAATTCGATAGTTTCTATATCATGCTCTACTTGCTTCCTCTGATTGTTGGCACTCTTGATTTCGTTATCGTAAGCAGTAACTCCAGCAACTTCTTCCAAAACTCCGCGCCTTCTATGAGGTGTCATAGTGGCCAGAGTGGTGACATCTCCTTGTAGTACAATGTTGTACCCATCTCCATGAAGTCCTGCTTCTGCCAAAGTCCTCCGCATCTCAGTAGCGGTGACTGAACGATCACCAATCATGTAAGAAGATACAGGTTGATTCTTCCGGTTGAGCCTAACAGACCTAGTGAATTTAGCTTCATCCTCATCGACTCTAAGACGACGTCGGCCATCTATTTCAGGAGTATTAGCAAAAACCAATGTTACAGACATATGTCTTGCTTGCTTACCACTTTTTCCGCCATTGAAAATCAGATCTCCGACATTGTCTGCACGCATCACCTTCGTTGATCTGGTCCCGAGAACAAATTGGATGGCATCACCCGAGTTTGATTTACCTGAACCATTAGGGCCAGTTATTGCAGTAAAACCTTCATCAAAAGGAACAGTGATTTGGCCTCCAAAGGACTTGAAATTTTCAAGTTCTATTCTTAGCAAGTGCATCCCATCACCTATTCGACGAAAGATAATCGCCTAACGTCAAACCTAGGCACGTAGCCTATCAGACTATGAAGGTTGAGGCTGCAACCATTTTTGAGTGGCGATTGAAGAGAGTTTATTGAAGCGCCGAATAGCCACGCCTGATCGGACAAAGTTCAATGCTCAATATTAGTGAGGAAAGATCATGATGGATGAAAATTCCCAGCAACTGGCCCCAGTAGATGTCGCAATTGTTGGATCCGGAATTGCTGGACTTTTTCTAGCACTAAGATGTTTTAGAAAGGGTTTATCAGTTGCAATAGTGACCAAAAAAAATTTGTCAACATCATCCACTAACTGGGCACAAGGAGGTATTGCCGGAGTCCTTGATACAAATGATAAGATAAATCTGGAAGCACATGTACAAGACACTATCAGAAGTGGTGCAGGACTCTGTGATGAAGAAGTAGTAAGATCTGTAGTCTATGAAGCCGCAGAAAGAATTCAGGATCTTGTAGAACATGGAGTGAAATTTGATTTGGATGAAGAAGGAGTTTTTGATTTAGTAAGAGAAGGAGGTCATTCCAGCAAGAGAATACTTCATTCACGGGATAGAACTGGTGCTGAAATTGAAAAAGCATTGACGGATGGAGTTTCTCAAGAATATGAAGAAGGACTACGAATTCTAGAAAATTGGATGGTACTAGATCTAATTCGAAGAGATTTAGAAGACCCATCTAAGGGAGTTGCAGGACTTTGGTGCCTAGCACCGGACAGGACTGTCTACACTCTCTCTTCAAAAGTTGTAGTTCTCGCATCTGGAGGTGCTGGTATGTTGCACTTAGCCACAACGAATCCTTCTGTTGCAACCGGAGATGGAGTAGCCATGGCTTACAGAGTAGGGGCCGATGTAAAAGATATGGAATTCATCCAATTCCACCCCACCGCACTTGCAGAAGATTCAGATCAGCCATTTCTGATTACGGAAGCAATGAGAGGACATGGTGCGATTCTTATGACCAAGGAAGACTATTCAATATGGAAAGAAGCAATAAGAGGCGGTAAAGAAATTAATCCTAGTAAGTACTCTTACATGACAAGATATTCGAAGAAAGGCAGTTTAGACACGCGTGATATTGTTGCAAGAGCAACCGACAAAGAACTAAAGAAAAATGGAGACACACATGTTCTTCTAGTTACTGAGCATTTAGAATACGAAGAATTAAGAAAATCATTTCCGACTATTCTGGAGCGAGTTAAACAAATCGGAATTGAATTGGGGCCTGACCCCATACCTGTGAGACCGGCTGCTCATTACCTTGTAGGAGGAGTAGCGGTTGATTCCTGCGGAAGGGCTCTAAGAAATGGGAAAAATCTGCCTGGCCTTTATGCCATAGGTGAAGTGGCTAGAACAGGACTTCATGGAGCTAATAGACTGGCTTCTAATTCTCTACTTGAAGCCGTTGTTTATTCGGAAAGAGCAGCGGAGAATATTATTGAATCCGCCGAGGATGGGACACTTCCAAAATTAATTGAAAATCTAACAAAATGGAGAGATGAGGATCTTGAAGAATTATCTGAACACGGACCTCTTCGGACAGATCTTTTTGGATTAAGAAATATGATGACTAATGATGTCGGACTCGTAAAGAGTAATGCACGATTACAACGTGCTAAGAGAAGAATTTCACATATCAGATCGGAAGTTGTTCCTTTATGGCATTCAACTAAACCAACTCAAGAAATGGTAGAGTTAAGAAATCTAATAATTTGTTCTGAGTTAGTGATTGAAGCCAGTATATCTAGGAATGAAAATGTAGGCTTACATTGGAATATAGATCTTGAATGATATTAATCAAAATCTTTCGAATGCTCAACACCTTTGACTAGAGCATGAAGGGCTCTATTTGCGGGAGTGGGTATACCAACTGACTCACCCCGTTCTACAACTGCACCACAAAGTGCATCTATCTCCGTTGGCCGACCCGCCATTAAGTCCTGTAGCATTGAACAACGATTATTAGCAGTAGATTCAACAATTTCTCTAAGATAATCTTCTGGATCAAAATAGGAGAGATTTACGCCTAAAGAGGAGGCCACAGATATTGCCTCCCTCATAGATTCCGTTGCTATTGACCATAATTCTTCGATTTCAAGTAAAGCACCATTCCTAACTCCTGCAATAGCACATACCGGATTTATTGATACATTAAGAAGAAGTTTTTTCCAAACTGTACTTTGTACATCTTCCGACCAAAATGCATCCAATTCACCTTCATTAAGGAATTCTAACAAATTACTGGCAAGATCGTTTTGGAATCCAGAATCAAATGAACCGATGTGTATCGAACCTCTACCTACCCAATGTACTGAACCATCCCCATCTCTCCAAGCACCATGAGTGATAGATCCCGCTAGAATCCTCTCTCGACCTAATCTGTGAGCCATGATCTCAGCATTTCCTAAACCATTCTGAACAGTTAATGCAAGTCCATCATCAACTAACAAATCTTCTGCAATTTGAGTAAGTATGGAGGTTGAATTAGCCTTGCCACATATTATAATTACATCGCAACTTTTCCTAGCTTTTTCTGGTATTATTTTATTACTATCTATAAGAATAAATCTATCAGAAGGAATTAATTCAATGGAACCTTCTGGTGTATTAAGAATTAGTCCCATATCTGACAAATCAGAAAATGTTTTTCCTCTTGAAACCGCTACTAATTCGGCTGAAGTATCTGAAAGAGTTCCTAAAATCAACCCACCTATTGAGCCCACACCTAGAATTGCAATTCTCATTATTACACCTCAGCATCCATTAACAGGACATCTGGCTGCTAGATTTACTGTAACCTGATTTTCTGCAATACTGACCCATACTGTTCGATAAAGAGGGTTGTCGCCAACTGTCAAAACCTCTACTAAAACATCAGATTTTGAACTCACCTGAGTCGGTATAGAAACATTCCAAACCTCAGCGTTTGGAGAGTCGCCTGTCCACTCAACACCAATTGGTAAAGTCTCATTACCTCTATTAATTATAACAAATTGAGAGAGAAGATTTTGCATACCAATATGCCCAGGATATATCATAACATCAGGCCCCTGTATAAGTTCGTAAGCACCAATCATCTCGGACTCTTGACAAACTGACATCCATCCTTCCGAAGGGAAGAATAGTATGCCTTCAACAGAATTAGAAGTTATCTTGATCGTTGACTGATCCCCAAAAGTCCAATTCCACGGTGTTGAATCATCCATTTCAGGAAATATTTCACTTGATGAGCAGAATGGACTACCATTAACTCCGTATGTCAAGTCATATGATGTTGATGATGCAAACCAATTAGGCAAAAACCAACCCTCTGGAGAGAATGTAATTTCTGGCCGAGTATTGTTAACGGGCAACCACCAAATATCTTGAGTTGAATTATTTCTTTCAAAAACTAAAGCCGGACCCATTAGAAAGAATTGATTATCTGAAGACGAAGACGATTGGAGAGCTCCTTCATGACCACGAAGACAAACATCATGTAATCCTGATGTAGATAAATTTGTTTCATTTTCAAACCTCCAAAATGGGTTTGAAATTATTAACTCACCAAAATCCTCCTCTTTTACGTCTATACTAATGCAAATTCTAGGATTTTGGGAATCTTCAACCAGTATCCACATTGGATCTATTGGTGCAGTTACAGATGTTGTTTTCAGAAGTATCTCATGCTCATTACGAAGGGTTCCTTCATCAATTAGAACTCTTAAAATCATAGGAGAAGAAGACAAATTAGTAGCCTCATCCCTAACAATACTTAGATTGACAAACATAGTTGAAGATTGAGTAATATCGTCAAAACGACAAGTACTTGAAGCAACAAAACAATCTGATTCAATAAGCCAACCTGTTGATTGGCCTTCAAGCCTAAACTGTAACCATCCTGAAACTGGAACTACTCCCTCAGATTTTAATTCTAAGCTTACATTAATTGTACTCCCTTGTTGATTATGGAGAGCCCCCATATCTATTTCATCAACCCAGTTACTTGTATCAATACCTGCATCCCAGTTTTGGATTTGATATGTTGGAGTCAAACCAGGAAAACCGGCCAAAAGAATTAGTACAAATATAGCTCCAAACCTTAAGCGGTCTTCATCGGAAATTCCTTTTGCCTCATCCAAAATTAGAGGAGGAGGAGAATTCTCTGGACTGAATCTTCTTAAAGCCGCAATTATAGCTAAAGCAAGCCAAGGAGAATATTGAGTATTTACAAAGACTAAAACCATCGCTACAAGTGTAAAAACAAATAACGGAGTTTGTTGATTAGGATTGGTCATTTTCTCCGGACCAAGAAGTGCGTGAAGAAGACGATCTCCGGGAAAACCTGGAATTGGCAGAATTAGAATCCAGGAGAGGATTGATAGACTGATCCCCGCTAATGCAGATAGGTGCAGCCACTGTAATTTAATCCACAAACCCTCATTCAACCATTCTAAAGATAATATTGTTATTAGTGGATTATTATTGAAAGTAATAGGAGACTCTGATATTAATGGAGGATTGGATGAAGTTAAACTCAAACCGAGTAATGTCAAAAATGTGCCACTCATGAAAAGAATTAACGGAGTTATTATTTCTACCAGCGCCATAGTTCTACGATCTGGATAAGTAATCAATTCAGAACGTCTTTGGCTAAGTAAACCAACAATTCCAAATGGCCATATTGGATTAATAAATGGAAAAGAAATAGGCACAAGATGCCCCACATCTATCCCAAAAGAAGATGCTGCTCTTTTCCTTAAATCACTTACTAAAATTAAAACAAAAATAATTGGAAGTGAGAACTGGGAAAGGGACTGAAACAAAATCTCAGAATCAAATAAGTCTCCACTTTCTCTAAATCTTAAGAGCCAAGCACTACCTGCTAATGTAAGAAATGAAGTCATTACCACCCATATCATAACATTCTGCCATTTTGGAATAAGTGGTTCAGAAACTGGAGAAGGAGCTATACTCAAGATAATTGGGTTCCCCGATTCTAACATAGCCATCCATCCTATTTCGAAAAGATGAGAATTCAATTCAATTAACGAATTGCTCTCATCTAACTGGCCAATGGATTTGACTTCCCAAGCAACTCCATCTGATACTTGATTCCCAAGTATGAAATATCTGGAAATAATGTGCTGAATCAATTCATTTTGACTCCAAGCATGCTGGTCAATCACTAGTCTTTCAACATCAGACATGCCTCGACAACCACCTTTGGTGGTTGCGAACTCGGCCCCTCACCTATCAATCCGCGTAAACGCAGGATTACAAAATACAGCGAATATTATTTATTTTTGAATCTCTTAAGACGGAATGTTTCCTCACGTTCCATCTCTTCCAATCTAAGTTGGATGAAGACTTGAGCTTCCTCTAATTCTGGTATAACCTTGAATTCCAAAGCATTTACACGGCGTTTAGTTGATTCTATTTCTGCCAAAAGGCGTTTGAGTGTTGCCTCCATTTCAGAAGCCTTTACGATTTTCTCAATGAGATCACCAAAAGATTCAGCCGCTTCATCAATATATGGAGATGAGCCTGTAAATCCGATTTGTCTATCTCCAAAAGCCTGTTTTAAGTTGGTACCTGAAACCGAAGGAACTACTACTCCCATGATATTCCTTCTTTCCACTTCTACCTCTGGAGTTGCGGAATTAGCAATTGCAGCCGACCTGACCTTTAGACCTCCTTCAATTGCATTCGCTAAATCAATCCTAGCCTTAGCTAGGACATAGGCATCAGTTAGATCTCTTTTTGCCTCAATCATTTCTCCCAAAAGAGTACGAAACTCATGGAAAAGACCGTCGCGCTTCATTTTCAACAATTTGTAACCATTTTTAGTTTGTTTAATTCTGCGTTTGAGGTTAATTAACTCGCTTCTTGTTGGTTTAATATCCAAAGCCATGTTTTTTCACCTCCTACAAAAAATAAGTTGATCATCACTCAGAATTATCTGGATGATACTTCTCAATCCATTTCTGATCAAGACGAACTAGATACTTAGTGTCGATCTCAGACATTAGATTCCAACATAGATCAAGAGTCTCGTCTATAGAACGATCTTCGTCACGACTTTGTCGAAGGAACTTATCCTCGAATACAGCAGAGAAATCTAGTAATTGCTTATCTCTCTCATTCAATGCATCCTCTCCGACAATTGCAACGAGACCTCTTAATTCTCGGCCTTGGGCGTAGGCAGCATACATCTGGTCAGAAACTGACTTATGATCCTCACGAGTAGTTTCAGCACCAATACAAGAGCCCATCAATCTACTAAGAGATGGAAGAACATTAATTGGAGGATAAATACCCTGTTGATGTAATTCTCTTGAGATAACGATCTGACCCTCTGTAATATATCCTGAAAGATCTGGTATCGGATGTGTTATGTCATCACCAGGCATTGTAAGAATTGGGAATTGTGTAATACTTCCTTTCTTCCCCTTTACAATACCTGCTCTCTCATACAGCATTGCTAAATCAGTATACATGTATCCGGGATATCCACGGCGACCAGGCACTTCTTCACGAGCAGCACCGATCTGTCTCAATGCATCACAATAGTTTGTCATATCAGTGTAAATTACCAGAACGTGGTAGTCTTTCTCAAATGCAAGATACTCGGCAGCAGTCAAAGCCAAACGTGGAGTAATAATTCTCTCGACTGCAGGATCGTCTGCTAGATTAACAAACAAAACTGCATTCTCCAAAGCACCTGTTCTTTCCAAATCACTTCGGAAGAAATTAAACTCTTCTGCGGTGATACCCATGGCACAGAAAACAACAATAAATTCTTCATCAGAGTCCTTCAACTTTGCTTGACGTGCGATCTGTAGGGCAATGTCATTATGTGGTAGACCTGATGCACTAAAGATAGGTAATTTCTGACCCCTTACAAGAGTTGTACAACAATCTATTGCACTAACTCCAGTCTGTATGAAATCATGAGGTGATTGACGAGAATAGGGATTTATTGCTGCACCAATAATATCTGCCTTCTCATCAGCAACGATATCAGGACCACCATCTCTAGGGCGGCCTGCACCATCTAAGATACGTCCAATTAGATCATCAGAAACTGGTAGTTTGAATACATCTCCCATGAATTTAACTCCAGTACTGAGATTTACTTTAGCAGTACCTTCAAACACCTGAACAACAACAAGTTCTTCAGATGTATCCAAAACTTGTCCATTTTTGATAGTCCCATCCTCTAAACGCAATTGAACAATCTCTCCAAATGCTACAGGTTCAGTTTTATTCAAGAAGACCAAAGGCCCCTTGACATCAGTAATAGTTCGATATTCCTTTCCAGACATTTCTATTCCACCTTCAGTTCTCCTCAATCGCAGCCGCGATTTCTTCATTCATCTTCTCTACCAATCCATCGATCTCGTCTTTGTAAGTAGCTTCAAAACGACCTCGCATCAAGTCTGTTCTTGATGGAACATTCACTACATCTTGTAGATCTGCTCCTGCAGCCATTGCATTCTTAGCCGACTCTTGGAATGTTAAGATTGCTTTAGCCATCTTATAGTGTAGATCTACTGCACAGAATGCATCAACTTCATGGAAACCATTCTGCTGAAGGAAGTATTCTCTTATCATTCGTGCTACTTCCAGGGTTAACTGCTGGTCAACAGGTAGAGCATCTGAACCTACTAGTTGTACAATCTCCTGTAATTCAGCTTCTACCTGAAGTAAACCACTAATCGCAGTTCTAATCTCAGGATAGTCCTGTGCAACATTATCTCTAAACCATTGATCAAGTGATGGTGGGTACAAACTGTAGGAACCCAACCAATTGATGGCTGGGAAATGCCTTTGGCGTGCTAAACCCGCATCAAGACCCCAGAAAACCTTCACAATTCGAAGTGTTCCCTGAGAGACTGGTTCGGAAATATCTCCACCCGGTGGAGATACCGCGCCAATAACAGTTACAGAACCGTCATCGCCATTCAAAGTTTGAACTCGACCAGCACGCTCGTAGAATTCAGCAATACGACTTGATAGATAAGCAGGATAACCCTCCTCACCAGGCATTTCTTCCAAACGAGAAGAAATCTCACGCATTGCTTCAGCCCAACGGCTTGTAGAGTCTGCCATTAGAGCGACATCATATCCCATATCTCGGAAATATTCTGCAATTGTAATTCCAGTATATACTGATGCTTCACGAGCAGCCACAGGCATATTGGAGGTATTTGCAATCATGACTGTTCTATTCATCAGTGGTTTACCTGTGTTTGGATCAATTAGATGAGGGAATTCATCCAAAACTTCTGTCATTTCATTTCCACGTTCACCGCATCCAATGTATACAACAATCTGTGCATCGGAGTACTTCGCAAGAGACTGTTGTGTTACTGTCTTACCTGATCCGAAGGGACCTGGAATACCGGCTGCACCACCCTTGGCAAGAGGGAAGAGGAAGTCGAGGATGCGCATACCGGTAACCAATGGAGTATCTGGAGCATACTTCTGTTGATATGGACGAGGAGTACGTACAGGCCACTTCTGCATCATCTGCATAGTAGTACCATCTTCAAGTGTACATACATCTTCTGTAACATTATATTCTCCTGAAGAAATTGACTTAACAACTCCACCTTTACCTGGTGGAACCATTATCTTGTGAACGATTGTTTCGGTTTCTTGAACCGTGCCAATAACTTGTCCACTGACAACTTCGTCACCCTTCGAAACCGTAGGTTCGAATGTCCACTTCTTTCCCATATCAAAACCATCAGCATCAACACCTCTAGTAATGAAAACACCCATGACCTCCTCAAGAGTAGCCAGCGGACGCTGGATACCATCATAAATCTGGGTTAAAAGTCCTGGCCCAAGTGCGACAGATAGCGTCTCACGTGTATTCAGAACGGGTTCGCCGGGACGAATACCGCTAGTATCTTCATACACCTGAATTACAGCCTTATCGCCGTGTAATTCAATGACCTCTCCCATGAGACCTTCATGTCCTACACGAACCACATCATACATACCCGCTTCCATTCCAGTAGCCGTAACAACTGGTCCTGAAATACGGTAAATTACTCCTTCATTGCTCATTTCCTCTTCCTCCTATTTTCGAAATTACTTCCATAAATCGACCCCTATGGCTTTACGAATTGTTTCGCGCAGCGTCGTATCCTCTTCAGTTCCAATTCCTAGAACAGTAGGGGATACACTTTCAGAAAGTCTCATCGAGAGACGTTCTGGTAGGGTGGACAGAACCGTGGAGTCGATAACAACGATTCCCACACCCTTTGTGTTGAGTAGTTCTCTGAGAACAGAGTGAAGTCGCTCTTCATCCTCAGGATTGTAAATACTTGAGATGCCAGCAAGCTGGAAACCAAGTGTGAATTCAGGAGATCCGACTACTGCTATATCCATATTTTCAATTCTCCTTACAAGACATGTGCCTCAATTACTTCAGTTGGAAGCCCGGCCATGCGGCCGCGTACAATTAAACGGAGGTCATCGACTTCCTCTACCTTTGAAGCAACATAATGAATAACTGGTAAAGCAGATATTGGGTGTAAATAACTCATTCTCTTCATCATATCATGTTCGCGTGTTCGCAGCCAAGTTATGACTGGATCTAATGTGCGAGAATTATCTGAATCTTGTAACACTTGACTGAAAGTTTCTGAATCAAAACGATTAGACTGACGAAGAACGTCCATTAATCCAGACCTACTACTTGATGCCTGTGTAAATGACCTTTCAGAAACAATACGACCACCCTGAATAAGTGCATCAGATATCTCACTAGGAGATAAACCAAAGGCTTGGCCCTCGAGAATATTGGTAATGTTTCTGTGATCTATTTCCATCTGAATAGATTCTCTCAACATTCTCACTTCAGGAGACCCACTACTTAGAACGCGTAATGAATTCTTGAAATAATGGCGATCTAGAGCATTCTCATAGTCTACTAATTTAGCATCAGATGATAAAGATAGTAGATCCTTACCAAAAGGAAGTCTTCGCATTTGTTCTGCAGCATCACGAATGGTAGATGATTCCTCAATCATCTTCAACCAAGGAGCATTAATTTCAGATTCTTCTGGAAGAATTGAATGTCGTACTTTATCAATTTCAACATCGTTAACCACAGCTCTGAGTACAACCTTTGCATTATGATATCGGAATCTGCCAGTATATACCTCAACCAGGTCTCTTACTGACCCACTACACAATTTCAGAATTGATGCCAATTCTGATTGTAAATTGTGAGTTAATGCGGCCTCGACAAGATCTGCACCCGTATATCGACCTGCATAAAGGTCAATCTCAGCACGATACCCGTTATCTCCAATTGAAACGGGCAACTGTTCAGGCGACTGTTGAATTAGTTGCCTCAAACGAGTGCGGTCAAGCAATGATGACTTACGAGACTTAGCCCGAGCAGCCACATAGCCAGTATTATTTCCGATTAATGCCATGTAATCTCTCCTATTCATCCAAATAATGCTGTATTTATTGCTGATTGTTTTTCAGTCCAAACCTGATCAAGTAACGTATCAAAACGCATATCATAAGATATGGTTCCATCTTTCGATTCCAACATAAAACCGCCAATGCCTTCAACATTATCACCAATTGAGAATCCCTTAGCGGATTTCTCTAATTTGGATCTATCGATATTTGTTGGACGAAGGATCATATTTCCTTCAGACATATCTGATGCCTTTGACAGTAGAGAATCTAATAGATCTGAACGACCTTTCAGAGATTTGTCAGATAATTTTTCGCGAGCAGCTGCTAGAGTCGCATCCAATTCATGACGACGAGCTATAAGAACGTCTTTTTGATTAGCCTGACGAGCAGAAGCAACAGTTTCTCGGGCTATCTGGCCCGCTTCCTTATTTGCCTTACTTGCAGCTTCATTGCGGATGGATTCCGCCCTACTTTCAGCTTCAGCTAAGATGCTCTTTGCTTCGGCCTTGGCGTTCTTTAAAGTGGCCTTGGCTTCCGCCTCTGCAGATGCAGCGATATCCTTTGCTAATTTTTCTAGAGTCATTCTTTCACCTCTGGTGTCTCTTGGTTTCCACCAAGATCCCCCAACTGTTCATATAAACAGTGGAAGAGCACCTAGAATCACGATTGACTCTGGTAGAGCAGTGAAGATGATAGCGTGTCCGAAACGACCTGGATCCTCAGCAAGCATACCGACAGCTGCGCTGCCTACTCCGCTCTGAGAGATACCTGCACCAAGTCCCGCAAGACCTAGAGCGATACCTGCTCCAACTCTGTCATACTGTGAGGATGTTGTTGTAACATCGCCCTCAGCCGCCAAAACACTCTGTGCGATTAACACTATTGCGCTAACTGCCATCAGAATGCGTAGTCCGAATACTTTCTTTCTGTTCATTTCTTTTTACCTCCATTATTTGTCCTAGTGGACTAGTTAATGCCCCTCCGTGTGGACAGGGCGACCCCCAAAGGGAGTGAATGGCTCTCCTGAACCATCGTGGAATTTGCCCATCCACTCCACAAAGTGTAGACGGGCAGCATGGATGCTTGGTGAAAGCAATCCAAGAGCGAGTGCGAATACCTGAATCGTAACCCAAAGGATAAAACCAACGATTGCAATGTGATAATCACCTGATTCAATTGAAGAAACCATGGTTTCGAATCCCATATCATTTCCTACTTCTGCAATCTTTACGCCAGCAACACCAACTGCCATAATTCTAAGATATGAAAGGGTATTTGCTAGAAGACCGAATGTTTCAATTGGACCCATTATAACTCCCCCTACCCAACCGAATTTCTCATAGATTGCTAATCCATAGATAAGACATAATACACCTGTAACCATGATTGCAGACCATATTGAACCTTGGAATGTACCATATGTGTCATCAGTCATGTACAGATATACATGCATAAATCCTCCAAGAAGAATGAGTAGCCAAGATCCTTTCTCAAAGAATGCTGCACCTATTCCATGAGCCTTGAACACATTTATGAAGCCGATAACAAATCCAATTAGAATATGGATTACTCCAATGTATACTGAGAGAAGAACATAATCCTGTAAAGCGCCAGATGCCCTATGGAATGGAATATGTGTATGACTCATACCCATAGTATCAGATACAAAGGCAGGGAATACGATGTTAGCATATGTCCAATCATAAAAGCCAGCGAAAGGAGCCCAATCTTCAATAATAAATCCAAATGCTTCTGCAGTAAGAACTCCAACTATGAAAGTAGAGACACCCATGAGCATCAAAACACGAGATGCTAATGCACCAATTGGCTCATGACCTATTTTAGTACCCAAGAACCATGCTAATGCCATTATGACCGCACCATATCCTGCATCTCCAAGTATTAATCCATAGAATATAGGGAAGGTTATTGCCATCATTGTAGTAGGGTCGATAGTGCCGTATTGAGGTCGCCCGACTAAATCGGTTAATAGAGATCCATGACGTGCCATTTGAGGCATATCAAATTCAATTGGAGGATACTCTACATTGTGCCCATGTGCATGATGATGATCATCATGGAATTTTTCGATAGTGATGTGAGATGAGACTTTCCTCAATGCATTTGATACCTTGTCGCTGTCAACTAATGGAGTCCAGGCATCTAATGCAAAAGCGTGTTCACTGACTGCACACAACTTGTGTCCTGTCAAAATGTCTTCTTCACGCTCAAGATACTCAGTAACGGCAACAAGCTCTGCAGCATTACTAGCAAGCCAATCTGCTTTTACCTTGAGATTATTTTCAATTGAATTCAATTGTTTTGAGATTTGATCTTGAGCTTCGGAAAGGAGTTTGCTTGGTTGACCTTCACCTGTAGGAATTTGAACCGGTCTAGCGCCCAAATTTCCAAATCCTAACATAACATCTGCACCATATTTGGGCTCGCATGCTATTGCTATGACTCCACCGACTACATGTAGTTCAATACTATCTCCCATATCAGAAAACTCGACCGATGCTTTAGCAGCCTTATTCTTGCTAGTTTCTCCAACATATACTTCTATTGAAGAAATACCAGTCATAAGTTCGAGAGGGATATTTAGGGGCGCAATTGTCTGTAGAACTGAAACTCTTTCAGTAAGACGAGAGATTTCTGCTTCTGAATCTCGATCGGATTCAATAACAGATAGTATTGAATCTAGTTTTGATTCAAAATCAGCTTTTAGTATTGACTTGATGGAGGAAATTGAGAAGGAACCACTTCTATTCACTGGTTTGAGTTCGGTTTTAGCTGCTCTAGCCTTAACCAAAAGTGATGAAATTGGATTTGCATCTTCACTAGGGGTGCCAATTCCAATACCATCATAATCACCACTGTAATCAACAACATGGATATTTTCAAGATTAGCACAGATACGTAGAACTTCGTCCAGATTTTCAATTGGTCCTGCTACGTTCAACCGAGCCATCTCAACTGTCTTGAACATCTCAACCACCTTAGTTAGACATAATTGATTCAATAATTACATCAACCGCAGCAGATCTTTTCTTATCCGCTGATTTTTGTATTTTGGAAATCTCCTTAGTGCCTTCTTTCTGAACACCTTTTGCTTCTCCACTTGCTTCAGAGCGAGCTGCATCTAGAGTTTGTACAGTTGAAGACACTGAATCGTCTTGTGCAGATTGAATAATCTTTGATGATTCTTTACGGGCTTCGGCGATTATCTCAGATGCCTGTTCTTTAGCACCTGCAACCTTCTCAGTTGCTGCGTTTTCGGCGTCTTTAATGCTCTGAAGTACATCTGACAAACTCATCTAATACATCCTCAGGGAACCGGGCGATCCAAAAGAGGTATTTCATGCTAACCTACGGTTAGTATGTTTTTCATCACTGCCCCACAGCCCAAACCAACCAAATATAGGGCCCTTCCAGAAGGGCTTCGTGGACTCCGAAAGCATTGGCCCTGAAGACTGGGATGAGCTCATTAGGAATCTGGAGGCAACCATACCTGTATATGACAAAATTAATCGTTTTGCGACATTAGGACAAGTAGACAAATGGCGCAGAATAGTACAAAGTAAAATGCCAATAGAGGGAAAAATAATCGAAATCGGTTGTGGCCCTGGAAGTTTTGCTGAAGATGTAATAGGGAGAGAATTGATTTGCTTAGACCCAAGTCCTTTGATGTTAACTTCGGCAGAGCCAAGAGTTAACTCTAAGAGAAAAGAAAGAGGAGATTCTCCAGCAATTTTCGTTGAAGGTAAAGCTGAGAAATTACCCTTTGAAGATTCTGAATTTGATGGCGCTTGTTCATTATTCTCTTTCCGGGATTGGTATGATAAGAGAACCGGTCTTTCAGAAGTAATTCGAATTCTAAAACCAGGAGGAAAGGTCGTAATAGTAGATCCAGCAAAAATCAATAAAATTCATGGATTTTTTGGTTGGTTCTGGATGAGGTTTTGGGTAGGCGCATATGCAAGGATTGTTTGCGGTATTGCCGACCATCCTTGGAAATGGCTGACTAAAACCTATGTTCACTTTGGAACTACTAAAGAATATGTCAAAATGATGGAGGAGGTTGGATTTGTTAACGTGAAAGGTAAAGTCGTATTCCCTGGAATGGCCACCATCTGGGAAGGCACCAAACCATAAGTAGGCCAAGGTCGTTGTTCCAACTGTTGATTTAGAATATGATAAATGGTTTTCTACAAGTTACAAAACGCCAAACAAATGGCTTGGTTAGAGGATTAAAAGCGAGATTAAGGACCCAATCAGGAAGCCTCATTATCCAACTACCTACTTTGAACGATAATTTTGAATTTCGCATTACTGAACCCATTTGTCTATTCCATTCATATTCATACTCATGTAGAGAGATGCCATTTTGAAGATGGGAAACTATTGTTTCTCCTGCAATTCTCCCTCCAATCATTGCAATTGTGATTCCTGCACCATTAGATGGTAGAACCATACCGGCTGAATCGCCAACAAGCACATGATTATTCTTGACAAAACTATCTATTGTCCCTGACATTGGAAGTGAGCCACCACCACTAAAACTAATATCTTCTCCATATTTACCAATAAACTCCTTAGCAATAGAATTCAACGAGCGCCCCTTAGCAAATTTTCTCTGAATGCCGACGCCAATATTAGCACCACCCTCTTTAGGAAACATCCAAGCATATCCACCCGGTGCCATAGAACCGAAGTGAAGTTCTACTGCATCCCCATAATCTCCATCCATTAGGACGAATTTGATCGGGATTTGTAGACTTTTTTCTTCCCAGAAAATACGACGTATGGGGTCACTATGACCACCTGCTCCTACAATAATACGAGCACTGAATTCACGACCATCACGGAGTTTTACGGATTCGCCATCAACGGCATCAACACGTGAATTTGTCAAATATTCAGCGCCTTTTGATTTGGCTAATTCCACAAGCCATTCATCATGTGCGACTCTATTCAACATAATTCCCTCAAAAGGATAACGAAGAGGGCGTCCCGACGGAGGTACCAAATGCATCTCGGATGTTCGAAGAGAGATTGCATGTTCCGGTGTTTGTAATAGATCATCGATGTCAGGAACATCGGGGCATAGTCTTCTCATCTCATCATTACTCGGCACTAACTCTCCACATTGAAGTGGACTTCCTATTGAATCACGCCCGTCAAGAACAAGAACATCTAGACCACCTTGGGCGATGTAACGAGCAACTGTAGAACCAGCAGGGCCGCCGCCGATTACAATAACATCCCAATCAGTTCTCTGACTCATTATTATCAAACTCACTCATAGTCTCAAGTACGGCGGCTTCGAGATTGCTTGGCTATTTCAAAAAGTAATGATTTAGCGGAAGTATCTGGAAGTTTGTCTAATACAGATTGAGCCCGACCAATATGATTATCAATTAACTGCCTAACATAATCAAATGACCCTGACATTTCTAGAAGACTGGTTAATTCGCGCCATCTATCATCGCTAAAGTTCTGTATTACATCTGCTAGCTGTTCTCTTTCAGCACCATGAAGCATAGTCAAAGCATGAATTATCGGAAGAGTCATTTTACCGTCATGGACATCAGTACCTCGAGGTTTTCCCATTGAAGGATCTCCTGTTAGATCTAGTAAATCATCCACTAATTGGAAAGCTCGGCCAACTTCCCATCCAAACTCTTCAAGAGATTTTGTGATTGTTTCATCAGCACCGGCAACCATACCCGCGCACTGACAAGCACTTGCAAAAGGCCCTGCAGTTTTTCCATCAATGATTGAATAATAATCTTCAGGAGTTGTTGAGAGATCACCAATGTGATTGAATTGGAGTAATTCACCAACAGCGATGTTGGCACAAGATTGAGCCATTCTAGCAACGACTTCAGAATCATATTTGCCACCTAAACCAAATCCTAAAACAAAAAGATAATCTCCTCCAATTATTCCATGAGATAAACCATGTGTTGAATGGAGAGTAGGTATTCCTCTTCTTGTTTTTGCCTGATCGTATATGTCATCATGAACCAAAGTGGCAGTGTGAAGTAATTCAGCAGATAATGCCAGATCCATGACTATTGAATTATCCTTACCACCTGCAGCTTCAAATGCTAACAAAACTAGTATTGGCCTGTATCTTTTACCACCTGCTAATATTACATCTCTAGCTAGAATCATAGCAGGTGCTTCAGAAGAAGATATCTTTTCTTGGACTAGATTTTCTAGAGCGTCATCGACAATATTTCGTCTCTTTTCTAGATCTTGCCTCGCCTTACGCAGAGTCACCATTCAGATTCTAGGTGAGGGGGTGCATATATCAACAGGTGTGCAGGCCCATGGATGGGTACGTTACGTGCCTCCCCCTCGAGGTGGACGGAATGAATGACAGATTAGAAGTCGCATCTGTCGACCACCCGCATTGTTGTGTAAGTCAGGCATTGAAAGATTTTGGAAACTCTTCTGATTCAGAAGGATTAGAGCTGGATTTGATTTCTGTAAAAGATCTTGATGAAGGGCTAAAGTTGCTAAAAGATGTGAAATGTGACATATTGGCTTTACCGGCTTACTTACTACATGGAAAACAATTACAGATGTTAGAAGCTGGATGTGAGGTTATTGGGGCTAGAACGCCTCGACGCCCCGCTCGAATCTTAGTAAGTGAAGAAGACCTTTTTCATCAACCTGGATTTGGAATTTTACTTGCTGAATCCCCCCTAGTAAGAAGACAACTTCGCAGATATAGAAGAAACATAAGAGTTCTTTCCCCTAAGGCATATGCCAATATTAATTCAGTTGAATTGCCAAAAGGAAATGAAAAAGATTTAGCAATTTGGATGGAAGATCTTAGATCAAGTGGTTCTATAGATGGATTTGTAACAAGTAGAGAAGTGTATACTTCTAATCATTGGAGAACTAGAAGACATGTATTAGGTATTGAGCCAGAAGAAAGTCATGGTCACAGATTCATTCCAGTTGCTTATTCTGACCTTGTAATATTTATTTCTAGAAGAAATTTCCCCGTAAGACTGGCAAATTTGATTTCAGAAGTAGAGGGAGAAAGTTCATGGTGGGTTCAAAATCATTTAATTGGCTCAATGGATGAAGAGATGCTTAGTAAAATTGGCTTACTTGTTCGACATCGACAAGTAGGTGCAATAATGAGAGAAGCAGAACAGGATTTAGATCTCGCCATGGAATCTACATTCCATGATCCAGAGGGGGATGTTACTGATACAGAAGTACATGTGGAAATCAGAATTGAGATCCTATCAAATGATGGAACAAATACACTATCAATGGAAAGGCTAGTTGCACACTCTAATTATCAGAATGCAACTGTAGCAATGTTACGTGATTGGGATCGAATGCTGGATATAGCGACTTCCGAATTACCCGAACAAAGAACTAGAAGAGGGAAAGAGCCAGCTAAAGATGCTTGGTTAAATATAGATGATTGAAATAGCCGGATTTGGCTAATCCCTAGAAGGTCTAAGTTAGACCATAATGGCTTGATATTATGCGCAAGCGATATGACTTAGAGCATGTCACTGTAACAACAAGGGTGGACATGGTGACTGTAGATAGAGTACTTCTTGATCAGTTATATCGTTCACGACTTATGACACTAAGAGAAGTGGCAGAATCCAATGATTTAGCCAAAAATGGATCCGTTGAAGTACTTCGAGCCCGCCTGATTCGACATCTGGTGCTAAGTGGAGAAGATCTCTCATGGGAAGGAATACAAGCTCTAAATCATGAAGAATTAGGTGCTATTCTGAAGATATTTGGAATAAAATCTTCTGGATCACATAAGGAAAGAAGACAGCGTCTATGGCTCCATCTTAATTTCGACTCTAGACGTATGAGAGTAGAATATCTAGCAGAGATGGAAAGAGAAAAACTGCATGAACTTTGTCAGAAACTTGAATTGCCATTAACTGGAACTCGTACAGTATTGATGGGGAGAGTATCGGGTGTACTGAATAGTCAAGGAAGAGGATGGGGGCAAATAAAGAAAAGTCTGAAGCGTAATGGACTATCCGACATTGATTCATCCGATAGAGGAGAAATAATCTCGAAAAAAGATCAAGAAGAAATTGTAATCATTGACGTTTCTGATGAAAAGATAGATTTTCTTGAACCTCTCCCGTTACACGTTTTAGAAGATGCTAGAGATACGCTAATTTCGGGAATCTCAAATTTAGATAATAGAGATTCGGATGATCTAAAAAAGATCTCAGAGAGGATTGATGACTTAGAGCGAATGATCGGAACCATACTTAATGGTCATGGAGGAAGATGGTCTGAAATTGAGGAGGATCTTTTGATTAGATTAGCTGAACGAAGGGGCTGGCCAATGATACAAGAAAGTGTAAGAACTCGTGTATTGCTTGTAGCAAGTCGTCTGGCTGAAGAAAAGGGCTGCTCAGCATTTACTTCTCAAAAAAATGAATCGGATAAAACAGATCAGGTCTATAGAATACTAAACTCAAGCGAAGCTATGGAACGCATTCGCTCTAAGATGACTGAAGCAGAACAAATACTTACCGGGCTACGATAGTTACTGTGGAGTGAGTTGGAAGAAGCTAAACCTCGGTTCCATTATTGTCCCCTCAACATCACGAAGATGATCAATTGCATCTTCTGCTTCTTCACGAGAAAAACCTGCAACAACCGAAGCATGTACTAATGTATCATAATCCACTCCATCACCATTATCACGTGAATGAATTGTGTCAATTATTACGTCACTAACACTACCTGAAGGAATTGTTCCTGATTCCAAATTTTTATTTTCTAATGAAGGCTGAAAATTAGAATTTTCTTCAACTTTAATTTCGGAAGTAGCAGGATTTGGAGTTGATTCAATCAAAATTTCATTACCAAGTGCCATCGATAGACTTTGAAGTACCCCAACTCGATAATTTTCAGTATCAAAATCGCCATAATGAGTACGTGCCTGAATAAGTCCATTAATCAAATAATCAGAAACTCCTGCAGATTTCATCGAATTTTCGTCTAAATCTGCCTCAAGGGATTTCTCGTAGGAATCAAGTCGACTCAAGGTTGCGTCAGCAGTTTCGACAAGCCAATTTGCATATCTTTCAGTATCAATTTCACAAAATTCTTCTGCGCGAAATGACGTAAACACGCCTCCATCCTCTGATTCGAACCAGCGGGCTCGCCCAACAAGCATCATGAGGAATCGATCTCCACTGTCAAATCTGTGTAGATATTCTTCAATTTCTGGATGTAATTCAGGTTGGAATGATGCAATACTAAATCTATGTGTCCCACTTGGATCACGTATTACTCCTGAATAATTGGGACCACTCTCGCCTTCTCGCCTTTCTATTCTATCTATTACACCAGCCACCAATGCCCGATTAACTCTGGCGCCAAGTTTAGTAATGACAAATGATGGGTCGAACTCACCTAAACCTTCCTCCGGTAAACTTGCATCCATATATTCCTGAGCAAAAATCCGAATGGCACTCTGTCTTGCTCTTCGTAAATTCGGTTGCTGAATCAAAGAACCACCCCCCACTTTGAAACAATCTCATTTGCAATATCTTTTGCCAACCGGTCATCTATTTTTGCAGATTCGGCCATAATCATGGCACCTTGTTTATCTACTATTGAACGCCCCTCAACAATGACTTTGCGAGCAAGATACTTGTTACGTAGTTCAGCAACATATCCTGAACTTGTCTTGTTATTTATCTCGTCTCGGATTTCATCTATATTTGATTGGGAAAAGGATTCAACCGCATCTCTTCCAAGAATAAGTGAAGCATTTGAAACTCCATTATCTATAACAAGACGGAATCTTAGATCTTCATTACCATCCTGAGCGCCATGTTCTGCACATACCCCATCACGCATTACCCTTCGACAATCCGGACAACGCATCACAATCCCACAATCAGGACGTAATGAAACGATATTTCCTGAAGTTCGAATACCTCTTCTAGAGCCGCCACTGACAATAGATGTCAGGTCAACATCAACCCAATGATTCTGTGGATCAATAGAATCCCATGGTGGATTCGCTAAGTCTACAACTTGCTCTTCTGTATCAATAACTAGATCTGGAGAGCCCTGCCAATATTGCACTCTAGCGCCAGTAAGATGGATGAAAGAACCTGCTTGAGGAGATATATCACACCATGCAGTCAGTCGACATCTACCAGTTGGATCCATTACATCTCCACTACGAACTACTTTCTCTTCTCCATCTGAATTAGTGAAAGTGCGTGACTGCCAATTTTCGACTTGTATAGTAATATCTACATCACGAGCGCCATCTCTAAGATCTGAAATTCTAAAATGATTTGTGGATTGAAGTTCATCAATACTAGCAAATGAATTATCATGATAGGATTCAATCTTTGTTAAATCACCTATATTGATCTCTGGTGTATCCCTAAACCTACGAATCGTAGCACGATCTATTTTAATCAAAGAACCGGGTTCATGATTAAAATCACTCCACGAAATAAAACCAATTGTACCACTCGAATCTGCTATTTTCCCTCTTACAATGTCTAAAGTACCACTTCCATCACGTTTTACGATTTGGTCATCTTTACGAGAAATAACTCTTACAACAAGATTGACTATACCCTCAGCATTCGAGGCTTCAGCCACGCTGATAGGCTCATCACTAGGCTTAGTTACAGCTTGTCCGCCTTCTTTGAGAATAGTAACTCTACTAGAACGGTTAATGTTGATTGAACGACGATCATTCCAAAAATTAACTGAAACACCCTCTAATCTTACTATAGAACCGGGAGGGAGTTTTTGTGATTTATCCCCCCAATCTGTAAAATCCCACCTTTCTCTTTCCCCAGCCCATGGATTATCTTCAATCCGACCATAAGCAATTTGACGTTCCTCGCCGCGAATTGTCTGAATTTTGGGAACGTAACTTATTACTGAAACTTCAATTGTCACATTCTTGTCTTCTTCTTTAAGTTCAGAGAATTTAGTCACCTTTTTCTCAGGTGGAGATGAACGAGAAGGCGTGTTCATTTCTGATGTAGAAACTCCAGCAGCAATCTGAAATTTTCTTAATACAGACCTTAATGCATCTTCAGGAGGAATGAGGAACTCTTCTTCATATCGTCTAAATTCATTAATTATTTCAGCCTCATCGGCATCGGGGCATTCTTCTTTTACTACTGAAATCTGCGCTTTATATTTTCCATCTTCATTCATATTAACACCTATGATCAGAGAAAGATGTGGGACTTTTCTTCCTCAACCATTAATGTATATGACGCTGAATTTTCAGTGCTTTTACAGAAGGAGATGTTTCTTAGTGTAGGTTGGGGAAGACTCGTCACCACATCACCTCTGGGGTATCTCTCGTTGGCAAGGAGGTCTTTGAAGATAGTGATTCGGAATTGAGGATTCTATACCGTGTGTATTTTCATCTCAGCGCTGTTGTCAAAGTCTGATGAGCACTGCCGATGTCTGTCAATTCGGAATTCTAACTACCTCCGATAGAGCCACGGCTGGCGAATATGAAGATCGAAGTGGACCTGCAATCAAGCAATTCCTAGAAGAGGCACTTAGATCGCCTTGGACAGTTTCAAGTAAATTGGTTGAAGATGAGCAGGAATTAATTGAGGAAGCACTTATTGAATTGTGTGAAGAAGGATGTTCTGTGATCATCACAACTGGAGGTACTGGACCAGCTCCAAGAGATGTAACACCAGAGGCTACCGAAGCCGTTTGTGAGAGGATGCTGCCCGGCTTCGGTGAACAAATGCGTGCAATCTCTCTGAAGCATGTTCCGACGGCTGTACTTTCCAGACAGATTGCTGGTATTCGTGGCTCGACCCTAATACTCAACTTACCAGGATCACCCCGTTCGATTAGAGAAATTTTAGATGAGATATTCGCAGCAGTACCGTATTGTGTGGACTTAATTGGAGGACCCTATATTTCTACAGATCCAGTGGTTGTCGACGCTTTTCGACCACCTCATGCACGCCGCGCGGTTGAAGAATGAGGAGCCATTCGGCTGCATATGGCCAAGTTCAAAGATAGTGATCTAGAATTAACACGCACTAGCGATGAAATGCGTGATGTAGAGGTGCAACTGGACTTTACACCAAATGCTCTTGCAAGTGTATTGTACAGACAAGGGGAAACTGTTGTTCTAGCATGTTGTACACGTGCAAAAAATCTACCTCGTTGGTTTCCAAGAGATGCCACTAAGGGATGGGTGAATGCAGAATACAGTTTACTACCAGGTTCAACAGATTCACGATTCCAAAGAGAAAGAAGAGGAGCAAAGGGGAGAACTTATGAGATTGAGAGACTAATTGCGAGAAGTCTTCGGGCGGGAATAGACCTTGAAGAATTAGGACCACACAGCCTTACTGTGGATTGTGATATCCTAAATGCTGATGGTGGAACACGCTGTGCTTCAATTACTGCAGCGACTATAGCACTAAGACTAGGAGTACGCAGACTAATTGATCAAGGATTATGCCTACCTGCTACTGACAGGAAGCCTGCTGATGCTGGTCGTGATTGGAAACCTCGTGAACTTAGCATAGAGGAAAAATCTGCACATGAAAGTGCGGTTCTTCCAGTAGATGTAGCAGCAATTAGTGTTGGACTGATAGGAGAAAAAGTCTATCTTGATTTGGATTATGTTTTGGACTCAAATGCAGATGTTGACATGAATGTAATTGGAACAAGTGACGGTATGCTGGTTGAGGTTCAAGGTACCGGAGAAGAGTCCACATATTCACGCAGTCAATTGAATTCTTTAATGGACATGGCAGAAAAAGGACTAAGAGAATTACATTCTATACAATCGGAAATTCTTTCCTAATATTGAATTTCTATATTCAGAAGTATTGAAGTGGAATGTACATCGGCATCAATCACAAGGGGACTGTAGCTCAGCTGGGAGAGCGCCGCACTGAAGATGCGGAGGCCGCTGGTTCAAGTCCGGCCAGTCCCACCATATTCACAATCAGAAGAGATCATCAAATTCTTCTTCATCATCTTCGAAGGACATCATATTATCATCCTTCTTTGCTTTTGCATTGGCCTTACTATTCTTCTTTTCTGATTTGGAGTCTTTCTTTTCTTCTTTAGCGGGGGGTTGTTTGACCGCCATTTTAGCGTCCTTATCTGATTCAATAAGTTGTTTACGTGCATCTGCCTGCTCTTTTTCACGTCTAGCTAATTCCTCAACATCGATGCCAGATTCGGCGGCTAATTTCATTCGGCGATCATCTCGAGCTCGGATTTCTAGTAATCTTTGGCGTGCCTTGTCATAATGCTGAGCCATATACATAGCATCGTGTTCAAGTAGAGGAGAGTCTGAGATTATTGTGATATCCATCCAATCACCTTCTTCAGCAAGATATTCTGCAAATGGCTCAAACTTAAGATCTGATTTCTTAATCTGAGTGTAATGCAAGGCGTTGCCCATTCTATGTTCAACTCCTGCAAAGTGACAGTAGAACTTCTTGCCACCTATCGTCTTTCTGACCTGATCAAATAATTCAGCGTAATCTTCTGAAGTTTTCAAACGGCCATGGCCTCTAGCATGAATATGAGCCATATTCAAAACTGGAACAGTGCCTTCAACATGATTTACTACTTCAAGAACTTCTTCTACTGTACCCCATAGTTCCTGACGCCCACTGGTCTCAATACCAACGAGTGTCGGTTCTGCTTCATGAACCCAAGGGAAAGCAGCATAGTCTTCTTCTTCCCCCTCTACACCCCATATTGAACGGATTCTTTCAACTACTCCAGCCATAACGTTTGCAACTTCTTGATTAGTTTCGGTGCCGGGATCATATTCACCATAAGGTCCAACATGACAGACCATATGTCTGGCATTTACTATTTTACCAACTTGCATACTAGATTCCATTTTTGCAAGTGTACGATTCCTCTCTCTACGACTTCCAAGTAACTCTCCATAGTATGGGCCATGAACGTTCATCTCAAAATCTGCCTTATGGGAAAGAATACCTGCCTGCCAGTATTGATCGAAGTGATGAGGCTGGACTTGACGTACAGTTTGTATCTCCATTGTTTCCAGTCCAAGGACCGTGATGTCATCCATCCCTTCAACTATTGTTCTACCCTTACAAGAGAGTGGAACTCCTGCTGGTCCAAGTCTTAATGGCATACGCTACGCTCCTCGCAGGTGCCGCCGAAGGGGTGTCCCTACTAAAGGGGTATTCGGAGCAAGTCCCTATTTCTGTAGAGTGTTATGTAATGAATTGCTTGGGATTATTTATCAATTATAGGGAAAGAGAAAACAAAATTAAAAAAAAAAAATTTGGCATTTTTACCGTATTATTCAGAAAAAATACTGAATACATTAACAAAAAAAAATTTTAAAAGGTAATTTTCGAATGACCTAATACAAGCCATTACATACTTAATTCATCATCGAGTTACATGACCAATGGTCCATCGCCAGAAGGCACTGGCATAAATGATCAACAAACGAATCTTGAGATTCACAAAGTTGATCTTAATCGATCACGAATTGGCAGATTAATTTGGTTCACAATTGGTTTTATCATAATGTGTATTGGATTAATTGGAATAGTAATACCGGGATTACCAACAACCCCGTTGATGATTTTAGCCGCTGCATGTTATGCCAAATCAAGTCAGAAGTTCTACGATTGGATAATCAATAACAAAATGTTTGGACATCAGGTTAAAAATTA
>CETG01001331.1_pt1 | contig 123236 bp, 124 predicted proteins | sample 361471 | NCBI WGS metagenome assembly CETG01 (sample SAMEA2622696, study PRJEB7988) | marine metagenome | isolation source: saline water (ENVO:00002010), including | reverse complement strand
GGTTATGAGCCCGACGAGCTACCAGACTGCTCTACCCCGCGATACTTCTATAGCATACATCTAACAGCGCTAAAGTGGAGATTATCTATTAAGTTTCTTGGAATTTAACATTCCCTTTAACCTCTAAATTTACTCCAGGTTGGTATTTAAATATTTTTTCTTCTATATCCTGAAGCCTTGATATCGTTATCCATTCTAATTGTTTAAGTAAATGTAAGGCCACGGCTCTCTTCGCCCTTTGGGAACCATCTTCAGACTTAATAGCTATGGCTAGACCCTCAGATAATTTTCCTATACATTGGATTCCTTCAGATCCTCCCTTGCTGATTATTTGGCCATGAGAACCTTTTATAATTTCGGTGTCAAAACCATTTTCTCCACTGATAAGAAAAGGATTTGCTCTCATAGCTCTACTGATTTGTTCTAGTTCTGCTTTGTCTGATCCACTCAAGTGTGCATATAAATTAGCCATCTGATCTAGTTTTAACATTAATGTTGGAGCTCCACAGTCGTCTCTTTCCGCATTTAGTTCTGTTAATGGAATTTTTAATATTTCTGAAACGTTTCTGAAAATCTCTTGTTGAAGAGGATGGTTCCCCTCAAGGTAATTATCAAGGGACCAATTTAATTTCTTGCATGTAGCAAGAAAAGCAGCGTGTTTACCTGAGCAATTATGTTCTAGTTTGCTTTGATTTTTAATTGGACATTGAAGGAGTGAACTGTCAATATCAAATTCCCAAAGTATCTTAAAAACTTCCCTTGCGTGAGATATTGAACCTTTATGAGATCCGCAAGCAATAGCTATAGCATTAGAGGCTTTACTAAGTTTAAAGGCTGCTCCACTATTTAAGAATGGAATAGCTTGGAACGGCTTTAAAGCTGATCTAATAAATGTGCTGTATTCAGGATTACCCGCGCACATTAAAACCCTTCCTCTAATATCACAAACTACAGCATGAACTTTATGGATAGATTCAACAGTCCTACCTCTAATTAGTCTTACTTCTATTGGCGGATTATTTGAAGTATATAAATTCTTGAAATTACTAGTCATTTATTCTTATAAGTTAATCATCGGATAAACATAGAATGATACTAGTAATAGTGATATTATTAATAAAAATGAACTTCTTATATTAGTAAGTATTGGTCTAACTTCTTTATACGCAATAAGTAATTCTTTGTCCCTTAAGTTAAAAGGTTTTTCCCATTCTTGTCCATCATACCAACCAGTTTCTTCGTACTCTACTTTATGTGCAGATAATCTTTTGTATATATGCTTCCATCCTAACCATTGTCTAAATAATATTAATAAAGGTAATATCAGACTATAACGTATACTTAAGTATATATATTTCATTAATTGATAATTAAAATTTATACTGCCTGATGCAATTATAAGACAGATAATTAAAGAAATAATCCAAGAAATTGATAGTAATTTAATTAATGTACCCCTTTTTATTGGAGAAGAGAAAAACCAAGACTTTGATAATTCTACAAACTCATATGTAGGTTGCTGATTTGTTGGAACAGGACAAATATCTTGATTCATTATTAAATTTGCCCAATATATTTTTTTGATTCGCCATTACCCCAAAACGATTCAAGGTCATAAAATTTTCTTGTCTCAGAGAGGAATACATTAACAATGACATCCCCATAATCTAAAAGTGCCCATTTTCCTTGATCAATCCCCTCCTTCCTAATAGGGGATAGTTTGGCTTGGTTCAATATTTTTGTCTCTACAGATTTTATTATCGATTTGACTTGTACTTCTGATAACCCTTCTGTTATTAGGATCCAGTCACTAATGCTTGAAACATTATTTATTTTTATTAAATGAATATCTTTGGCTTTTTTATCATCACAAGCTTCTGCTGCTAGGTTAACCAAGATGTTGCTATCCATATATATTCTCACTTGTCACAGATTGTCCATCTCCTTCTTGCTGAGAAAGTTCTGCCCTGGCTTTCTCTGCACTTCTTCTTAGAGCTTCTAGGCGATCTTCAAAAATAGTTCTTTGTCTTTTTTTTCTGGTTTTTTCTATTAATTCTTTGAGAGCTCCACCAAGACTTTTATAAGCATTGGGAATGCTATAACCAAATCTGCATGCAATATCAATAGCTCTTTCATCTGCTGCTATTGAATCTACTAATTTTTTCTCTGAATTGTTTTTTGTATATAATCTATATCCAGCAAAACCGGATAATCCTAAAGCAAGTAATAGAAGAAGACCATCTTGTACCCATAGTTCCCCAATCGCTCCTCCTAGTCCTATTGCTAGAGCTGCCATTTCCCATCCATCTCTAGGAATTGAATCGTTTTGAATTTTTCCAACTTCATGCCAAAAGATTAAATTTCTATGATCTATTGCAAAATTTTCCCAAAGATCTAAATTAACTTGGATCTCAACTTCATCTCTTCCTATTTCCTCAATTGTTATTAAAGGAGGATCAATAGCTGATGCAGGCTCTACGAATACCCAACTTTGGTTTTCTGGAGGCAGCAAACTTTTTAATCTTTGGAGTTCGCTCATGCTTTCAAGATAAACTGGTTGATAAATTTAGCTACAATTAAGATAATAAAATAACCCTCAAATTTTTGGTTCTAAATTAATGTTTGAGGTGTATCTTTGCAACAAGAAAGGATTTTAAGCCATGCCTCGAAGAGAGGATATAAGTCGCATCCTAATCTTAGGTTCTGGACCAATTGTAATTGGTCAAGCATGCGAATTTGATTATTCCGGAACTCAAGCTTGTAAGGCTTTGAGAAACGAAGGTTTTGAGGTGGTCTTAGTTAATTCTAATCCTGCTTCTATAATGACAGATCCTGAAATAGCTAACAGGACTTTTGTTGAGCCTCTAACAGGAGATGTTCTCCGTAAAATAATTGAGAAAGAAAAACCTGATGCAATTCTGCCGACAATGGGAGGTCAGACAGCGCTTAATCTAGCTGTAGAACTCTCCAATTCTAAATATCTTGAAGAAAATAATATTGAGCTCATAGGAGCAGATCTTAAGGCAATTAAGAAGGCTGAAGATAGAAAAATTTTCAAAGAATCTATGCAGAAAATTGGGGTAAACGTATGTCCTTCTGGAATTGCATCTAATATTGATGAGGCTATTTCTATATACAAAGACATAGGGACCTTCCCTTTGATTATTAGACCGGCATTCACTTTGGGAGGTGCCGGAGGAGGTATAGCATATAATTTTGAAGAGTTTTTAGATATTTGCAAAAGTGGAATTGACTCAAGCCCTAACAGTCAAATACTTGTTGAGAAATCTCTAATAGGTTGGAAGGAATTTGAGTTAGAGGTTATGCGGGATATGGCCGATAATGTTGTAATTATCTGCAGTATAGAAAATTTAGATCCTATGGGTGTTCATACTGGCGATTCCATTACCATAGCTCCTGCTCAGACTCTTACAGATAAGGAATATCAAAGGTTAAGAGATCTTTCTATACAAATAATTAGAGAAGTAGGAGTTGCAACAGGTGGAAGTAATATTCAATTTGCTATTAACCCAAAGGATGGAGATGTGATTGTTATAGAAATGAATCCTAGAGTAAGCAGATCGTCAGCTTTGGCTAGCAAGGCAACTGGTTTTCCTATAGCAAAAATAGCTGCATTATTATCAGTGGGTTATCTTCTTAATGAAATAATTAATGACATCACAGGGAAGACACCTGCTTGTTTTGAACCGACAATTGATTATGTTGTTACTAAGATTCCTAGATTTGCATTTGAGAAATTTAGAGGATGTTCTGACGAATTAAATACTTCGATGAAATCCGTCGGAGAAGCAATGGCTATCGGGAGATCTTTTGAAGAGTCTCTTCAAAAAGCTTTGAGATCTCTGGAAATAGGCTTAAAGGGTTGGGGCTGCTATAACAATGACTTAGAAGTTAATTCAGAGATATTGCATAGAAAGCTTCGAACCCCTTCCCCAGATAGATTAATGGTTATTCGGTCGGCAATGGAGCAAGGACTATCTAATGATGAAATTAATAAATTAACGTCTATAGATAATTGGTTTATTACAAAACTAAGAAATATTTTTGATCTGGAGAATGAATTACTTAAATCAAAATCACTAACTACTCTTAATTATGATAAATTGTTTATTCTCAAACAATTTGGGTTCTCAGATGATCAAATAGCTTTTGCTACAAATTCTAATGTTTCAGATGTTAGAAATTATAGAAAGGATTTGAAAATTATCCCCGTTTATAAAACAGTCGATACATGTGCCGCTGAATTTGCTTCATATACGCCATATCATTATTCAACTTATGAAAAACCTTCTAAAACATTAAATAATCAAGATAATTTAAATGAATTTACTTCCGAATTAAAATTTAGTAATTCCAAGAAAATAATGATTCTTGGAGGGGGTCCAAATAGAATTGGTCAAGGGATAGAGTTTGATTATTGCTGTTGCCACGCATCTTATCAGGCTCAAAAAGATGGATTTAGAACTATCATGGTTAATAGTAATCCAGAAACTGTTTCTACTGATTACGACACCAGCGACGTACTATTTTTTGAACCTTTAACTTTTGAAGATGTTATTAATATTATAGAATTGGAAAAACCATTTGGAATTATTGTTCAATTTGGAGGGCAAACCCCTTTAAAATTGGCATTACCATTATATGATTGGCTAAAGACTGAGGAGGGTAAGGCTACAGGGTCAAAAATTTTAGGAACTTCACCTCTTTCTATAAATGCAGCAGAAGACAGAGAAGAATTTAACCTTATTCTAAAAAACCTTGATATCAACCAACCACTTAATGGAATAGCAAGAACGAAGCAAGAAGCTCTAGAAGTTGCTAATAGGGTTAAATATCCTCTTGTTGTAAGACCTTCCTATGTTTTAGGAGGTAGAGCTATGGAAATCGTATTTAATGAAAAAGAATTAATTAAATATATGAAGGAAGCCGTAAGAGTTTCTCCTGACCATCCTATTTTGCTAGATCAATATCTTACTAATGCTATTGAGGTAGATGTAGATGCTTTATGTGATAAAGAAGGTAAAGTAGTAATAGGAGGTTTGATGGAGCATATTGAACCAGCTGGTATTCATTCAGGTGATTCAGCTTGTTGCTTGCCTTCAGTTAATTTATCTGAAAATATTATTAATAAAATTAGAAATGCTACTTGTTTAATCTCAAGAAAATTAAATGTTATTGGATTAATAAATATGCAATTTGCTGTTCAACTGGATTCAAATAATCAGGACAAACTCTTCATTATAGAAGCTAATCCAAGAGCTTCAAGAACGATACCTTTCGTCTCAAAGGCAATTGGTAAACCTTTAGCCAAATATGCAACTCAATTAATGCAAGGATCTACTCTTCAAGAAATAGGCTTCACCCATTCTATAAATCCTCCATTGCAAGCAATAAAGGAAGCCGTATTGCCATTTAAGCGTTTTCCCGGCACTGATAGTCTTTTAGGACCAGAGATGAGATCTACTGGAGAAGTTATGGGTATTGCAAGTTCTTTTGGGTTGGCATATGCCAAATCAGAACTTGCAGCTGGTAATGGATTGCCTAAAGAAGGAGTTGCTTTTATTTCCTTGAATGATAGAGACAAGCCTTCAATTGTTCATATAGCTACTGACTTGCAAAAACTAGGATTTAAATTAATTGCTACAGCTGGCACCTCAGAGTTCCTTAAGGGAAATGGGATATCAGTAGATTCAGTTTTAAAAGTTCATGAAGGTAGACCGAATATAGAAGATATGATCAGATCTGGACTTGTACAGTTGATCATTAATACTCCTGTAGGTAGCCAAGCTTTATATGATGATGCGTATATAAGAAGAGCTGCAATAGAATATTCTATACCAACATTTACAACAATTCCTGGAGCAAAAGCTGCTGTTAGAGCAATAAATTCTCTACAGTCAGAAACTATTACTGTTAAAGCATTACAAGATATTTATTTATAGAAACCTTTTAATTATTCTATTGAAGATTGATCCTTTAGTTTTTCTTTTAACTTAGCTGCCAATGTATTTCTACCTAACGCTAAGATCTTTAATGTGTCTTCATGAAGTTTAAGTTGATTCTCTGCGACTTGAAGACCATTTATTAGTTCTTTTATATCTTTTGGTAGTTTATTAACATCATATTTTTTTCCTTCAAATGTAAGTATTGGCTGATTGTTTGTAGTCATTAATGTTTTTAATAAATAATTATATTATATATTTATTTGTTTTAAATTAGGTGTTTTTTAATATTTGTTTTTCATAAAAATCTAAGTAAATTCCTTTTTTATTTATTAACTCTATATGATTCCCTTGATCCATAATTAATCCTTTGTTTAGAACAATAATTTTATCAGCCTCTTGAATTGTTGATAGTTTATGAGCAATAACTATTACTGTTCTGTTTTTCATGGCTCTTTTTAAGCCTATTTGAATTGCCTTCTCTGAATCGGCGTCAAGTGCGCTAGTAGCTTCGTCTAGTAATAATATAGATGGATTCCCCACTATAGCTCTTGCAATAGCAATTCTTTGAATTTGCCCACCAGATAAATTTGTACCTCGTTCAGCTATTAAAGATTCATATTTGTTTGGAAGTTTCTCAATAAACTCATCGCAATTAGAGGTTTTACAGGAATTTATTACATCATCATTGCTTATTTCCCTTCCCATTTTTATGTTTTCTATTATTGACCCTGTAAATAAAAATGGTTGTTGTTGAACTATAGCTATATTTGACCTTAAACTTTTGTTGTCTAATTGCTTGATAGATATATTGTCAACATATATCTGACCTTGATTAGGCGTAATGAATTTTAGTAGTAACGATAATAATGTTGATTTCCCAGCACCAGAAGATCCAACTAGTGCAATAACTTTACCTGGTTCTATATTTAAATTTATTTTATTAAGAACATTCTTTCCTTCTTCGTATGAAAAAGATATGTTTTTATATTTTATAGAACCTTTTATCATTTTTAATGATATCAGATTTGAATTTGATTTGACTTCATGTTTTTGTTTTTCTAAAAGTTTTAATCTATTAATAGAAGCCTCGCTTTTCTTGTATTCATTAAAATTAGAACTGATGTGACTAATAGGGTCTATTAACATTAATAAAGCAGCAAAAAAACTACTAAAACCTTCACTGTCTAACACTCCTATGCTGATTCTTGTTGCGCCTATACCTAATACAGTCAAAATCCCAAAAGCTTCAATAAATCCAACTACCGGATGTTGAATTGCCAGAAGTTTCATTGTTAGATATCTGGAATCTCTACTGATTTTTAATTTATTTTCAAATTTATTCTCAATCCACTTTTCTGCAGCGAAAGCTCTGATTATTGGCATGCCATATATTGATTCACCAATCAAGCTGGCAAGATTACTTGTAGAAGCTTGGCTTTTTTCAGAGGCATATAAGACTTTTTCACCAAATTTACTTATAGAAAAAACTATTAAAGGAGATAAAAGTAATGTGGATAATGTTAAAGACCAATCTAAGTAGATCATATAAATAATAACAGCGATAATTTGTAGAGTGCATGGAATAGTATCCTGAACTGTTTTGTATATAAATTCACTTACTCTGTCCGCATCTTCAGTTAACCGATAGCTAATATCTCCAGATGAAAGATTTTTTAGTTGCAATAAATTTATTCTCTGAATTCGAGAGAATAAATTTCTTCTTATTTTGTCACTGATTTCTAAAGAGGGTGAAGCAAAATTCAGATCTTGTCCAAATTGAGCAGTTTTTTGAATTAGAAAAACCGCGAGTGAAATAGATATTATATTTATTACTCGTTTAAGATCTCCAGAACCTATAGCTGGTATTAACTTCCCACCCAAATAAGCAAGAAGAGGCCAGCATCCAACATATAGGAGCATGAATAAAAAGCCTTTTGATAGCTTTTTGGTATAAGGTCTTAGGGGTGGAATTAAACCCAATTTAGTTATCTTTTAATATAATAACTCTATCAATTTTATGTTAAATTCAAATAATCGTGAAATTGGATCAATTTATTAAGTTACATAACCTAGCCTCATCTGGTGGGGAAGCTAAGCAATATATCATTTCTGGACTAGTAAAAGTTAATGGAATTGTTGAAAAAAGAAGAGGAAGAAAGCTATTTGATGGAGATATCATTCAATTTCAAGAAAATGAGTTAATAGTTTGACCGTTTGAACCAATTTCGCCGTAAGTTGATAAATTAAGGATTAATTTTTTATCGTGCGTAAACCCGTTATTGCCGGCAATTGGAAAATGCACATGACTTGTGCTGAAGCTAAAGAATATTTAAATATATTTCTTCCTTTAATTGGCAATTGTCCTAATGATAGAGAAATAGTCATTGCGCCCCCTTTTACTGCAATTGAAACTGTTTCAAAAATATCAAGTAACAAATTACAAATTTCCAGTCAAAATATTCACTGGGAATCTGATGGTGCTTTTACAGCAGAAATATCCCCTAAGATGCTTTTAGAACATTCTGTTAAATATGCAATAGTAGGTCATAGTGAACCTAGGAAGTATTTTAGTGAAAGTGACGAGCAAATTAATAAAAGAGCTATTTCAGCTCAAAGAAGTGGACTGATTCCAATTGTTTGTGTTGGAGAGACCTTTGATCAAAGAGAAAAAGGTGAAGCAAAAAGAGTTATTTCCAGACAGGTGGAACAGGGTTTAGAAGGTATTAATCCATCCAATTTAATAATTGCTTATGAGCCAATTTGGGCAATTGGTACCGGCAAAACATGTCAGGCTGAAGATGCAAATAGCATTTGTTCCTTGATAAGAGGTTTAGTAGGTTCTTCTGATTTGATAATTCAATATGGAGGTTCTGTTAAACCAGATAACATCGATGAGATAATGTCCATGACTGATATCGACGGAGTACTTGTAGGAGGAGCATCTTTAGATCCTCAAAGTTTTGCAAGAATAGTTCAATTTACTGTTATATGATAAATGTTTCCTTCAAATTGGAAGAAAAAAACCCAAGTTATGGGAGTTATCAATGTCACTCCCGATTCTTTTAGCGATGGAGGTGAATGTTTGCAATCTTCTAATGTTTTGGAGAAAGCAATTGAATTTGTTAATCACGGTGTTGATTTAATTGATATAGGGGCACAAAGCACTAGACCAGGAGCAATAGAAATTGATAATGATGAAGAGCTGAAGAGATTAATTCCTTGTCTGAAGATTATTAGAAATCATAATATTAATAAAATAATTTCTGTTGATACTTTTTCTTCTAAGGTGGCCTATGAAGCTCTTATCCACGGCGCTAACTGGATAAATGATATTAGTGGTGGAAGGATAGATAAAGATATTTTAAAGGTTGCCTCTGAATTCTCATGTCCAATTGTTCTTACCCATAGCAGAGGTACTAGCTTAAATATGGATGATTTAACTTTTTATAAGGATTTTATAAATGATGTAATTTCAGAACTTAATGAATTAACTACTCAAGCTTTAAAGTTTGGCATAAATCAAAATAATATTATTTGGGATCCTGGATTAGGCTTTGCCAAAAATAATAATCAAAATTTATTATTGCTTAAAAATATTAATAAAATTAAAAACCAAGGTTTTCCTCTTTTAATCGGAGCATCTAGAAAGAGGTTTATTGGAAGTTTATTAGATGAATCAACTCCAAAAGAAAGAGATTTTGGTACTTTAGGAATTTCCAGTCTTTGTTCTTATGAGCAAATTGATATTGTAAGAGTTCATAATGTCAAGGCAAATGTAGATCTTTTGAAAATAACAGATTATTTTTGGAGATAATAACAACTCTATCGCTTTAGTTAATTATTGACTCCTTCTATTTTATCTTCAACTTCTTGGTAAAGTTCTTTTAATTGTTCTATATTTTCATCAGAGGTATCCCAGTAACCTCTTCCATTTACTTCGAGTAAAGTTCCTACAATTCTTCTAAAGCTATTTGGATTTAATTCCATTAATCTTTTTCTCATCTCAGGGTCATTTATAAAGGTTTCATTTGCGTCTTCATAAACAAAATTATCTACTTGTCCACTTGTAGCACTCCAACCAAGTGTATAATTCAGTCTATTTGAAAGTTCTCTTACACCTTCATATCCAGACTTAAGCATACCTTCATACCATTTTGGGTTCAAAAGTTTAGTTCTTGAATCCAATCTAATTGTTTCTCCTAGAGTTCTTACTTGAGCATTAGATGTAGTTGTATCTGCAATATAACTGTTAGGTTCTTTCCCATCCTTTCTTAAGTTTTTAATTAATTTCGTTGGATCAGAGTCAAAATAATGACTTACATCAGTTAAGGATATTTCTGATGAATCTAGATTTTGAAATGTAACATCGGCTGTTTTTATAACCGACTCAAAAACATCTCTCTTCTGATTCATTTCTCCTGGATTATCTGCATTAAAGGCATATGTTTTTCTGGAAAGATACATTTCTTGCAAGTCGTTTTCTTCTTCCCAAGTTGAATTCTCAACAGCTAAATTCACATTTGAACTATAACTGCCACTAGCATTAGAAAAAACTCTTGATGAGGCTTCTCTTATTGAAGTGCCTTCTTTCTTTGCCTGCTCTATTGAGTGTTTTCTTACGAAATTTTGTTCTATAGGTTCCTCTGCCTCGGCAGCTATCTTAACCGCCTGGTCTATTAAGGCCATTTGATTTATAAATAGATCTCGAAATACTCCAGAGCAATTAACAACAACATCTATCCTGGGTCTTTTTAGTTCATTAAGAGGAATTAGTTCTAATTTATTTATTCTTCCTACAGAGTCAGGCATAGGTCTTACTCCGATGAACCACAGTATTTGTGCTAATGATTCTCCATAAGTCTTTATATTATCTGTACCCCACAAAACACAGGCTATAGTTTCTGGCCAATCTCCTTGATCTTCTTTTTGTCTCTGGATTAATTTATCAACAACAATCTTGGCTGCCGCTACTGCTGCTGATGTAGGGATTGATTGAGGGTCAAGAGCGTGAATATTCTTACCACTTGGTAAAACCCCTGGATTCCTTATGGGGTCTCCTCCTGGACCAGGTATAACATAATTACCATCTAGTGCTTTGATAAGGCTTTCCATCTCTTGATCGGCACATATTTGTTCTAAGCAGAACATTAAATAATCAAATAACTTATCTAGATCTTTTTGATTTATTTCCCCAAATCCATTGTCTTGGCAAACCTTATACCAAGGATTGGGGAATTTGAATCCAATAGATTTAAGAAAATCAATTATCCTAGTTATTATTGACTTTTCTAAGTAAACTCTTCCATTCTTTAAACTTAGAGAGCCTATCATTGCAGAAATAGATTGCCGTGTGACCTCAACAATTTTCTTATTTAATTCAACATCTGAAAGAATCCCATCATTATTCCCTTTGTAAATGAGATCTATTTTTTTTCCCAATGATTCTGCTAACAAAGCTGGCATTGATCTTATACTTTCTTGTTCTCTCTCTAATGAAGCTATATTTACTAATGTTGCGACAGCTTCTTCTGCTGTAGGCGCTTCTCCAATAGTATGCAAACCACAAGGCAATAATCTGCTTTCTATTTCCATCAATTGTTTATAAATGCCACCTACAAGTTCATCACGTTCGTCAATATTTAAATTTGAAGCTTCTTCTTGTTTGATATTTACATCTTTATCTAGATTACATTTTTTGGCTGTTTCTATAATTGCATTAACAATTTGAATACCTCTACTACTTTCTCTTAATTGTTGATAGGAGGCAACAAGCTCACTTAATTCTTTTAGACCTTTGTAAAGACCTGCATTTTCGGCTGGTGGCGTAAGGTAACTAATTGTTGAAGCATATCCTCTCCTTTTAGCTATTGTAGCTTCTGAAGGATTGTTTGCTGCATAATAATAGAGATTTGGTAGTGAACCAATCAACGAATCTGGATAGCATGTTTCGCTCATCCCCATTTGTTTCCCAGGCATGAATTCTAGTGATCCATGTGTCCCAAAGTGTAAGACTGCATCAGCTTTCCATACCTTTTCTAAATATGTATAATAAGCTGCAAAACCATGATGAGGACTTGCACTTCTAGAATAAAGAAGTCTCATAGGATCTCCTTCATATCCAAATGTAGGTTGTACTCCAACAAAAATATTTCCAAAATGTCTTCCAAATACTAATAAATTTTGCCCATCAGTATTTAATGTTCCTGGAGGTTTACCCCAGTTTTCTTCTAATCGTTCGGAATAAGTTGTTAGTTCTTGATATTCCTTTGTTGACATTTTGTAAGCAATTGAAAGTTCTGGAGATCCTTCTAATGCTTCTGGATCATTGATTACAGCCTCCATTAATGCTTTTGGATTATTTGGCAAATCATCTACTTTATATCCTTCTTTTCTCATCTCATTAAGTACTTTATGAATTGATCCAAAAACATTTAAATATGCAGCTGTGCCGACGTTACCTTTGTCGGGTGGGAAACTAAATACAGTTATTGCTAATTTTTTCTCAGATCTTTTCTTTACTCTTAATGAAGACCATCTAATAGCTCTTTCTGCAATAATATCTACTCTGTCTTGAAGTGTGTGAGCTTTGCCTGTGGCATCATCTCTTCCAGATAAAACAATTGGTTCTATAGCTCCATCAAGTTCTGGAATAGCAATTTGAAGAGCTACTTGAACAGGGTGTAATCCTAAATCACTTTCTTCCCATTCCTGAGTTGTTTGAAAAACCAATGGTAAAGCAACCATGTATGGTCTATTTAATTTCTTTAATGATTCAATTGCTTTAGGATGATCTTGCCTGGCGGGTCCTCCAACAAGAGCAAATCCTGTTAAAGAAACAACTCCATCTACTATAGGTTCATTACTTACCTTCTCATAAAAAAATTCATTTACAGGTTTTGAAAAATCTAGTCCTCCGCAGAAAATGGGGATAACTCTTGCTCCTCTATACTCAAGTTCCTGGATTACAGCCACATAATGTGCATCATCTCCAGTAACAATATGACTTCTTTGCAAAACAAGACCGATTACTGGTTTATCAGCTTCTTTTTTTATAATATCCTTTCTATTTAATTCCCATCTTTTATATTCTTTTATGTCTTCAAACATTTTAGAGGATAATGGATGCCATATTCCTAAATCAGGGAATGTCTCTGGCTCACTAATTTTAATTTTTTCAATTTTAGATCTTATTTCCTCATCAATTACATATTTTTCTGAAAGCATTAAAAGAAAATTCTTAAGATTCTCTGATGTCCCTCCAAGCCAATATTGAAAGCTTAGAATAAAGCTCCTTGCATCTTGCGCCTTATCTATTGGTAGATATTTTAATATTGATGGAAGTGTATTAAGTAATTTCAGCATTGAATCTTGGAAGCTTGCTCCATCAGATTCTTTTTTCTTTTTAATTAGATCACTAATAATACTTTTTGACTGACCTAATTGAGCCATACTAAAAGTACCAAGTTTGTTTAACCTCATTACTTCTGGCATTGAGGGAAAAATTACCGATGCTTTTAATTTGTCTTTATGTGGGGAAACTGCCTCTACAACTTTTTGGGCAAGATCTTCTATAAATATCAATGATGCTATGAATAAATCTGCTGATTCTATATCCGATTTGAAATTTTCATAATTTTCATCATTTCTAAGCTCTTCAATAAGATATCCACTAAGTTCAATTCCGATCGGACCATTTGCTTCATTTATTGCTTTAGCAGCTTCAGTTAGTGAATTCTGGTACTGAGGCTCTAAAACTACATATACTGCTTTGACAACAGATTTATGGCTGTTATTCTCAGCAGGGAAAACTCTCCGTTTTGATGAGCGGACCTGCGTAAACATAGATTCTTCTAAGTCTTTTTATAAAGCATAAGGTTGATTTCGAGTTATTGTGTCTATTAGGCATAGCGTGTAACAACCTATTACTTTATTCTTTTGCAAATGGAACCAAATTTATCTAATAAAATTCCTGTTGTAGTAACAGGGGCCCTAGGGAAAATGGGTCAAATAGTTACGAAAACTGTTATAAGTTCAAGTTCATGTGAACTTGTCGGGGCTATTGATTCAAATAAGGATTTTGAAGGAGAAGAAATTGGATCTTTAATTGGATTGGATCCCCAAGATATATTTCTTTCTAGTGATTTTGAAGGGACCCTTTGTTCAGTAAGTCAACAATACAGAGATAACAACAAAGCTGTTATGGTTGATTTTACTCATCCTAGTTCTGTATATGAAAATACTAGAGCATCCATAGCTTATGGAGTCTGTCCTGTTATTGGAACTACAGGTTTGTCAAATCAACAAATTCAAGATTTAGCTCTTTTATCAAGTAAATCTTCTATTGGAACAGCTATTATTCCAAATTTTTCTATTGGAATAGTATTGCTTCAGCAAGCAGCTTCTGTTGCAGCAAGATTTTTTGAAAATGTTGAGTTAATTGAATCTCATCATAATGAAAAAGCAGATTCTCCTAGCGGCACCTGTATTAAAACTGCTGAATTTATCGAAGAGGTATCTTCTGATTTTAATAATAAAGAAATAGATGAGATCTCTTTATTAGACGGTTGTAGAGGAGGAGTTAGATCCTCAGGTATAAACATTCATTCAATAAGATTACCTGGATTGTTAGCACATCAGGAGGTCATATTTGGATCTAAGGGGCAAACCTATACATTGAGGCACGACACAACTGATCGAGAAGCGTATATGAATGGAGTGTTACTCGTTATAAATAAGATAAGAAATATCAATGGGCTTATATATGGGCTTGAAAAGTTAATTGATTAAATATGCTAATACCATTAAAGCAATCTCAATTATCAACTTTAATACCTTCTGTGGCAACAGCTGGTCAATTTAAATATGCTTTTGGTAATCCCAATAAAATCTTACAACGTATATTGATTTCTTCTATAGGCGGAGTAATAACCTTTCTTATTAGTGTTAGTCAAGATAGAAATCAAACCTATTCATTATGGCTTATATTGTGCGTTGTCTTCTTCTTATATATTCTTTGGGGGCCAATCGTTGAAGCTAGTTTAAAAAATTCTTCATATAAAAAGTTTAATTATTCAGCATTATTTGAAGGTCGAATATTAGATATTTATCAAAAGAGCAAACTTGAAAGTACAGTTGAACAAACTGATAGACAAGGAAAACTAAGATTGATTGAGAATAGAAGAACCTGGCTTTTTCTTGAATTAGAAGATGAAGATGGATATATCGGTAAATTAGGTTTCCCTTATGATCAAAAACATAATTCAATAAGAATAGGATCTCAGATAAGATGTATTGTTTTTGCTTCTTCAAAAGATTTTACTAGGGAAATAACCTTTTCTGATGCCTATCTTCCTAAAGAGAATCTATGGGTAGGAGAATATCCTTCTATATTACGCCCAGCTTTTATTGAATTGTGTAGTTATTTTTTAAGATAGGACTACTTCTTTTTGTTTGAATTTACAGGTTTTATCTTCTGGCGTTATGATCAAAAAAACTCTATTAATTTGAAAAAATTAAATATTAAAATTTTAGGTTCAGGTCCAACAGGCTCATTATTGGCTTTAGCTTTGGCTAACAATAATTGTACAGTCACTTTAGAGGATCCTTTGGAAGATCATTTTATTAAATTAAGAGATAAAGCTTATGCAATTACTCATTCTTCGAGAAGAATATTGAATAAACTTGATCTTTGGAATGAGATTTCTAAACAAGCTAAAGGTTTTTCATCTCTAGCTTTAATAGATGCGGTAAATAACAATTATTTATTATTTAATAAGGATGATCTGTTGGCTATTAACAGTACTCAAAATAATGTTGGTTGGGTTATTGAACATACTCATTTAATGGATATTATTTTAAATAGAATAAGAAATAACTCTAATATTAAGAGAATTATTAGTACAGATATTTACATTCAAAATGATAACTATGATTACATTTTTGCAGCTGACGGAAAAGATTCATCAACTCGTAAATTATGGAATATAAATTATTTTAAAAGATTTTATAATCAAGACTGCATCTCCTTTAAGGTCTTATTACGTACAGATTATCCATATAGAGCTTATGAAATCCTAAGAGAAGATGGACCTCTAGCTTTATTGCCTCTTAAAGAGAACATATACCAAATTATTTGGTTCGCTCCTAAATTAATTAATTCGCAGAGAATAAATTATAGTAAATCTCATTTATTAGATGTTTTGGCGTCGTTTTTACCCGACAATATTCAACCAGATATTATACTTAGTGATATTTATAGATATCCTGTTACTCAATCCTTTATTATTCCTGATTTTAGACTTTCAAATAAGATTCTATTAGGTGATTCAGCTCATTCATTCCATCCCGTTGGAGGGCAAGGGCTTAATTCATGCTGGCGAGATGTATATGAAATCAATAATATGATCGAAGGAATAAACAATAAATCTTATATTGTTTATAATTTTTCATTTAGATTCTATCTAAAAAGGTTCTTAGATATATTCTCCCTTATAGTTTTTACAGACTTAATAATTAAAACTTTTTCTAATAATCATTTTCTGATAAATCCTTTTAAGAAATTAGTTTTTAAAATCCTGTCTTCAAGTAAATATATCAAGAAACGAACCCTTTCTCTTATGACAGATTCCTTATCTAACTTTGGTTTATATTAAAGTAGTAAAATATTATGATCGATAAAAAAACTTATGATTTCCTTATAAATCATCTTGATCTAACGAAGGAAGCGATAGATTTTGCAGTTAGTTATTCGGATAGAAATAATGAACCGATGTCCATATGTTTATGGAAATTTGGTATCATATCGTTAGATCAACTTAATTTTTATTATAATTGGAAATATAAATAAAATATTTTCTTCTTTCCTAAATCAAGATTTATATACTCTTAATTTATATATGCAAATTAGAATTAATAGTCTATTATAAAAAAGAATTTCTTTAATATCCATACAATTTTGCGACGTCAGAAATTAACTAGAAATGCTATTGAAAGATTAGATCTATTGATACTTGCTATTGAAACTATAGATCTTAACAGTACTAAAATAATGCTTTCATATGCAAATCAACTAGGTTTTAATTCTTTTATTTCTAATGAAGTAGATCTATGGAGGATAAGATCTACTAATCCTTTAAGAAAATCATTTGGCAATTTAAGCCGTTCAATTTCTCAAGAAGAAGCTTTGATAAAAATAGTCTCATCAACTTCTGATCATTTATATCCTTATATAAGATCAATTCTTGATTCAAGATATTCTAAAGACTTAGAAAACTCATTTTGGGGAAAGTTTATCAATAGGTTCACAGAATTAGTATCAGAACGATTAGATATTAATAAGTTAAGAGTTCACAAATTGGTAAACTTGAAAATAGATGACGATTTATATACTAGTTTGCTTCTAACCCTTTCCCTATCTTGTGGTCCATCTGGCATTCTTAGACTTAAAAACCTTTTGTATTCTATATAAATGTTGAAAAATTCTCTTTCCTTTAATCAATCATCATCTAGTCTTAAGATTACAGGCCTACCTGATTATTCTAAGGGTGATGATCAGGATTCAATTTCAATTATCTCATCCTGGAGTCTTGAAATCATAGGAAAGCCTTCTATTGAAGGTAAGTCAGATCATTTAATAAAGATAATTTCAGCTTTTTATTCTTATTCTTCTAGTATACTATCTAGCATTTGTGACAGTCCAAAAATCATTAATGATCTAATTGAGATTAACCGAGGAAAAGATGGGACAAATTTAGTTTTATTGAAAAGTACTAAGAAGGAATTTGAAGACTTAGAACTTCATTTATCTGATCCTGAATTTTCTGATGTAATTTACTGCTTTGATAATTTGTTAAATGATAAAAAAACAAAATTCTCATTCGACATTAAAGATTATATTTATTTAACAAAATATAGGCGAATTCTAGATAAAGATATCTCTTATTCAAAGTTTTTAGCTCCCCCTTTCATAGCAATAATTATCTTTTTAGCATTGACATCTGTTCTTAGCAATAATCAAAATAACATTAGAAAAAATAGCAACTCATTTATAAATACTTTGACCATATCATATTTTACTTGATCTTGACAGGAGCTTATTTTTTGCGTTATAAGAAAACTAATTAATTTTAAATTATATTTAAATTGATATTAAATAGTCTTATGAAGACAAAGAAGACATTTTTAGGAAGAACAAAATTTTCTAGGAAGAAATCCAGACCAATTTTACTCATTGAATTCTTTTTAATGTTTACTTCTTCTCTCCTCATAGTATTTTTACTTAATAAGATTCCGGCAAAAGTTGATATATCAATATTTCTTTCCGCGACGTATGATCAAATAACAACATCAGTAATAACTTTCTCTATAGGTCTATTTAACTTTGTAATTATATTATTGGTTTTATTGGCGATCGTATTGTCATTACTACTAATGATAGGTTCTATCTCGAGACTATCTTTCGTTCTATCAAGAAGGCCTTCTTCAAGCCGAACAATTTTTACAGATAAATGAGAAGAATTTCATGTTAGATAGGTTGCATAAGTCCACCGTCGCCTGAGTCAGAGTCATCATCATCGTTTTCAGTATCCCAATCTAGAAGGGCAAAAATAGCTAATGCAATTGTTGATAGAATGCCAAAATAAGCATAATAGTTACTGCTAACAGTTGTATCTATAAATTCAACCAAATTAAAAAAAAATTTTATCCACCTTAACCAATTTTTTTATTATTTGCGGTAAATATATATTTTTTTAATATTTCATTAGTTGTTCCTAGTAATTTGTCTCCGAACATAATATCAGTAACCAGTCTGTAAGGCTATCAATAAGATCTTCAGATTGAAGAGTAGATAATCCTCTAATTAAAATAATTGGCTTAATAGGATCATTTTTGAAAATAAATTTTTCTCGCAGATTCTGTGGTAACTTTTTCCTTAAATTTTTAAAACCACTTTCTTTGATAATAGTTTCTATTAAAATATTTTGTTTTTCTAGCTTTATCTTTGAAAAACCGCATCTTTTTGCAATTAGTTTTAATTTCATTATTTTAAAAAGGCTCTCCACTGGTTTAGGAAGTTTTCCGTATCTATCTATTAATTCAGAAGCCAATAAAGCTAACTCTTCATTTGAATTGCATTCTGAGGCTTGCTTGTAAGCATTTAATTTTAGAGCTTTATCTGCTATCCAATTTGCTGGAATAAAAGCAGTTATAGGTAATTCGATTTGAGTGTCTTCTACTTCCGGTATTTCATTTCCACTTAACTCTGATATAGCCTCATTTAGTAAATTCATATAAAGATCAAATCCAATGGAACTTATCTGACCTGTTTGTTCTATTCCTAGAATGTTCCCTACCCCCCTAATCTCCATATCTCTCATTGCCAATTGATATCCACTACCTAACTCAGAGAATTCTTGTATAGCTTTTAATCTTGATCTTGAAGCTTCATTTAGACTGTTTAATTCTGGAAATAATAACCAGGCAAAGGCTTGAGTTCCACTCCTTCCAACTCTTCCTCTGAGTTGATAAAGTTGAGATAAACCGAATACGTGAGAATCCTCAATTATAATTGTATTTACTCTTGGTATATCTAGACCACTTTCAATAATTGTTGTACATATCATTAAATCAGCATTTCCATTATTAAATGCAAGCATTGACTTCTCAAGCTCTTCTTCTTTCATTTGTCCATGAGCCACGATAAATTTTAGATTTGGTATTAATTGTTTTAGTTTTGTAGATACATTGTCAATTTTTGAGATTCTAGGAACAACATAAAATACTTGCCCCCCTCTTTCTATCTCTTGTTTAATCGCACTTCTTATTGTCTCAGGATCATATGATGACATGTTTGTCTTAATTGGTCTTCGAGAAGGAGGAGGAGTTGATAATAAACTCATTTCTCTTACTCCAGATAAGCTCATATATAATGTACGGGGTATAGGAGTAGCAGATAAGGATAATACATCTATATTTTTCTTTATTGATTTTATTTTTTCTTTTTGATTTACTCCAAACCTTTGTTCTTCATCGATTACCAGTAAGCCAAGCTTTTTTTTATTTAATTCACAATTAAGTATTTGATGAGTTGAAATAATAATTTCTATTAAACCGGTTTTGAATTTATTTATTATTTCTTTCCTCTCCTTAGAAGGAATAAATCGGTTTAATAAGGAGACTTTTATTGGATAAGCAGCAAATCTGTTTTTTATCGTATTCCAATGCTGGTGAGCTAATACTGTAGTAGGAGTTAAAAGTATTACTTGTTTCCCTGATGTAATTGCTTTGAAAATTGCTCTGATTGCCACTTCAGTTTTCCCAAAGCCAACATCACCGCATATCAACCGATCCATTGGCTTTTCGCTTTCCATGTCTTTTTTGATATCTACTACAGCTTTTATTTGATCGTTTGTTGGAATATATGGAAATGAGTCTTCTAGTTCCTTTTGCCAAGGACCATCTTGTGGGAAAGCGTGACCTTTAAGTTTAGACCTTTCAGCATATAACTCAATTATTTCTTTAGCTACCTTTTTTATTATTTTTCGTTGTTTAGCTTTTGTCTTTTCCCATTGAGTACCTCCTAATTTATTTATTAATGGCTTAGTCTTATTAATTCGTCTGTATCTTGTTATTGAGTTTAATTGGTCTGCTGCAACGCTTAATTTTCCATCTAAATATTTTATAACTAAATAATCTCTTGATTCTCCATAAATAGTTATTCTTTCAATTTTTTCAAATTGTCCAATCCCATGGTTCTTATGCACAATATAATCTCCAGAGATTATTCGATTTGGGTTTATTTTAGAGTGAGAACTCTTGTTCCTTTTTCTTGTGTAAGTATTATTTGAGAGAACAAATTGTCCATATAATTCCTTATCTGAAATCACTAATGTTTTCCATTTTGGCATATTAAAGCCTTCAATATCTGAACCATATTCATTCTTAATAACAATAGGAATGCCTGAATTAATATTTCTTTTAATGAAAGGTAGATCTTTGAAATTATTAACGAATACAGATATAATCTTCTGTTCTTTTAATATAGCTACAGTTCTAGATGGTTGAGAAGATATTATCCAAACCTTAAATCCTTTTGATAACGATTCCTGTATTAAACGAGATATGCCTTTTATGTTCTTTGATAAATATGATATATTTTTGTCTTTTAAATCAAAAGTATTTGAATTAATGCCTTTAACATTTAGTTCAATAAGATTTATAATATTACACTTCCTTAAACTATCTGTTATTACATCTAACTTTAAATGCAAATTATCAATAGTATTATCCTGTTTTATATCGATATCTAAACTTCTTTTGTTTACATTAGTACTTCTGTTATCTTCTATATAATTATACCAATTTTCGTTTGAAATCTTGCATTTTTCTATATCATCAAAAGCCAATATATGATCCTCAGGTATATATTTGTTAATCCCAGATGGGTCTATCCATGCTCTTCCTATTAGATTCTTTGTTATTTCCATATCATTTATATCTTTATGATGTAAATTACTAATTTGCTTAAGCTTGGTCCTTATTATTTCATCCAAGCCATTTGGTGTAATTCGTATCTTATTTATCGTTTCTAGAGATTTTTGGGTTATAGGATCAAATTCTCTTATTTTGTCCACTATATTATCAAAAAATTCTATTCTTATTGGAAGCTCATTGTTTACTGGGAAAATATCAAATATATAACCTCTCCTACTGTAATACCCTTCTTCGGTAGTTACGTGATCATTTTTATACCCTAATTTAGTTAGGTTTATAGATAATTCTTCTATACTAATCTGGTCATTTCTATTTATAGATATACAGTGAGATTTAAAAAAACCCTTATCAGGTAAATGTGGTTGAAGACTATTATGAGTAGCTATTATAATTTTATTAGATTTTTGATCATCTAATAAATTAGATATAACTTGAAGTTGTGAATTCTCTAATTCTTTTTGATTAAATTTATATTCGTATGGGTTCTCATCATAATAAGGGTAAAACAGTATGTTTGGCTTATCTAAGGCTTCAAATGTACTATTCCAATTCATCGCCGTTTCAATATTAGAACAGATCAGTAATATATTCTTTTGTTCCAATTCACTTATCGAAGATAGTATTAGAGCCTTAGCTAGTCTGTTAAATCCAAGAATAGAAATCATGTTATTTGATTTTATTCTATTTAATAATTGATCCGTTATATTAGATTCAGATATATTTTTTACGACTGATTTTAAGAACATATTTATGTATACTTATATAAGGAGGTTATAAAAGATTTGTATTCAATATCTTCCAATTCATCTCGTCTACTAATGTTAAAGTGTTTATTGATAAATTCTCTTCCGTCTTCAGTCGAAAGATTCTTTTGATGTATCAGATAGTTTGAGATATCAGTCATTAATTTACGCTTTGAGATCTGATCTTTTGTATATTTTTTTTCAATAATAATTTTAAGGGAAAACATGTAGGTTACTATGTCTGTGTAATTTACTATTCTATTTCTATCATTAACATTAAAGATATCTTTAAGGAATTTAGACTCGTCTTTATTACTCCATCCAAGTATCTTTATATTTCTTACTATATCTTCTATTTCAATCGACCAATCTTCCGAAGAATTCTTTTCAAATAATTTAATTTTAGTAGCATTATCTTTATTAACTTTATCGGAATATTGATGATTCTTATTAACTTCTTTTTCATGATCTTTTTTCTCTGAATTATTTAAAATATCTTGTTCATTTGCTTCATTCTTATTAGCATTAAGCCTCTTGTTAATCCTTTCAATAGCTTTATCTTCAGCTTCTTGCGAATTTGAAGCTTCCCCTATTGCCGTACCAAGACTTTTATTATCTAGTAAAGCTTCTACTCTTATAATTACTTTGTTGGAATCAATATGTAATATCTCGCTTATGTATCTCATAATTTATTTTTAATTTTTGCTATTATAAAGGAAAATGTATACAAATATCTCCATATTTTAATATTATGGATACAGCATCTATTACTTCTTTAACCCCCGTTTTAGACGAAATAGATAAATGGAAGGAATTATTACCATTATTACCCTTATTAATTTCATTAGAACTTATTTTATCAGCTGATAATGCTGTTGCTCTAGCTAGTCTTACAAGGAATCTACAAGATTTAAAATTAAGATCTAGAGCTTTAGATATTGGAATCATAATTTCGCTGTTTTTTAGGATATGTCTCATTATATTTTCTCAAAAGCTTTTATATTATTGGCAGATCAAATTATTAGCTGGTATTTATTTGATATATCTCTTTATAACTAAATTTCTGTCATCATTATCTGAAAATAGACCTAATAAAGATAAAATTAACTCTTCCTTATCACCTTATTTGTTTATTAAAGTCGTAGTGTTGTTAGCACTAACAGATTTAGCTTTTTCGATTGATAGTATTACAGCAGCAGTAGCTATTAGTGATCAGTATTTATTAGTTATCACAGGAGCTATTATAGGCGTAATAGCTCTCAGGTTTACTTCTGGAATTTTCTTGAAATTGTTATCTTTATTTTCAAATCTTGAGATGGCAGGATATATCGCAATACTGTTGATTGGTATTAAGCTTGTCCTTGGGATTATATTATCTTCCTTTTTAATTCCAGAAAATTATTTTTATGTAGCAATATTATTAGCATTTATTTGGGGATTCTCAAAACGTCAAAAGCAACCTATATAAACTTATCTCCTTTTATGAGTTTAGTTTGTTGAATAAGTATATTATTTGAGGATGGTTTTTTGCCTTCTAGTTGAGCTTCGGTAATTAATAGGGGATACTGCTTGTTAGATACTAATATTCCTTTATTTTTAATTATATCTATTATTTCGCCACTATTATTTTTATATACATAAGAAGGATCAATAAACTTTTCTAATTTTATTATTTTTAATCTCTTATCTTTGCATATTGTGTAAGCATTTGGATATAGTCCTCTAATTTTATTTATGATTTGTTCTCCGGTTGCAAACCAGTCAATTAAAAAGTCGTCTTTATTAATTAGTCTTGCGTAAGTAGGTTTAATAGGTTTACTCTCTTGTCTAGTTAAGAGAGATGATATATCGGAGATATTATTTAAGTTTTCTTCTATTAGATCTAATAGGTTTATGATTAATTTAGAAGATAATACACTTAATTTATTCTTAAGAGATTCTATATTGTCTGTATTAGATATATTGACTAATTCTTTAATTATTATATCTCCCGTATCTACTCCTTCATCCATCTTTATTATTGAAACACCTGTTGTTTTGTCTCCGTTTATTAAAGACCATTGAATAGGCGCAGCTCCTCTTAATAAGGGTAATAATGAAGCATGAGCATTCCAGGAATATAATCTAGGTATGTCTAAAATTTCTTTTGGAAGTATTTTCCCATAAGCTATTACTATATAAATATCAGCATTTATTTTTAATAATTGATTTACAAATTGAATATTATTTCTTATCTTTTCGGGGGTAAATACCGGAATACCTAATTTTAACGCGTGTTTTTTAGTAGCAGACTCTATTAATTTACTGCCTCTATTTCTTCTTTTATCTGGTTGAGTTATTATTGCTGAGATGTGATGATTAGAATGGTATAAAGAGTTAATTGTATTTATACAATATTCTGGAGTACCCCAAAAAACTATCTTCATGCCTCACCAGTTATTGAAAGATTGTCAATCCATACATGCGGAGATATTCCATTTATAGTTATAAATTCTTCTTCTTCAATATCAATAATATTGTTCAGAACATCTCTAATATCTCCAGCTACAGTTGCGGCCTCTATAGATGTTCTCTTTTTGTTATCTACTAACCAACCGTCAAATGGTAATGAGAAAGAGCCCTGACTTGCTTTTACTCCAGCATGAATAGCATTTAGATCTTCTATCAGTACATATTCACCTTCATATTCCCTATGATTTAAAGGATTAGTTTTAATTTTGAATTCAGAATCTCTTTGTATTACAAACCACTGAGGAGAAACGATCGCTTTAACACCAAGAGTTGCATGTCCTGTAGGGTGTGTATTAAAGATTTTAGCTGTTGATTCTGAGTGAAGTAAATTTACTAACTTACCTTTTTCTATAAGGGAGAGTTTCTTTGTGGGAGTTCCTTCTCCATCAAATGTAGAATATCCAACATTATTTTTATTAAGAGGATCATCTGAGATATTTAAAATAGGAGCTGCTATTCTTGTGCCTATTGAATTTTTATTACTAAGACTTAAACCATCTAATATACTTCTTGCATTAAATAAACTACTAAATGCATTAATTAAAGTTATAAATGCTTCAGGAGAAAAACAGATTTTATATTTTCCAGTTTTGATTGGTTTGTAATTTAGATGGCTGATAGTTTTACTTGACGCTTCTTCAATACATTTTTTAATATCCAAATTTTCAAATGAATTTGATGTAATTACAGAACCTGAACTTCTTGGTTTTCTCATATTCTCTTCTGCTCTTGCATAAAGATAAACAGCTGAATAGTTTTTTTGAATATCTCTATAAGCACCAAGACTATTTGCATATATTTTTTGGAAGATGCTTTCAGACAATCCATTGTAAGGAACTGATTTAATGGCTTTATGAGAATTTATTAAATTCTTTTCAGCTTTCTTAAGTTCAATCAATAATTTACTAATACCTTGAGGAGGCGAGATTAGTGAACTATTCTCATAGCTTAATTTGCTTTTAGATAAAGGTGAAAATTCAGGAGAAATTGATTTATTTCCATATTGTGAGGCTTTATCTGCTATTACTAGAGCTTTTTGAATTCCTTGATCAGAAAGGTCACTGGTGGATGTTATGCCAACCAAATTGGCTTTGGACCAAACTCTTATAGTTAGTATTTGTCTTTGTGAAGATTTTAATTGCTTTGCTTCTCCACTTTCTACTTGAACAGAATAATCATTTGATGAACTTGCTCCATAATCCCATTTTTTTATATTCAATTGATTGCAAAATATTTTCATTTTTTCTTTTAAAAAAGATATATCTATAAAAGATTTTTCGTAATTCAATTATCTACCTCCAACAGTTATCGAATCTACTTTTATGTGAGGCTGACCTACTGTTACATTAACGTTTCCACTTACTGATCCACAAAATCCAGCTGCAAGGGATATATCATTTGCACACATTGATATACGAGGCATAACTTCTTTAGCTTCTCCAATAAGTGTTGCTCCCTTAACAGGTTCTTTTAACTTACCATTTTTGATTAAATAAGCTTCTTCAACAGCAAAATTAAATTGCCCTGTTCCACCAACACTTCCTCCTCCCATTGATTTACAGTATAATCCTTTGCTAATACTATCTATTAGGTCATTAGGGCTATAATCTCCTGAAGCAATATAAGTATTTCTCATACGGCTAGCTGAAGCATAAGAATAATTTTGTCTTCTGCCACTGCCCGTCCTTTTATGACCTGTTCTGAGTTCACCAGCTCTATCAGAAATGAAATTTTTTAATATGCCATTCTCAATAAGTACTGTTCTTTTAGGTTCCATTCCTTCATCATCTACAGAAAAAGAACCAAAAGCTTCCTTGGAAATGCCTTCATCAATAGCTGTTAATGAATCATGTGCAATCCTTTCACCTAACTTATCTGCAAAAGGTGTTGTCCCCCTTTCAATCTGTGTGGTTTCAAGAAGGTGACCACATGCTTCATGAAAAATGACGCCTCCAAATTTGTTTGCAAGCACTACTGGCATTTGACCTGCTTCAACATAGTCTGCATAAAGCATATTCATAGAAGAATCAATTACATCATTTGCAGTCTTGTTATGATCCCATTCAGCAATATCATTTGGTTTATCTGTTGAACCCAATCTTCGACTGGAGGTAGACCTATGATCCCTGTCTTTAGCTATTGCATTTAACCCATAGGTTTGATGAAGCCTAATATCCCTTACGAAGGTTCCATCTGAAGCGGCTATTAAGATTTCCTGCCAATTTCTCGAGTAGCTACATTTACATACGTCAATTTTATTATTTACTTTAAGGGATCTATTCGCTTCTATAATTTTATTGTTAATAAAACCTAGTGAAGGTAGATCATTTATCCAATTGTTTTTAGTCAATCCAAAATCTCTAAGTTCTTCTAATCCATTAAAAAGATCTTTATTCTTGAGTCTGTTATCAATTTCTAGCATCTCTAAACCTAAAATTATTGAATTTTTCAAGCCAATTTCAGTAATATTATTTGTACTAACGAAACTATCCTTTTGGTTCTTAAATATCCTTACTCCTGCTCCCTTACCAAAGGATGGATTAATAGAGGTTATTTCTTCTTCCTCCCCTAAAAGACTTAAATTATCTACGTTTTCTAGAAAAATCTCTATAAAGTCAGCCCCATTCTCGTGACCATAAGAAATTAATTTCTCTAATATAAACTTTAGATTATTATCAAAAGGTTTATTGTATAGAGTAGATTTACTGGTTTCTAGAACTGATTCCAATTTATTCCTAATAATTAGTTTTATTCTAAATTATTTAGTTTCTTTTTGAGATACTTTTTTATCTAACTGCTGGTTGAAACTCGTCACTTTGAAGAGGCTTCATTAAATATAATCTAAGCATTTGGTATCCATTGGAAATCCAATGGGGGATTTTTCTAAGTGAGCCTAATATTTTATTTAATTTTTGTTCGTCTATTTCAGTTAATTTATCGTTTGTTTTTACAATTGACTCTAGTCTTTTATAGAAAAGTGGATTGTTTACATCTAATACAACTGGAAAAACTCTAGCAGCTGTCTCATTAGTTTTATCTATAACGTATTTATCATAATATCTAGCATTTAAACCTAAAGCCTCGTAAAACTCCTTTCTTCCAACATCTCTGACATACATAGTTGCAAAAACCGCAAGTAGAAAAAATCTACACCATAATTTAGCCGTAAAACCTCTAACAGTAGATGGTTGAGCTTTCATTAGCGCATCAAAGAAATCGCCGTGCCTATTTTCATCTTGACACCAATTTTCAAAGAAATTAAATATTGGGAAAATTTTACTATCTGGATTTTTTTCTAAATGCTTATAAATAGCTATATATCTCCAGTAACCAATCTTCTCAGATAAATAAGTTGCATAAAAAATGAATTTAGGTTTAAAAAATGTATAATCTTTGCTTGCTGTAAGGAAGCCTAAATCTAATTGCAAACCAAAATCATTCATTGATTTATTTAGGAAACCTGCGTGCCTTGCCTCATCTCTAGCCATGTGAGCAAAGCATTCTGCTAATAATGGATTTCTGTCCTTTATTCTTCTGCTTAGTTCCTTATATAAAAGAAATCCAGAAAATTCTGAAGTACAACTTTGCTCTAGGAATTCTATAAATACCTTTCTTGTTTCTGGATCGAGCTTATCGGCTGCCCCATCGAACTCACTGTTTCTTACAAAATGGTGTCTATTATAATCTTTTCTAAATTCTTCACAAACAGCTTCCAATTCCTCTTCATTGATGGATAAATCCATCTTTGCCATTTCATCAAAATCTGTAGTATAAAATCTTGGAGTTAATATTGTCTCCTTAGCAGGATCTTTACCCTTATTCTCTTTGTTTAATCTTTTAGGGTTTTCTGCTGTCTTAGTAACCATTTTGGAAAATACTTTTTATTATTATTTATCATTAACTGCTTTTATGGAGGAAATGTTTACCTGATGTTATTGTTTTGTCAATATATGACATTATATTTATTATTTAGTTCGGTCCTAGCAACTTTTGACCATTAAATCTTTGCAGTAGTCTAGAGACAATAAGTTTAAGAGTGGTTTTTCGTTCATCAATTAAAAATGATTCAACAACACTGGGCTTTTCATCTAAGCCGCATATTGAAAATGTTTTAATTGAATTAATATCTTCTTTTTCAAAGCAAAGCCAAAAACTATGGGTGGCATTTAATTCTCCCTTGAGAATGGAACAATTACCACCAGTAACCGGTCTATCTCCTTTTGAAAGGTTTAATTTTTGTATAGATAAATTCATTTTCATAAATTCATTTAATAATTCTGGTATGAGGTGATCATTTATAAATTCGATAAATGGTTTCTTTTCCAAAGGTATAGGTTTCTTTTCTTTTAACTCTGATTTAACTATAGTTTCATCTTTTTTTAGACTTGTCTTATCAGTAATAGTATCTTCCGAATTCTTAGAAATAGAATTTGTATTAGTAGATACTTTAGAATCCTGAACTTTTTGATACTTAGTAATGTTAGATTTTTCTTCTTTTACATTACTGATATTAGTATCTTTAGGAATTTGTTTATTGGTAGTAGTATTTTCATGATTTGAATCATCCAACAGATTCTCTTCGGATTCTTCTGTCATAGTTTAATTAAAGAAATTTAATTGTTTTGACCATTATAAACAAATTAATTAATGTAGCTACCAATCTTCTAGATTCATAGGTTCCCATGTTGATTCTTTTTTGGTTTCGTTATTTAAGGATCTATTAATATTCGTTTTCATATCTTCTTCTTGATTCTTTTCATCGTATGATCTTTTATTTATAATTCTATATTTAACAGAAACTGTTGGTTTAGTGTCCCTAATATCTCTTTCGGCTGGTTGTTGGGAAAGTTCTTGATTTTCTATATCCTTATAATTATATTCATATGTATCTATAGGATGAAAATCATCGTTATCTTCTAATGAAATATCTTGATTATTATAATTATTAGATATTCTATTATTCTTAGTATTTAATAAAATACTTATACTTGAAGATATCAAAATACCACTAATATATGAGTAGCTTATGAGTCTGCTTATATTTATTTTATCGGATGACCAGATTACGAAATTTACATTAAATTTATCGTTATTAGCATTCCTATAAATAAGAATTATTATGATTATAGGTATAATCATAATAATAATCGAAAATTTCTTATATAGATTATTTAAATTAATCATTATATTAATATTTAATAATAGAAACTATTAGATACATTTATTTAGTTAGTTCTAGGTCTATTTGATTCTTAAGAATATCTACCTTAATAACTCTAATATTGATAGGATCACCAATTTTAAAAATCCTTTTGGACTTTCGTCCAACAAGTAAATTTTGTCTAGATCTATATTCGTACCAGTCATCATCTAATGTGCTTATATGAATTAGACCTTCTGCTCGAAATTCATCTATTTCCGTAAATAATCCATAGCTTTGAACTCCCGTAATTATTGCTGTTATTTCCTTGCCAATTATTTTCTCAGCCTTTCTAGATAGAATCATCGATCTGAGTTCTTCAAGGTATTTTTTTAACTTTAGTCTTGAGTCATTTATTAATTCTAAATTAAAATGATTAAACAATTTATATAATGATTTCTCTTGGTTCTTAGTAAATACATTCGAATTTATTTTTTGCCATATATCCTTTGATCCTAAGTCATCTGAACCTTTTTGATTATTAGTATTGCTCAATTTACCATTTACAATTAATTCTGTTATTAGGAATTGATTTATAATATTAACTAAATCTAAGCTTGGTAACACCCATGGCGATTTTTCTGAATTAATTTCAAAAGAGTTATTGCTATCTTGTTTAATATTTGATTTATCATCATTGAATAGATTGGAAGTTATCATAGTTGGACGTATTGATGATTTTATTAGTTTGTTTATTATCCTGCTGTTGATTTCATTTTCCTTACTAGCTTTAGATATCTCTTGTATTGGAATAGTACCCTTATCATTAAGACTTAATGTATTATCTAAGGAAAGTGAAGCTCTTAGTATTTCATTGATTGAATTTTCATCAATATTAGATTTTTGAGTAAATAGTGATTTAACATTAAGTTTATGTGAATGGTAATACCATATTGAATCAGCAAGTGATATTAAAGGCGATATTATTGAGTTAGGGTCTTTCGTAGATATCGGAGAAAGATAACCATTAATATATTGTCCTGGAATTTGCTTGATAAGGTCGTTATTCTCAAGAAAACTATAAGAATTGAGGTCTATTTCTATATCTCCAGATTGTAATTGAATAGCTCTTATGGATTTAGATATTTCAATAAATTTTTGTATGACTAATATGTGATCTTTAATCTTCTTTAAATTATTTGGAGTATTTCTACTTTTAGGCTTAATATTTTCTATTTGTTTAATAATATCATAGTTTATTGTTAATGTTGGTTTGATTTTTGTTAATTTAAAACTCCAATTCTTAACCGAATATTTTTGATCAAGTTCAATTAATAAACTAATTGCATTATTAGGTTTATTTATTATAAATTTACATATATCTGTAATTTGCTTATTTAATATATTAATCCATCCTGAATTAGAAAAAGTTGTAGCTTCTCTTGTCCTAAAAAAATCCTCGGTTGAATTATTCATATCTATGAATTCTCCTACATTATTGCTATGTATCCATATTCTTGTCAGATCTTTTTTTACCTCAAGACTAAATGCTGGCATTACTGGAGCATCAATTGATTCCCAAGAAGTAAATATATAGCTATTCAATTTTGTTAGATCTAACCTATCTTTGGTATCACATTCTTTTATATTTATTTTAGATAGAGGATCGTTTTTATCTATATTCATTTTAGATAGTACAAGTTCATTATCTATATCTTTATTGCCATCTAATAAATATTCCCTTATAACATGCCCTTCAGCTTCGTATTGCGCAAATGAATATTTATCTATTTTCACTTCAACAATATTATTCTTTTTTTCAGAAAATGAGAATTTGCTGTCCTTCTTTGATAATTTTACTTTAGATAATATTCTGTCATCTACTGGTATTGCAAATAAATCATCATCACATTTATCTACTTTTGCAAGAATTGTTTTGTAAGCTCTTTTAGTAATACAGCATACTATTCCTTCAGGCGACCTTTTTTTCTGACCTTCCTTGAGGATTTTAATTATTACTTTGTCACCATGTATTGCATTGTTTAAGTAATGTTCCTTTATATAGATGTCTTCCAGACCATCTTCTCTAACTGCGAACGAATAACCTTTGCTACTACATCTAATAGTTGCATATATTATATTATTATCTTCAATCTTAATGTAGGTTTTATCTTCTGTTTCCTTAAATAGACCAACTTTCGATAAGGCTTTAATAGCAATTGTGAGATTTTCTTTATCTTTTTTCTTTGTAATTTTTAGATTCTTACATAAATTTTCAAATTTAATTGGATTATCTACCGGCAAGTTCTCAATTAACGTTGAAGTAGTAAACATATTGAATTTAGCAAGTTTAGTTCTCTTGATTATTGGAATAATTTATATTATACACTTTTAAAAATTTACTAGAGGAAATTAAATATCTAAGAGAATTTATATTAGTGCTAGCTTTTAAATGATGGAAGAACTAGAACAATGCCTAATATGAGAAATGCGCAAGCTGAAATTGCTTTTAAAACATCAGGAGGAATTAAAAGAGCTATTGATCCCCCAGCAAGAGCACCAATTAGACTGGCAAAAATAAGAGCAGATGCTGAACCTAAGAAAACTGCTAATGGGTTCTTAGTTGTGCTGCTTAAAGTAAGAGTAGCTATTTGAGTTTTATCTCCTAATTCGGCAAGAAAAACTGTGGTAAAAGTAGATACAATAATAGGAGTAATCATGCTATGTGTTCAATAATTAATTTAGAAGTAAGCCATATTCCAACAAGAATCATAAAGACGCCTGCAAGTAAGGAAAATTTTTCTGGTTCTATTTTAGTGGATAGCCATTTACCTAGAAGTACTACTACTAAACTAGAACTTAAAAAAGCTATAGCAGCTCCTAGAAAAACAATTACAGGTTTCCCTGATTCTGCTGAAAGTATTAGCGTAGCTATTTGGGTCTTATCCCCTAGTTCTGCTACAAAAACAGTTGTAAAGGTTGTAATTATAACTGCTAAGAAGCCTTCATCATTCGATTTTTTATTTTCGTTTTCAGTAACATTATTTTTTTTTTCTAATTTTCCATTCATTTCAAACTATCTTTTTCCTAATTATATTTACTAATCTTACTTTGTACTCGACATTGAAGTATAGCTTTTGATTCTTAAAGAATAATTTTATAATATTTATTTGAACGCTTAGAAGGGAAAACTGTTTTTACATCTGTATTAATAAATTGAATGTTGTTACGATATGGATTTACTTGATTTGCTTTAATATATAATTTTTATCAACAAGTTTATTTTACCGATTATGGGTGCTCTTATTCCTTTAGCTGTAGTGGCATTGTCTGGTCCAGTTGTTGTAGCATTGGTTTATTACAAAAGTAAATAACTAATTATTGTTTTTTTAGAAATTTACTTTACATTTATAAAATTCTTTTCTTAGAGATTTTATACCTGATGGATAATATAGATATTGTCTTATGGGATCTAGATGGTACTATAGCTGATACAGAAATCTTTGGACATTTACCAGCTTTTAATAAGGCATTTAAATTTTTTCAACTTAATTGGTTCTGGAGCGAAATTGAATATATACAATTATTAAATATTCATGGAGGCTTTAATAGAATATCTTTTTATTCTAGATCAAAAGGTTTTAACTTCGATAAATCTTTTTTGCTAAAAATACATCAAAAGAAACAAATTTTTTACCAAGAGATCATACAATCTAATCAATTAAAGCTAAGAACAGGAGTTCTTAGGCTGGTCGAGGAATTACATTCTAATAAAATAAAGCAAGCTATAGTAACATCCTCTGAGCGTACTAATGCATTTAATATAATAAAGTCTTTATTTAAATCAAAAGCGTATATATTTGATTTCATTATTACATCTGAGGACGTTGTCCTAAAAAAACCAAATCCCGAATCATATTTAAAAGCTATAAACCAAAGCAATTGTAATCCTTCAAAAAGTATCGCAATAGAAGATTCCTTTATTGGTCTATCAGCAGCAAAGTCAGCAGGATTAAAATGCCTCTTATCAGTATCTCCTTGGCTTATGTTATCTCAAATAGATATTTCTCAGTCTGATATTGCCGTGAATCATCTTGGTGATTCAAAAAATCATAGCTCATTTTATAATGGAAATAAGTGTCAGTCTGATTTTGTGGATTACCCTTTACTATTAGAGCTTATAATTCAAAGGTCTTCATAATGCAGCAAACACGATTTTACAAGCTATCAAGCTATCTATTAGAAAGTATTAATTCCATAATTGCAGATACTTGGAGTATTAAATCAATTAAAATTATAAGTTTATTTTTAGGGTTTTATTTTTGTAGCACCTTTCTTTCTAATTATTTGGGAGTTAGTCAGCAAAAATTTCTTTTTGCACCTTTATTAATAATATTCTTTGAAATTATAATTCGATTAAAACCAAGAAACACCAAAGGCATATTACCTATCATATGGTTAATTGTTGATAATTTAAGATTAGGCTCTATATATGCTTTGATACTTGAGGCATTCAAATTAGGATCATAGTTATATATTCTTTTAGCTCTCTTCCTCTTCTTCATCAATAGGATAAACAAATCCTTGGGCGTTTCCAGTTAATATTGATTTTCCAAGAGACATTGCCTTTTTAGCTGCAACTGATGCTTTAGCCTTCCACACAGCTTGTCTTTGATTCCTTTTCCCTTTAGATTTTTTCTTCTTTGGTACAGCCATCTAAATTAGTTTTTAAGTACTTTTTAATATAACCTCTCAAAGGTTACCTTTTAAAATACACAGAAGAATTCTTTCACTTAATTGAATAAACTGTATTGTATATATTAAAGATAATTCATTAATCTACTTGTGAGACCATTTTCTGTTAACAAATATTCTAAGAGTTATTCTAGTTATAGTGATATCTTGAAAGATATTGAAAATGGTAATATCACATCTATTATTCTTTATCTAAGAAGAAGTCAGATTAAGGTATCTTATTCAAACGGCGATGAAAGTATTATTCCAGTATTTTATAACGATCAATTAATTCTCGAAAAAGCTATTAATAGTAAAACTCAATTAATTGTTCACGATACAAAATCTGAGATTGCTAATGCGAAAGCTTTTACTTCAACCTCTTTACTTATAATATTTCTATTTGCAATTATTTTTATAGTTAAAAGTACATCAAAACTTGCTAATAGAGCTTTTAGAATTGGTAAAACTAATACAAGATTTATTGAAGAAGACGATGTTGAGACAAGATTTGATGATGTGGCCGGTGTACCAGAAGCCGCAGAGGAGTTGAAAGAGTTAATTGCATTTTTAAAGAATCCTAAGAAACTGATTGATCTTGGAGCAAAGATACCTAAAGGCGTTCTATTGATAGGTCCACCTGGTACTGGTAAAACATTACTTGCTAGAGCAATAGCAGGTGAATCAGGGGTTCCTTTCATTACAATATCAGCTTCAGAATTTGTTGAAATGTTTGTAGGCGTAGGGGCTAGTAGGGTTAGGGATTTATTTAACAAGGCCAAGGAGAAATCCCCATGCATATTATTCATTGATGAAATTGATTCCATAGGCAGACAAAGAGGATCTGGGATAGGAGGAGGTAACGATGAAAGAGAGCAGACTCTCAATCAATTGTTAACCGAAATGGATGGATTTCTAGAGAATTCAGGAGTAATTGTTCTAGCAGCCACGAATAGAGCCGATGTACTTGATTCTGCACTATTAAGACCAGGACGCTTTGATAGAAAAATTGAGGTTGCATTACCAGATAAAAAAGGTCGGTTAGATATTCTTTCAGTTCATTCATTAAGCAAACCTCTTTCTCAAAATATAGATTTAAAGAGTTGGGCAAATAGAACTCCTGGTTTTTCAGGGGCAGATTTAAAGAACCTTCTTAATGAATCTGCCATTCTGTGTGCGAGGGATGGTGCTAAGACAATATCTAACATGCATATTAATGAAGCATTAGATAAATTAACGATAGGGATTTCATCTGGAAAAATTCTAAACGATGAAAAACTTAAATTAATCGCATATCACGAAGTAGGTCATGCTATCGTTGCTGCAGTTAATGAAGGAATAGATATAATCGACAAAATCACCATTTTGTCAAGAGGTATAGATACTGGGGGTTATACAAGATTTCTTCCTAAAGAAGATTCGTTTAACGATGTTTTAATCTCAAAAAGATCTTTATTATCACGTCTACAAATATTATTAGCTGGTAGAGCAGCGGAAATAGTTGTATATGGTTTCAGTGAAATAACTCAAGGTGCCGTTCAAGATATAGATCAAGTTACATTAATAGCTAGAGAGATGGTAACCAAATATGGGTTTTCTTCGCTAGCTAATTTCTCTTTAGAAGATGATTCTAAAGAAATCTACTTAGGTAGGGATTTATTTGATAAAAAAGTAAACTACTCCCAAATTACTAGTTCATTAATTGATCAACAAATAATTAAATTAGCTAAAGCATCATTAGAATATTCGATTAATATATTATCTTCTAAAAGAATTTTATTAGATCTACTTGCAGATAAGTTGATCGAGCATGAAACAATAGATAATGATATTTTTTCATCTATTTATAGTGAATACAATTGACTGTTTAATAAAATTAGTTATTATATAAAAAAAAAATTAGTATTATCCTCAAAATATTCTTCTCTGGCTTATTTATCATATTTCTATATCCATTATTTCAGTATGAATGGATAAACTTTGCATCTCATATATCCTATAAATATAATTTTTATTACTTCCTTTCTATAACGGGACTAGTCTTACCAGTTATTTATTATTTATATTTCTATTACCACGCAATAAAAGAATGGGAAATTATATCAAGAAAAAACGATCCTAACTATCAAACTAGTATAACTAGTCATATTTTCTTTATATCTTCTATCTCTTTATTGATATACATATTTACATTCTTAAATGTATTCTATACTTTTATCTTGTTCTTTGACTTCTATACATTTGTTCCACTAAATATCGAAATATTCAAATTTACATTTATATATCTTCTTCTTTTTATAGTATTATATGTGTCTTCAATTATAAAAAGGTACATCCTTATCGTTTTAGATAATATTCATAATTTGTTCTTTATTTCATCCTTAATCCTTATATCAGTTAATTATATAAATGATAATATATCTATTCTTTCTACTGAGAATGTAGTAGCTGGATTGCAAATATATAAATACAACTATAACAAACTCATTATTATATTATTCTCTAATGCTTTGTTGAATAAGTTATGTTTATTTGTATGGCTATATCTTACTAAGTCTAACAGACTAAGTAATTGGGTAGTTGAATTACCAGATCTAAAAGTTATCAAATCCTTATATAATTTAATATTATTATATTTATTGAATTTTATTTATTATTTGAAATTTGTTAGTTATTGATATTATATAAATTTATAATTCAGAGAAATACTCCTTACTTCCTTTAGGATCTTCTAACATTGTTTTGTCGCCAGGAGTCCAGTTTGCGGGACATACTTCATCAGGATTATTTGCAACATACTGATAGGCCTGAAGTATTCTTAATGTCTCATCAACATTTCTTCCTACTGGTGCTTTGTTTATCGTTGAATGCATAATTATACCTTCTGGATTAATCAGGAATAATCCTCTGTCCGCTTCACCGTCATCATTTAAAACGTTATAGGCTGTCGCTATTTCCCTTTTTAAATCTGAGACTAAAGGATAATTTATATCACCTATACCGCCTTCGTTTCTAGGTGTCTGTATCCAAGCGAGGTGACAATTCTTACTGTCCACTGATACTCCAAGTATCTCTGTACCCTTGGAAGAGAAGTCATTGTATTTATCACTGAAAGCTGTTATTTCTGTGGGACATACAAAAGTAAAATCTAATGGGTAAAAGAAAAGAATTACCCATTTACCTTTGTAATCGGATAATTTAATAGCCTTAAATTCTTGATCAATAACTGCTTCAGCAGCGAAATCAGGTGCTTGTTGTCCTACTCTTAGGGCTTCTGATGTTGTCATAGTTGGTCTAGGTCTAATTGATTGTCTGAATGATAGTCTTATGGACTCTAATCAGATATAATGATATTAACAAACCTACCAAGTTAAGTGAGTCAAAAAAACTATTATTCAAAATAATCTATGAATTGGCATTATTCTTTAATAAAGAAATTCTCTCTTATAAATCACAATAGATTAATCAAGAATTTAAAAACAGAAATCAAGAAATATCCAATAAAAAGGACCTAATAAAAATATTATTAAATAAATAATATTTTTATAAAGATCCTTAAATTACTAGCACTGTGATTTAAAGTAATAGATGATTAGAAAATACCAGGGATTATCCAACCAAAGTAACCATAGTTAATTATAGCTGCAAAAAGTCCTATCATAGCTAATCTGCCATTAAGCGATTCTGCGTTAGCCCAGTAATTTGATGGTGTTTTTTTCATATTATTAAAGGAATAAATATATTTAAAGTAAGAACTTTAAATTTAGACTATTCCAGGAATTAACTGACCTGTTGATAGATAAGCTCCAACAGCAGCTATAAATCCAAGCATTGCCAATCTGCCATTTATAGATTCAGCAATTACTTTTTGAGATTCAATTGTTTTGAGTGATTTCATAGTTTTTAAGAAGTTGTTAACAAAAGTAACAGAACTACAACTTTTTGTAAAGATTATCTGCTTCCTCTGACAATAAAGACTCCTCAGTCAAAAAATGAGACATATTAGTAACATATATGTGAAATTAGTGTTTTATTGTGTGGTTGATAATTTTCTTTTCGCACTATTATTAGCTCTATAAAAAACTTGATAATAATCTCTGATGGTTAAATCTGGAATGTACCAGGTCTCTTTTATTCTTGAGGAATCATTGAATAACCACTCTCCATATTCTTTTCTCATACAATTTGATTGGTCTTTATTTAAAAAAGTAATTCTCTTTTTATAGTTATTTCTACAATTATTTATAGATCTGATTATATTATTATTCATTTTTCTCTATTAATTATTAATTCTATCATTTAAAGTTTCTCATATTCCATCTAATTGATTTGTAACCTATAAGATATCTGCTAGCATATTAACAAAAATGCCTAATTCAAAACCAATACATCAATTAGCAAAGGAACTAGGAACTACGAGTTCAGATATTATAAAAATATGTGCATCATTAGGAATAGAGGCAAAAGCATCAGCTAAGAGACTAAATACAATTGAAGAAGCAAAAGTTCTAGATAAATTCAATGCTTCAAAGCAGATTATAAATGTAAAGCCTATATCCGTTGTTTCTCAAAAAACTAAACCTATAAAAAAAACAACAAAAAATACACCTCGAGATAAACAGATAAAAAGATATTTCCGAAACAGACTAATTAAAGACTAAGTGATTAGGATATGAACACTAAAAAGGATCCCGGAAATTTTGATGAAGAATATTTTAAATCAATTGATATACTTATTAGCCTTATTGTCGGTAATAAGATATCTAAGCTAACGATAAAATACTTTAGAAATCCGGCAAAAAGGATTAAGACCAGTGCTAACATGTTGTTAGCTGAATATAAGGATAAAAGCAATTCTCATATAGATGACAAAGAAGAAGTAAGAAGATTGTATAGTAACTATAATAAGAAGCTTGAACGACTCGAATCCTTATCAAAGATAATTAGCAAAAATCCCATATAAATTAAAGATATGACTATGAACAAAAAGTGCAAGGATTTATATTACTTATCATATCTAGGATTATCTATAAATCCCAAATAGAAGATTCATATATCTCAAAATCTTTTATAAAGAAATAATTTCATAGAGTTGCCAACATTAATATCTATAATATTTTAAAATAAGATCATTATTCTGGTTTGGCAGACGTCAATTGGTACATAAATATAATGGTAGCCATATTGCTAGTAGGAGTCGGATATTTGCTCTTTTATATATTTAAATATGATAAAGAGGAAGATTCAGAAGAATAAACCTATTAAACTATCGTTCCAAAGAAATACTTTGGGTATCAAACAAGATTCTATATTATAGCTCGGGTGAGACTTGAACTCACGACCTCGGGTTTATGAATCCCGTGCTCTAACCAGCTGAGCTACCGAGCCTTGTGTCTAAAAAACAATTCAACTATAGCAGACAATGTTAAGGGTAGATGATATAGAATTATGATATACGTTTGACAATAAGTTTGAATTATTAATATATTATCAATATATTAATTAAGAGTAATTATTAGTATCTATCAAATATTTATAAAGATAGTTATCTAATATTTCAATAATATTCAATTAGCTGGACTAATTGAATATGATCATTGTAAATGTAATTCTTCATAAGCCTTATAAATAGCAATACCACATGCAACTGCTAGATTTAGGCTCCTTACTCCATTATCTTTATTTATACTATTAATAGGCATAAAAAGACTTACTGAATGATTACATTGGGATTTAATAGATTCGGGCAGTCCATTATCCTCTCTACCAAATAATAAAATATCATCTTTTTGAAAGGTGAACTCATGTAGGCCTAATTGTGCAAATTTACTAAAAGCAATAATTCTATTTGATCTATTTGTATTAGTTAGCGATTTAAAGTTATCATGTATATTTACATTAACTAAAGGCCAATAATCTAAGCCTGCTCTTTTAAGATATTTATCCTCAAGTGAATATCCTAATGGTAATATTAAATTTAAATCTAAATTATAAGCAGCACAAGTTCTAGCAATATTTCCAGTGTTTTGAGGTATTCTTGGTTCAAAGAGAGCTATTTGCATTATTTAAGGTACTTTGCTTGATAATAATGTCATATTAATAGCGTTCCCTTGAATAACTAACCAGGATTCATTGGAGTAATTATTTATTGATCTGCTGAGAAAACTAATTCTATCTCTAAACATATTTCCAACTTTAAATTCCGAGACTAAACCCCATCCAACTTCCTCTATAACTAAGATAATCATTCCATTATATTGTCTAATTGCATTAATAAACTTTGAAGAGATTTTATCCCATGCCTCATCTGATTTATCTAGTAATGAAGAGACATAACCACCTAATGAGTCTATAAGTAGAGTTTCTGAATCCAGTTTGTTTATTTCATCGGATATATCTTTATTGCATACTAAAAGATCCCAGGACTCTGGTCTACGTGCTTTATGCCTGGAAATTCGTTTATTCCAATTATCGTCATTTTCTATATTATCTGAAGTAGCTATGTAAATAACGCTTGGATAACTAGAAGCCAAATATTCAGCCCATTCACTTTTTCCACTGTTAGAAGGTCCTGTAACAGTAATAAGATTCATAAAATATAATGATCTAAGATTGATCAAATAATTTTTTAGCTAAAAATGGTATCAAAGCAGCTAATCCAAATAATACTAGTAATACGATATAAGCAGAGCTATTTACAGAATTGTTATTTCTCATAACATTAAAATTTGGATCTGATACTGGGTTCTCAATAGATGAAGGCTGACTTTTCTCATAGTTTTTAATCTCACTCGATCTTACAACAGTAAGGATTTCGTTATGAATGCTGATTAATGAATGAGCGTTAACGGAATTTACTGGCGTAGTAATTACATTAAAACTAATCATTATAAAAAGGAGACTAAACCTTATAAATCTTTTGAAATAAGTACTCATCTTTTTAAAGATAACAAGAATATCATATCTAATTATTAGCAGCGATGAGATAATATGTAGCATCAACATATCTAATGTGATTATTGCAGGCAAAATTCCGGTTTTATCTTAAAATTGAATAAAAGGAATTTCTTAAAGTGCAAGTCAGTAAAAGCATTATTGCATTTGCTTCAGTCCTATTAATGTCGATATTGATAAATTCGCTAACTGTTGAATCAGTGACTGCATCATTTCAGAGATCTCAAATAATAGGCTCTATATCTTCAATATTACTTCTCCTAATTGGATTCTTATGGGAGAAAATATCCCCTTTTGATGTGAAAAAAGTATCGCTTAATGGTAAAGAAGCATTTGAATATGATAAAACACTTGAGGCAAACATATTAGATGAAATTGCTTGGGGGTCAGAGACGATACTTACAGCAACAGCAGCAGCATCTATATTAATTTATATTGATAATAAAGTAATTCTGAAAAGAGGTATTATTTCAGAAAAAGAATTTATGCCAGGTCATGTAACTAAAAGAGTTATTGATTCTCAGAGAAAGCTATCATTATCTAATACTAAATTCTATCCAAATGTTGAGGAATTCGAAGCTGTATGCAATTCATTACCTTCTGTAATTACTTTTCCTATTTCTAATAAAGGAGTATTAATTGTTGGTGGTTGGTCTCCAAGTTGTTTTACAAAATCTGATGAAAAATGGATAGAGAATTGGTGTATTAAGATATCTAATATTTTTTAAATTATATTTCAATAAGGGATCTAACTCTTTTTTTATTAGATTCAAATAACAGCCTCTTTGTTTTGTTATTATAAATTGCAGATTCTGAAAGAGTTCTTAAAACAGTATTCTCTTTATTTACTCTATTAGGCTTGTAAATCTGATATTTTACAGGGCTATGAAATGTTATTTCTTCTTTCTCCTTATGGAATATTGCAGAAGAAGATTCTAGACTAAACTCATCACTTTTTAGGTAGACTTTGCCTTTTAAAATAATTTCAGGCAAATTATACTCCCAATGAAGATAATCACATTTTAAGAACAATGGATTAGTTGATTTATCGGAGATATTTACATCACTGAATAGTTCTATATCGTTAGAGTCTAATTTTATTAGCGCTTCTTTCGCTGTTATTTTATAATTAGGTTTAGATTCTTCAAATATAATTAATATTGGAGATATTGCTTTTACCGTTATATTATTAATATTATATGATTCTGGACTTTTAATACTAAACTTAGGATCTCCAGATTTAAGATAGTTCTTAATATCTATATCTCTCATAATTTTTGTAAATGTTTCAGTGTCGTTATTTCTACTGCAGGAAGTTATAAACGAGGCAAACATAATAAGTAAACAAACTGAGAAAAGCCTATTTTTATATGAATTATTTACCATCTTGATATTCTAATTTAGAAATAACTGGTGAAGGGCTAGGTAATTTCATTTTCCTTTTTAAAAGTCCAAACTTAATCTTGCTGTCCCATTGTTCTAAATCATCTTTGGAATTTAGTTGGTTAAGTATTTTAATACTAAGTTCAGGAACAAATGGATTTAATAACAAGCCGATTATTCTGCATGACTCCAAAACATCATAGATGACCTTAGCTACTTGATTAGTATTTTCAATTGATTTGATAAGTGTCCAAGGTGTCATATCGTTCAAATAAGTATTTACATCTGATGCAAATAAAACGATTAGTTCAGCGGCTTTATGTAATTCATAATTTTCTAGATAATCAATATAGTTATTTGTTAGATTTTGTGCCTTTGACTCTAATGGGTATTTCTCTGAATCTTTTATTGCTAGAGGATTAGGGCTTGAATTGTTAAACCACTTAGAGGACATAGAAATTGTCCTGTTAAGAAGATTGCCTATTGTATTAGCTAAATCGTTGTTAATTAAATCTACAAAACGTTTGTCCTGAAAATCCCCATCTGATCCTAATTGTATATTTCTTAGAAGGTACCATCTAACTGGATCAATTCCGTATTTAGTCAATAATGATTGTGGATCTAGGACATTGCCAAGTGTCTTGCCCATTTTTTGCCCTTCTCTAGTAAGAAAGCCATGACCAAATATCATTTTAGGGGCTTTCATGTTGGCTGAGGCAAGCATTGCTGGCCAATAAATTGCATGGAATCTTAGTATATCCTTACCAATAAAATGAATAAACAATGGAGAATTCTCTGATTCAATATCCTTTAAATTAATTGTAGGATTATCTTTTATATATCCATTAATATATCCAAGCAACGCGTCAAACCAAACATAAAAAGTATGTCCTTTGTAACCTGGTACAGGGATGCCCCAATCCAAATTAATCCTAGATATGGAAAAGTCCCTTAAACCAGAATTAACAAATTGAATTATCTCATTTTTTCTTGATTCTGGACGAATAAAATCTTTCTTATTAACTAATTCAGTTATATACTCTTGATAATTTGATAATCTAAAAAATAAATTCTCCTCATTCTTCCATTCTAGTTTCTTCTTATGAACAGAACAAATTTTCTCGCTATTATCGTCTTCTATATCTTTAAATTCCTCGCATCCTACACAATACCACCCCTTTTGAATATCTAATTTAATATCACCAGAATCCTCGACTTTTTTAAAAAACTTATTAACAATGTCTATATGCTTATCTGAAGTTGTCCTAACAAACTGATCATTAGTTATATTCCATTGTTCCCATGAATTCTTAAATATATCTGCGTAGATATCACAATGAGATTGAGGGTCTAGGCCTTTTTCTTTGGCTGTCCTTTGAATTTTAAGACCATGTTCATCAACTCCAGTTATAAAATTAACTTTTTTATTTTTAAGTCTGAAATACCTAGCAATAGCGTCACATATAATAGTTGTGTATATACTCCCTAAATGTGGTCTATCGTTAACATAATAAAGAGGGGTAGTTATCGTAAATATCATATAACTTTAATGTTTCTGATATAATAACTCCAGAAGATATAAATTAGCAATAGTATTAATCATATAAATTATTCAACAAAAGTTAAATTATTGTTATCTTTGTTATAAGAGTTATATTTAATAAATATTAGCTTACCGATAGACATTTCAGTGTTTATATATAATGTTATTAAAGCTTCATAATAGATATCAGCAAATTTCACCAAGGCTATAGATCTCTTGTTATTAATCCATCTAATAAAGAATACCTTCCAGTATTTATTATCAGATTTCATGAAAAATAAATTTAGATATTTATTTTGATTTTGTCTAATATATAAATTATTAGATCTAATAATTTTGTTGTACCTATCAATATAATTTGTTATTTCATCTTCGCTTATTAAAGGTTTACCTACTAAAAAACTAATTATTTGTCTATGTATTAGTAAATCAGTATATCTTCTTAAAGGTGATGTTACTTGTAAATAGGATTCCAATCCCATTGAGTTGTGTTCATTGACTTTGGTGGAAAGATAACTCTTGCCTATAAATTGTTTTATAATTGTATATTTAGATTCATAATAATGATATGTTTTTAATAACTGATTTATATCACATTTATATTTATGGCATCTATAAATTGTTGGTATAGAATTTTCCTTCATATACTGGGAGATACATTCTCCCATTAAAATCATAGCTTCACTTATCATTAGTCGTGAATTACTAGGTTCAATTATCTCAATTTGAACTGTAGAATCTTTATAATTTAATTTGCCATACGTTTGATCGATTAGCAGTGCACCATTAAGTTTCCTTAGGGATGATCTATTTTTTAATATTTGATATAATTCACAAATTTCTTGTTCTTCTTTATAGCGGAGTTGAATTAATTCATCAGCTTCTTCATAATTGATTTCTAAATTTGGTTGGATTATACTTTGTATTAAATTATAGGACTTAATATGTCCTTCATTCGTTAATATAACTCCAATTGACAGTGATTTAGATTCTTTATGAGATTTAAAACCACATCTGTTAATAAGTTCTAAATTAAGCATTGGGATATATTGATCAATTAAATATAAACTCGATCCTCTTTCTTTTGCTTGATTATCAATATCACTATTAGTTTCTAGGAATAAAGATGGTGAAGAAATATGGATCCATATAATTGATTCTTTATTTGATCTCTGTTCTATGGATATAGCATCATCAGCTTCTTTGGCTTCTTTTACATCGATAATATATGTCTTTAAATGTCTCTGATCTACAAAATCATCTTTAATTATCAATTTATCATCCTTCTGGATTAACAAAAGGGAGTAAAGCAATAATTCTTGCTCTTTTAACAGCCAAGGTAAGATCTCTTTGCTGTTGAGCAGTTAATCCGGTTAATCTTCTTGGAAGAATTTTGCCTCTTTCCGTAATAAACTTTTTCAGAAGTTCTACATCTTTATAATCTATAGGATCTCCAGGTTTTATAGGAGAAAGCTGTTTCTTGAATAATGAATTAGGCATATGTTTTACTTGATTTCCTTATGAATAGTCATTTTATTAAGTTCTGGACAGAACTTTTTAAGTTCAAGCCTTTCCGTGGTGTTTCTTTTGTTCTTTTCAGTAGTGTATCTTGAAACGCCAGGTGAGCGTTTTTCTGAGGTGGGAACGGAGCGTGACTCTGTGCACTCTAATGTTACGACAACCCTTGATCCTTTTTTAGCCATCTGGTCTTAATTCCAAATTAAATAATCACTGAAATATCTTACTACTTAACTATCGCTTTTGAAAGACCCCTATAATCTCTTAATATCATAATAATGAATTCAAATAAATGAAGGTTCCTATTTCTTGGTTAAAGACCTTAGTGGATATAGATGCCCCTTTAGATGATCTTGTAGAAAAACTTTCTATATCTGGATTCGAAGTAGAATCTATTTTTGATCAAACTAAACTAGCAAATGGAGTGATATCAGGGTTTGTTCTGAATAAAACCAAACATCCTGACTCTGAAAGGTTGTCAGTTTGCGAAGTTGACATCGGAAATAAATCAACTTTGAATATTGTTTGTGGAGCTAATAATATTAGAAGCCATATTCACGTATTGGTGGCGCCAATAGGAACATATTTACCTTCCATAAATTTGAACATCAAACAAACTGAAATTAGAGGTGTTAGGAGCCAAGGAATGATTTGCTCTTTGCAAGAGTTAGGTGTTGAAAAATTAAGCACTGGAATAGCAGTTTTAGAAGAAATGGGTATAAGCGGACTTAAGCCAGGACTAGAATGTGCTGAACTGCTTGGATTAAAGGATCAAGTCCTCGAACTAGCTATAACAGCAAATAGACCTGATGGAATGTCAATGGGTGGCATTGCCAGAGAAGTTTCTGCTATATATAACTCAAAATTACATATTAATAATAATTATGAGTTGAACTTTAATGAATTTACTCCAAATATTGCTACTGATAATATAACTAATCTTTTATATAGCATTACATATATTGATAATTTAGATGGCTCTCTCAAGTCTCCTAGGTGGTTGAAGAATCGATTAGCAAAATGTGAAATAAACTCGATAAATCTAGTTGTTGATATAACTAATTATATAATGCTTGAATTAGGACAGCCATTACATACTTTTGATAATAGTAAGCTATCAAAGCTTATTAATAGAGATGTGAATCAAAATGATTTTGGAATAAGATCAGCAAGGGAAAACGAATTATTTGAAGGATTAGATAATAATAACTATAAATTAAATAGTAATATTGATGTAATAACATGCAAGGACATACCAATTGCAATAGCTGGAGTCATAGGTTCTTCCAACTCCTCGGTATGTGATGATACCAAAAGTGTTTGGTTAGAAACAGCTGTTTTTAATCAACAATCTGTTAGAAAATCTTCAAGAGAAATAGGATTGAGAACTGAGTCAAGTAGTAGATTTGAAAAAGGGGTAATCTCTCTGAACAGTAAATTATCTATAGCAAGAGCATTAGATTTATATAAAAAGCAATTTACACATATGACTTATAAAGTATTCCTTTATCAGAACTCATTAGAGAAAGTAAAATCAATTCATCTACGAAGGAAAAGAATTCACAAAGTTCTTGGTCCAATATCTACAAACAATAATAATCTTGATAATCCAGAAATAATTAATAACAAATATCTCTCTGACCAGGTTATTGAGAAAAAACTATTACTGATAGGGTCAAAACTTCAGAACAGTAATGATGGATGGATGGTTACTGTAGATAATTCAAGAAGTCTTGATCTAAAAAGAGAAATAGATTTAATTGAGGAAATAGCAAGATTAGTTGGATATGATAAATTCGATTCAAATCTGCCAAACCCTATAAATGTAGGTCAACTTTCTCATAAGCAAAAAGCTAAAAGAGCAATTAGAAATAATTTAATTTCTCAAGGTTTTTCAGAAATAACAACATCTTCTCTTGTTGAAGGTTCATCCATTATAAAAAGAGTCAAAATTACTAACCCACTTTTTACAGATACCAGCTACTTAAGAGATAATCTTTGGGAAGAACATATTAATATATGCAATAGAAATATTAATTTTGGAAGCCCTTATTGTTGGATATTTGAAATAGGCAAAGAATATTATTATGAAAATAATAATATCAAAGAAATATCAGTATTAGGAGGAGCAATATATGGAAATAAGTCGATTAGTAGTTGGGCTAAAGTATCCAAAAATAATGAACTTAATTATTTTGAGGCTAGAGGCAAAATTAGTAATATTCTTCAGAAAGTTAAGATCGAAGATAGAAAGTCCATTGATAAGGAATTTTTACACCCAGGTATGTCTTCTGATTTATATATAGAGAATAAATATTCTGGCTTTTTTGGAGAAATACATCCTAAATTAATCAGTGAAAATAAATCACTAAAAAAAATATTTTTATTTAATATTTACTTAGAAAATCTTATTGAAGCCGCTACACGGAAAAGGAATTTAATTCCTTTATTTAAACATTATCCTTCTGTCCCTTCTATGGAAAGGGATTTCACATTTTTATTTGATAAGCAATATACATGTGAAGAGATACTTAAACAAATTAGGAAACTAGGCAAACCTTACTTAGTAGACGCAAAATTAATTGATATTTATAAAGACGATTTAAAATTAGGAGATAAAGTTAGTCTCACCTTTAGACTAAAGTTTAGAGATGATAAGAAAACACTACTAGAAGAAGACATAAAATCAATCAACGAAAAAATAACTAGTCAAATATCTAAAACTTTTAAAGCTGAAAGGAAATAGTGTCTTAAATATCTCACACGAGACTTGTACTGGGTCTAGTAATAAGTCTTATACTAGAAAAGAAAGACATTGCTGCAAAAAAAATAAGACTTTGGTTATATATGAATTATAAAATAAGGGTCAGTCTCAATAAGTATATTCTAATGATTAGACATTTAAACGATATTCTGATATTTATCGAACTATTGCTAAGAATAAGCTCACCTCCGCTCATCTATCAAATAAAATTAATAGAAAACAGTAAATCGACGCAGCACTGTCTCTGTGACAGTGCTGCATAACTAAAAGGTAAGTTAATGACAGTAATTACAGCGGTCGGTATATTCCTGGACAAAATTAGGACCAATCCTTCTAGCTTTTAAGCAACCAGCATGTACATGGTCAACATTTTAGTTTTATAGATATCTCACAATAACAATATTAGACTTACACCTGGACTAGTAATGAGTCTCATATGGGATTTACTAGACATTATTATGATTAATAATTTACGGCACTTACTTAAACTTGCGATTCAATAACAATATTGCTGAATATAGATTTATACTATGCACACTTATATTGATACTGAAATCCTAATTAAGCTGTCTCCCGTATCCAACCTAAGACTGAAAAGTAGACTACTTGTTGGTCCAGTATGAGATTTGTGAGATCACTTGTATAGGTTCTTAAGTAATTGGTATCCTTCATTTAATTTCCTCATTTCATCTGTAGAACCGCCCGCGTCTGGGTGATTTTCCATTGCCTGAGATTTATAAGCATCCCTAATTGTTTTAAGTGTGTGTGATTGACCTGGTTGAGTGGATAATCCTAATAACTTCAAAGCTCTATGAACTGTCATTGTGGACTCAAGAGTTTCAAATGAAGTAACATTTCTAGATCGTTTGAACGAGCTTACAAATCTTCTTATTAAGGTTGGGATTCTATTTATAAGTCCAGATGTTGCGAAAGGGTCTTCTAGAACTCCAGCTATTACAATAACCCTATCGAAAGAGGCTATGTTCTGTTTCCAGAATGGACAAACCTCTATCATTAGTTTATTTGCTCCAGTCCAGGTGAAAGGTAAATTATCTGAGCAATCAAGATTTTTCCATATTTCATTGCTAAGCCATTGAATTGCTGCTTCTAGTACTTGATCATTGGGCTTATCTCCATAGAGGTTTATCCAATGGCTTAATATAGCCTTTTGGCAGTTTTTTATATCAGTTTCCTTGATAGTCTTGATTGGTGATAAATCAAGATTTTTATCTGTAGATGATTTATCTAAACTCTTTCTTAAATTCTTTACATTTCTCTTTACAAAACTTGGAAGATTTATTTGACTTGTTGATTTTATATTCTTATCTTCAATTGATTTATTGCTTTGAGATGAAATAGGTTCTGACTTCTCCTTTGAAAGTATTTGACCAGTTTCGTTAGAAATAAGAACAAGCGCTTTATCTTCATTGATAGTTTGCTTTTGAACTTCAAAAATATTGTTTTGAATGTTGTTAGATGATTCATATTCTAATACTTCATCTTGATCTGTAGATAGAACCTCCCTAAGAAGTTTTTCTATTACAGGACCTCTTGCTCTAAAGCCCCATTCTTTCCTAAGTTCATCAAATTTAGATACTAAACTTTCTGGTAAATCAATTGATATCCTTTTCAATGAATTTTTATTAGATAATTCCAATTGGTATTCAGAGATTTATTTAATAATAGTGAGAAGTATATAATTTTCTATATCTGTTGAGATTTCTATACCTCTATATGGCTTTAATAATGATTTGATCATAATTATTTGCTAATGAATATAGTCCTACACAGCTTATTATATTTATTATTATAATAAATTTTTAAATTCTAATAATGGACTTCTCTTGCTTTAATTATCAGATATCTGACAGAAGGAAATTTATCCAAAACAAAAAATTGTATATGCTTAATATGTTTAGAGATTCTCTTGAAAGAAAAATAGCAGCAGTTTCAGCTTCTATAGAGGTTCTTCAAAATCAAATTTCTAGAGACGAAGAATCTGCCTTAGAGAAAAATACCTAAGTCAAGTATCCCAATAAATGTTCAGGACCATACTTATTTAACCAATCAACGTCTGAATTGGTTTTACATAAAATATAGCCCGCAAAGCCTAAACTATTAATACTAAAACCTCTTATATTATCTCTTGTTCTAGAAAATAAAGCCATCCAATTATTAGTTAAAATTAAATTATAAGGTTTCAAAGGCATTAAATCTTCTGAGGGATTACCTATAGAGAGAGAGTTACATAAAATCAAATAAAATCTATATAACTTTTCAGGATCAGAAACATCATTATCAAATTCAAAATTTATAACATGTGAGTTCCTATACAATGACTTAGAATTATCTTTCCTGTAATTATTAAACCATTTGTATCTAGGACATATAACTTGATCTAATTTTCTTGGTAAGATTTGAAAATGCCGATGTGGTTGACTAGCTCCAGCTGTTTTACAACTATTAAGAAACCACAATCCAGAAGTATCATTGTTCACTGTTGCAACAGCCTCAAAGTCAAATAGTGACAGCCATCCATTTTGAGCTGACCATTTGTTACTTATAAGTAGCATGTGACCCATTTGTACAGGATATTTATTTAGAATTAACTGATAATTATTTTGTATTGGAGAAATACTTAACTCTTCATCCCATGGTAAAAAGCAATTTTCCTTAGGTCCAATAAATGTATCATTGAAATTATATTTATTAGTTAACTTCCTAATCTCAAAATCTGTATATTTATTTGTTAAATCATAATCAATCTCTGTACTTAATGGTATAAGATGAAAATTCCTTACAGCTGTTTCTGATACAGTCAAGGCTTTCTTCCAATAATTATTTTTTGTCAACGAAGTCTTTGATAATTTCTAAATTATATATAATAATTAATATTTATGATAGTATAGTTAAATATATTAATATATTTTAAAAGATAATATAATTTTAATCTTCATTAAAACTCTATTAATTCTTATTAATAATATATTTAATATTAGTTAATTATCAATATAAACATAATTATCTTTTAAGGCACCTTTAATAATATATCATTCCTAATAATAGATGTGAGTTATCGTTACTACAAATAATTTTTTAGGATATAAAAGATTTATCTAATCAAGTCTTTCAATAAATATTGGTTATATATTGATTATTATTCTTAAAAAAGCTTGACGAAATGGGGGGGGAAGAGGTTAAAAAAAAATATAGCAATTATTTAAATGGATTGGGATTTCTACGAGGATTGTGCTTTCAAGGCTCTTAAAGATGCTTTTGAAGAGAGCGGTGAATCGTCAGCCCTGGAATTCTTGGCGGATGTTGGATCATCCTATTTTCATGAACTAATTCAAAATGCGGCAGGAGATGGTTTTGACCTTAGTGATTCCTCATCTATAAAGGAATTTCAAGATGCAATTATAGAATCTTTGGAGGGAGAAAAACTTAATTAATAAATAAGTTAGGCACTAAAATACTTTGCTTCGCTGTGTAGAGCAATTATAGCTGTAGTACTTTGTTCAGGATGGAGTTGATCACTTTCGTCCATTGAAAGCCCAATACGAGATGTCTCAAGTAATTCTATCTGTTTAAGTGAATCTCGTGTGTTTGGGCAGGCTGGATATCCAAAGGAGAATCTTGAACCGCGGTATTTTTGAGATAAATAGTCTTTGGTGTTATTAGGTTCTAAATGTTTAAATCCACATTCTATTCTTATCTTTGCGTGAATATATTCTGCAAATGCTTCTGCAAGTTGAACTGTTAAACCATGGAATATCAAATAATCTTTATAGGAATCCTCGTTAAATAATTTATTTGCATATTCGCTTGCTATTAATCCCATTGTAACTGCTTGCATTGGAAAAACATCAAATGAATTATTGTCTAACTTGTCATTAAAATAATCAGAAATACATAATTTGCTTTTGGATCTTTGTCTTGGAAAGTTAAATTGACAGATATTATTTAATTTACTATCTAATAATATTACACTATTATCTTCTCTATAACATCTAAAATATCCATAAACTGCAGAAGGATAAACTAGGTTTTGATTATAAATAATATCTATCCATTTATCTAATAATGGCTCTGCTACTTTATTTAGATATTTACGATATTCTTCAGAAGTTTGACCTCTTAATCGTTTCATTTGCCATTGACCTGAGAATAAAGCATTTTTATCTAAATATTTCAATAAATCTTTTAATTTAATATTTTCAGATTTAATTACTTTAGTACCCCAAAAAGGGCTCTTTATTATATTTTCTCTAGTGATAAATTCAGAGCGATTGATATCTATATTATCTTTAATATTTATTACTTTTTTCTGTTGATTTATATTGTTATTATGTTTAATTTTATTTAATTTAAATACTTCTTCATTTGAATCTAAAAAGCCTTTATTATTATCCCAATCTCCTTTACTCTTAGAAAGCATATATGCATCCATAAAACGTAAATCTGTAAAAGCATCCTTACCATAGATAATCTTTCCATTATATAAAGTTCGACAATCTTCATTAACAAATTTTGGTGTGAGTGCTGCTCCGCCTAAAATTACAGGTACATTAATCCCTGCATTATTAAATGAATCTAGATTATCCTTCATAAAGGCTGTTGATTTAACTAATAGCCCACTCATCGCTATACAATCAGCTTTATGATATTCTTGAGCTTCTATTATTTTACTAACATCTTGCTTGATACCTAAATTAATAACTTGATATCCATTATTAGTAAGGATTATATCTACAAGGTTCTTTCCTATATCATGGACATCTCCTTTAACAGTAGCTATAAGAAATTTTCCTTTATAAGACGATTCTCCTTCAATCTTATCCATATAAGGTTCTAGGATAGATACAGCATATTTCATTGTTTCTGCAGACTGAAGTACAAAAGGTAATTGCATTTCACCTGCTCCAAATAATTCTCCAACTACTTTCATTCCATCTAATAAAAAAGTATTTATTATTTCTAATGGTTTATATTTTTTTAAGCCCTGTTTTAATAATTCTTCTAATCCTATTTTCTCCCCATCTATTATGTGAAATTTAAGTTGTTCTTCTAATGTTCTATTTAGTTTTTTAATATTATTTATCTTTAGATCTTTAGTCTCTGTTGATTCAAATTTCTTGGTAAGAATGACTAGGGGATCTGATATGCAGATATTATTAGAATCAAATTTTCTTTTATCATAAATTAAATCCTTACATATATCTCGGTCTTCCTGCTTAATCTTATTTAAAGGGAGTATTTTTGAAGGAGAAAGTATTGCTGAGTCTAATCCATTAGTTATACATTCATTTAAAAATATAGAATTTAAATTTATTCTTGCTGCTGGTCTCAATCCAAAGCTTATATTAGATATTCCAAGTATAATGTGACATTCTTTAAGTTCCTCCTTAATGATTTTGATGGCTTTAATCGTTTCGTATGCATTTAATCTATCTTCTTCTATACCAGTAGATATTGGTAAGGCTAAGGGATCATAAAATATTTCTTCTGGTGAAACACCGATATTTATTGCATCTTTATATGCTCTCTTAGCTATTTCAACTTTTTTAGTTGATGTCCTAGCCATTCCTTCTTCATCTATTGTTCCTATTACTATTCCAGCTCCGTAATCCTTAGCAAGGGATAAAACCTTGTAAAATCTTTCATAACCATCTTCATAATTTGTTGAATTTATAATACATTTGCCTCCTGTATGAATTAGTCCACTCTCTAATTTATCTGAATCCGTTGAGTCAATCATTAAAGGTAGGTTAACTTTACTAACCAGCCTTGAAACAATATCTTTCATATCGCTTACACCATCCCTTCCGACATAATCTATATTTACATCAAGGATGTGAGCATTTTCCTTCTCTTGATCTTTAGCTATATTAACTAATCCATCCCAATCATCCTTATTCAGTAACTCTCTAACTTTCTTAGATCCACTAGCATTAAGCCGTTCCCCAATAATTAAAAATGAACTATCTTGCTTATAATTAACTTTGCTATAAAGTGATGAAGCGCCCCTTTCATTAAAATAGGATCTTTTAGAAGATAACTTATTAGTAGGAGATTTATCATTTAATTCATCCAATAAATTCGACAAGTATTTAATATGTTCAGGAGTGGTTCCACAACAACCTCCAATGATTTTAACTCCATAATCACATATAAAATTCATTAATTGCATCTTTAGTTCTATTGGCGTCAGCCTATAGTGAGCCTTACCTCCCACATTCTCGGGAAGTCCAGCGTTTGGAATGCAACTGATAATGAATTTAGAATGTGAGGAAAGATATTTAATATGTTCTTTCATTTGTTCAGGACCTGTTGCACAATTAAGACCTAAGATGTCTATGGAAAAAGGTTCTAATATCGTTAAAGCAGTAGAAATGTCAGACCCCACTAACATTGTTCCAGTACTTTCTATAGTTAAGGAAACCATAATAGGTAAAGTTATATTTTTTTCTTTAAAAACATTTTTAAAAGCTAATAAAGCTGATTTTATTTGCAAGACGTCTTGACAAGTCTCTAGGATTAAAAGATCAACTCCTCCATCTATTAAACCCCTTGCTTGCTCTATATATGATATTTTTAATTCCTCAAAATCTATATGTCCTAAAGTTGGTAATTTAGTTGTTGGCCCAATTGATCCTGCAACAAATCTAGGCCTAATTTTCGTATCAAATTTTTGAGCACATCTTTTAGCTATTAATGCAGCTTTTTTATTTATTTCATAAGCTTTATCTTGTAAAGCATATTCCTTAAGTACAATAGATGAAGCTCCAAATGTATTTGTTTCAATTACATGACAACCTGCTTCTAAAAAAGAATTATGAACGATTTCAACAGCTCCAGGATTAGTTAAAACTAAATTTTCATTGCAACCTTCTAAGGATTCTCCTCCAAAATCATTTGGTGTCAAATTTAAATTTTGAAAAGAGGTGCCTGTTGCTCCATCAAATAATATTATTTGAGATTCCTCACTATTTAGATAAGATAAAAAGTCTGACATTTCTAAAATTCATTTAATATTTGATAAAAGTAAAAAATTAATTTTCTAAGTTTATTCTTGTTATCCAATCTTGATAGTCTGGTGATTTCGCCTCTGTAATATCAGTTAATTTTTGCCTTAATTTCATCATAATAGGTCTATTTACTGATAACTCAGTAGATTCTATTTTCTTTATTGGAGTAATTTTAGCCGCTGTACCTGTAAGAAATACCTCATCTGCTATAAATAACTCTGTTTTGTCAATAGGTCTTTCTATAACTTTTATATTGAAATTATTAGCTATTTCAATAACACTTGCTCTAGTTATGCCCTCTAGTATGTCCTGATTTACTCCAGGGGTTATAAGTACATTATCCCTCACAATAAACAAATTCATTCCACTAGCTTCGCTTACTTTACCGGAACTATTTAGTAAGAGGGCTTCATCAAAACCACTTAATGCAGCTTCTGTCTTAGCCAATGAACTTGTAATATATGCACCACTTATTTTCCCTCTCAAAGGTAAAGATCTATCTTCTTGTCTAGTCCAACTACTAAATCTGCAAGTTACTCCGTCTGGAGAAAGATAATCACCTAGCTCTAAACAATATATTAAAAAATCTGTTTCTATATTATGGAGTCTAGGGGCTATTCCTAAATCGCTTGTATAAATTAGTGGTCTTATATAAATAGAAGTACTAGGCCTATTTATTTTTAATAATTGATTTAATGCATTTATTATATATTCTTCAGTAATTTCACTTAAAAGAAGTTTTGAACTTTGGCATAATCTTTTTATATGTTTATCAGTTCTGAAGAGTAAAAATTCGTTTTTATTTAATGGATTAGGAATTGCTCTCATACCGCCAAAAGCTGCTGTTCCGTAATGAAGAGCATGCGTGGCAATGGATATCTTTGCATCATTAAATGGAATACATTTACCTTGAAACCAAGCGTATGGAAGAAATTTATGCATTTTCAATAAATTTTGATGACTTAAGAGATTAAATCTTACTAATTTATAAAAAGATAATCCTTATTCTAATATGCACAGAATATCTAATATTTCCAATATTGATGGATTAGAGGAAAATGACATAGTTCTGCAACCAGAAGGAGATTGTATATTTATCACTTCAGCTAAAAGTGACTTACTCCTTTTAGCAAATATTCTAAAAAATAAAAAGAACAAATACTTAAATAGTCAAATTAGAGGAGTATATATCTCTGATATTTTCAAACCATTCCAGTTAGATCATTACCTATCAACTACTGCTAGTAACGCAAAATTAATTATTTTAAGAATTTTAGGAGGTAATAGCCAGTGGCTTTATGGTGTAGAACAAATTATAAATTGGAAAAATGAAAAGGATTATAGAAAAATAATAATGGTATCAGGATCAATAGAAGAAGATAGATATTTAACTGAGAATTCATCATTCGAGGATTTAATAGTAAATAAATTTTCTGAATTGTTCAAAGAAAGTGGTCTTTTAAATACAGAAATTATTGTTGATAGCATTTACAGAATTATCAACAATAGAGAAGTTATTATTGGTGATTTAAATATTAATAAATTGGATAATCCTTATTTGCATGATTGGCAAAATGATTCAGGTGAAAAAATCCTTATAATATCGTACAAGTCTTTATATCAATCTGGAGAAGTAGATATCAATTATAAGTTAAATAAATGTATTAGAAAGAATAACATGTGTCCTAGAACAATATTTATATCCTCATTAAAGGAAAGTAATATTCAGGAAACAATAGTAAATATAGTGAGAAGTGAAGATATAAAGATAATTATAACATCAACTTCGTTTTCTTCAACTAACCATAATGATCAAGATATCAGCTTTATTAAAAGAATTAAAATTCCAATACTTCAAATAGTATCTTCATCTAATTCTTACGAAGTTTGGAATAATTCTCCTATTGGATTAAATCCTATAGATCTTTTAATGCAAATAGCTATTCCAGAACTTGATGGCAGGATAAATACAAAATTATGTACATTTAAGGAAAATATATATCTAGATAAAAACTTATACACTAATATAGAATCCTATAAATCAGACGAGTCTATGATTCGTTGGATAGTTGAACTAACATCTAATTATATAAGACTTTTAAATACTAGTAATATTGACAAAAAGATTTGCTTAATAATATCTAATTATCCAGTTAATAATGGTAGATTAGCGAATGGAGTTGGGCTAGATACCCCATCAAGTTTAATTAGAATACTAAATATATTAAAACAAAATGGTTATAATCTAGGCGATAAAAAATTGCCAAGGAATTCGCAAGATCTAATGAAATTAATTATTAGTAAAAGGACTAATGATCTAGAGACTATTTCAAATGATCCTTTAGACTATTTGGATACAAAGGATTATTATAAGTATTTTAATAAAATTCCGAATGAAAGTAGGAAAAAAGTTACTGAGCACTGGGGAGAACCTATGTTTTCAAATGATAAAGAAGAAAAAGGTTATTCAATACATGGGGTGAAATTCGGAAACATAACTATATTGATTCAGCCAAGCCGATGTTATAATAGTGAATCTTTAGATGACATACATAATCCATTAATACCTCCTCCGCATAGATACCTAGCTCAATATCATTGGATTGATAAAATATTATTTCCACACGCTATATGTCATGTTGGCAAGCATGGTTCAGCAGAATGGTTACCCGGTAAGTCTATAGGTCTAGGAGCTAATTGCTTCCCTCACCTAATAATTCCTCCTATACCTTATTTTTATCCATTCATTGTTAACGATCCTGGAGAAGGTTCTCAAGCGAAGAGAAGAAATCATGCAGTTATTATTGATCATTTAACACCTCCATTAGACAAATCAGATTTATTTGGAGATCTTGAGTCTCTTGATTCATTAATAGAGGAATTTAATGAATGTAAAACATTAAAATCAAATAGAATTGGCATTATAGAAGATAGCATTCTATCAACCATTGATAGAATTAATATAAATACTAAAGAACTACAAATAGATTCTTTAGCTTCCAAAGATGAAATTATTCTTTCTCTAGAATCTTATTTATGCGAATTAAAACAAAATCAAATAAGAACAGGTCTTCACATTTTTGGCAAAGGCTTAGATCCAAAAGAGGAGCTCAATTTAATTTTTTTAATCTCAAAAGTCCCTAAATTAAATAGAAAAGGAATTACTCAATATGTTTCAGATTTACTTGATTTGGAATTTGATCCATGGAATTATGAACCTACAATATCTCTTTCTGATGAAGATTTAAATAAATTATCCTGTATTAGCAATTTTAAAATATATACAATAAGTAAAGCTTTAGATTTCATAGATAACCAATGTAAGTTAATACTATCAAGTTTTATCTATGGAGACAAAGATTCTTATAATTCATTGGTAGATATTATAAAATCTATTTACAATGATAGTGAATTTACTCAGTATTTAGCTGATATAAAATCAGAGATATATGGCAGGGTCAGTATATGTGGAGAATCTGAAACAAAAGCATTAATAGATTCTTTTAATTCTGCCTGGATATCTTCAGGACCTTCAGGGGCGCCTACGAGAGGTTCTATTGAAATGCTACCAACAGGTAGAAATTTTTATAGTGTAGATCTTCGTTCAATTCCATCTGAATCAGCCTGGCAAATGGGAAGTAAGAGCGCGACTCTGATTCTAGATTTATTTAAATTAGAAAATGGTATTGATCTAACAAATATGGCAATGTCAGTTTGGGCTACATCCACAATGAGAAATGGAGGGGAAGACATATGTCAGTTGTTGGCTCTTCTAGGAGTCAAACCTATTTGGGATGGTCCAACCAGGAAAGTTATAGGCTTAGAAATAATACCTTTATCACTACTTAATAGACCTCGAGTTGATATTACTTTAAGAATATCAGGTATGTTTAGAGATTCATTTCCTCATTTAATTGAATTAGTGAACAAAGCATATAATATGATTTCAAATCTAAATGAAGACATAGATTCAAATCCTTATTTGAAATCTTTAAAAGAAGGAAATTGCGGATCTAGAATATTTGGTTCATCTCCTGGAGCCTATGGTGCTGGACTTCAAGAACTTATATCTAGTGGAAATTGGGAAAGTAAATCAGATTTAACCTCAGCATTTATAAGCTGGAGTAAATGGTCTTATGAAAGTGCTAATGATCCTAAACCCTCAGAAGAAAGTTTAAAAGCATCACTATCAAAAGTTCAACTGGTTGTTCATAATCAAGATAATAGAGAACACGATATTTTGGATTCAGATGATTATTATCAATTCCATGGTGGCTTGGTTTGTTCGATAGAAGAATTATCAGAAAACAAACCATCTATCTATCATGGTGATATGTCGAAGTTTAATAATCCTAAAATTAATACTCTTAAAAATGAAATCAATAAAGTAGTAAGAACAAGATTACTAAATCCAAAATGGATCAATGGTATGAAAAATCATGGATATAAAGGTGCGTTTGAATTTGGAGCAACAATGGATTACATATACGCTTATGATGCTACAACAGGTCAAGTTTCAAATTGGTGTTATAAAAAGATATATGATGATTGGATTTGCGACAAAGATACTCTAAAATTTTTAATGGAACATAATCCATGGGTGGTTAGAGATATATCAGAAAGATTAATTGAAGTAATCAATAGAGAAATGTGGTCTACAAAGAAAAAGGATATAAAAGATAATTTATATGAATTGATTGCTGAAAGTGAACTAAATATAGAACGGGGTAAATATTTTAATAATTAATTTTATCTACCCTTTAAACTATATCCATGAGAATCAGTGCCGCATGATGCCAATAAATTATATGAAGAGCATAAACTATTAATTTTATTGCAAATATAATTAGATGGAATCCATTCTTTATTATGTTCATAGTCATACCAAACTTCTATACCATCTATCCCAATATCCAATGAATCTTTAATAAGCTCATCATATGATTTTCTATATCTAGCTGGATGAGCTAGGAAAGTAAAACCTCCAGAAAGTTTAATAGCTTCAATTATATTCTCAGCCTTAAGTAGTTGCCCTTTAGTAGATTCCTTCTTAACATAAGGTTCTATTAATCTACTATTAATATCAAATCCATATCCCAATATATGTACTAACGAATTATTCAATAAAGAGCTTATTTCAATACCTGACCAACATTTAATCGGACAGTTATTTTTGGAGTAATTATCATTTAACCATTGATGTATTTCTTCAAAGGCTAAAACAGAATGATGATCTGTTACAGCTATATGCTTGACACCAAAAGAAATAGCCTGTCTAATTAACTCTATTGGAGTCATACTTCCATCACTTAAAGTAGTATGACAATGAAAATTAAGGAACCGTGGACAACTGTCCTTATGAACTGATTTGAAGACCTTTAAAAGTTCTAAATTCCTTTTCATATCTATTATTTAGGATCAATATAATAATAATTTATTCGATATTATTAAAGTAATTATAAATATCAATAGCAATAGAATCTCCAATACCTTTAACAGCTATAAGTTCTTCTTTGCTTGCGAATCTAATAGCTTCTATAGATTTAAAACTATCTAATAAATCTCTAATCTTAATTTTGCCTAAGCCAGGAATTTCATTTAGTTGAGATCTCGTCATTCTTAATGACCTTTTTTGTTTATGGTAATTTAATGCAAAACGGTGAGCTTCATCTCTAATTCTCCTTAAAAGTTTAACACCTATTTGATTCTCATTTTTATTTATAGGTTTCGAAGAATTTATAACGAATACGCTTTCGTTACGTTTAGCTAAAGAACAAATATTAATTTCTTGATGTAAATCCAATTTTCTTAATTCTTCAAAAGCAGCGTTTAGTTGTCCTTTTCCACCATCTATCATTATTAAATTAGGCCAATCATTTAACATATTATTATCTAAATTAGATCTACTAATATTAGATATTTCATCTATAGAATATCCTTCTTTTTTTATTTTAGCCCATTTTTTAAATCTTCGATTAATTACTTCTCTAATAGACTCATAGTCATCGCTATATCCTGTTATTATCGATTCATTTCTTATCTTGTATTTTCGATAATGTTGCTTTGCTGGTATTCCATCAATAAAAACAACTTGAGACCCTACCGCATCACTTCCACTAACATGACTTATATCATATCCCTCTATTCTTTGAGGATTATTATTTAATTCTAGCATTTGAGTTAAATCTTCCAAAGCTAATAGATTATCGTGAAGATCTTTATTAATAACATTGATTTCTAACGAAGCATTTTTCTTTACTAATTCAACTAATTGGAATTTTTCAGATCTCTTAGGTACTAAAATTTTGACTTTTCTCTTTCTTATTTCTGAAAGCCAGGTTTGGATATAATTCTGCTTTGGCAGTACATATTGTAATAGAATTTCAGAAGGTATTTCACAGGAATCTACATTACTATAATGTTCTTCAAGAATCCTTTGCAATATATTTTTATCATCAATTATGTTTTTATGTGTATAAGCAATACGGCCAACTAATTTACCAGATCGCATTTGAAATATTTGAACACAAGCAGTTTTATCAGATGAAGCAATACCAAATATATCTCTATTAATATTTGAATTTGGAATAGATACCTTTTGGCATTCAATTAAATTATCTAAACCTCTTATATTATCTCTTATTATTCCGGCCTTTTCATACTCCTGCTTAAGAGAATAATTATTCATGTTTTTCTTCAGAATTGATTTTAACTCTTCATTTCTACCTTGAAAAATCAATGACACTCTTTTAATGATTTTAATATATTCTTCAGGAGAAATAATTTCCTGACATACCCCTGGACATCTTTCTATAGAATAGTTTATGCATGTTCTATCTTTATATAGAGGGATTGATCTTTGTCGCAAAGGAAAAGTTTTACGTATAAGATCAAGTGTCTTTCTAAGTAAGCCAACATCAACATAAGGACCATAATAACGATCATATTTATTCCTAGAACTCCTTTTTCGAGTAATAAATATTCTAGGATATTTCTCAGACCATGTTATACATACATAAGGATATTTCTTGTCATCTTTTAATAATATATTAAAGTAAGGTTTATGAGTTTTTATTAAATTTGATTCAAGATTCAATGCTTCAGACTCATTATCGGTAACAATTATATCTATTTTATATATTTGTCTAACCATTAGATTTATTCTAGGAGATAAATCATTAAAATTTCTGAAATAACTTTTGACTCTTGTTCTTAATGATTTTGATTTTCCGATATAAATAATATCTTCCTCAAGATCCCTCATTAAATAACATCCAGGAGACAATGGTATTTCCTTTAACCTTGAATCTAAATCATCTTTATTGTTAATTAATGATAATGAATTTATATTGTTCATTAACCTCCATAGTTCCATCCTGTTGATTTTAAATCTAATGCTTCTACATCCTCGTTTAAAACAGCAGTTTTGACTTCACCTACAAAAACAGAATGATCGCCATGAAAAACACTCCCTATAACAAAACATTCTATTCCACCAACGGCATCAGTTAATAAAGGTAACCCATTTTCCCCTAAAACATAAGCAACTTTATCAAACCTACCTCCTAAACCAGTTTGAGGCTTAAAAAAAACAGAAGCTAAATCTTTCTGAGTAGATTTAATAACATTTAAAGAAAACATTCCAGTTCTTTCAATTATTCCATGACTAGAGCCTTCTGATCTAACAGCCAGTACAACAAGAGGAGGTTTAAAAGAACCTTGAGTAACCCAACTCGCTGTAAAACCATTAACATTTTCATTCTCTCTAACTCCACAAATAAACAAGCCATGAGGAATCTTTCTTAGTAAAACTTTTTTTGCTTCTTCATTTAGTGCCATAATAAGATTAGGTATTTATTCAACTTTAATAAATTATTTAAAAGTCTCATTTAAAGATAACCTTCTGAAATGAAAGTACTCTATCCAGGCACATTTGATCCTTTAACTTATGGTCATCTTGATCTTATAGAACGAGCTGACAAGCTATATGACGAAGTACTCGTAGCCGTTCTTGAAAATTCAACCAAATCTCCAACATTTAACCTCACTAAAAGACTATTTCAAATACAGGCTTCAACAAAACATCTAAAAAACGTCAAAACAATCTCATATGATGGTCTGACTGTTGAATGTGCTAAAGAGTATCAAGCAAATATAATCTTACGTGGATTAAGAGCGATGAGTGACTTTGAATATGAATTACAAATTGCCCATACGAATAGGTCTATAGAATCAAAAATAGAAACAGTCTTTTTAGCTACTGAGACTCATTTTAGTTTTTTAAGTAGCTCTGTAGTCAAAGAAGTTGCTAAATATGGTGGTAAAGTAGATCATATGGTACCTGACTTAATTGAGAAAGATCTCAAAGAACATTTTAAATTAAAACCTAACATTTCCTACTAGATAAAATATAATTTAAAATCATAAATGCCTTATATTTAGAGTTTTGACTATTATTGCTAATTATACTTACAGAATAAATATTGTTATTTTTCTCTAAATATCCTGACAAGGAAAACACATCAGAAAGTGTACCTGTTTTACCATAAAAGTTATTAGTAATATCTTGTGATAAAAAAGAATTTGAGAGTGTTCCTCTCAACCCTGCTATTGATAATGAAGACTTATAGTAAGGATAATATTTATTTAATTTCATTCTATTTAAAAATAAGGCTAATGCCTTGGAACTAATTCTATTTTTTCTTGATAATCCACTAGCATCATAAATTTTTAATTCTGATTTAGATATGTTCAGTGTTTTCATCCAATTCGATAATAATGACCTATAAGTTAGATCATTCCAAGAGTTAGTGGCATTCCTAAATATCACCTCGGAGGTGAAATTATGACTTTCTGCATTGGCTAAAGTTAAAAGAGATAACAAAGGCATTGAATATTTTAAAGATATAACCATGCTATTTGTAGAAATATTATTAGAAAATGATCTATCAATTAGTTTAATATTCGCTTTAATATTTCGTTTAGATAGTTCTGGTACTATTATCGATGATAAAGTAAAATTTGATGAAAATGGGTTATATTCGTTTTCATTACTTGATATTGCTATTGATGTAATAGGAGAGCCATAATTATATAATTTATCAGAATAATTCCAGCCTATTGGCCACCAATTAGATCTATTGACCTCATAAATATATAAATTTATATTTGTGTTATTTGGTATAAATGAAAGTAGGGTATTAACATCCTTTAATGTAAGATCAGGATCACCCTCACCAATTAAAGCATATTGATTCGATTCTTCCTTTAAAAGTAAGGTCTTAAATCTATGAAAAGGACCATATTTATTTAGTGTATAAGCGGTAGATATCAACTTCATATTTGATGCAGGTATTTTTAAATGATTAGAATTTACAGAATTAATAATATTAGATTTTTCATCTATTACAGTTATAGTCCAATTTTGAAAATCATCTTTTATTAGATTATTGATATTTCTTTGTGATTCATAACAGATATTATATTTTGTATTAATAGGTTTATATTTAAATAAAAAATCCTTATATATATATATCAATGATTTATTATCTTTTATAATAATAGGTATCAAAATAAATAATACTAGTATAAAAACTAATTTTATTTCTTTTGAATTTAGCTTCATTATCTATAGATATACAAATATATCTTCATTACTAGGACGTTTATCAAATTCTTTCACAAATGAATAGCGATTATTTACTTCTTTATATAAATACCAATTTTGAGGATATAAATGCATTAAAGATCCTTTACTAAGAGGTTCTAGATAATAAACGTTTTTCCATGTTGAGGTGAAATTCCTTCTTCTATCTCGAACAATCTGACCTATTCCTATATTTGAATCTTCAAATTTAGGGTTAATTGTAATATGATTACCAGCATAAAGCTCTGTTAAAGAATTAAAATCTTCAAATTCATATGGTTTAGGGGTTATGGATATTAATACAGAATTGCTGTCGTTAACAAAATCAGTCTTAGTAAATGAGGCAAAACTATAAATATTATTATTATATTTAGAATAATCTCTTTTTGCTAAAGCTACAGCGCCAGCATCTGCCCAGACTAGAAATACATTTATATTCTTAGTATTTAGGTGATCTGCTAAATAAATTGCTATGGGATTGATTCTTAACCCTTCAAACTTCATAAATATACTTAACCTCTTAGAGTATGAATCATTCAGTGCAGTTTCAATAGATTCAGCAATATCCTTTTTAGCTTGTTTTAGGTCTTTGGGTAAATTCAATAACTTATTAGAATTAATCGAATAATTCTATACAATTGTTCAACAGATTAGCAATATTATCTGTATCTGACAATCTATTCCAATAACCCGAAGAAATTCTCAAGTGTGATTTTCGGAAAATATTATCTATTTGAATAGACTTTAAGACGGAAGTATCAATAGAGAAACTTGAACATGCTGAACCACTACTAATAGCGATGTCTCTATCCGAGAAATAATTTATAATTTTATCTGAACTAATTGGTTTATTTTTATAATTTTTAATTATAAAAGATAAGTTATTAGGTAATCTATTTATCGGATCTCCAGTGAATGTAATAGCCTTAATAGCTGAAAGTTCTTCCTTGACTTTATTGATTACTTTCTTAGCAATATTATTAGGGAATATTATATTATTTTCCTTAAGAGTGATATAATCATTTCTGTTTTCTAAAGCTTTGCTCATACCAGCAATCAAAGCTACAGATTGAGTTCCTTGACGTATTTGATTTTCGTGAAGAGGAGAAATATTAATGTCTTGTAGTAAATCTAATACGTTGTCTTTCAAAAGTAGCAATCCAATTCCTTTAGGTCCTCCAAATTTATGTGCAGATAAGCTTAACAAATCACAATTTATTTTATTCCAATCAAAAATACCATTACTTAGAATTTGAGTTCCATCAACATGGAAAATAATTCCTAATTGTTTGCAGATTGATCCTATTTTATTAATAGGTTGTATTGAACCTATTTCACTTTGCCCCCATATAAGACTTAGTATTTTTGTCTCTTTTTTCAGATTTTGTTCTATCCTTGAGAAATCTACTATTCCATTAATTGATACAGGCCAGTAATCAATATTCCACCCAACCCTTTTAAGTCTCTCTAAAGCTATATAAGTCGATTGATGCTCAACTGTTGATGTACATATACTTTGTGGCTTGAAATTTAAACTCAAATTATTCAAAGCAATCATTATTGATTCACTAGCACCAGAAGTAAAAACTACATTATGATGTTGAGTTTTAAATTTACGGGCTATATCAAATCTTGATTTCTCTAGTATTTCAGATGAAGAAATACCACCAAAGTGAGTACTTGAAGAATTAAACCATTTTGTTTTAGAAACAGAATAAACAATATCTAACACCTCTTTAAATGGAGGCGTTGTCGAAGCAGCATCAAGATAAATGAATGCCATTTAATTAAGGAAATCTGTAAGTACCAGAAAAAACAAATTTAGACTCTCCTGTCATAAATACATTACTTTGATGACCCAACCAATTAATTTGCAAATTTCCACCTGGTAATTCTAAGGTTGAGATCTGATTAGATAAACCAAGTATATTAGCTGCTACATGAACAGCGCATGCTCCTGTTCCACAGGCTAATGTTTTTCCGCAACCTCTTTCCCAAACTACTAATCTTGTACTTGATTTATTTATAATTTGAGCAAAATGAACATTAGTAGATCTTGGGAATAATTTGTCTATTTCTAATAATGGACCTAGTTTTTCTATATCAATTGTATCTATATCATTTACGAAGAAAATCAGATGTGGATTCCCCATTCCAACAGCATAGCCTTTAATATCAATATTATTAATAGAATAATTAGAGAATAAAAGATTATAAATTGATTGATTCATTGTTGTAGGTATTTCTTCGTTAAGGAAAAAAGGCTTCCCCATATTTACTGTAATTTCCTTATTATCTTCAATTTTAGATTTGATAATACCAGCATTAGTCTCTACAGAAATAAAGTCGTGATTATTTAAATCAGTATTACTATCTACCAGATATTTCATTAAACATCGAATACCATTTCCACACATTTCGGCTTCTGAGCCGTCTGAATTAAAAATTCTCATTTTAATAAAATTATCTTTCTCAGGATTCAAAGCCAAAATCACTCCATCTCCTCCTATGCCAAATCTTCGATTACATATTTGACTGATCAAAGAATTATTTTGAATTAAGGAAATAAAATCTTTGCTATCTTTTCTGACATCAAATATCAAGAAATCATTACCTATGCCATGATATTTGTAAAAACTTTTATGCATTTTTATCGTTAAGGTTTTTCAGTTAATAAACTATATACATGTTTATGACATCATAACTAATTATACTATTGAGATAATAAAATCCTTGATATCTAATTAATTTAATTTCAAAATTAATACAAGAAAAGAACTCATGATTCAATCGAATGAAAATTACGTACCAGAAAATATAGAAACCTATTGGCAGTCAATATGGCAAAAAGATAAATTGTATAAAACAAGATCACTGAAAGATAAAGATAATAAATTCTATGCCTTATCTATGTTCCCATATCCATCAGGTGATCTACATATGGGACATGTTCGGAATTATGTAATTACCGACGTAATAGCAAGATATAAGACTATGAGCGGTGCTTCTGTTCTCCACCCTATGGGCTGGGACGCATTTGGGCTGCCGGCTGAGAACGCAGCAATTGATAGGGGTATAAACCCAGAAGAATGGACAAAAAAGAATATAGAACAAATGAAGTTACAACTTCAAAGACTCGGTTTGTCGATAGACTGGAGCAGAGAATTTGCAACATGTGATTCGAGCTATTATAAGTGGACTCAATATATATTTCTAGAATTATATAAATCAGGTTTGGTTTATCGGCAATCAGCAAAAGTAAATTGGGACCCTGTAGATAAAACAGTTTTAGCTAATGAACAGGTTGATTCAAATGGAAATTCATGGCGCTCTGGAGCTAAAGTAATTCAAAAAGAATTAAACCAATGGTTTTTACGAATTACAAATTTTTCTGAAAACCTTTTGTCAGATTTAGAGTTCTTGGATCATTGGCCAGAGAAAGTCAAAACGATGCAAGAAAATTGGATAAACAAATCAGAAGGAGCATATATCTCTTTTCAGATAAAAAATAAATCTAATAAAATAAAGGTTTTTACTACTCGACCTGACACCCTGTCTGGGGTTACTTATTTAGCATTATCCATAGAGAGCCCATTGATTAAAGAAATATTAGATGCAGAAAAAAGCTTGCTATACAATAATTTAAAACAAAAATTAGAAACTTTATCTAAGACAAGGGACATAAATCAAACAAAACATGGATTTTTTACAGGTTCATATGCATTAAATCCACTAAATAATGAGGAAATTCCGATATGGATAGCCACATACGTTATATCAGAATATGGTACCGGCTCTGTAATGGGAGTGCCTGCTCATGATCAAAGAGATTATGATTTTGCATGTCAAAACAATTTACCTATAAAACAAGTTATTACCAATAAAGAGTCTGATATTACAAAGAAGGCGTATGAAGGAGAAGGTAGATTAATAAATTCTCTTAATTATAATGACTTAGATAATATCTCAGCTAAAAGTAGAATTATACAAGATGGAATACAAAATAATTGGGCAGAGAGCAAAATACAATATAGATTAAGAGACTGGTTGATATCACGACAAAGATATTGGGGATGTCCTATTCCGATAATACATTGCTCTAAATGTGGAATAGTACCTGAAAAGATTGAGAACTTGCCAATAAAGCTTCCAAAAGTTGAGAATACAGATGATTTGAATTTATCAAACTTAAAATCAAATTGGATAAATACGACTTGTCCAGAATGTAGTCGAAAGGCTAAAAGAGAAACTGATACTATGGATACTTTTATGTGTTCATCTTGGTACTTTTTGAGATTTGCAGATCCTTTAAATAACAATAAACCTTTTGACAAAGATTTAATAAATCAATGGTTACCTGTTGATCAATACGTAGGAGGAATAGAACATGCTATCCTTCATCTTTTGTATGCAAGATTTCTCACCAAAGCATTACATTCACGAAATTTAATTGAGATAAAAGAACCCTTTAAAAGACTTCTTACCCAAGGTATGGTATTAGGTACTACGTATAAGAACCCAAAGACTGAAAAATATATCCCTAATCATGAAATTAAAGACTCGAAAAATCCTACAGATCCCAGTGATGGATCTAAACTAAAAGTATTATTTGAAAAGATGTCAAAGTCTAAATATAATGGAATTGACCCTTCATTAGTTATTGACAAATATGGTGCTGATACAGCAAGAATGTTTATACTTTTTAAGGCTCCTCCAGAAAAAGATTTAGAATGGGACGATTCAGATCTCGAAGGTCAGTTTAGATTTTTATCTAAAATATGGAAATTATCAAAAAAACTAAATATTAGCAATGGTTCTATCTATCTTATAAATAATTTTATTTACAGAGATCTAAATAAGAATGAGAATCAATTAAGAACAATAATACATAAAACGATAAATAATATTTCAGAAGACTTTGCAAATGGATATCAATTTAATACAGCAATATCTGAACTAATGAAATTATCAAATTTCATTATAGAAATTAAAGATAAATGCAGCACTGAAATTATTAATCATGCGTTTATTAATTTAACAATAATGCTTTCACCATTTGCTCCACATATCGCCGAAGAGATATGGAAATCTACAGGAGCATCAACTAGTGTCCATTTACAAGAATGGCCTACACATAATGAGAAATACTTGGTTTCCGATCAATTCGTTTTAGTCATTCAAATTAATGGTAAAGTCAGAGATAATATTAAATTTGAAAATAATATAGAAGAAGATAGATTGAAAGAAATAGCTCTTAAAAGTAATAAGATCAAAAAATGGTTAGAGAATAAAGAAATAAAGAGAATTATTTATGTAAAGAATAAACTATTAAATATCGTTATTTAGCCTTAATCACTAATTCTTGTAAAGATTAATGTATTAGGAGATGACCATTCTCCTTTAGATAATAAAACTTTATTAGAATAAGTCATATGCCTAAGTATAAAAAATAATTCTTCTTTATTTGATCCATTTATTGATTCTTGAATATCTAATATTGATCTAGACTTATAATCTTGCATTAAATATTCCACTTTAAATTGTAAATCTATAATTTTCTTAGCAGCCGTTTTCCCTGCCTCGACTCCAGGTTGGTTATAAGCATTAATATCTATTAGTTCAGCATATAAAGATACAGCTCTTTCAAATAAAGCTATAAGTGATCCTAGTGTAAATGAGTTTAATTTGTCGAATGTGATTGTTATACTTTGTCTGCCATTTTGAGAAAGGGCGGATCTTGTTCCTTGAAAAAATCCCGACAGGAAATCAGATGGAGATTCATTGTTAATCCTAGAAAGATTAGTTGAGTCTTCTAAAACCTCGATAAAGACAGCAAAGAAATTATCTACTCCATCTCTAAGTTGTTGGATATAAGCATGTTGATCAGTAGAACCTTTGTTACCAAAAACTGAAATGCCCTGGGATACTCTTTTACCATTTCTGTCATGACTTTTACCTAATGATTCCATTACTAATTGTTGAAGGTATTTACTAAAAACGCTTAAACGATCTCTATAAGGAAGGACTACCATATCTTTCTGCCCTTTACCATCACCAGTAAAATACCAGCAAGATGCTAATAATGCCGCTGGATTTTTATAATATTGATCTGATCTAGTATGTTGATCCATTAAGGAAGCTCCTTGAAGAAACTGACTGATATCCTTAGCAAGAAGTGCAAGGGGTAATAGTCCGACTGAACTTGTGATACTAGTTCTACCTCCCACCCAATCAGGCATATTAAAGATCTTCAACCAATTATCATTTATAGCAAGAGAATATAAATCACTATTCAACATAGTTATAGCTACTGCTTGAGAAGCCCAATCAATACCTAAATCAGAGACGTACTTTTCAACCTGATTCATACATATTTTAGGCTCAGGGGTTCCTCCAGATTTACTAACAACAACAAATAAAGTCGTTGGTAAGCTTTGTTTTAGTTCTTCTAAAACCTCTGAAATCAAGTAAGGATCTATATTATCAATAAAAGAAAAATCAAGACCTATTTCTTTAGTTTTTAAAGCATTAACAATTAATTGAGGTCCAAGAGCGCTTCCGCCTATACCAATCCATAAAACATTAGTAAAATTATGTCCTGACTTAGTAACTATTTTCTTTTCTAAAATCATTGAGGCAAATTCTGATACAGATTTAATCTCATTTTGAATTAAATTACGATCAGAAATCGAGGGGCATAAAGCAGGTGTCCTTAGCCAATAATGTCCGACTTGTCGGTTCTCATCAATATTGGATACATTGCCTAATTCAATCTTATTTATTGCAATAAAAGCTTCATTGAGTTTTATAGATAAATTATTGATATCCTCTGAGTTAAAATCAATTTTACTTGTATCAATCCAAAATCTTATATCCTCAGCAAACCATAGTACATCACAAAACCTATCCCAATTATATATGTCATTGTTGAAATTGATTATATCTTTATTCATATTATTAGAATAGAACTTTAAAGCTAAATTAATATTATATATTTAATCAATTTTATCACAGAAATTATATAAAACTATAATTCTTCTCTAAATATATAAATAATTTAATTTAAAGATAAATTAATTAAACAGATTTATAATGTGTATAATAAAAAAAATTATTATAAATACTAAGATATTTTGATTTCTCCTAATTTAAAGCAATTCCCTACTTTCAAGGATAAGCTTAGAATAGGGATTTTAGCTTCTGGCGCGGGAACTAACTTTAAGAACTTAATATTATTATCCTATAAGAAAAAATTAGATATTGATATTGTTCATCTAATTATTAATAATAATCAATGTGGCGCGATAGATATAGCCAAAAAATATAAAATACCTTACACAATATTAGCAAATTCACAATTCGCATCCAGAGAAAGCCAAGAAAAAGAAATTATAACTATTTTCAAAAGAAATAAGGTTGAACTTGTAGTCATGGCAGGATGGATGAGAATAGCTACAAATGTTCTAATATCTGAATTTGAAGGAAGATTAATTAATATACATCCCTCTCTATTACCTAGCTTTAAAGGGAAGGATGCTATTAAACAAGCTATGGAAGCTGGTGTAAAAATTACAGGTTGTACAACACATTTCGTCTCCAAGGAAGTTGACAGTGGTTCAATAATTGCGCAGGCTTCGGTTAAAATAGAAGAGAAAGATTCAATAAATGTTATAAGAGAAAAAATTCATAAAGAAGAATATAAAATATTACCTATTTCTATCTGTATTGTTGGAAAAATTTTAAGAAATAAAACTTAAGGGAGGAAATTTGTCATATCAAGAGCAGTGTTTTCATTTATCCCTAACATTATATTTATATTTTGAACAGCTTGACCTGATTGACCTTTTAGCAGATTATCTATAGCAGACATCAAAATAATTCGACCATTTCTAGGATCAACTTCAACTGATAAATATGCTTTATTAGTGTTTCTTACCCATTTAGTTTGAGGATATGTACCTACTGGTAATACAACAATATTTGATGAATGCCTATAAAAATTTGTGAGCACAATTCTACAATCCTCAGAAGTAATTCCTGGATCTCTTAATCTTCCATAAACTGTTGAAAGGATACCTCTGATCATTGGTATTAAATGAGGGGTGAATTGAACTTGAATATCTGTACCATAGACTAGAGAGGCTATTTGCTCTATCTCATTAGTATGTCTATGAGAAACTACAGCATAAGGAGCAATAGACTCATTAACTTCAGAAAACAAGAGATTTTGTTTAGCTTCTCTACCTCCACCCGATGTTCCAGTCTTAGAGTCAATAATAATTCCTTTGGGATCTATTATTCCTTGTATTAAATAAGGTAATAGTGCTAATAGAGCAGATGTAGGGAAGCATCCAGGACAGGAAACAATTTGGGCTTCTTTAATTTTAGAACTATTTAACTCTGGCAACCCATAAACTGCTTCTTTACAAAGAGCTCTATCTGTTCTTTTAAAATTCCTAGCTTCTATTGGATACGTTTTTTCCCAGTCGCCAAGATCTGTAAATCTGTAATCTGCAGATAAATCTATTATTTTGATGCCTCGCTCAACAAGCTTTGGTGTAATGGTTGAGGCTATACCATTTGGAAGTGCTAATAATGCTATATCTGAAGTTTGAGCAATAAGATCAATATCAATTTCATTTATTAACAAATTAGAATCCAAAGGTATGGATGGAAATAATAAATTCCAATAACAACCAGCTGATTTATTACCATACATTCCCGAAATCTTTATATTAGGATGATTAGAAAGTAATCTTACAGATTGAATACCTCCATAACCTGTTGCTCCAACAATTGCAACATTCATTTTATTAATTGATTTGTGTAACATAGGATTACTAGCATATTAAACTTAAAATTTCAGATTTTTTTTGGGAATTTATTAATGAATAAATCTACTTTACTTAACGCAAACAAAGATAACAATAAAAATCACTCAGAATCTGATGATATTAAGTTTGATTCTATCTCCGAGGCTTTGACAGCTATAAAGAATGGAGAATGTATTGTAGTAGTTGATGACGAGACAAGAGAAAATGAGGGGGACTTAATATGTGCAGCTCAATTCGCAACCCCTCAACAAATCAATTTCATGGCGACTGAAGGTAGAGGACTAATTTGTCTAGCGATGCAAGGAACAAAACTTGATGATTTAGATTTACCTTTGATGGTTGACAGGAATACCGACGAAAATGAAACTGCTTTTACAGTAAGTATCGATGCGGGGCCAGAATTTGGAGTATCCACAGGTATCTCAGCAGATGATAGAGCCCAAACTATTCAGATCGCAATTAATCAAAACAGTAAGCCAGAAGACTTAAGAAGACCAGGTCACATTTTTCCTTTGAGAGCTAAAGATGGAGGAGTTCTTAAAAGAGCTGGACATACAGAAGCTGCGGTTGACTTGTCAATACTTGCTGGATTAAATCCATCTGGAGTAATCTGCGAAATTCAGAATTCAGATGGTTCAATGGCAAGGCTTCCAGAATTACAGTTATATGCGAAACAATGGGGTCTAAAAATTATTAGTATTGCAGATTTGATTAGATATAGGTTTGACAACGAAAGGTTTGTTCATAGAGAATCAGAAGCTGATCTACCAAGCATTTTTGGAAATTTTAAAGCAATAGGATATAGGAATAAGCTGGATGGGACAGAACACATAGCCTTAGTAAAAAAAAGCATAACCCCTTTGAAAGAACCTGTCTTAGTAAGAATGCACTCTGAATGTCTGACCGGAGATGCTTTTGGTTCTCTTAGGTGCGACTGTAGACCTCAGCTTCAAGCTGCTTTAGCTAGAATAGAAGAAGAAGGGGAAGGGGTTGTAGTCTATCTAAGACAGGAAGGTAGAGGAATTGGTTTAATAAACAAAATAAAAGCCTACAGCCTTCAAGATGGAGGTCTTGATACAGTAGAAGCAAATGAGAAACTTGGTTTTGCACCCGATTTAAGAAATTATGGTGTTGGAGCTCAAATCCTCACTGATTTAGGTATAAGAAGATTAAAATTACTGACAAATAATCCTAGAAAAATCGCTGGTCTTGGAGGATATGGAATAAAAGTCGAAAAAAGAGTACCTTTGGTTATATGTCCTTCAGATTATAATTCAGCTTATTTAAATGTAAAAAGAGACAAATTAGGACATTTATTTGAAGAAAATTATAAATCCAATCAAATCTCAGCTCCATTTATTGCACTATTCTGGGATGGAAATTTAAGCAATGATGAAGTTGTTAATTTAAAGCAAAAAGTTTCACAATATTCTATAGAAAATAATATAAAACTAAATCCTTTAGCGTCAAACAGATTATATGCCTTATGGGACAGTCCAAATTTTGTTTGGGAGGTAAAGATAGATAATCAAGACAATAATTTTCTGAATGATGAATTTTATTTAAATCTCACAAAAATCATAGAATACTTAGGCTCATCAAAAGAATTTAATAGATGTGGATTAATAGTAACTAAATCTAAAGATCAAGCTATTCATCCTTCAAATAAAATAGAATTAATTAATTGGAATTTTTCAGAATTACAATATTCATTGCCAAGAGCTATTAAAAAGTTTGAAATTGATAAAATCTCATTTAGTATTATATACAAATAAAACTTTATTCTCTGTAAGCTTTAATAATTTTGGTTCCATTTTTTAATAACAAAACTACATTCATATCATTAGTAGAGCCAAATACAGTATGAACTCCATCTAGGTGAGGCTGAGGTTCATAAACAATAAAAAATTGACTGCCCCCAGTATCTTTTCCCGCATGAGCCATAGAAAGAGAACCTGCAACATGTTTATTATCATTTATCTCACATTTAATCTGATAACCAGGACCTCCTGTTCCAGGGACTCCAGATGAACCTTCCTTTGTATTAGGGCACCCACCCTGAGCCATAAAACCTGGTATGACACGATGGAATGATATACCATCATAAAAACCTGAATCAACTAATTTTAAGAAATTTTCAACTGTGTTGGGAGCCTCTTGATTAAATAAATTAAATTTGATAATCCCAGCTTCTGTTTCAAAAACAACTTTCATTTAAAAAAATAATGAATAATAATAGATTATATTTTAAAGTAATTTTTCTAAATTATTCTTAATTTCTTCAATATCATCTTTACTAGTATTAACAATTTTCTTATTTGAACTATCCGTATCCTCATCCCATACCCCTAAATCTAAATTCTTTTCTGGTGGAGATAATAAAAGCCTATCTTCAGCAGTTTTAGGGATAAAGTTCTTTTTGACAAATCTAGCTTCATAATCTGCTTCCGAGCAAAAGCTATCAATTTCACTTTTTGAAATTTTTTCTACTGTTGGTAAAGGAAAGTCTTGCGCTTCAAGAAGTCCGCAATACCTCTGAGCATCTTCTATATCCTCAAACATTAAGACTATTGTTCTACCATTTAATTCAATGGAGTGAATTCCATCCGATGAGCCATCAGATTTATAAAGAAGTATATAGACAAACATTTATAAAATATCGACTAATATTATTTTAAAACATTTTAATCATCAATTAGGGATAATTCTTGAAGTCTTGTATAAAGAGCAATTTCCTCATCTGAAATATCAATAGGCATAACAACAATTATTTCAACAAATTGATCTCCCACTTCGTCATCATATTCTAGACCTCTACCTTTTAATCTCAATAATCTGCCAGTGGATGATCTTGGAGGGACCTGCAACGTTACATATCCATCTAGTGTTGGCACTTCGACTGCGCATCCCAACAAAGCATCAGGGGGAGTCAACTCTAACCTATACAAAACTTTAAGTCCGTCAATTCTTAAGCCATCCTCGGTTTGAACTTTTAAATGAATGTAATGATCTTTACATCCTCTAACTACGTTTTCTAATCTTAGTCTCCAGCCATCTCCAGCTCTTGGGGGTGTTGAAATTTCTACGAGATTACCATCCTCTATCTCTAAGCATACGAGTGTTCCGTGAAGAGCCTCGAATGGGGAAAGATCGACGATAGTCTCAATATCATGAAAAGCTTTTACTGGAGGGGGCTCATCGGGAGAATTAACTGGATAATTATCTTCATAAGAATATTCATCTGGAATCTCTTTATGATTTTGATATTCCTCACTTTCTTTTACTTCTTCAGAATTATTATATATACCTAAAACCCTTTCAATGTATTCTTCAAAAGTTGGAAATCCAATTTTAAAATCTATATTATTAGAATTATATGATTCATCTTTATTTAGGTTTAGATTAAATTTTGCTGACTTACTTAATACTTCATAAGCTTCGTTAATTAGTTTAAATCTTTCCTCTGCATTCTTATCGTCTAAATTCAAGTCAGGATGCCATTTTCTAGCTTCTCGTCGGAATGCCTTTTTCAATTCTGACAAATCAGAATCAGAATTTAATCCAAGAATTGCCCAATAATCAATATTAGAGGTAGAAGTCATTGTCCCATGGATCCTCTTCTCTTGAACCATACCTTGAATTTCTATAGTTACCATTCATTTGATTATCCCAAGGATCATCCTCCCAGTAATCATCGGAAAAAAGCTCATCTTTTATTGATCCAAAAGTATTTTTTATACCATTTAAAGGATTTGATTCAGTACGTTTTTCCGCTGCCAGACGCCTATTTAATCCAAACAAAGCTTCTTGTAATCCACTAACAGCTAATTCTAATTCTTGCAAATTTTCTTCCTCTAAAAATTCTTCTACATCTCTAATAGAAATTTCTACTGCTCTTTGTTGCCTTTCAGCTCCATATGGACCGAGAATGACAGAAGCGTCTCTTAATCTCCTCTCAGCTTGAGCTACTAGGGTAAGAGCATTATTCCTTTTATCAATAACTGCTCGTTTTTTTCTATCTTCATCAGATTTATTTCGAGCCTCTTCTATTAAAGAATTTATTTCATCTTCACTAAGATTTGACTTTCCTGAAATTGTTAGTGACTGCTTTCTTCCTGTAGTTCTATCAGTAGCACTAACTTCTAACAAGCCATTTGAATCTATATCAAAAGCTACTTGTACTTGTGGGACTCCTCTAGGAGCTGGAGGAATTCCTGACAATCGAAATTCTCCTAAAGACTTATTCTCTGAGGCTAAAGGTCGTTCTCCTTGCCAAACATGAACAGTGACAGATGATTGATTTGATTCTGAAGTACTAAATACATCAGACTGTCTTACTGGTATTGGAGAATTTCTTGGTATTAAGACTTTCATAAGTCCTCCAACTGTCTCTAGTCCCAGAGAAAGAGGGGTTACATCGTTTAAAAGTAAATCCCTTAATTCCCCACTAATAATTCCTGATTGAATAGCGGCACCAACTGCAACAACTTCATCCGGATTAACTGATTGACAAGGTTGATTAGGTATTAAAGTTTTCACCAACTCTTTAATCATAGGCATCCGAGTACTCCCACCGACTAAAACTAATTCATCTATATCATTAGAATCCCATCCAGAATCTTCAAATGCTGTTTGAACAGGATCTAATAGTCTGTCTAACAAATCAGTGCATAATTCTTCAAAAAGGGATCTGGAAATATTTTCCTCAATATGAAGTGGACCTTCCGCTCCAGTGGAGATAAATGGCAGAGAAATAGTTGTATGTTGCAAGCCAGACAATTCTATTTTTGCCTTTTCAGCAGCTTCGGATAGTCTCTGCAGTGACTGTCTATCTCTTCTTAGATCTAATTTATATTTACCAAGGAATTTATCAGACAGCCAATCAACAATTCGCTTATCGAAATCATTTCCGCCTAATTGAGTATCACCGCATGTGGCTTTAACATCAAAAATACCATTTGATATTTCCAGCAGAGAGACGTCAAATGTGCCTCCACCTAAATCAAAAACTAGTACCTTACAAGAGGAACTTTTTTCGAATCCATAAGCCAAAGCAGCGGCTGTAGGTTCATTTAGGATTCTTTCTACTTTTACTCCGGCAAGAATTGCTGCATCTACAGTTGCTTGTCTTTGAGAGTCATTAAAATAAGCGGGTACTGTTATAACAGCTGATTCTACAGATTCACCTAGATAATCTTCAGCGTCATTAACCAATCCTCTTATAATAGAACTTACAAGTTCTTCCGGAGCGTATTCTCTTTCTGTTAGGGGTGAAAAAATTCTTATATTCCCAGATTCGTTTGACTTAATAGCATAAGGAACTCCTAAACTATCTTCCTCCAATTCATCCCATTCTCTACCAATAAATCTTTTTAAATTAAAAAATGTATTTTTAGGGTTAAGAACTAATTGCCTTCTAGCCTGCTGACCCAATATGGTTTCTTGATCTTTGGTAAATCCTATAATTGAAGGGATTGTCCTTGCGCCATCAGAACTAGCAATAACAATAGGACGACCAGCTTCTACAACTCCTATAACGGAGTTAGTTGTTCCAAGATCAATTCCAACTATTCTGGTCATAGAAAATTATTCATATATAAAAAATACCTTCTATATCAAAGTGAACAAGTAACAAATGTGTCGTAATCACCACCATTGATTAGCTATTAACAATTGCTAAGCTTATATTGTCAAATTTATCTGTAATTAGGTTCAAAATTTGAATAATTTAAGAAGAGGTAAAGATTTAGCTAAGGGAATTTAAAGTTACGGACACTCCGTTAATAACTTACTATAATAAAATCAATCAAGAAATACTACTAGACAAGCATATAAAGGTATGAAGCAAGATAAAAATACTTCATTATCTCTAGAGAATATAACGATTAGCTATTCTAAAATACCAGCAGTAAAGAATGTCTTTTGCGATATTCCTAAAGGAAAGATTACAGCCTTTATAGGACCATCCGGCTGTGGAAAATCCACAATTCTAAGATCTATAAACAGAATGAATGATCTGATTCCAGAATGTTCATTAAAAGGAAAAGTTCATTTTCAAGGGACAAATATATATGATAAAGATATTGATCCAATAGAGGTTAGAAGAAAAATTGGAATGGTATTTCAGCAGCCTAATCCATTTCCCAAATCAATATATGAGAACATAGCTTTTGGAGCGCGAATAAATGGATATACAGGAAACATGGATGAATTAGTTGAAAAATCATTAAAAAAAGCAGCTGTTTGGGAAGAATGCAAGGACAAATTAAAGAAAAGTGGGTGTTCACTGTCTGGTGGTCAACAGCAAAGATTATGCATTGCAAGGACAATTGCAATAGAACCTGAAGTAATATTAATGGACGAACCATGCTCAGCCTTAGATCCACTATCAACATTAAAAATTGAGGAAACTATGCATCAACTGAAAAAGAAATTTACAATCGTTATTGTTACTCATAATATGCAGCAAGCTATACGATTATCTGACATGACAGCCTTTTATAATGCAGTAGCTCAAGATAAAGTTGATGGTGGTAAAGTTGGCTATTTAGCTGAATATAATAAAACTTCTAATATATTTAATTCTCCTAAAGAAAAATCCACTCAAGATTATATCTCAGGTAGATTTGGATAAATGAAATGTTCTAATATAAAAAGAAATGATTTATATAATCATTTCATAACGGAGAGAGAGGGATTCGAACCCTCGATAGAGTTGCCCCTATACAGCATTTCCAGTGCTGCGCCTTCAACCACTCGGCCACCTCTCCAATTATCTATTTATTCTAATTCAGCAGGCAAGTAAAAGGAGATTTAAATTGAAGAAAACTTATCGTGTAACAGTTCACATTAAAAATCAAGGAAGATCTATTAGTACAGATGTTAATCAAGGAGAGTACATATTAAAAGCATTTGAAAAGTCTGGAAATAAACTACCATTCTCATGTAGAAATGGATGTTGCACAACTTGTGCTGTGAGGGTTTTATCTGGAGAAATTGATCATAAAGAAGCAATGGGTGTATCAATGGAATTAAGAAAAATGGGTTATGGACTTTTATGTGTAGCTAGAGCTTATGGACCTTTGGAAGTTATAACCCAAGATGATGATGAGGTCTATGAATTACAATTTGGAAGGAACTTCGGTCAAGGCACAACGAGAAAGGCTCCGCCATGGGAATTTGAAGAGGATTAGAATGGATAGAATAAATTCAGAATTAAAAGCAATTCCAGAAGAAAAATTGAAAGAACTTTTAAAGGTTGCAAAAGAAAGTGCTCTTATTGGATCTAAAGTATTAAAGAAATATTTTAATAAATTAAGAAATATAGAATCTAAAGGCAGAAAAGGAGATCTGGTTACTAATGCTGATATTGAATCAGAAGAAAAAATAAAAGAATATTTAACAAGAGAAACTTCTTACATATCAATTCTTGCTGAAGAAGCAGGTCAAGACGAAAAGGTGTCAGATTTGCAATGGTGCATAGACCCATTAGATGGGACGACAAATTTTGTTCACGGATATCCTTTCTATGCAACTTCAATAGGATTGCTATTTAAAAACATACCTATTATTGGTGCTATATCAATTCCATCAATGGAAGAGATTTATTGGGGATGCATAGGTAATGGTGCCTTTTGTAATGGTGAAAAGATTAAAGTCAGTCAAGCCAAATCATTAGAAGATTCCTTACTGGTTACAGGCTTTGCATATGATAGATTTCAAGTTTTAGATAATAATTATGCAGAATTCTGCAAATTAACACACAAAACCAGAGGCGTAAGAAGAGGAGGAGCTGCAGCGGTTGATTTAGCATATGTTGCTTCAGGCAAAATAGATGGTTACTGGGAAAGAGGTCTGGAAAAATGGGATTTAGCTGCTGGATCCATAATTGTAAAAGAAGCTGGTGGTTATTTATCAAATTATCCAAGTGGAGATTTTGATATTTCTACAGGAAGAATCTTAGCTTGCACCCCTAGCATTGAGAGAGAATTAAAATATGAATTATCCGACGTTAAGCCCTTAGAGAAAAAGTATTATGATTAATTTAAAATAATTTGCTTAATGAATAAAAATTCTACTCATAAATTAAAAGATTTAGACCTTATGAAAGTTAGGGTAAATAATATAATTATATCTAGACTAAAAGAGCTATATAAAATTTGGGGGTATGACGAAGTATCTCCTCAATATATAGATAATCTAGAAACATTAAAAGCGGGAGGTGCAATAAACATTGAAGAAATATCAAAACTTGTCTCTGACGATCCTATAGGTTTAAGACCAGAAATGACTTCTATCATTGTGAGAAATACATGTGGTATATCAAAGAATAAATTAAAGCCTTTAAAATTATTTACAAATGGAACTGTATTCAAAAGAAGAATAAACGAAGAAGGTCATCTTATAATAGAAGAAAAGCTCCAAAGTGGAATTGAGATAATCGCTACTGAGAAAACGAACATAGAAATAGAAGCTCTAACAATACTTATGGAATCAATCGGCAAATTAAAAATAGACAAATTCTATAATATTAAATTATTACTAAATAGTACTGAACTTATGGAATTAATCCTTAGAGGATTTGACGTTAACTATAGAAAACAAATCAGAGAATACCTAGTAAAAATAAATCAAGTGGATTTATCTGAATTAAAAATATCTGAAGATGATAAAATTAAATTATTAGAGATCCTTTATACCCGAGGAGAGCCAATTAAAGTTCTTAAAAAATTAGAAAATTTTCTAGGCAAGAATAAAACATTAGAAGCTCTTAAAGATAAGTTTAATATTTTATCTCCAATAGCTAAAAGTTTTAATTTAGATATACAATTAGATCCCACATTTCAGCCACATTTTAATTTATACGCTGGTATCGTTTTTAACCTTATTTGTGATGAAGAAGATAAACATACAATAATAGCTAAAGGAGGAAGATATGATGAACTTATAGATCATTTTAACAAAGATAATAAATCATTTGCTGGGATTGGATTCACATTTTCAATAGATAATATTAGAGAGCTATTGATGAAAAAAGAGAAATTTATTAAGATTGAAAAAACTCTTGTAGCTTTTGGACCGAACAAAAATATAAATGTAGCACTAGATCAACAAAGAATACTTCATAAAAAAAACATAATAACAGTTTTAGAACTTAATCAATGTAATACCAAAGATGATGCTTTAAGTATAGCTTCTAATCGAGGATGTATTAATCTACATTGGATAAACTAAATTAATTACTTAATTACTAAGAATTAGATAGCTAGTTTGAAAATTATTTTTATATTCAATAATATTTTTGTACGGGGAACACAACTAGCTTTGTATTGCTGGTTTAACTAATGAGTATTATCTTATTAAATAATTATTGTCTTAAAAATGGAAACAGGAGAAATTCAAATACATACAGAAAATATTTTTCCAATAATAAAAAAAGCTGTTTATTCTGACCATGAAATTTTTCTTAGAGAATTAATAAGTAATTCTGTAGACGCCATAAATAAAAGGAAGATGGCATCTATGGCTGGGGATTGCGTAAATTCAGAAGAAGATGGGATAGTTAACATTAAAATTGATCGAGAAAAAAAGACATTAATAATTTCAGACAATGGTATAGGTATGACTATTGATGAGGTCAAGAAATATATAAATCAAGTTGCCTTTTCAAGTGCTGAAGATTTTCTTGCTAAATACAAAAAAGATAATACTGAGTTTATAGGACATTTTGGTCTAGGGTTTTATTCTAGTTTTATGGTTTCCTCAAACGTAGAAATAATTACTAAATCAGCAAGAGAAAATTCGATACCATGTATATGGAAATGTGACGGATCTCCAAAGTTCACTATTCAAGAGACTGAGAAAGATTCAATAGGAACAGATATTGTATTACATCTACTAGAAGAAGAAAAGGAATTTATTGAACCTACAAGAATAAAGAATTTAATTAAAAAATATTGTGATTTTATGCCCATAGATGTCAAATTTGAAGACGAGACGATTAACAAAAAAAATCCGCCATGGCGTAAGTCTCAAAATGAACTATTGGATAAGGATTACATAGAATTATATAATTATTTATACCCTTTTCAAGGAGACCCATTACTTTGGATCCATTTAAGTACAGACTATCCATACGATTTACAAGGAATTCTTTATTTTCCCAAAATCACTGGTAGAGCTGATTGGGAGAATGGTGAAATTAAGTTGTATTGCAACCAAGTGTTTGTAAGTGATTCAATTAAAGAAGTAGTTCCCAGATATTTATTGCCATTAAGAGGTGTCCTCGACTCAAGCGACATTCCACTTAATGTAAGCAGAAGTGCCTTACAAACAGATAGAAGAGTTAGATCTATATCATCATTCATTTCAAAAAAGATAGCATCTAAGCTCACCGAACTTTATAAAGAGCAACCAGAGTTTTATGCAAATATCTGGGGCTCATTATCTAGCTTTATAAAAATAGGATCTATTGAAGATGATAAATTCGCAGATAAAGTAAAGGGAAATATTCTTTTTGAGACATTACTTCCATCAGAAAAATTAAAAGATCTATCAAAAATTAACGTGATTGAAAGCGAAAAGAAGTACTACACCTCATTAGATTCCTATATCGAAAGGAATAAAGACGGAGAGAAAACAATAGCCATGTATTGCACTAATGAAGTCTCTCAATCTAATATTCTAAAGCTATGGCTTGATCAGAACAAAGAAGTACTAATAGCAGATCCTGTTATAGATACTCAATTTCTTCCTTGGTTAGAAAGCAAATTTGAAAATGTTCAATTTCAAAGAGTAGACGCAGAAATTGGCAATCAATTAAAGGACAATTCACCCGATCTAGCAGATGAAGTAGGAGAAACAGATACAGAAAAACTATCTGAAATAATAAAAAAGGCAATTAACAACGATAAAGTAACTATACAAATACAATCATTGAAAAATACAGATGCACCCCCATCAATAATACTTCTTCCAGAACAAATGCGAAGGATTAACGATATGGGAGCATTAATGGAACAAAGACTTCCAGGAATTCCAGAACACCACGTACTTCTAGTCAATAAAAAGCATCCCCTTGTAAAGGGCTTGCTTAGCATAAGTACTAATAATATTCTTGATAGCAAAGGGAATACAATGGGTGATGATTTATCTGCAGAAATAGCTGGACATATTTACGACATCGCAAAATTGTCAATAGGAGGATTAAATCAAGATGAAGTAAATAAATATCAAAACAGGAACTCAATGCTTTTAAGCAAATTAATTAATAAGGTTCTATAAATACAAATAGTTTGTTATTATCAATTAAATAACGAAAAAAAAAAAAAAATGTCTAGGGTATGCCAGTTATCAGGTACGAGAGCCAATAATGCTATGGCAGTTAGCCATTCTCATATTCGAACAAAAAAACTTCAGCAAGCAAATTTACAAAATCGAAGACTATGGTGGGCTGAAGGAAAGAAATGGATAAATATAAAAGTTAGTACTAGAGCTTTAAAGTCAATCCAGAAAAAAGGTCTAAATAATTATGCAAAATCAAAAGGAATAAATTTGAATAAAATCTAATTAATGAAAAAATTACTAATTATTTTAATAATTATTTTTGCTCAATTATTTATAAACATAGATACATCTTATGCCTCAGAAATTACCCCCATAATAGGAGAGGATGCACCATCATTTAGTCTAGAAGGAATCAATAAAAACATTCCAGACAAAACAATTTTTTCTAATAAAGATTTTAAGAATAAATGGCTTATAATTTATTTTTATCCAAAGGATTTTACAACTGGATGTTCAATTGAAGCAAAGGGTTTTACCAGTCTCAAAAATGAATTTGATATTCTTAATGCAGAAATAATTGGCATAAGTGCTGATAGCAAAGATAGTCATAATAAATTTTGCACTTCAAATGAAATCAACTACACTCTTTTATCAGATCCGAATGGATTAGTTAGTGAATCTTATGGATCCTGGATTCCACCTTATTCAGACAGAAATACATTCCTAATATCACCTGAAGGCAAAATCACTTATAAATGGATAACAGTAGTTCCACTAAATCATGCCAAGCAAGTCTTTAATAAACTAAAACAAATCATTTAAATTGCATACTTTATCTATAGGCACATGGCTAATTCATATTACGAGTGTAATAGAGTGGTCAGTAATAATAATAACTATAAAAAAAATTAGTACTTATAAAAAATATAATAGTTTTATTTGGTTAGCATTCGCCATGATACCAAATTTGATTAGTGGTATGGCAGCAATTACATGGCATATATTTGATAGCTCAAATGATCTTCTAGGGCTAGTTTATTTACAAGCTTTGCTCACATTAATAGGGAATATATCCTTGGCTTTATCAGCTTATATTATTTACAATAAAAGAAAAGAAATAATATCTTAAAATGACACTTCTAGACTTAATAAATTACTTAGGTGCTTTTGATCCTTCTATATTATTTGGGCTTTCATTATTTCCCTATCTAATTTTTATTTATTATTTATGGAAATCTAAAAAATTTACTAAAACTATAATATTAGGTTATTCATTTACATTATTTTTTGTATTTATTACTATTTTATTTAGTATTCTTGCAAAAATAAATTTTGACAAAACCCTAGTAGAAATTGATTTATATCATGGACTGGCAGAATCATTCTTGACAATAAGTGATTTAATTATCCTTTATGGTTTCTTTAAGCTTTTAGAAAAAGAAGAAATTAAGAACTCTTAAGAGCTTTAACAAATTGACCAAAAATCCAGAAAATATAGGAGAATATTAATATTCATGTTATTTCTTATGATTACAACAATATTAGGTGCGGCACAACCAGTTTCCTATCACTGGAGTCCTAAGTGTGCGTTAGTTATGATAGCTTGCAATATCCTTGCATATGCAATTGCAAGATCAACGATTCAGAAACCAAATGATGGTTTTGAAATACCTAATTCAAAATACTTTGGTGGACTTAGTCACGGATCTTTTGTTGCAGCAAATTGCCTTGGACATCTATTAGGCGTTGGTTCAATTCTAGGACTTGCAGCTAGAGGAGTTTTATAAGATCAACAGTGATATAAATCAGAAGGTAAATTTGTTTAATATTTGTTCAACCATTTGTTCAGGATTAAGACCTAAATTTTCTTTGCTTTGATCAGGAGAAGCATGATCAACCAATTTATCTGGTATTCCTATTCTTAATACAGGATATAGGTACTCGTTGTCAACTAATGATTCGACAACAGCTGACCCGAATCCTCCCAACAAGGTTCCTTCTTCAACTGTAACTATTCTTTTAGTTTTATTAGCTTGGCTATGAATTAACTCAGTATCTAATGGTCTTAGGAATCTTGCATTTATAACTGATGCACTAATATTTGATTTCTCAAGTATTTTAGCTACTTTTAATGATGGATAAACCATCGAACCATAAGAAACTATAACAAGATCCGTTCCGTCTTGTAATAGTTCGCCTTTACCTATTTCAAGCAATTCCCATCCTTCCTCCATTAAAGTCACCCCTTCTCCTGATCCTCTTGGAATTCTTAAAGCTGTTGGTCCCTTATGGTGCACTGAAGTTACTAACATATTCTGTAATTCCGCTTCATCCTTAGGAGCCATTACAACAAAATTGGGAACGGATCTTAAATAACTTATATCATATTGACCTTGATGTGTTGGACCATCAGCACCAACGATACCAGCTCTATCAAGTACAAATGATACCGGAAGATTCTGAATCCCAACGTCATGGATTAATTGATCATAAGCTCGTTGTAAAAAAGTACTATAGATAGCGACAACTGGCTTTAAACCATCACATGCCATTCCTGCGGCTAGAGTAACAGCATGTTGTTCCGCGATACCAACATCTATATATTGAGAAGGAATAGCTTTCTGAAGTAAATCAAGACCTGTGCCTGTTGCCATTGCGGCAGTAATTCCATAAACAGAAGTATCATGCTCACACATCTTTAATAATGTTTGACCAAATACCTTACTATAACTTGGCGGTTTAGGTTTATTAGAAGGTATTGATTTACCTGTAGTCAAATCAAAAGCTGATTGTGCATGATAACCAACCTGATCTGCTTCTGCATACGGATACCCTTTACCCTTTGTCGTTACAACATGTACTAGGACAGGTCCGTTTAACTTATGAGCTGAATTAAAGGTTTGAATCATTGACGATATATCATGACCATCGATAGGACCTATATAAGTAAAACCTAATTCTTCAAAAACAGCTCCTACTTTTGGAACTGCCAATCTTCTAACGCTACCTGTTATAGACTTTAATTCTTCAGGAATATCCTTACCTATAAAAGGAATATTTTTGACCCTTTCCTGAACACTGTCAGAGATAAACTGTAAGGGTGGGCTCAACCTTATTCTATTTAAATAAGTTGAGAGAGCTCCAACAGGTGGCGATATAGACATGTCATTATCGTTTAGAACAACTAATAAGCGAGTATCTGGTAAATGACCCGCATGATTTATAGCTTCTAGAGCCATTCCTCCCGTTAAAGCTCCATCTCCTATAACAGCAACGCATTTATAATCCTCATTAATATTATCTCTTGCTAAAGCCATTCCTAAAGCTGCCGAAATTGAAGTACTAGCATGTCCAGCTCCAAAGTGATCAAATTTATTTTCAGATCTTTTTAAATAGCCTGCTATTCCTTTTTGCTGTCGTAGACTATCAAAAGCTTTGTACCTGCCAGTAAGTAACTTGTGGGGATAAGCCTGATGTCCAACATCCCATACGATCTTATCGACATCCAAATCAAGAGTTTGATATAAAGCAAGCGTTAATTCGACCACTCCCAATCCAGGACCTAGATGTCCCCCACTAGCTGAAACGACTTGAAGATGACGTTCTCGAATTTGGCAAGCAATCTCTTCTAGCTGAGGGATAGTCAGACCATGAAGTTCATTCGGGTGATTTAACTCACTCAGAAGCATAAGAAACTTTTATTTTCTTTAATCTAAATTGTAAAGGAGCAAATTAAAATAAAATATATTAATTAAATAATGCAATGTTTCAATTTTTCAAAATTTGAATTAAATATATTGTTATGGATGAATACTTTAAACAAATTCTACAAGCAAGAGTTTATGACATAGCAATAGAATCTCCTCTTGATAAAGCAGATTCTCTATCTAAAAGATTTAATAACAAAATTTACCTTAAGAGAGAAGATCTTCAACCTGTTTTCTCTTTTAAATTAAGAGGTGCATTTAATAAAATGTATAACTTAAGTGAGGATGAGAGATCAAAAGGGGTAATTACATCAAGTGCTGGTAATCACGCCCAAGGTGTTGCTTTAAGCGCATTGAAACTAAATTGCAGGGCAACTATAGTTATGCCGCTAACAACACCAGAAGTTAAGATTAATGCCGTTAAGAATCTTAAAGCCAAGGTTATACTTCATGGAGACAATTATGATGAATGCCATGAAAAGGCTATAAAGATTTGTCAAAATGAAAATTCAACTTTTATCCATCCATTTGATGATCCTTTAGTTATTGCTGGTCAAGGAACTATAGGAATAGAAATTGTTAAGCAAATAAAACAACCACCATATGCAATTTATCTTGCCATTGGAGGAGGAGGATTAGCCTCTGGCGTAGGGACTTATATAAAAAACATATGGCCTGATGTAAAAGTAATAGGAGTTGAGCCTAAAGATGCTCAAGCTATGAATTTATCTCTTATTAAGAATAATAGAGTTAGTTATGAAAACCCTGGTCTTTTTGCTGATGGTGTGGCGGTAAAAAGAGTGGGAAAGATAACCTTTGAACTAACAAAAAAATATATTGATGAAATAATAACAGTTGACACAGATGAGATATGCGCAGCAATCAAGGACACTTATGAAGATACAAGATCAATACTTGAACCAGCTGGAGCCTTGTCAATAGCGGGGATGAAGAAAGATATTAAAAATAAAAATTTAAATAGTAAGAGTTTGATTGCTATAGCTTGTGGGGCAAATATGAATTTTGAGAGACTGAGATTTGTAGCTGAACGAGCTGAACTAGGAGAAAGAAGAGAAGCTATGTTTGCAGTAGAAATTCCAGAGACAGCTGGTAGTTTAAGAAATTTATGTAAAATTATCGGCAATCGAAATTTAAGTGAGTTCAGCTACAGAATGTCCAAAGAAGACAAGGCTCAAATATTTATAGGTATTCAAGTAAAAGGAGATATAGATAAGGAAGAATTAAAAGATGATTTTCAAAGAAATAATTTCAAATATTTAGACCTTACAGATGATGAATTAAGCAAAATTCATATTCGGCATATGGTAGGTGGGAGATTACCTTCTGGTATCAATACTTTGGATAAAACTTATAAAGAATTACTTTATAGATTTAATTTTCCAGAGAGACCAGGAGCATTAATGAAATTTTTAAATAAATTAAATCCTGATTGGTCAATTAGTATTTTCCATTATAGAAATCATGGAGCAGATATAGGAAGGATAGTAATTGGAATAATAATAAAAGAGCAAGATATAGAATTATGGCAAAAGTTCATTAAAAATATCGGATATAAATTTTGGGACGAATCTAATAATAAAGCATATCAGTTATTTCTAGCTTCACAAAAACCATGAAAAAGGTATTCTATAAATAGAATTACCTATAAGCCATCTCAATATCAGAAACCGCAGTAAACAAAAGTACAGATGAAACTCCGCTAGTATCAAAAGTTGAGATTATTCTTTATTTAAAAGGAAAACCACTTTCAATAAAAGACCTTGCAGATCTCTCATCTTCAGAAGAGTACTTAATAGAAGAAGTATTAAATACTTTAAGAAAAAAATATAATCATAAAGAATCCGCATTAGTAATTGTTGAATATAAGAAAATGTATTCATTGGAAATAAATAATAATTTAAATGAATTTGTCCAAAATATGCTTCCTGTTGATCTGTCCACCGCGACATTAAGAACCCTTGCAACTATTGCTATAAAGAAAAAAATACTCCAGTCAGATTTAGTTCTACTTAGAGGATCTGGAGCCTATGAACATATCAAGGAACTAATCGAAAAAAGATTTATTATTAGAAAAAGACAAAAAGATGGCAGATCTTACTGGTTATACCTATCAGAAAACTTTTTTAAAACCTTTTCTATAACTCCTGACTTTTTATCAGATCAAGGACTAAAATAAAATAAATCTATAAAATAAAATGGTTTCAGAAATTTTTGTAGTACTTGCTCAGACTCTATCAATTTTCCAATTTATCTTATTAATAAGAGTCCTTTTAACATGGTTTCCAGGTATTGATTGGAGTAATGGCTTCTTATCCACTCTTAGATCTATTACAGATCCATATTTAGATATCTTTAGAGGGATCATACCTCCACTAGGTGGACTTGATATCTCACCTATATTAGCTTTTATTCTTTTAAATATAGTTTCAGACCTCTTGATAAGACTAAGTTATTCAATCCCTGCAAATTATTAATATAATAACCAATCATCTCTGATCACCAGAACCATGGATTTTATTTTCTTTAAGTCTAATTTCTAATTTGTCTAAATTACACTTTGCTATTTCTTCAAGAGAATATCCCAATTCACAAGATAATTGAGATAAATACCATAAAACATCTCCCAATTCTAATTTGAGACCCTCTTTACTCTCTTCATCAAAAAAACCATTTTTATCTCTAATTACTTTCTTAACTTTTTCAGCTATTTCTCCAGATTCACCAACTAAACCCAAAGTGGGATAAATTGGATTTGAACCAATATTTGGATATAAAGCAGTTTTACTTGCTTTACTCTGATAAGTATTAAAATTCATAAGAGAGGTTTAAATCTTCATTATGCATTTTGAAATAGTATTTTTCATTTTTCTCAAAAATAATTGATGTCAAATATCGACCTAAAAAGAAGGACAAAAATAGTAGCTACTATTGGTCCATCAACACAATCTAAAGAAAGAATATCAAGCCTAATAAAAGCTGGAGCGACAACTTTCAGATTAAATTTTTCTCATGGAGAACATGATGAACATGCTCAAAGAATTAGAACTATTAGGCAAGTCTCAACTGAATTAGGGGTTCATGTTGGGATTCTTCAAGATTTACAAGGACCAAAGATTCGACTAGGCAGATTTGAGGAAGGTCCCGTAAAGGTAAATAAAGGAGACTATTTTTTGTTAACAACAACGAATATTAATTGCACAAAAGAGATAGCTAATGTCACGTACCCAAATTTAATAGATGAGGTTAGTGAGGGAAAACGCATCTTGTTTGACGATGGAAGAGTAGAAATGATAGTCGATGAGGTCAAAGTAGAACAAAAAACACTTAGGTGCAAAGTTACAGTGGGAGGAGTCTTATCAAATAACAAAGGTGTAAACTTCCCAGACGTACAACTCTCAGTAAGAGCTCTAACAGAAAAAGATAAAAGAGATTTAAAATTTGGACTTGAGCATGGTGTTGACTGGATAGCTTTAAGTTTTGTTAGAAATGCTTCAGACATGAATGAAATTAAGGCTCTTATAAGAAATCATGGTTTTTCTACTCCTGTGGTCGCAAAGATAGAAAAATTTGAAGCTATTGATACGATTGATCAAATACTGCCTCTTTGCGATGGGGTTATGGTAGCTAGAGGAGATCTAGGTGTAGAGATTCCAGCTGAAGAGGTTCCCTTAATACAAAAGGATTTGATCAAAAAATCCAACTCTCTTGGTATTCCAATTATCACAGCAACTCAAATGCTGGATTCCATGGCATCTAGCCCTAGGCCAACAAGAGCTGAAGTAAGTGATGTAGCTAATGCAATCCTTGATGGAACAGATGCTGTAATGCTATCCAACGAAACGGCAGTAGGAGAATATCCAGTAGAGGCTGTAAGCACAATGGCGACTATAGCAAGAAGAATTGAGAGAGACTATCCTCTAAAAGCTATAGAAAGCCACCTACCTAGCACTATTCCCAACGCAATTAGTGCAGCTGTTAGCAGTATATCTCGTCAATTAGAGGCATCTGCAATTATTCCATTAACTAAAAGTGGAGCAACTGCTCATAATGTAAGTAAATTTAGACCTCCGACTCCAATATTGGCAATTACAAGTGAAGACACAGTTGCCAGAAGATTACAACTTGTATGGGGAGTTACACCTCTTCTAATAGAGAATCAACCTAGTAGCTCTGAAACATTTAGCATAGCAATGCAAAAATCTCAGGAGATAGGAATATTAAAAGAGGGAGATATTGTTGTACAAACCGCAGGAACATTAACTGGAATTAGTGGTTCAACAGATCTTATTAAAGTTGCTCTTGTACAAGAAGTAGTTGCAAGAGGAATATCTATAGGTACAAAAGAAATCAGTGGTAAAGTAAGAATTATAGAATCAAAACAAGATTTATCTAATTTAAAGCCAGGAGAAATAATTGTAATAGATGAAAATATTTTTAATTCAATAACATTTAGTGAAAATATTGGAGGAATCATAACAAATACTAGTTTTCAGAGATCAATAGAAATATTAGAAAGATTTACAAACAAAATCTCAATTATATGTGAAATTGATAATGGTAAGTTAAATCTCAAAAATGGAGAAGTTGTAAAACTGCAATTAAATGAAGGAGCTATCTACAAAGGCGAGACTAAAGAAAAAGAAAATGATTTAGATATAAAAGATTAATGACTAGGAAAGTTAAAATAAAAGAGGCTATAAGAATGGCCTCAGGCACTCTTTACGCTAATAAGCTTAGAAGTTCACTAACAATGCTAGGCATAATAATAGGTAATGTATCTGTTATAAGTCTTATTGGCATTGGTAGAGGAGCTCAAACTCTAGCTTCAAACCAATTAAGTAATTTAGGTGCCAACGTTCTATTTGTTGTTCCAGGTAACAATGATACAAGAAGGAGAGGTGTGGCCTTCCCCAGGAATTTAGTCTTAGAAGATGCACAAGCAATAAACGAACAAGTACCAGCAATTAAAAGGGTTGCCCCTCAAATATCTTCAAATGAAGTAGTGCAATTTGGATCCAAGAGTACAAGTGCTTCTATAACAGGAACAACATCAGAATTCCTACCGGTAAGAAGTTTTGAAATAGATAAAGGCAGATTTATAAATATGGATGATGTTAAAGGGGCAAGAAATATTTCCATAATTGGACCTGATCTCAAGAAAGAACTTTTCATTAATAAAAATGCTATTGGGAAAAGGATAAGAATTAAAGATCAATCATTTGAAGTTGTTGGAATAATGGCTCCTAAAGGTGCTGTCTTTGGAAATAACCAAGATAAAAACGTTTACATTCCAATCACCTCTATGGTAAATAAGATCACAGGGAAAGATCCTACCTATGGAGTAAGTCTAAGTTTTATAAGTGTAGAAGCAATAGATAAGGAAAGTACAAATGCCGCTAAATTTCAAATAACCAATCTTTTGAGACTCAGGCATAAAATAAATAGAGATGATGACTTCGCTGTAAGATCTCAAAAAGATGCTCTTCAAATTGTTTCAAGCATTACAGGAGGATTAACTCTTATGCTTGCTGCTATTGGAGCAATTTCATTAATAGTTGGTGGAATTGGAATAATGAATATAATGCTAGTTTCAGTAAGTGAAAGGACTGAAGAAATTGGTCTAAGAAAAGCCATAGGAGCTAGACAAGGAGATATAATGATCCAATTTTTATTTGAGTCTCTAATTCTATCTACATTAGGAGGAATAATAGGAACATCTAGCGGAATAACTATTGTTTATCTTATATCCTTACTTACTCCATTACCAGCGGGGATAACAATAGGAACAATGTTAATGACAACATTAATTTCTGGATCAGTTGGTCTTACTTTTGGAGTATTGCCTGCAAAAAGAGCCGCCAACCTAGACCCTATTGTTGCTTTAAGGAGTCTATGAGCTACAAATGATTATATATTTTTGAAATGTATCTAGTAGCTTTAGAAAGAATATTAGAAGTATTCCTAGGTACCTTGCTCCTGATATTAGGTGTCTTCATTCCAGCGAATTTCTCAATAATAGATTTGAACTTAAATATATATTTTCTAACTCTCCCAATTTCGTGGCAAATACCATTTGCTATTTTAATAGGAATGATATTTAATAAATATTCTTCTATAACATCAGTAATAATATACCTTTTAATAGGATTATTAATATTACCTGTATTTAATGAAGGAGGTTCAATAGGTTATCTCATTACGCCGAATATAGGATATTTATTAGGACTAATACCTGCTGTATTCATTATAAGCTCTTCATCAAAAGAGACGATTTATGAATATTTCATATCTGGAGTAAAAGGTATATTAATATTTCATTTAATTGGAATATGCTTTTTATTTATACAAAAGATATTAATCATAAGGGACATATCTATTATCAGGTTTATAATTATTTATACAATTAAGCCTCTACCATTCCACCTTTTAATGAACACATCATGCTCGATAATAGCAGCGATATTTAAAAAAGGTCTCAAATAAATGAAAAATAATATAAATAAATTTAAGTTAAGAACTTTAATATTTGCTTTAATAATAGCCTTTATAGATCAGTTGGTTAAAATAATACTTTACAAATACAAGAACAACTTAAATGGCTCTTCTATATTGTTGTTTAAGATAAATGTAGTAGAGAATTATGGAGCTGCTTTTAGTATATTAAAAGGTCAAACTTTATTACTTGTTTTTTCCAGTGTTCTTGCAACTCTAATAATTACAATATATATAATAAAAAGTAAATATATTACATATAATAAATATATATATTTGTCATTATTATTAGGGGGTACTATTGGAAACGCAATTGACAGAATTACAAGGGGATTTGTAATTGATTATATTGATTTGAAATTTATAGATTTTGCAATATTTAATATTAGTGATATAGCAATAAACATTTCACTATTATATATATTATTGGATATTATATTTAAAAATAATACCGCTAAAATATCAAATAATTAATTTATTAATATGCTAAATAAAATAAGAGATAAAAGAATAAGATTATTTATATATATAATTTTCATCTCTTCATTAATTAGTTTGGCTCTAGAGTTGCTTAGCCTAGAGATAATTTTACTCGTAACATTAATTACATTAATAAAAAAGAAGGATATAAATTTCAAAAGAATTATTTCAAGAATCTATTATATTACTAAAATTAATATAAATAAGACAATTGATTATTCTCGAAAATATAAAGCCGTTAAGAATAACATTAAAAGCATTAAGACTTTATCTAAAGAATTTGAAGATGATATTAAAACCAAAATCATAAAAGAAGAAGTTCTAAAAATTGAGAAAGAACTAGAAAAGGGAGATTTAAATATTATTGTCTTTGGTGCAGTTTCATCAGGGAAAACCTCAATAGTAAGATTATTGTTAAATCAAATAGTAGGAGACGTATCACCTACTATCGGCACAACTAAAGCTATAACTAAGTATCCTCTAGTAAATAATAATTTTTCTAGGAATATCAATATAATAGATACTCCAGGTTTATATGACGATAATGAAAAATCTTTTTATAGAGAAAGAATTTCTAAGTCTAAAGTTACTCGCTCAGAGCTTATCCTTTTTACGATAGACGCAGATATCCGAGAAAAGGAGTCAAATCAAATTTTTAATCTATATAATATTGGCAAAAGAATTTTAATTGTTTTAAATAAAAGTGACCTAAGAACAGAAGATGAAAATAAACTTTTGATAAAAAAGCTTAATCATAAATTTAAAAGCTTTATAAAAGAACAAGACATTGTATTAATTTCGGCATCTCCTAATTCATCAATGAATTATTTAGGACAGAGTATAAAAGGAAAACCTATAATAGATAATCTTTTATCTAGGATAATTGAAGTTCTAAATATCGAGGGAGAAGAATTACTTGCAGATAATATATTATATCAGTGTCATGAATTAGGAACGATAAGTAAAAGTTTAATATCGAAACAAAGATATGCAAAAGTTAATAAAATCATAAAAAAGTATGCTGTTATTACAAGTGGCATATGTTTTATCAACCCTTTACCTTTAATTGACCTTATTGGCGTTTCATTAATTAACTACCAAATGGTTAAAGATATAGCAAAGATATATTTAGTAACCCTTAACACGGAACAAGCAAAGAATCTAGCAAGTATACTTATTAAAACTATCGCTGGACTAGGTTTATCAAAAGCTAGTTATTCATTAGTCAAAACACTTTTATCTTTATCTGGTCCTTCATTATTAATATCTAATTTTATAGACTCTACGGTGAGTGCGATTATAATAAAAGTTGCCGGAGAATCGTTAAATATTTATTTTAAACAAGGTCAAAATTGGGGGGATGGGGGCATAAGTGAAGTGATTCAAAAACAATATAAATTAAACTCCAGAGGAATTAACATTAAGGAATTTATAGATGACATCGTAGATAGCCTAATTAAAAGAGATAACAATAAGAAATTATTAATGCCTCAAGATCAAAATTATCAGGTATAATATTATTAAAAGTAGATCTGAGATCAAAAAAAGTTATTATTATCAGATAAATAAGGCAGATAATAATAGAGAAAACTCCAGTAACTATAGCTATCAATTTTGGTAGATAATTATTATTCATTAAATTGATGAGTTTAGAATTGAAGCGATTTCTTTAATATGGGCTTCTTCTGTGAAAGGATTGCCGAAAACTGCTCTTATATAATATCTTTTTTTATACAATGGTCTTGATAAATAATAATTATTCTTTAATAGTTTTGACTTAATTTTCTTAGACCAACCTATGGATTCTTCGTTTGTTAAATTTACTGGTGAAAGAGTTGATATATGGAGGGGACCAGAAATGATATTAAATTTTTGAGAATCTAACAACGACTCAAAATAAATCTTCTTTAATAATGAAGAGTCAATAATACTTTGAATTCCTTCTATACCAATACTTCTTAAGCCTATCCATAATTTCAAAACTTCTGCTGCTCTGGAACCCTGAAGGCCTAGTTCTCCCCTATTATTTGTAGAATATTCCTCTTCTAAATATGGCAATCCTGTTTGAAAGGTTGAGTGCAGAAAAGTATTATCGGAAACAAGCAATAATGAAGAAGTTTTAGAAATACCTAATAATTTCTGAGGATTAACAGTTATAGAATTACAAGATTCTATACCTTCCAACTTATTAATAATCTGTTTTGAAAAATTAAACACAGCTCCTATTGCTCCATCTATATGTAACCAAATATCCTCTTTTTTGCATATATCTGCAATATCTTTAAGTGGGTCAATAGCTCCCCTTATAGTTGTTCCAGCTGTTGCTACAACGACAAAAGGAATCATTTTGATAGATTTTAAATACGAAATTGAATGCTTTAAGCTCTTTAATGACATCTCTCCAGCATTATTGGTATCAACAAAATGAAAATTTCTATCATTTAATCCCATTATCTTTTTACACTTTTTAAAAGAGATATGACTATCTTTAGTTAATAGAATTACTAAATTGTTCTTTTCTTTCGCAGACGAATTCTCTCTAGCAATTATAAGAGCCATTAAATTACTAATAGATCCACCACTGGCTGCAATACCTCCTGAGGTATTGGGTAATTTAAGATGATCTGAGAACCAGTTGCATATTGATTCTTCTAATTTTGTTAAAGAAGGAGAAAGTTCAGAAGCTAACAAATTATTATTTAATCCAGCAGCTATGAAATCAGAAATAATAGATGCTTTTAATGCAGGGGGATCTAAATGAGCTATAGAGCCAGGGTTATATGGATTATAAGAATTCAAGATAATCTCTCTAAAATCATCAATCAAATCATCATTAGTAACCCCTTGCGCTAAGGGCGGAGAAAACTTAAAAGAATTGTTTAGAGGGACTGGTGGATTAATTTGCGAAGAATTAATCCAATCTTCTAATAATTTAAAAGCAGACTGAAAAAAGCCAAAAAACTCTTTATCATGTTCATTAGGATTAGCAAAGAAGTTATTTTGAGGATATTTATTTATATTTAAATCTTCATTCATAGGATAAAAGATAGTTCAAAATAATTAGATATTTTATAATTAGAAAAGTTTTATTCTAATAAAAGAATTGGTTAATAAGGAAAGTAAAAACCTTACTATGAAAGATTATGTATTCTGGATGAATAGAATACTACAAAGAGCAAAAAATCTAAATACTAATGAAATTCCCATTTATGCAATAGTATTAGATAAAGAGGGTAAATGCATAGGAAGAGGATCAAATCAGAGAGAACGTTGGAAAGATCCCTTAGGTCATGCAGAAATAATTGCGATTAGACAAGCCTCATGGATTATAGGGGACTGGAGGTTAAATGAATGCTCCCTTATTGTAAATCTTGAGCCTTGTACAATGTGTGCGGCTTCTATAATTCAATCAAGAATTGGAACAACTATTTATGGTGCCCATGATAAGAAAAGAGGAGGGCTAGGAGGGACTATTGACTTATCAAGACATGAAAGTTGCCATCATAAAATGAAAGTTTTCAAGGGAGTTCTCGAAGATAAAGCAAGTAAAGAAATTGAATCTTGGTTTAAGAAGATGAGGGATTGCAAATTGAAAATTTAGGCATTTCAGTTTCAAAAAGATTTAACAAATTATCTACGTTTGCTGATGTTGAGTTGTATCCCATTAAACCTATTCTCCAAATCTTTTCAGATAAAATTCCCAAGCCATTGCCTATTTCAATTCCATAATTAGATAGAAGATGAGTCCTAAATAATTCACCATCTATGCCATAAGGTATTTTAACTGTGGTAAGCGTTGCTAATCTATCTTTTTCTGGAACATGCATTTCTAATCCAAGACTTTCCAATCCTTGCCATAATTTCTTTGCATTAAGAATATGCCTCTCCCAAACATTTTCAAGACCTTCATTCGCAATCAATCTAAGACCTTCTCTCATCGCAAAATTCATATTAACTGGAGCAGTATGATGATAAATTCTATCTGAACCCCAGTATTGATTTAAGAGTGATAAATCTAGATACCAATTAGGTACTGGAGATTTCCTCGCTTTTAATTTTTCTTCAGCTCTTTTGCTCATAGTAAATGGACTTAACCCAGGAGGACAACTTAAGCCCTTTTGACTACAACTATATGCTAAATCAATCTTCCATTCATCTATGAGTAGAGGCAATGCACCAAGTGAAGTTACGACATCAACCAATAAAAGACATTCATATTTATTGCATATTTCTCCTAAACCTTCAATCTGTTGAATTACCCCAGTTGAAGTTTCAGCATGAACGATTGCTATGATTCTAGGCTTATTTTTAATAATAGATTCTTCTAGTTCTTGTAGGGAAAAAGTCTCTCCCCATTGCTTTTCAATAGTTCTAACATCGGCCTTATATCTTAATGCAATTTGTTCTAGTCGTTCCCCAAAGTAACCTTTTTTAGCTATTAAAATTCTTTCACCTTCTTCTATAAAATTTGCAATAGATGCTTCCATAGCAGCACTGCCAGTACCACTCATAGGAAGAGTTAATCTGTTTGACGTCTGATATACGTATCGTAAAAGTTCTTGAACCTCTGACATTAATTGCAAATAAGACTTATCTAAATGACCTATAGGATTTAAAGATAAAGCCTTTAAAACTTCTGGATGAGCATTTGAAGGACCTGGTCCCAACAAAATCCTATTTGGGACTTGAGTCTTTGGTAGAGATGAAATAAAGTCCTTAGTAACAGATTGTCTAAAATTTGTTTTAGTCAAAGATCTTTATTTGCATTAATAAAAGAGTAAAGCCTTAAGAAGAATAAAGCGACCTTTATAAACCAATTTAGGTTATTAGAAATATTGATAGAGTTTCTGTTTATATATCTGAATAAAATGGCATTAAAATTACATATTTCTAAAAAGTGTTGCGGTTGATACAAAAGTCATAGCAAACAGTAATTAAGTTAGAGAAAGTATTAGTTTTTTCATGAATAAAACGCCTCAAGATGTTCTTAGTCAAATCAAAGACGAAGCGATAGAGCTTATAGACCTTAAATTCACTGACATTCATGGTAAATGGCAACATTTAACAGTCACTTCAGATATGATTGAAGAAGAATCATTTACTGAAGGTTTAGCTTTTGATGGGTCTTCTATAAGGGGTTGGAAAGCTATAAACGAATCTGATATGGCAATGGTCCCAGATGCAAGAACTTCTTGGGTTGACCCATTTTATAAGCATAAGACTCTAAGTCTTATTTGTTCAATTCAAGAACCTAGAAGTGGAGAACCCTACGAGAGATGTCCTAGAGCACTAGCCCAAAAAGCATTAGCGTATCTTTCTAAAACAGGTATAGCTGATGCCGCCTTTTTTGGACCAGAACCTGAATTCTTTTTATTTGATGATGTAAGATATGCCTCTAATGAAGGAGGCTCCTTTTATAAAGTAGATACAATTGAAGCTCCTTGGAATACAGGAAGAGAAGAAGAAGGTGGAAACCTTGCATATAAAATTCAATATAAAGAAGGCTATTTCCCCGTTGCTCCAAATGATACAGCTCAGGACATAAGATCAGAGATGCTCCTTTTAATGGGAGAGCTAGGAATACCAATTGAAAAACATCATCATGAAGTAGCAGGTGCTAGTCAACATGAATTAGGTATTAAATTTGCACCCCTAATAAATGCAGCCGATAATGTAATGACATATAAATATGTGGTAAGAAATATTGCAAAAAAATATGGCAAAACAGCAACTTTCATGCCTAAACCAGTATTCAACGACAATGGAACTGGGATGCATGTACATCAAAGTCTATGGAAAAACAATCAACCACTTTTCTTCGGAGAAGGTACTTATGCAAATTTATCTCAAACCGCAAAATGGTATATAGGAGGTATATTAAAACACGCTCCATCATTTCTTGCTTTTACAAATCCATCAACAAACAGTTATAAAAGACTAGTGCCTGGTTTTGAGGCACCTGTCAACCTAGTTTATTCTCAAGGGAATAGGTCAGCAGCGGTAAGAATTCCACTAACAGGGGATAATCCAAAAGCAAAGAGATTAGAATTCAGATCAGGAGATGCTTTAGCTAACCCTTATTTAGCATTTAGTGTAATGATGATGGCTGGTATAGATGGTATAAAAAATCAAATAGATCCAGGGAATGGAGTAGATGTTGACTTGTTTGAATTAGATCCTGACCAACTAGCCAAAATTGATACGGTACCTTCCTCTCTGAATGATGCCTTAGAAGCTTTAAAAAATGATAATGAATATTTACTTGAAGGTAATGTGTTTACCAAAGATTTTATAAATAATTTCATTGAGTTAAAGTATGAAGATGTTCAGCAGCTTCGACAAAGACCTCATCCTCATGAGTTCTTTATGTATTACGACGCATAAAAATATAATTTATTTATTAATTAGTAATTCTATTTAAATTAATAGATAAAGATTACATATAATAAGCTCTTAATAATATTATAAAAATTAATAAATTTAATATATAATCTCAAAAATAAAAATATTAAAAAATTTCATGTAAAACCAAAATTCGAAAATTTATTTGTTCAAATATTATTTAAGAATTGATTACCTATGGTTCAAAGAAATCTTACTAAAATTGCATATCAAACACTTCAACAAGGTAAAAGCATTGCTGGTTTTGCCCATAAAGAGCTTAGCAATAGAATAATGGATTTAATTTCTCCTAGTGCACAAGAAATTAAATTTGATTTTGACGAAGAACTTCTACAAAAATTGCAAGAATCAATGTCTGAACTAAGAGAAATTGATTGGAGGGAATCTGAAGAAAATCTATATCCTCAAAAGCTTCTCTTTGAAGGTCCTTGGCTCAAATGGTTTATGGAATATCCAAAACTATGGTTGGATATGCCTTTAACATGGAAAAGAAGGCAAAAAGGAAATTATCGTGACATGCCTAAGAAAATTGATAAGGAATTCTACCCTGATTACTATTTACAAAATTTTCATCATCAGACAGACGGATATCTAAGTGAATACTCTGCAAGTATTTATGATCTACAAGTTGAAATTCTATTCAATGGAACTGCTGATTCAATGAGAAGAAGGGTCATCTCACCATTGAAGCGTGGATTAGAAGTATTTACTAAGGACCAATTAAATTCTCTAAAAGTACTTGATATTGCAGCAGGTACTGGTAGGACATTAAAGCAATTAAGAAGTGCTTTCCCCAATTTAAATTTATATGGTATTGATTTATCTAGTTCTTATTTAAAAGAAGCAAGCAGATATCTTTCAAGTAGCGAAGGTAATCTTGTTGAATTAATACAAGGTAATGCTGAAAGTCTTCCTTATGAAGACAATACTTTTAATGGAATAACTTGTGTGTATTTATTTCATGAGTTGCCATCAAAAGTAAGAGAAAAAGTGATAGAAGAATGCTATAGGGTTCTAAAACCAAAAGGAATATTTGTTTTAGCTGATTCTATCCAAATCAAGGATTCGCCAGATTTTATATCAATAATGGAGAACTTTCATAAAAATTTCCATGAACCATATTATAGAGATTATATAAGAGATAACATTGTTGAGAAATTATCCAAAGCGGGATTTCAAAATATTAATGGAGAATCATTCTTTATGACTAGAGTCTGGAGTTGCTATAAAGCATAAATTAGTTTGATACTATATAAATTAGTGTCATTTAAAACTAATGAATAATTGGTCCACGAAAGCTAAGGATTTATCAAAAGAACTTCATCATGAAATTTCTATAAAAGAAACCTATTGGCATCAGTATAAAAACAATCATTCCAGAAGAGCAGCTGAATTGATTTCAGCTAGTCTTATTCAACTAATTTCTGAAAAAGATATCAATAATGTTGAGGAACTTCTAGTGCAAAGTCTTAAATGGATTAGAGGTGAAATTGAATTTCAAAAATGTAGTCACAAATAAAAGTTTTTAATCTATTTCCTATTAGCTAACTGAAGCCTATTCCCCCTAGGACTCCATCTAACATCATCAAAACATTGATTAATAAGAAAAAGACCTCTACCATCAATAGATTCAATATCATCTGGAAGATTATTTTCTGATGATTTATGAATGAAACCATTCCCTTCATCTTGAACTTGCCATATGCGCCAATTAGGGGTGAAGATTCTTCTTACACGAACAAGCTTTGATGGGTCTCCAGAATTGCCATGAATAACAGCATTAATAATTGCCTCATGTAATCCTAATTTAGTTCTAAAAAAGAAATCATTAGAAACTTTCGGCTCAATTAGAGTCTCAACGAAGTCTGAAATTTGCAAAGTAGAATGATATTTATACTCACTCCAATTTATAGGATAGAAATTAATCTCTTTAAGAAGATTTCTAACGTATCTTTGAGATAGAGAGAAAACCATTTATAAAAAGTTCTCTTTAATTAAGAATACCTGATAATAGTCATTATTAGAAATCATAAGTCAATTTTATGTCTACCTGAAATAGCTGGATGCTTAAGGATCGAATCCATTAACCTAACTCCACGAAGTTGATTAATTAATGGCATATGTCCTTCTGGTGCCGATAAAGACCAATTAAAGGATGACGGGTATCTCGTCCATATACCATCAAGCTTCCATCCTATTCTTGGCCATAATTTGTCATATCGTTTACCAACACTTTTTAAAATATTTGCTTGAACAGAAAACCCAAATTTACCTTGTGAATAGATAAACCATAATTTATCTATTGAAGCTAAATCATTGCTAGGCATTTGTGTAACTTCACTATAAAAAACATATCCTCTTTTTACTGCATCTTCTCCAGCTAAGGTTCTTAGGAAAGAACTTGTTAATCTATCTGCATTCTCAAAGTCTTCTTGTACCAAAAATTTTTGTAACATTGAAAAATCTAAGCCATATTCTGAAGATGTCTTAACCCAATTAAAATATTGATTTGAATTATATTTTTTAAAAAAATCTGGTTTGTGCCTTTTTAAAATCTGTAGTAACCAACCAACAGACCAATCTTCATTCTCTCGATCAAATATTTTGAAGGTTTCCTCTCCTAAAGAATAGATATCTTCAACTCTATTCTCAATAGCATTGGCTATTGATTTCTTTTGTCGTCCACTAGACTCTAAAAAATTTCGTAGTAATATTTTAATATCACATGTATTGTTTTCATCCTTAGATAATGACATATCTTTTAGTTAAAAAAAATAAAGGTTTAAAGTCAATTTATTCAAATGAATAAATCTAATAAATCTAACATCAAGAATTTTAGATCTATTTATGGACAAGTGATCGATGTTAGAAGCCCAGATGAATTTAAAAAAGGACATTTGCCAGGAGCAATTAATATTCCTCTCTTCTCTAATGAGGAAAGGAGGAGAATTGGTCATTTATACAAAAACAGAGGTAGAGAACAATCGATTTCACTTGGTATTAATCTAACTTCAAAAAAGATATCTTACTTGACTGATCAGTTAATTCTACAAAAAAACATACAAATTTCAAAAGGGATAGATAATCCTGCTCTAAAATTTTATTGTTCAAGAGGAGGTATGCGTTCATACTCCATGAATTGGCTATGTCATAAATTAGCCATTAATTCTTTAATTCTAGAAAATGGATATAAATCATATAGAAACTCTGTGCTTGAAATCTTTAGAGAAAAATGGAATTTATACTTAATTGGAGGTAAAACGGGTACAGGGAAAACAGAGTTAATAAAGTCATTAGCTAATAAAAATTTCCAAACCATAGACCTAGAGAAACTAGCTAACCATAGAGGAAGTGTTTATGGAGGCTTAGGACAAATAGCTCAACCTAGCACTGAACAATTTGAGAATTTATTTGCAGAAAAATTATCAGAATATATGGGTTCGAATAGAATCGTTTTTGTTGAAGCTGAAAGTGCAAATATAGGTGCCTGCAGAATACCATTTGAATTCTTCAATCAAATGAAAAAAGCCCCTTTAATAGAAATACAAAAAACTGATGAAGAAAGAATAATCAAACTTGTACAGATATATTCTTCAAATTCAAAAGAATCATTAAAAGAAGCTACACTTAAAATAAGGAAAAGACTTGGATCAGAAAGAACAAATAAAGCATTATCTTTTATTGATAAAGGTGAATGGGAAAATGTATGCATACAAGTATTAGATTATTATGACAGGTGCTATGAAAATGAAATTAACAAAAGAGAAAAAGTTTTAAGCATAGATTTATCAAACATTTCATTGACTGAATCCTTAGAGAAAATAATAAATATAATTGGTTAAAATATTGATCAAACAGAAAATATAGTATTCTATAAAAGGAAAAATGATATGTAAATTTAAATTTTATGTCCAAAGAGAATCAATTACCTAAGATAAGTTTCTATAATAATGTCAAGGAACCTGTTGTACCAGAAATCAGATTAACTAGGAGTAAAGATGGTAAAACTGGCCAAGCAATTTTTACTTTCGAAGAACCACAGGCGTTATCAGTTCTAACCACTGGAGAAATAAATGGTATGTCTTTAATTGATGAAGAAGGAGTCTTATCCACGAGAGAAGTAAAGGCAAGGTTTATCGACGGTACTCCTAGATTTATAGATGCTATTTATTTATGGAGAAATGGAACAGAATTTGAAAGATTCATGAGATTTGCAAATAGATATGCAAAAGCAAATGGTTTGGGTTACTCTGAGAAATAATTAATTAATTTTTTCTAATGTGAAAGACTTAAATATTGAAAAAATAATATTAATAACTATTTCTTTGATAATTCTCTTTTATTTAAAGAGTTTTTTCTTGATTTTGTTTAGTTCATTTATATTAGTCAATATTTTTGAAAATCAAATCAAGATATTAAATAAGATATATCCATTACCTAGAAAACTTGCTCTAGCCATATCTATATTAATACTTATTATTATAATAACTACAGCAACAATACTAATAGCTCCACCTTTTATAAGAGAATTTAAAGCAATAATATTAGAACTACCTTCTGTATTATCAAGGCTTAGTATTATATTAAATGAAAATATAATAAATCTTACATATTCTGTTAATGAGAGACTAGGTTATGATTACTCTGACCAAAATGATAATTTAATTACTGGGATAAAACTTCTTGATAATTTTTTTGAATTACCTGATGGAACAACTATATTAACTGGAATAACTGATAGTTTAGGAAAACTTATTAATATTGCTAGTAATGTGGGGAGTGTTATATTACAAGTCTTATTTATACTAATTACTAGCATAATAATTTCACTTCAGCCTGAAGCATATAAAGAAGCCTTTATATTAATTGTCCCGATAAGATACAGGAATAGGACAAGACGAGTTATAAATAAATCTAATTTAGCCATCACAAACTGGCTTATATGTATACTAATTAGTTCATTCTTTATTGGCTTATTATCCCTAATAGGACTAAGCATATTAGATGTTAAATATTCTGTAGCAAACGCAATTATTGCTGTTGTCTTTAATCTTATCCCTAACATTGGTCCATTGATAAGTACTATATTCCCTATGTCAATTGCATTTCTAGATAGCACATGGAAAGCAATTGGCGTACTGCTTCTTTATATCTTAATACAGAACCTAGAGACATATTTTATAACTCCTTCATTAATGCAAAGAAGGACAAAACTCTTACCAGGAGCTACACTTATTGGACAGTTTATTTTAACTATTATCTTTGGACCTTTAGGTTTATTACTATCTCTGCCATTGTTGGTTGTAATACAAGTTATAGTTAAAGAATTTATTATTTATGATAAATCTGAAGTTATAGATTATAGAAATGAAAGCTAATTTTTATTTATTTGCTATAAAGATAAAAGGATAAGAAATAATTATAAAAACCTCTAAAGTATTATGAACTATCAAACTATATAGTGAGTAAAGTGTAAAATACTGCATTAATATTCTCAAATCAGGCAAAAGTGAATAAAAAGACAAAAGCACTAGAAAAAGAAAAATTTTCTTAGGATCCATTTCTTATGAATTATTCTTTAATTTGATTTAACAATAATGATGGAGCTAGGCAGATGCTAGACCAACTTCCAACTATTATCCCTATAAATAAAGATAAGGAGAAAAGAAACAATGAATTACTTCCTAATATCATTAAAGAGAGAAGAGGAAGTATTGTAGTAAAACTTGTAAAGATAGTTCTAGACAATGATTCTGAGACAGACATATTGATAATCTCTTTATAAGTTATATTTGATTTCAGTTTAGTATTTTCTCGAATTCTATCAAATATAACAACTGTATCATTTACTGAGTATCCGGCCACAGTTAACAACGAAACAGCAAATAAGCTATTAACTTCTACAGATAAAAGAATACCTAGCCAAGAAAAAACACCAAAGACTATTAATAAGTCATGAAACAGAGCTAATAAAGCGAGGATCGCAAATCTCTTATCAAATCTAATTGAGATATATAAAGAAATAGCAATTAATGAAAGGACTAAAGCAATTAAACTTTTTTTAAGGAGTTGAACACCTAATTTAGGACCTATAGCTGTAACACTATTTTTCGATAAGTCTAAAGGTCCAAATATATCGTCTAGCAATCCAATATATATATTTGATTTGTATGGAGTTAAATAAGAAGTCTTTAAAGATATAGTATTTTTATTGAGTAATTGAACATTAAAATTTTGCTTTAATGAGGCATCAAAACCATTTATATCTTTTTCTCTGAAATAAGATAATATCTTATCTTCAGCAATTTCTGCATTTATATCTGAACATGAATCATTTAGACATGATCTGGTGACCTCTATTTTAGAACCACCTTTAAAATCAATTCCCAAACGGATAGGCGCTCTAATATCGGGGTTTAAGAAAGAGAAAATGATACCTAATAAACTAATAGAAATAGCTAATATTGAAATTACTAAAATCTTTGATTTATGATTAGATAATATAAACATATACTTAATAATGAATTAATTTAAAAATTATAACTTTTAATGGAAATAAAATATTTAAGTTGCCTAAAGCGTTGATAAGAAGTAAAGAATCGTAAGAATGTTCTAGTACATGATAAGGAAGTAAATAGACTTACAATTACACCAACACCAAGAGTAGCAGCAAATCCTCTAACGAAACTACTACCAAAATAAAACAGAATAATACAACTAATTAACGTAGTAAAATGACCATCGACAATTGAGGAATTCGCTTTGGCAAACGCAGAATCTATAGACCTAATAAGTGTATTAGACTTAGCCAACTCATCTTTCAGTCTCTCAAATATCAATATATTGGCATCAACGGCCATTCCAATACTTAAAATAAAACCTGCCAAACCAGGCAAAGTTAATGTGATAGGTATTAATGAACAAACAGCCATATTAATAAGACCGTAAAGAATTAAAGAGATTACTGAAACTAGTCCAGCGAATCTATATTTAATTACCATAAAACATGCAACTAAAGACAAACCCAAAATTGAGGCATATAGGCTTCTTACTATATTTTCTTTACCAAGCAAAGGACCTATTGAAGTAACTTCTATTATTTCAACAGGTAATGGTAATGCTCCTCCTCTAAGCTGTACTTCTAATTCTCTAGCTTCTTCGGCAGAGAATCGTCCTGAAATTGTAGCTGAACCACCAGTTATCCCGGAAGTTTTAAATTTAGGACCAACACCTGCTTCACTAATTGACTCTCCATCCAAAATAATAGAAAGTAATCTATCACTTCCAGCTATATCCTTAGTAAGATCAGCAAATTTCTCCCCGCCTTCATTAGTGAATCTTAAGATAACTTCCCAATTCATATTATTTTGCTCTTGTTTTCGACTGGCAGAGATTAAATCCTTTCCCGTTAAAGAAGAAGGTTCAAATAAATCTGCAATTTTTTTGGATAATGCATTTTTTGTGTTTACGCCCATAGATAGCACATCTTCATCCCCATAATATTTATCTAGACCAATTTTGATTCTCAACTGATTTATTTGCTCTTTATACGTCTGAACTTGATCCTCAGTAATATCATTTAATGACTTCGATCTAATATCAATAATTAAATTAGATAAAAGAAATCTGAGATTCTGTAACTCAGAAAGATTCTCTCTCGTATTTCTTTTTTGAGTTCTAAATTCAAGTAAAGCTGTTTTTCCGACAATATTAGCTGCCTTAGAAGGATCCTGTTCATCTGGTAACTCGAGAATTAACTGATCTTCTCCTAGAGTCTGAAGACTAGATTCAGAGACACCTAGAGTGTTTACTCTTCGTTCTAAAACTGTTCGCACCGATTCGATATCTTCTTTAGTAACATTTTGAGATTCTTCAATTGGATTAACCTGCAGAGTTAGCTTAGACCCTCCTTTTAAATCCAAGCCTAATTGAAAGCCAAAATTGTTAATTATAAAGAAAGAAAAGGCTATTAAAGCAAAAATGAGGAATAGCCATCCTTGTCTTTTTGGCATATTCTATAAACTCCCATTTACCATCTTTATTGCTGTTTCGACTATTTGGTGAGGTTGTATTATTGTAAGATTTTCTAATTTACCATTGTATGGAGTCGGAATATCCTGGCTTGATAATCTAATAGGTCTACAATCTAGGTCATCAAAACAACTTTCAGAAATTAATGCTATTAATTCAGCTCCTATACCACCTGTCTTCATACATTCCTCAACTATCAAAACCTTATTTGTTTTCTTTACAGAAGCAGAAATAGTTTCCATATCAAATGGTTTTAAACTTATAAGATCTATCAATTCAACATTAATTCCTTCTTTTCGAAGTGTTTCTAATGCTTTTAGACAATGATGTCGCATTCTAGAATAAGTAAGAATGGTAATATCATTGCCTTCTTGAACGATATCTGCCTGATCTAATGCACATATATATTCTCCTGAAGGAATCTCTTCATTTAAATTATATAAAAGTACATGTTCAAAGAAAAGAACAGGATTATCATCTCTTATAGCTGCTTTCATAAGTCCTTTAGCATTAGTAGGGGTACTACATGCAACAATTTTTATTCCAGGAACTGCATGAAAATATGCTTCTAATCTCTGACTATGCTCTGCTCCCAGTTGACGTCCTACCCCACCAGGTCCTCTGACTACCGATGGAATAGTAAAATTACCTCCGCTTGTATATCTAAGCATTCCCATATTGTTTGAGATTTGGTTGAAAGCCAAAAGAAGAAATCCCATATTCATCCCTTCCACAATAGGTCTAAGACCTGTCATAGCTGCGCCAACAGCCATACCTGTAAAACTATTTTCTGCTATAGGTGTATCTAGAACTCTTAATTCTCCATATTTCTCATATAAATCTTTAGTAACCTTATAAGATCCACCATATTGTCCAACATCTTCTCCCATGACACATACATAAGGATCTCTAGACATTTCCTCATCAATGGCTTCTTTAAGAGCGTTAAACAATAATGTTCCAGGCACGAATAAAAAGATGTATGTTTTTATATAATCTATATCATCTCATACTAGATCAACCGCCTTCAGCAAAAGTTATTAAGAGTAAAACTGATAAAATCATCCCAGGGGATAACAATAGAATAAGAGTACCCAGTTCGTTAAGTGACATTTAATTGAATGATTTATTAAAATATTAATCGATTTATTCAGTTGAAATGTTAAAAAAAGATCTAATAAAAAGCAAAAACAAACCTAATCCTATAAAGAGAAAAGAAAAAGTAGCTAAAAAACTAGAGCCAACAATCAATGTTCTTAAACCAGTAGAGATACTCTGAACCAGTTGAGAGTCTGAATTGACCATATGAATTGAAAAATATAGCATTAACTTCCTACTTATAAAAAAAGAAACCAAGGCTAAAATTAAACTTGTTAAAGAACCAGAGAGAAAACTTAAAGGACTTTTATTAACTTTTAAATTATCTTGTTCAAGATTATCATTCATTTAGACAATTAAGATTGATTAAATAATACACTATTAATTAATAAATTGAATTACCCATACATACAAAATTAGAACACCAAGAATCAAATCCATTTTCTTTAAAAATATTCTTATTTCTTAAAAATTCATCTTTTGCAATTTGGTAATCATCAAATAAAGCAAAGCATGTAGGTCCAGATCCTGACATTGAATAATTAATTACATTATTAACTTGTGATAATAAAGACAAAGCTTTTGATACAGATTCATTAATAGGAACAATTACAGTTTGTAAATCATTTCTTAAAGGAAATTTGCTATTATTAAAATTTACAATCCATTCACAAGATCTAAGTTCTGTCCTTTTATTGTTTATATCTGATACATCTTTTAGGTATTGAGAATAATATTTTTTCTTATATAAATTATAAGCAGATGGAGTAGAAATAGACTCATTTGGATCTTTAATTAAAATCACACCATATTCCTTTAATCCTGAATTAATGTTTTCAACAATTTCCCCCCTACCAAAGCAAAATTTAGTTCCTCCTTTAAGGCAAAATGGTACATCAGAACCAAGTTCAGAAGCAAATTTAAATAATAAATTATCATCATATTCTAATTCCCATAAAATATTAAGTGCTTTAAGTGTCGAAGCTGCATTTGATGAACCTCCAGCGAGACCGGCCCCTATTGGAATATTCTTTTCAAGATATATATTCACACCTAAATCATTTTGACCAGAAGCTTCTTTTAGAATATTGGCTGCTTTGACTATAAGATTATCTTTATAATTACTTAATTTTTTATTATTTGTTTCTAAATTTATCTTCTCTGATGATGACTTAAAAAAACTAATATTATCAGCCAAATCAACACTTTGCATCACCATAGATAATTCATGAAAGTTATCATCTCTAATACCTAGAATTTCTAAATGTAAATTAATCTTCGCGTATGATCTTATTCTCAATACAGGCTTACTTTTGAAGGGATAAAGACTCACAGCATTTTGCCAAACTAATCCATTCTAAAATAGTGAGTTGCTGAGGTCTTAAATCAAAATCAACTCCTGAGCAATTTCTTAATATTTCAAACTTATTCTCATCAAATATACTCCCTAATGTATTCCTTAATTTTTTTCTCTTTTCTCTAAAACTTATATTTAATAATTTACCAATTAACTTCTCAATTTCTATGGTTTCTCTATCGATATTATTCTTCGGCGTAAATGACAGCACTGAAGAACGAACTTTAGGAGCAGGAGAAAAACTTTTTGAATCTACATCACATACTTTTTTAAGATCAGCTATTAATTGAATCTTAATACTTAATGCACTAAAATTTTTACTACCTTCTTTAGCAATAATTCTATCAGCTACTTCTTTTTGCATTAAGAATACTAATTTCTTATAAGAGCAAGTAAATTCAGAGCCCAACTTACCTATAAATTTTTCTAAAATTGGTCCAGTTATATTGTATGGAATATTAGCTACAACTTTATTAATCCCTTCATTATTAGGGGTTTCTACTTTTATATTCAAGACATCTCCCTCTTGTAATGAAAAATTAGAATGACTTTTAAAACGATTTCTTAAACCATCAATTAAATTTCTATCTATTTCAATTGCATGTAGACCCTTGATTTTTGTTTTTAATAATTTATCAGTTAATGCACCTTTACCTGGTCCTATTTCTAATACATAATCTTCACTACATAATTCCGAACTTGTTATAATCTTATTTAAGACATTTTCATCCTTCAACCAATGTTGTCCGAATTTTTTTCTTGGAAAATGATTCTTAAACATTATTTAATTGATAGAATTTACAGCTTTTCTACTTAAGGATAAAGCTAAAATCAATTCTAATACAACTCTTATCTATTTAACTAAATTCTGATTATGAAATTCAAGCTAAAGGATCTAAACAAACTAAAGGCTATAATCTCTACTAATAATACTAAAAACACTTCAAGCAATTTAAAACCATCTAATCTTTCTAATAATAAAAAGAAAAACGCCTCTTCTGATTCAAATAATTTATTTTATGAATATTTAGATCAAAGCAATGATGGTAATATATCAACCCAAAATATTGATAAGCTTAAACAAATAGAAAACATCCCACAGAATAATATCTCTTCTACTGATAATAATAAGGATTTAGAGAGATATAAGGATCAAAGTGATAAACTAATAGATTTTGATCTTTTAAATCATTATGATCAATTTGAAGACCTACTTAAAGAAGAAGAAGACAGCTATTAATTATCTTAAAATATATGATTAATCCATCCAAAATCAGAATAATATCAGTTGGAAAAATCACTAAATCATTTATAACTTTAGGAATTAAATATTATAAGAGAAGATTAAATGGCATTCAAATAATAGAGTTAAAAGACTCTAACAAAGATAAAGAAGCAAAAATTATCTTACAAACTTTTCTTAAGAATGAAATTAAAATTATACTTTCAGAAGAGGGATTAATTTTTAATTCCGTAAAACTTACTGATACTCTATTGAAATATTCACCCCAGAAAATATCTTTTGTAATTGGGGGACCTGATGGTATATCCAACAAAATAAAGGATTCCGCTGATCTAATATTAAGCCTATCCCCACTTACTTTTCCTCACGAGATAGTACAACTTCTACTATTAGAACAAATTTATCGATGCCAAGCTATTTCTGCTAGACACCCCTATCATCGAAGCTAATTTTTAAGTTCTATTTTACTAAATAAAACATAAATACCCCACTCCAGGCAGATGACTATATCATATAGTACATATGTATCATAGCGTTAACGTGGTCTCTGCAAAAAAAGGCAATAAAGGCTCTCTTTCTTTCCCATTATCAGGGGAGTCTGTATCGGCTGGCTTTCCTTCTCCTGCAGAAGACTATCTTGAAAACAGTATTAATTTGAATGAGTACTTAATAAACCATCCATACAGCACATTCTTTCTAAGAGTAAGCGGTGATTCAATGTCTAATGCAAACATTAATCATGGGGACCTGTTAATTGTCGATCGAAGTATTAATCCAAAACCTAATAACATTGTCATAGCATTATTAGACGGGGATTTCATTCTTAAAAGGCTAATAAAAAAAGATAATGAACTTTATTTGAAAGCTGAAAACTATAATTATTCAGCTATTCCTCTTAGTTCTTACAATGAAGTTCAAATATGGGGCGTAGCTATATATGTAATTCATAAATTATAAAATGCGAAATAAAAGCAAATGAAAGCGATTACATTGATTGATGCTAATAACTTTTATGCCTCCTGTGAACAGAGCATTAATCCAGCTTTAGCAGGTAAACCTATAGTCATACTATCCAATAACGATGGTTGTATTATCGCTCGAAGTTCAGAAGCTAGAAATCTAGGGATTCAAATGGGTACACCATATTTCAAAATAAAACACAAGTTAAATAGTCTTGGAATAATTTCATGTAGTTCTAATTATGAATTATATGGAGATATCAGTCAGCGCTTGATGAATTTACTAAAAATGCAATGTGAAGAATTAGAGGTTTATTCTATTGACGAAGCCTTTGGATTCATCTCAAGACCTAATAATCTTGATTTACGTCCATGGGCAAGAAGTCTTAGAATTTTAATATATCAAAACTTAGGGATCCCAATATCAATCGGAATAGGCAAAAGTAAAGTACAAGCCAAAATAGCCAACAAATTAGCAAAGAGAGATCCAAAAGAATCAGGAATATTTGATATATCAACTAATTCAAAAAAAAATTACTATTTAGAAAATATTGACATCAAAGACATCTGGGGGATCGGGAGTAAATCATCTGAATGGTTACGTTCTCGAGGGATAAGAAATGCTCTACAATTTAGAGATATATCTAATTCCAAAATCTCAAACAAGCTAGGGATCACAGGGAAGAGATTACAATTAGAGCTAAGAGGAGAAAATTGCATACCTTTTAAGAGAAAAGAGAATCAGAAGAAAGAAATAACTGTTAGTAGAAGCTTCTCCAAACCAATAGCAAACATTAGAGAATTATCTGAATCACTAGCCCTATATATAACAATAGCTTCTTATAAATTAAGAAAACAAGGTCTACTAACACGCAATATATGTGTCTTTATAAGGACTAATCCTTTCTCCTCTAATGAATTCCACAACCTAACTTCTTATAGAACCCTTAATGAGCCAACGAACAATACACAAATACTTATCAAAACATCTATAGAAATTCTGGTAAGTATATATAAAGCAGATCTAAAATTCACTAAAGCAGGTGTGATAATGAGAAAATTATCTAATGATAAATATATACAGAGAAGTATTAATTATAGAGAAAAAACAAAAGAATCACATAAAGGAGAAATATTAATGAATACAATTGATAATATTAATAAGAAATTTGGAGAAGGATCTATTTATTGGGCAGCTAGTGGAATAAAAAGAGAATGGGAAATGAGAAGGAACTTATTAAGCTATGTATCAACAACAAACATAAAAAGGATTCCATTAGTTATAACATAGAAAAATAATTACAAATGGAATTTATAATATTTTTAAGCAAAATAGACCTAGAGATTCTAAAAAATATCAGAATGGCTAATTACAACATAGAGGAGAACACTCCACTATGTCTAATCGATAAAAGTTATTTTGGCTTTCTAAAGAAAGGAACTAAAACCATTGTAATATGTACAGAAAATGCGAAATTAATGGGTGGTTATAATTTTAAAAAAAAGAATATAAACGAAGATCAATTCAAAACCAAACTATATATTAGGAAAGCACTAAGGCATGAGTCAACACATGTAGCACAACAGTGCAATAATAATAAACCATTAAACATTAAGGGGATAAATAATAAAGAAGTAACAGATACCAAGAAATTGGCTCTTAGGAATTCACTGAAATTTGGAGGAAATAGAAGTAAGGAAATAGAGGCCTATATATTACAAGACAAACCTAAACTTGTTCTAAAAGCAATTAAGAAATATTGCCTATAAAGATAAGGATAAAATTTATTGATTAATCTTAAAAAAGTTACCACATCGTTGCTGATCAAGAGAAGATATGTGCTTCCTTTCTGTATAGTAAAGCTTCTGAAAATTAATTGCGTCAGAATTTAATTCAAGGAACATATTATCTATTTGAGTCTCCATAGAAGAATTATCCTCATTCTCTTTATCAATCAGTAAGGCTATGCAATTTTCAACTGTTCTAAGTCGCTGCCCTGACCAAGATTCAATTAAATGTCTACATCTTTTCACAGATTTATATCTCTCCAATAAAGAGAAAACACCTATAAGATAATTCTCAGGATTAGAGAATGAAGCAAGTATTAATTCATTAGGGTTCATAAAAAAATTATATTTCTTTGACAACTCAACATCTACTGACATAATTCTGTCAGAAATGTGATCCATCAAATCAAGCTCCTCTAATTTTCTACTTAATTCAGGATGATCAGAACAAATTTCAAGAAGAAACTTCTCTCCTAAGATCTCTTCTTCAAAAGTTGTGATGGCAGCCCAAATAAGACGATGATGATTGATAGAAAAATCTTCAATTTCTCTTCTTTTAAGCTCTTTACGAATAAACGATCGATATGAAGGACAATGAAGATAATAAAATATCAATTCTGCCTCATTCTTTTCTCTTTGAGTAACTTCATTAGGGAGCTCAAACTTATTAGATTGTCCGTGCCATCTATAACCTTTAACTTGTCTTCTCAAATCCTGTTCAAGTTTTATTGCCAATCTAGCCTGACCTCTACTTAATCTTTCAGAAACCTTTTGCAAATAATGAGTCCTTATTGCCGACTGAGGAAGTTTACCTAAAAGTTTCACCAAGGAAGTAACAACACTTTGAAATCCTTCTGAAGTAGAAGTGTCTATTCCTTCAAAGATATTATCTATTTCCCAGTCAAACCATACAGGAGACTGATCTAGTAAGGCTATATAAGACGATGCGCTATTTTGTTTTAAGTATTCATCTGGATCTTTGCCAGAGGGAAGATTTAATATTCTTAAATCTATTTGATTTTGAATAGCCAATGATTCAAGTTCTGAAATTGCTCGTTTTGCGGCAGATTTCCCTGCATTGTCAGAATCAAAATTAAGAATGACTTTTTTACTCTCAGTACATCTACAAATTTGAGATATTTGATATTTATTTAAAGCAGTACCAAGAGAAGCGACGGAATTATCAATACCTAACGATTGAAGCGCGATGACATCAAAATAACCCTCCACAACAACTGCTCGATCTTTTTTTCTTATAGAACTTACTGCTTTATCAAAGCCAAATAATTGTTTACCTTTTTCAAAAATTTCTGTTTCAGGAGAATTTAGATATTTTGGTTCTGAACCATCTAGACTTCTTCCCCCAAAGCCAATAACTCTATTTTGTCTATCAAAAATTGGGATCATTAATCTATTTCGGAATCTGTCATATATACCACTGTTGTTTTTCTTGTATACTCCCATGCCAGAATTCACAATAAGATCCAAAGGTATTCCTTGTTCTAAATGCAAATAATTAGTTAAAGAATTCCATTTGTTAGGAGAAAATCCTAATTCAAATTTATTTATGGCTTCATTAGAAATGGACCTAATGCTTTTTAAATAATCTAAAGCTTCCTTACCCATATCAGAATTAAGCTCTTTCTTAAACCAATCTTTTGACAAAAGAAGTACTTTAAATAATTGATCTCTATAATTTAATTTAATCTTATAAGTATCTTTCTGAGATTCATCTAGGAGATCAACATTTATATTAGATTTCTTAGCAAGCTCAAGAACTACATCAGAGAAATTCCTGCTAGAAAAATCCATTAAGAATTTAATTGCATTTCCACCTGCGCCACAGGAGAAACAATAATAAAACTGCTTCGATGGAGATACTGTCATCGAAGGCTTAGTATCATCATGAAATGGGCAGATGCCTACATATTCTTTACCTTTTCTTTTAAGAACTATATGTTCAGAAATAACATCAACGATATCGGTTCTTTCCTTAACGGCTTCAATAGTACTTGGATGTATTCTTGGAGTCATTAAAGAAGAAGCGAAGCAGCCTAGATGATTTCATTTATAGACCAATATATTAATTTCTTCTATAAAGATCTTTAGAAAACAATTTATATGAAACAAATAGATAAATCTAACTGCAATAAAAAATCAAGAGAAGAGTCTTTAAGTTCATTAGGCTTAATACTAGGAGCGTTGTCCTTTAGTCTGATGACTGTTTGTGTAAAAGGAATAAACAACAGAATTCCAATATATGAGCTTGTATTCTTTAGATCTTTATTAAGCTTAATTCCAACTTATATAATATTACAGAAAAGGAAAGTAAACATTCTAGGTAAGAATATAAAATTACTATTAACTAGAGGAATCCTTGGGACATTGGCTTTACTAAGTATATTCAATTCCTTAGCAAAATTACCATTAGGATTTGCTACTATAATTCAATATACATATCCAATATTTACAACATTATTTGCCTCTATATTTATTAGTGAAAAAATCAAAAGGAATATTGTCTTTTCTTTAATACTAGGATGGTTTGGTGTATTATTTATACTGAATCCTGACTTAGAGCAAATAAATTTTATTAATCTTGATATAAACATATTAATAGCTTTCCTTGGAGCTATATTTACTTCTTTAGCCTATATATGCGTAAGGTTTTTATCCATATCTGAAGATCCTTTTGTAATAATACAATATTTCCCTTTAACATCGCTTCTTATTACTATTCCAATAGTAATAACAAATTGGATTACTCCGAATTATAGAGAAATAATTCTAATACTTGGAATAGGAATATTCACACAAATAGGTCAAATATTTCTTACATATGGATTAAAACATTTACAAGCTTCTAAAGCTACATCTATAAATTACATCCAAGTTCTTTTTGCTACAATTTTTGGATTGGTGATTTTCAAAGAAAAGATTACTTATAATTATGTAATAGGTTCTGTACTTATTCTTTTAGGTACAATAATGGCAACAGCCAAGATGCGAACAAAAGAGTACAATAAAAATATATTCCCATAAGAAATGAAATTTTTTCTAGCAACACTTATCAGCTGTACTGCTTTCTCTCCGGCTCTACTAGCAAACGAATCAAGAGTAAAAGCCACAACCTGTACTAGAACAGAATATAGAGAAGAATATATTCCGGGGACAAAAGCAAACCCAGGCTATGTAAGAAATTACGAAATAGATGTAGAAATACCATGCGGAAATGATTCCAACAAAGACACAAATGACTGCTCAGAAGGTACTGTACTCGGTGGAATCCTTGGCGCAGGATTAGCATTATCAAGCAGCAGAGGAAAGGATAGGTGGTGGGCTGTACCAGCGGGAGGGACTGCTGGAGCCCTAATAGGTTGTCAAGTTGATGGGGGTTAATTGATAAGCTGGATAACAGGAAAAATTATTGATAGCTGGTTAAATGGAAACAAGCATTTCCTTGTTATTAATTGCAATAATTTAGGATATGAAATTCAGGTATGCAAATCTGCCTTATTTGACAAAAACAAATCAAATTTAATTCAGTTATGGTGCCATCTTATAAAAAAAGAAGATAAAGATTTGTTTTTTGGATTCAAGCATAGGAACCAAAGAGATTTCTTTAGACATTTAATTGCAATAAATGGAGTTGGACCTCAAATAGCTATAATGATAATTGATAAAATACATATTAATGAAATTTATTTTGCAGTTAAAGATGATAACAATAAACTTTTGATAGCAATTCCTGGAATAGGAAAAAGAATGGCAGAAAAGATAATTTTAGAACTAAAGAACAAAATAGATGTATTCAAAAATCTACTAGAAGATGATCTTATGATGAACTCAAAAAAAGAAATATCAAATAATCAAAACTTGATTAATGACTTATCATTAACTCTCAAGAGTCTTGAATATTCTAAAGCTGAAATAAATACTGTTCTTGATAAGATTAGGGACCAAAATTTTACCAAATCATATACCTTGTCACCAATTGAAGAAGAGGATATATATGAAAGCTTATTAAAAGAGGCTCTAAATTTATTAAATAAAAACAATTAAGATATTTAATGTTAAAATAACTAAAAGTAGATCTCTTATTAAATGACACTAGATACTGAAGAAAAGCAAAAAATTATCAATTCCCATCAGATTCATCAAACAGATACTGGATCTATATCAATACAGGTAGCGATACTATCAGAAAAAATTTCTAAACTAAGTGATCACTTGCAAAAAAATAGTCATGACTTTGCTTCTAGGCAAGGCCTTCTGAAAATGATTGGAAAAAGGAAGAGAATGCTTACATACCTAAAAGATAAAAGCAACAAAAGTTATGAAGAGTTAATTGATAAACTAGGAATCAGACGCTAGTTTTCATTAATGAAAAAGAAAAAGATATCAAAAACAAAAAGAGCAAAAGCCAATAATAAAGAGGTAGTTAATAACAATACTTTAATAAAAAGAGAAGGGGAAATTAATTCATCAGGAATACCAAAATTTGTTGCAGATAGAATGGCAAGAAGAATTGCCTTTACTACTGGCATACCAACTATCTGTGGAATGCTTGTATTTATTATTAGCTATTATATTGTTAGTAAAAACATTGCAGAAATATCACCATCATCAACTATTTCTTTATCAGCTCTATTCTTTTTAGTTGGATTAGCAGGATTAAGCTATGGAATTCTATCAGCAAGCTGGGATAAAGAGCCTGGATCAATACTTGGGATAGAAAATATACCCAAAAATATTCAAAGAATGAAAAACGCTTTTAAGCCAGCTTCACAAAATGAAGGAGATAATAATATTAAAACTTGAAATCAGAAACTATTGATTTATAAGACACCTCAAAGGAATTATCCTTTAATAGTTCAGCTGTAGCATTAATATCCTTAACACAAAACTGATCTCCAAATTTGACATATGTAATTAAACCTCCATCATTAACGGCAGCAACAACGGGAGTTCTGACTCCAAATTGATCTTTATCTGCTTTGTTCTTTACTAAGCATTCTCTAATTCTATTTTGAATAGTTATGTCTGATGCTTGATTGCTATTTAAATCTATTATTAATAATTTTAGATTCTCGATTTCCCTACAATCGTCAACAATAAGCTGGGTAACGTCATCTCTTTTATCTATAGTAGCCCAGACTAGCAATCTAGTATCAGAAAGAATAAATTCCGAAAGTCTGACATAAGTTTTCGGAAAAACTATAGCAGTACAAGTCCCTGTTAAATCTTCAACCTGAAGAATTGCCATCCTATCTCCTTTTTTAGTTGTGACTTGCTTTATTTCTTGAATCATTAAAACAAGACTGACTTTGGCCCTATCTTTATGATCGTTTAAATTTAATAGACTGGTGGGGGCAATTAATTTTGATGGCTTAGTTAGATGCTTAAGAGGATGATCTGACAAGTAAAATCCTAATAATTCTTTTTCGAGTTTCAATTTGTGTATTAATGAATAATCTTTTACAGAAGGAGCGCAAGGTGGTGCGATTACAGTGGAGAGTTGTTCATCAGTTGACGAAATGTCAAACAAATTCCCTTGTCCAGTTGAACGATCTTTATTTCTAGAAGAAGCCCATTCTATTACGTAAGTTAAATCCGCAAAAAGTTGAGCACGATTTGAATCTTTATCAAATAAATCTACAGCTCCGCTATGAATAAGAGCTTCTAAAGATTTTTTATTTAAAATGTTTAAAGGAACTCGATCACATAAATCTGACAATGAGGAAAATGGACCATCAGATTCTCTTATTTCAATAATCCTATTAATAGATGATTCACCAAGATTTTTAACTGCAGATAGACCAAACAAAATCTGATTTTTTTTAACAGTAAAATCAAATCCAGATGAATTAATATTTGGAGGCAAAACCTCTATTCCCATAGAATTACAATTTGAGATATATCTCTGAACTTTTTCTGATGAGCCACTATTTACTGTTAGTAATGCTGCCATATAATCAACAGGGAAATGTGCCTTTAGATAAGCCGTTTGATATGTAACAGCTCCATAGGCCGTTGAATGACTTTTATTAAAGCAATACTCTGCGAACAAAACCATTTGATCAAAAAGTTTATCTGCAATTGATTTGTCAACACCT